>JAEEGL016299090.1_pt1 | contig 31946 bp, 27 predicted proteins | sample 9134231 | NCBI WGS metagenome assembly JAEEGL01 (sample SAMN16246548, study PRJNA631951) | gut metagenome | biome: gut microbiome; feature: rumen; material: fiber-attached | host: Bos | place: Iran: Karaj | collected 2018-10 | reverse complement strand
GCCAAGGCCGAGCTGTGCGGTGACCGCAAGCTGGGTCTCATCAAGTATGTGATGTCGCTGATGAACGGTGCACGCTTGGGTATTGCCGCCCAGAGTGTGGGTGTGAGCGAGGCCGCCTATCAGGAGGCCATCGCCTATGCCCGCAGCCGCGAGCAGTTCGGCAAGGCCATCATCACCTTCCCCGCCGTGAGCGAGATGATTGCCAACATCAAGGCCAAGTTGGATGCTTCGCGCACCCTGCTGTACGAGTGCACCCGCTTCGTCGATATGTACAAGTCGCTCGACGCCATCAGCCGCGAGCGCACCCTCGCCCCCGAGGAGCGCAAGACCATGAAGGCTTACAACCGCCTGGCTGACGCCTTCACGCCGCTGGCCAAGGGCATGACGAGCGAGTTCTGCAACCAGAACGCCTACGACTGCGTGCAGATTCACGGTGGTAGCGGCTTCATGCGCGACTACGCCTGTGAGCGCATCTATCGCGACGCCCGCATCACCAGCATCTACGAGGGCACAACCCAGTTGCAGGTGGTAGCTGCCATCCGCCACGTCACCACGGGCACCTATCTGAACCAGATCAAGGAGTATGCCACCCGCGAGTACAGCGAGGCCGTTGCTCCCATGCGGGCCAAGCTCGAGGCGATGACCGCCCTCTACGAGGAGACGTTTGCCAAGGTGCAGGCTGCCGAGGATCCCGAGTACATCACCTTCCACGCACGTCGTCTGGTCGAGATGCTGGGACACATCATCATGGGCTATCTGCTCATTGGTGACGCCAGCAACGAGCCCGACTTGTTCATGGACAGCGCCAAGGTCTATGTCAACATGGGTGAGGCCGAGGTGGCACGTCACGCACGCTTTATCGGCAATTTCAACCCCGCCGACCAAGTCGCCTACATGCGCCAGTAATTGTCAACTACGAATTCACGAATTAAACTGTTTTTGCTTAAATTTCTCATATATGAGAAAGTACAGTTATTCATTGATGGTCATGCTGCTGGCCTTGCTTACCGTTGGCTTTACCGCCTGTAGCGATGACGACGAGCCCAAGGGTGCTGACATCGTCGGGACCTGGCAATACAATCATCCTGATAATGAAGAATATGATGATTATGATTTGTTTTATCAATTCACCAAAGACGGTAAGTTTCATCAAGTGTGGAAATCTCATGACGAATCTTATGGTTATGGCAAGAGCAATTTAATTGTTTTTCACGGAACATATACCGTATCGGGGACGAAGTTGATAGTCACCTACGACCACGACCCAGAGCCCGTCGAAGGCGAATATTCTGTGCAGGACGATAGACTGATGTTTCTCGGCGGAGATGAACCTACATACACCCGAGTGGATGACAGTGTGATAGAGCCCTATCTGAATGTAGTTCCTCATCCTTGCTGACAAAAAACCGTGTCCCTGCCGAGGTCCATCGGCGAGGACACGGTTTTTTTAGCGTGTGGGAGTTGGCAGACTTATGTAAAAGGACTACCTTTGCACAACTATGAATCGTGAGAAGGAAATCTATAAGGTGACGCTGGTGGGCAGTGCGGGTAATGTGGCGTTGCTGACCTTCAAGTTCATTGCGGGCGTGATGGGGCACAGTTCGGCGATGATTGCTGACGCCGTACACTCGCTCTCGGACTTTATCACCGACGTCATCGTGCTGGCTTTTGTACATGTGAGCGCTAAGCCGCAGGATGTGGGCCATGACTACGGTCACGGCAAGTACGAGACCTTCGCTTCGTTCATCATCGGACTGGCGCTGATTGCCGCTGCCACGGGCATCATCGTCTCGGGCATTGCCAAACTCATCGATTGGGCTGGTGGCAAGCAACTTGCGGCCCCCGGATGGCTGGCGCTGGCAGCCGCCATCATCTCGATAGTTGTCAAGGAAATCCTGTATCGATACACGGTCAATCGCGGTAAGAAACTCGATTCCCAGGCGCTGGTGGCCAACGCTTGGCACCACCGCAGTGATGCCTTCTCGTCGATAGGAACGATGGTGGGCATCGGTGGCGCTATCCTGCTGGGCAACCGTTGGACCGTACTTGACCCGCTGGCCTCGGTTGTTGTGGGCATCATGCTGGTAAAGGTTTCCGTCAACTTGCTGCGTGGCAGTGTCGGCGAACTCACCGAGTCCTCGTTGTCGTCGGACATTGAAAAGGAAATCGAGGACATCATCTGCTCTTTCCCCGACGTGAGCGAACCGCACAACCTGCGCACACGTCGCATCGGCAACCGCTTTGCTATCGAAGCTCATGTGCGTATGGACGGCAGTATACCGCTCACTGCCGCTCATGACCGTGCCACGGCCATTGAGGATGCGCTGCGAAAGCGTTTTGGCAAGCAGACTCATGTCACCATCCACATGGAACCGGTGAAGTAAACTCAACACACCATGTTATAAAGCAAACGAGAAGCGGCACATTGCCGCTTCTCGTTTGTTGTATAGACTTGGAACTTGTCCCTTAATCGTAGTTCAAGTTGTTGGCCTGTGAGTAGATGCCGTCCTTGGTCACCTTGAAGCCAGTGGACTTTCCGCTGTACTTGTCAAGTGTGCTCACAACTTTGTTCTTTGCAACGCCCGAAGCGTCAAAGATGGTAACCTCATTGGCGTAGCTAGAGCCTTTGCTGGTCCTGCCGTTGAATTGCAGTTTGCAGGTGAGGTCATATTTGTCTTTGATCAATTCAGCGTCGGACTTGGTGCTGAATTTATACATCACGCCAAACTCGGCAGGGAACTTGTCGCTGGTGACGGTCTTGGTCCACCAGGTTGAGGTGATGGCTTCCATGACGTTGCGGCCGTTCTCGGCCTTGTAGGTGATGAACACGTTGCACGCTTCAAGCAGGTCCTGCGAGAAGAACATGGTGTAGGTAGCAGTTGCCGTGATCTTGTCTTTGGGCTCGTCGCTGCCGCATGAGGTCATCATTAAGACAGCCACGATCAGCAAGGTTGCTACATGAAAAAAATTTTTCATCGTTCTTGGGAATTTTTGAATTAGTTGCCTAAAATGATTTTGATGACGGCATTGATGTCGCCGATGTTCACGTCACCGTCATGGTTCACGTCACCCTCGATGGCTCCCTCAACAGGAGCTACGCCGAACAGGTCCACTGCGATGATCATGTCGCCCAACGTGATGTCGATGGTGGCATTCAAGGCACTGTCGGTGAAGCGTGATGTCAGCTCCAGGGGCACCTCGCCCAGCATGGGGCCCAACCAGTAGTCATACTGCGGGTCATCGCCTGCGGTAATCATGACAGACTCGTTATAGACGATGGTGGTGTAGCCAAACTCGTCGGTGCCGGTAACGCCGGTCACCTCGATATTTCCCACGGGAATGCTCTCGCCCTCAGAAATCAGAGCGAAGTTCTTTAAGCTCAAGTCATAGCTGCCGTTGTTGTTGGTGACATCAACTTTCACTTGATCCTGTTCAGATACCGTTCCGTTCACCACAACCTTCAAGTGGCAGGTATAGGTGGTGGCATTCAATGCCATGGCGCAGCACAGGGCTGCCAGAATTGCTAATGTCTGTTTCATGTTCTTATGAGTGATTATGTTGATTTATCAATGTTGATTAGTGGGAGAGCAGGTAGTTGATCAGTGCAGTCAGGTCATCCATGCCCACGGTAGTGCTGCCGTCAACATCGGCGTTAGCCATGTTGATGCCGTCGCTGTTGCTGGTCAACAGGTAGTTGATCAGTGCGGTCAGGTCATCCATGCCGATGATTTGGTCTCCGTCAACATCGCCAGGCAGTACATCGTTGACAACGGTTGCATTGATGATGTAGGCAGTAGCGGTCTGCAAGTCGCCCGAGACAACGCTGATGACGATGCGGTAACTGCCGTCAGCATTCTGCTCCATCGACTTGGTGACAACGGCGCTGGCGCCCTCGATGGTGGCGGTGAAGTCATCCAGGTTGGGCTCACCGGAGATTTCCATGCTGTAGGTCGTCACAGCGGGATTCCAGCCCGTGATGGTCGTGCCCTTGTAGCGCAAGTCGGTCATGTTGCCCAGATAAACCAGTTCCATATCGTCGACATAGAGGGCATCGTTCTTGTTGCCCTGGCCAGGGTTGCCGTTGGTCGAGAAGGTGACGAAGATGGCCTCGCTGGCTGCATTGTTGGCAGCATAGCTGTCATAGTCGAAGGGGAACGAGTACTGTGTCCAGTCACCAGCCGGAATCTGGCCGCCCACGATGCTGCCCGACAAGTTGGTATAAACTTGGTTGTCAGGCTCCTGATAATAGGTGCCGTCAAAGGTCTTCACGCTCACACTGGCCTTGTTGTTTGCATTGGCGTTGGTGCACTTTAACCAGACGTTGAATTTGTCAGGCTTGGCATACAGGGGCATATAGAATTCGTCGGTGCCATTGGCATTGTCCATTTCGGCATGGTTAGCATAGCTTGTTGCATCCCAAGAGTTGGCCATGAGTTGACCATTAGTCATGGTGCCATTGGCAATAGTACCAATCACAGGCACTTGACCTGCAGTTATTACTGCACTATAAGAACCAGTCGCATTGGGGTGCAAGTCTGTACTCTGTTCCAACTTTGCATAGCTTGCCGAAGCACCGGCAAAGGTGCCGCCAGCTGTCTTGAAGCCGTGCCAGCGGTCGGGCTCGCCTTTGTCGTTGGTCCATGCTTCCAGGTCGCTGTTGGGCAATTGGAAGTGATCGCCCACGGTGTTGAACCACATGGTGGTGTTGTATGCAGGAATAGCAACGTCGGCAGCCATCATTCCGTCGGTGGCGCGAGCAAACAAGACGGTGTACATCGTTCCGAACATGGTGCTCACGTTGCGCTCGGCGCTATAGACCGTGATGTCGCCGGTAGTAGTGGCAGGCACGTCATTCATGTTCAGGGTCAGGTTCATTCCCATGAAGGGAACCGCCAAAGTCAACTTGTTCAGTCCATTGCTCTGCTGCTGCACCGTCACGGTAGCAGTTTCAGTGTTGGTCTGTCCGTTTCGTGTCACGAGGATAGGTCCCGTGTAACTTTGGGCATTGAGGGCCATAGAGGCTGTCAGTGCCACGAAAAGTGCGATAATTGTCTTCTTCATTTTAAATAATAAATGTTTTTTTATTTGATGTTTTTATTTGATGCGGTAGATGATGCCCAGCGTGCCATAGAGCGGACGCAGGGTCTCAACGGCATGGAAGTCGCTCTTGAACAGGCCGCTCAAGCCGTAAGTGAGTTCGGCAAACGCGCCCCAATGACGGCTGAACTGGCAGTCGGCACCCACATCGAGTCCCCACTGCATGTGGCGCATGTTGGAGTCGAACTCAAAGTCGCCACGTTCGCCCGGTTCAATACCCATCTCAATCTTGGGTCCGACGGGCGTTCCCTCGCGCAGGTAGCCGTCATAGGCCCATCCCCAAAAGCGACGGTTGGTGAGCCATCCCATGAACACGCCGCCGCGCAATCGCCATTGCTCATTGATGGCAAATGCAGCCTGGATGGGCAGGGTGATGCGACGTTGCGCGCTCTTGATGCGCACATTGCCGTTGAAAATGCCATCGAGGGACTCTTCACCGCGCACTACCTCGATGTCGTAATTCTTCACACGGGCGTCCACGTCCATGCTTCCCAATTCAAAGCGCAATCCCGAGTGAATGGCCCAGCGCTCGCTGAACGGATAGGACGCTTCGGCGGCAATGGTGAAGTTGAAGCCGGGATTGTAACTGTTGAGGTGGCGTATCTTGTTGTCCACATGGGTGGGCACTGTACCTCCAAGTTCATAGCCGACCCTGGCGTCGAACCTGAGGTCGTCAAACACTGTGGCTTGCATGCCCAGAACGGTGCATGCCGTGAATACTATAGAAAAAAATGTCTTGAGTCTCATGTCGCTTTTTCCCTCCTCGTTTTTTCTTATTCTTCTCGGGAACAGATGAGTCGCACCATGTCAACGCACAGGCGGCTGCCGATAGCACCCACAAAGTCACCGCCCCGTCGGCTCGACGAGAAAACAATGGCCAGGCTGTAGCCTCGGTTTGCAAGCAATTGCTCATCGATGTCCTCTCGATAGACAAACTCCACATCCCATGCCGTCCAGGTCGTCGTCGGGGCTACATAACCCAGGTTGGCCACGGCAACGATCTGGCTGCTCGACAGCACGTTGTCGCCATACAGCACCACCTCGTTGCCTGCATCATCATGGTTGCGGTAGAAGACGGCATACACATCGGCCGAGTCGGTGCGCTCGGCTATCGGGTTTCCGTAGAAGTCCTGAACCGTGGGGCCAGGTTCGTAGGTGTAGTAGCCGGTGAATCGGTCTGGGCGATCGGTGAATGGGAGACCGAAGCGTGTGGCATGCAAGTGGTCGCTCATCGCGATGCTAATGTCAAAGGTGCCCAGGAACATGTTGCCGGCTGCCAACCGTTTGTTCGCCATCGCGCCAAACGGACCTGTGCTGCGGGTGGTCAGGCACACAGCAGCGCCATCATACCCGCTGATGAGCGGTGTAGTGGGGTAGTCCATGGGTTGTGCCGAGCTCATCGAGATGCGATAGCCGGCATTGGCGGTTGCCCAGTCATTGCCCAGCGAGCCGTCGGCCGTCACGTTGTGCCAGGTGTAGTACCGTTGATTGGCTGTCTCCAACTCAAAGTGCTCAAAGTCAAATCGCAAGGTGTCGGCCACAACCTGCATCGTGGGGATGACGCTCACCGTGTAGCAGCGGCTCCATTTGCCGTCTTGAGAGGTGACGGTGTACTTAACGGGACCGCCACTGAAGTCGTGGGTGCTGCCGTTAGCCGGCGAAATGCTGGCTTGGGGCGAGAGCGTGAACTCTGGGCTCAAGCTTGTCACGTCAGCGTCGCCGCGCACCGTGAAGACGATGGCAGTGTCGGTCGAGAATACCACTTGTGTCGAGTCTGTCGCCTGGAAGAAGAACGACGTCGGGTCGGCAACATGCAGGGTTGCAGTCTCGATGTCGGCCTCGCAACACTCCGGTTCGTCCAGACAGGATGCGTTCATCACTGCCATGAGAGCCGTAAAAGTTGCGATAACAGACAAATGTAAATATCGTTTGTTGTTACCAGTCATTATACCATTGCTTATTCAAAACTGCAAAATTACGCAAATTCTAAATAGCGCAAGCACTTTTCGCCAGTTTTTATTGAAAATTAAACCTTACAAGTGCCTTTATGAGTGCTTTATTGCCGTGATGGCTGCATTGCCGGGGGTAAAACTTCACCGTTGGCTTGCTTACGGCAATTCAGTGATTTTTGTGGTTTCTTGTTGCTGATTAAAAATAAATAGTTAACTTTGTGGGCTTGAATCAAGGGTTGAGTTTCTACACTATTTAATAGAAAATGAGAATCTCGATTGCGTGAATTAAGACACTTGATAATGGAAAAACTGATAAATAAAATACTTGAACTGAGGATATTCAGGGCATTCAAAGTCCGAACGACTCCACGATGGATTATTTTGTTGCTCGATATGCTCATTGTCATGACCAGCTATGTTGCCACAGTTGTGGCTGGCATATACTCTCAACACACGGTGACTGCTCCTCTCAGCATTCTGTATAACGGTTTCATCGTTTTCATGGTGTATTTCCTTATTACCTATGTGTCAAAGAGTTACACATGGGTGATACGCATGTCGGTCATCGAGGACCTCTACCGCGTGTTCATGGTCATTGCGGTTTCCACATTGCTGCTGGTAGTGCTGAACGCGGGGCGTTTGGTGCTGTTTGGTGTGGTATTCCTGAAGTTCTGGGACATTCTGGTCATTGGTGCAGTATCGTTTTCAATGATGATGATCGAGCGCCTGTGTATCAAGTATCTGTATATGCGCATGAACAGCGCTACCGAGGGGCGCAAACGCGTGCTCGTGCTGGGCACATCGTTTGGCTCAGTCTTCCTGGCCAATGCACTCAAGGGAGAAATTGGCGGTAAATATTTGCCCGTTGGCCTGCTCAGCATCAAACCCAATGAAGAACGTGACGAGATCAACGGTTTGAAGGTCTATATCTATGACCCGACCCGTATGAACGAGCTGTTTGAGAAAAACGATATCGATGCCCTGATCTTTGACTCCAAGAGTGACAACCTGATGAACAGCGGCTTTGCCGACTACTTCATCAAGAACGACATCCCCTTGTTGACGATGAACAAGGTGGCCGAGTTCGAGCAGAACGGAAACAAAGATGAGAAAACAGGTATCTCCACCTACGTTAAGGAGGTGCAGATCGAGGACCTGCTGGGTCGTCCGCCCATCGTGCTTGACAATCCGCTGGTGAGTCAGCACATCAAGGGCTCGTGTGTGATGATTACGGGTGCTTGCGGTTCCATCGGCAGCGAAATTGTGCGCCAGGTGGCCAACTACGGCGCCAGCAAGATTATTCTGTTCGACCAGGCCGAGACGCCCATGCATGACGTTTCACTTGAGATGAAGAAAGATCATCCCGATGCCGATATCGAATTGTTCATGGGTGATGTCCGCAACCGTGAGCGTCTTGAGGAGGCCTTCAGCAAGTTCCGCCCCCGCTATGTGTTCCATGCTGCGGCCTACAAGCATGTGCCCATGATGGAAATCAACCCCACCGAGGCCATTATTGCCAATGTCATGGGAACGCGCAATGTGGCCGACTTGGCACTGAAATATGACGTCTATAAGTTTGTGATGATTTCTACCGACAAGGCTGTCAATCCCACCAATGTCATGGGCTGCACCAAGCGTTTGGCCGAGATTTACTGCCAGTCGCTGTTCTTTGATGCGCAGAAGCAGGGCAAAAAGACACAGTTCATCACCACGCGTTTCGGTAACGTGCTGGGCAGCAACGGTTCGGTGATTCCGCTGTTCCGCAAGCAGATTGCTGCCGGCGGTCCCGTGACGGTGACTCACAAGGACATCATCCGTTACTTCATGACTATCCCCGAGGCTTGCTCGCTCGTGCTTGAAGCTGGATGTATGGGTAGCGGTGGTGAAATCTACATCTTTGATATGGGTGCTCCTGTCAAGATTTATGACATGGCGCGTCGCATGATTTCGTTGGCCGGCCTCAAGCCCGATGTTGACATTAAGATCAAGGAAATCGGTCTGCGACCCGGTGAGAAACTCTATGAGGAACTGCTCAATGACGCCGAGCAAGTGACAGCGACGATCAACAAGAAGATCATGATTGCCAAGGTAAAGACCTATGATTATCGCGACGTGTGCGACAATGTTGACAAAATCGTTGACCTGGCTTGCAAGGGCGATGTGCACGGCATGATTTTCGCCATGAAGCAGTTCGTGCCTGAATACAAGAGCCAGCAAAGCCGCTTCGAGGCTATTGACAAGGAGATTGAGAATACCGCATCTCCAAGCGATGCGGCATTGAAGAATCATCAGCCGACTGCCGAATGAACATTTAACAGTCTAAAGCCAAGGATAAAATGAGCCGGAATCCACTTGAGTGGGCTCCGGCTCATGATTTTTTATCAGTGTTCAGTTGACAGGACTAATACTTGACGATGTGGTAATCTTCGCGAGGACGCCATTCACGGGTCAGGATCCACATGATGCCCACAGCCAGCACAATAGTGATGATGACCATCATGGACATCATCGACCAGTTGACCATGCGGCCCTGGGTAGCATAGAAGATGTCTTCATAGTTATAGATGTTCATGTCCTTGGCAATGTTGTAGTCAAATTTCCACACCGCCGTCTTGGTGAAAGGAATGAGTGACATGGCGGCATAGCTGGTGATGGTGCCCAGACGTCCGCGGTAATTGCCCAAAAACTTGCGGAATCCCTCGGCCACAAAACCCAGAATGAAGCATCCGAGTGCCAAAACTTCATGTCCTTGACCGAAGAGGAAGTTGAGCAAGAGCAACAACACGGCACACAGCATGGCGAGGCCAGGCAAGGGATATCGCTCGCACAATTTGTAATAGGGCCATGCGGCCAATACTGCTGCTGGCACAGCACTATAGGTCCACGCATAGGGGTGTAGGAATCCCAGGAGTTCCACAACGAAGAATGCCAGCACATACAGTAGGGCAAGGCCTACCAGTTTTAAAGCTTTTTCCATATTTTAGGGCTATTATTTGCTATTTTGCGGCAAAAATACATTATTCTTGTTGAAACTACAACTAAAAAAAGTAATTAATTGCTTTTTTTTTACATAAAGCAGTAATCATGGCCTTTGGCGAGTTGTTCTGTGGGGCTTGCTGTAGATTAGGAAAAATATTGTACCTTTGTCGCGGTGAAGATAGTCAGGACGTCTATATTACCGTTCAAGGGATTCACAGCAATTAATTTGCTGGGAATGCTTTTTGTGCACCCTGGGGTGTACCTGAGCGATGAGTTGATGAATCATGAGCGCATCCACACGGCTCAACAGCGCGAGATGCTTTTTGTGTTCTTCTACCTCGCCTATTTCCTGGAATGGATGGTAAGACTGCCCATGCGTGGCAATGCCTACCGCAATATCTCGTTTGAGCGTGAGGCCTATGCCAATCAACGCAACCTTGACTATCTGAAGCATCGCAAGCTGTATGCTTGGCGCAATTACATGAAACGTTCATCTTTCAAACGCAAGAAACATTCAAAATGAAGAGAATAACTCTAGCATTGTTTTTGGCGCTTGTCGCCGTGTCGCGACTCGCTGCCTATACCGCCCAGGAAGCGGTGGATAAATTCGTATCCCACAGTTCGCTGCGTTATGCTTCGCTGGGTGTTCAGGTCATCGACTTAGACTCGGCAAAGTCTATAGCCAGTTTCCGTCCCGAACAGGCCAACATCACGGCTTCAACGATGAAAACCGTGGTCTCGTCGGCTGCATTGGGCCTGTTGGGGCCGCATTTCCGCTTCGAGACCCCTGTCTTTCTTGATGGCGAAATACGCGATAATTGTCTGTATGGCAACATCATTGTCAAGGGAGCAGGCGACCCCACGCTGGGGTCAGTCTTCCTACCCTGTCAGGCGAATATCGTTGATGAAATCATCGCTGCATTGCGAGCACGTGGCATCAGCAGGATTGAGGGTGGTATTATCTGTGACGATTCCTACTACGGATTCCCTTATTTTGACGAGGATTGGGATGTGGGCGATCTGGCCTATGACTACGGTGCCGCCGTCCATGCCTTGAATTTTCATGACAATCTGGTGACGGTATCCTATACGCTTGATTCGCGTGGGCGCGTGGCGCGTTCGTCGTTCTCTCCGTCTGTTCCTGGTTTGAAGGTCATCAGCCGATGTCGTTCGAGCCGCCGCAATGCCATCACACCTTATTTGGATTACAGTGTTCCTGCTCTGGTGATAACGGGTGAGACGAACGGCAAAACATTCAGCAACACCTATGCTAACCCCACGCCGGCCCCGATGCTGGCCGATAGTTTGGAACGCGCGTTGCGTGCCGGCGGTTTTCAGTTGTTTGCCGCCAGTGAAACGTCTGCCGAGTCAGAGTCAGAACAGACCTTGCTCGTGTTGCACAAGTCGCCGGAATTAACCGAAATCATCACCTCGCTGCTTGACCGCAGTGACAACATGTTTGCCCACGCGCTGTTGCGTGCTATCGGGGCGCGTGACTATGAGGTGAGGAATCTGGATTGTGCTCCTGCCGACCTCGATGTCGTCGGTGTGGCGGCAGTCAAGCGCTGGCTGGAGTTGCAGGGCATCAACACCGAGCCGCTGTTCATGCGTGACGGCAGTGGACTGGCCCGTGCCAACAAAGCTTCGGTCAACTTTTTTGGCGACATGTTGACGATGATGGCTCACCGCCGCTTTGACGGTGTGCGTCTTTGTGACCTCATGCCCACGGCATCTGGACGCGCAGGCAAGACCCTCAAGGCCAATCCGTTGAGTGACCAGATTGTGCTCAAGTCGGGCAGTATGCGTCATGTGCAGTGCTTTGTGGGCTACTATCCTGCAGCGGAGCCTCGCTATTGTTTCGCTGTGCTGGTGAATAATTTCACTTGCTCTCAAGCGTCGATACGCGAGCAGATAGGTGTGTTCCTGTGCAATCTTTTTGAAGGACGATAAAAAACATGCTGAAAATAGTTGGTGTTTCAGAAAAAATGCCTAAAATTGCAGGTTAAAAGTAAAGCAAATCCATGGCGGTAATCCGCTAAGCGATTATATAACTGATGATTATGAATATGTCAATTGAGAAAATGCTATCTCATGTCTATGAGATAGAGGGTTTGATGCTCGTTACCCGTCGTTTGGGCGATGAGAACACCCCCGAAGTGATTACGAATAAGATTCAGCGCAAGGTGCGTGAGTTGGCCGAGATGTGTGGTGTGACGCTCGAAGCTCAGCCTGCTACAGCTACAGAAGCATCAGCTCCAGAAGCTGCCGAGCACCTTCCCGAGGAGGATTATGATGCCGATGAAACTTGGCAGCATGATAACGGCGAGGAGTTTAAGGAGGTTTTCTCATTAGATTATGAGGAGCCGAAGCATGAACCCGAGGAAGTTCCGGTAGCTGACCGTGAGCCCGACGAGGACATTACCGTGGAATGGATCGAGGCCGAGGATGAGCCTGAAGAGGTTGCCGAAACAGAGCCCGTTGCCACACCGACGCCTCCTGCATTTCACCCCGAGCCCACGCCTCCTGCTTTCAAGCAGGAAGTGGAGCAGCAGGTGCCCGAGCAGGTAGCCGAGGACCCGATGCCCTCGGTGCCCGATGATGAGCCGGTGCCCGAGCCTGATCCTGAAGTGGTTCCCGAAGCCGAGGATGAAACAGTTGTTCCCGACGACTTTATGGACTCAGGCGCTTTGCCCGAACCCGAGGATGAGATGCCGCTTCCTCCGCTGCCCACCGATTTCCCCGAGGTGATTGAGGAGCCCTCAACTCCGATGCGTGTTGACGAGAAGTTGCAGCGCAACCTCACTAAAGATATCCGCAAAGCCTTCTCGGTCAATGACCGTTTCCGCTACCAGCGTGAATTGTTCGCTGGCAGCGCAAGTGCGATGAACACTGCTATTGAACACATCGAGATGATGTCAAGCTACGGCAACGCCGAGCTGTATTTCTACAGCCAGTTGCATTGGGACCGTGAAGACGAGGTCGTTCAAGATTTCATGAACATCGTGCGCAACCATTTCCAGAAGTGACATACCGACTATGGCAGGCAAACTGTACATAGTGCCCACTCCCGTCGGGAACCTCAATGACATGACTCCCCGTGCCATCGAGGTGCTCAAGGCGGTTGACACCGTCCTTGCCGAGGACACGCGCACCAGCGGTGTGTTGCTCAAGCACTTCGGTATCACCACACCCATGCGCAGTCACCACAAGTTCAATGAACATGAGGCGGTGGCTGCTGTGGTGGAACAACTCTTGGGCGGAGCCGTGATGGCACTCATCAGTGATGCCGGGACACCGGGAATCAGCGACCCGGGCTTCTTGCTCTCGCGCGAGTGCCGCCGCCAAGGTGTGGAGGTCGAGACCCTGCCTGGGGCAACCGCCTTTGTACCAGCCCTGGTGAATTCGGGTTTGCCTTGTGACCGCTTTGTCTTTGAGGGTTTCTTGCCGCAGAAGAAAGGCCGCGCCACACGTCTTGAAGAGTTGAAAGGTCAACCGCTCACAATGGTCTTCTATGAGTCGCCCGTGCGACTGCTCAAGACCTTGCAGCAGTTTGCCGAGGTGTTTGGCGCCGAGCGTGAGGCGAGCGTGGTGCGTGAGATCAGCAAACTGCACAACACAACGCACAATGGCACCCTGGGTGAACTGGTGGAATACTTCACCGCCACGGCTACGCGAGGAGAGATAGTCATTGTTGTGGCGGGTAGTCCGCCCGAAGCGGCTGCCAAGGTCGATAAATATGCCGCCTTCAAGCAAAAGAAGGCCAAAGTCTGAAAACAAACTAAGCAAAACAAAGAATATAGATAAGCACAATAAAGTTTGACAATAATTAAAAAGCAATAGGTATGAAAAAGATTTTTTATTTGGTTTGGCTGATGGTAGGGTTGGCGGTGATGCCTGCTTGCCAGCGCGCTAACCAATTGGAACAGGAGACCATGCGCCAGGACTCGATCAATGCAGCCCTGCAGGACTCCATCAACACTGCCAATGCCGAGAAAGACAGTCTGATGCAACTCATGAGTGACATCGCCGATGGCATGGCACAAATCAAGGAAATCGAGGATATCGTGTCGGTGAACAACCTGAGCGGCGAGACTCCAGATCGCAAGAAACAGTTGCGCGACGATATTGTCCTCATCCAGGAGTCTGTTGCAAAGCACAAGAAACGCCTGGATGAACTGGAGAGGCGCTTGAAGCAATCGACCAACTATAATGACAAGATGGCCAAATCGATTGCGTTGATGAAGCAACAACTCGAGGAACAAGAGAAAACGATTAACTCCCTGACCGATCAACTGGCAGCCGCTCACATCCAAATCAAGAACCTGAACCAGAGTGTGGACTCGCTCAACACGGTCAACAAGGCTGTGGTTCAAGAAAAAGAAAAAGCTCAAGAGGAGTCCAAGAACTTGACCAATGAGGTCAACAACTTGAACACCTGCTATTATGTCATCGGCTCGATGAAGGAACTCAAGGCCCACAAGATTGTTGAATCGGGCTTCTTGCGCAAGACCAAGATCCTGCAGGGCGATTACGAGATGTCCTACTTCACCAAGGCCGACCGCCGCACACTGAACGAAATACCCCTGCATAGCGCAAAGGCTCAGGTGATGACCAATCACCCCAAGAGCTCTTATGAATTGGTGGATCAGGGTGGAACGAAGGTGTTGCGCATCCTGAGCCCTGAACGATTCTGGGAAAAATCCAATTTCTTGGTCATCAAAGTGGATTGATGAAGGTTGTCCTTGCGTTTGACAAGTTCAAAGGCTCGGCGACAGCACGCCAGTTAAACGAGGCCGCACAGCAATGCTTGTGCGGTCTTGATGGTGTAGAGGTGACCACTGTCGCTGTTGCCGACGGCGGTGACGGCACGACCGAGGTGCTGGCATCGACCCGGCAGGGACAATGGGTGACCATGCCCACCATTGGACCCTTGCTGCAGCGTGAACCGGTCAATGCGCGTTACTTCCTGTGTGACGATGGCACTGCTCTTATCGAGGTGGCAGCTGCCAGCGGACTCGCCTTGTTGCCCCAGGATGAACGCGACGTGATGCGCACGACGACGCTGGGCACCGGCATGCTCATGCGTGACGCAATGGAACGGGGCTCGCGGCACATCGTGCTGGGACTGGGTGGTTCGGCCACATGTGATGCCGGCATGGGTATTATGAGCGCCCTCGGCGCGGAGTTCCTTGACCGACAAGGGCACTACTTGTATCCCAGTGGGGAGTCTTTAGAGAGGATCGAGCATATCGAGACGTTGGGCATTCCGCAAACTGTCCGTGACTGCCGTTTCACCATCTTGATAGATGTTGATACTTTTCTGTGCGGTGAACGGGGAACAGCACGCCTGTTCGCTCCGCAAAAGGGGGCATCGCCCGAGCAGGTAGAGCTGCTGGAACATGGTTTGGCCCATGTCGCGGATATTGTGGGACAGGAGATTGCCGGCAAGCAGGGCTGTGGCGCTGCGGGTGGCATCCCGGCGCTGATGATGTATCTGCTCAATTGCGAACTGTTGCCAGGAGCGCCCTATGTGTTTGCGTGCAACGGCATGCGCGAGGCGCTGGACGGAGCCGACCTGGTCATTACAGGTGAAGGCAAATTGGACCGCCAGACCATGATGGGCAAGGGGCCGGGCACGGTCATCACAATGGCTCGCGAGAAGAATGTTCCTGTGGCAGCCGTCTGTGGTGTGGTGGAGAGTGATTTTGACTGGCAGCAGGCAGGACTTTTCAAGGCTGTCGCTGTGAGTGAGGGTCTCAGCGCCGCCCAGGCGATGGACAATGGCATGACGCTCATGAGTGTCTCGCGGGCTGTCGCCAAATTGGTTGACGATTTTGCCGCGTTTGCTAATGGCGAGAAGAACCTGGGCTCGTTGTGATATTCGTGAATTTATTGTAACTTTGTGCATTCATAATCACTAAACTGAACCAGATATGAAAATTGGAGATAAAATTCCCGAATTCTTGGGTGTAGATCAGAACGGTAACGAAATCAAGGCGAGCGATTTCACAGGTAAGAAACTCATTATTTATTTTTACCCTAAGGACAATACGCCCGGCTGCACGGCCGAGGCTTGCAGCCGGGCGACAGGCTATGGCGCGTTGAAGCGTGCCGGCTATGCGCTGCTGGGTGTGAGCAAGGACAGTGCGGCAAGCCATCAGAAGTTTGCCGACAAGTACAGTCTGCCGTTTCCGCTCATCGCCGATGTGGACACCAGCCTGAATCAGGCCTTCGGCGTCTGGCGTGAGAAGAAGATGGCGGGTCGCACCTACATGGGCACCGTGCGCACCACTTTCATTATTGATGAGCAGGGCGTTGTCAAGCACATCATCGAGAAAGTGAACACCAAGGATAGTGCCAACCAAATTTTGGAATTGGATATCTAAGACACTGATAACTAATAATCTAACGTGATGAAAAAATATATTTTAACACTTGCGCTCCTCCTTATTACAATAGGTGCTGGAGCATTGACGCTCGAAGAGTGTGTGTTGCGTGGCAATTCGCCTCGCGGCATCGGAGCAATGCAGCCTGCCAAAAATGATGGTCGCTACTTCTATCGCCTGAGCGATGATGGCAATGCCATCAACCGCATCAGTTATGCCAAGGGTGACGAGAGCGTGCTGCTGGACACCAGCAACGAGGCAGTGACCGGTTGGGACGACTTCGAAGTGACGGCCGATGGCGCCTATGTCCTGCTGTGGAACAACTCGCAGGAGATTTACCGCTACAGTTTCAGCGCCGATTACTACGTCTATGACCTCAAGAACAAGACGATGAAGGCCTTGAGTGAGGGTGGGGGCGAGGAAATTGCGACTCTGTCTCCCGACGGCAAGCGCGTGGCCTATGTCAAGGGCAACAACGTATTTGTGCGCAACCTGGTGGACGGCACGACCGTGCAAGTGACCCATGACGGTAAGAAGAACAACATCATCTACGGCGTGCCCGACTGGGTCTATCAGGAGGAATTGGGTATGCTCAACACGCTCAACTGGTCGAGCGACAGCCGTTCGCTTGCTTTCCTGCGTTGGGACGAGAGCCAGGTGAAGATGGCGTCGATGGTCATCTATCAGGGCACATGCAACCCCAAGGACGAGTATGCGCTCTATCCCGGACGCTATGATTTCAAGTACCCCGTGGCTGGTGAGAAGAACTCCATCGTGAGTGTTCACTGCTATGACGTGGTGGACGGCACGTTCAAGAAACTCAATGTGCCGCTCGACGAGGAGGACTACGTTTGCCACATCACCTTCAGTCCCGACCCGCAGCGCCTGATGGTGCAACGCCTGAACCGTCATCAGAACGACTTGCGCATCTATGCTGTCAATCCCATGACTGGCGCGGCCAAGCAGGTCTATCAAGAGACATCCGATACTTGGGTGGACGCCGAGACATCGCAGCAAGTGCAGTATGAGGACAACTTCTTTGTGATTCCCAGTGAGCGCTCGGGCTACATGCAGCTCTATCAGTATGATTTGGACGGTAACCTGATTTGCCAACTCACTAATGACAATAAGCGCATCATCTCGCAGTTCTACGGCTATGACAAGGCCACCAAGCGTTTCTATTACCAAGCCTCGTGTGGCCCGCTGAACCGCGTTGTCGAGTGTGTGGATGCCAAGGGCAAAGTGACTCGCTTGGCACCCTCGACCGCTGATGGGCAAGGCACAGCATCGGCCGTTTTCAACGGTGATTTTACCTACTATGTGGGTTGTTACAGTGATGCGCAGACGCCCAATCAGTACCGCATCTATGACCGCAAGGGCAAGCGCGTGCGTGACCTGCAGCTCAACGAGGAATATGCCCGTCGCTACACTGCTGTCGATGTGCCCAAGAAGGAGTTCTTCACCATGGAGCATGACGGCTACACGCTCAACGGCTACATGATCAAGCCCGTTGACTTTGACCCGAATAAGAAATATCCTGTCATCATGGAGCACTACAACGGTCCTGGCTCGCAGGAGGTGCTCAACAAGTGGCGCATGGGTTGGGAGCAGTACTTTGCTACCCAGGGTTACATCGTGGTCGAGGTGGACAGCCGTGGTACGGGTTTCCGTGGCAAGGACTTTGAGTCGATCACCTATCTGAACTTGGGAAAATATGAGACCGAGGATGCTGTGGCAGCAGCCAACTATATGGCCTCACAGCCTTGGGTGGATGCCGACCACATTGGCATCATGGGCTGGAGCTACGGCGGTTTCCAGACGCTGATGGCGATGAGCGAGCCAGGCAGCAACTACGCCTGCGGTGTGAGCATCGCACCGGTGACCACTTGGCGCTACTATGACAGCATCTACACCGAGCGCTACATGCGCACGCCCCAGGAGAACCCTGAGGGCTACAGTAACTTCCCGCTCAACCGCGCCGAGAATCTGAACGGCCGCGTGCTCATCATGTTCGGCAGTGCCGACGACAACGTGCACATCGTCAACTCGATGCAGTATGTCTCCAAGCTCGTGGACATGAACCGCACCTGTGACATGATGGTCTTCCCCAACATGAACCACAGCATTCGCGACTGCTCGGCCCGCTTTGTGGTCTACAAGCGTGCCCTCGAGTTCTACGACCAATACCTCAAGTAATCGATGGAATATGAAGACAAGAAAGACGACAAAGACAATTAATTATAAATTTGTACTTCTTGTCTTTCTTGTCTTCAATATAACGGTAGCAAACGATTTCTCATGAATAAAGTTAGGGATGTGTTCTTTGTGGTGACGGGGCCGACGGCGACGGGCAAGACGGCGCGCGCCGTGCATCTGGCCAAGACGATAGGCGGTGAAATCATCAGCGCCGACTCGCGCCAGATCTACCGCGGCATGGACATCGGCACGGGCAAGGACCTGGCCGAGTATGATGGTGTGCCTTATCACCTCATTGACATCCGTCCTGCGGGTTACCGCTACAGCCTCTATGAATTTTTGGAAGACTTCGAGCGGGCCTATGACGACATCCGTGGTCGCGGCAAACCCGTCATCATGTGCGGTGGCACAGGAATGTATGTCGAAACGGTGGTCAAGGGCATCAAGCTGCCGCCCGTTCCCCGCAACGAGGAATTGCGCGCCGATTTGGCCGGCAAGTCGCTGGAGGAACTCACCGCCTTGCTCAAGACGATGAAAACCTTGCGCAACAACAGCGACATCGACACTGTGGCACGTGCCACACGCGCCATAGAGATTTGCCGTTACTATGAACAGCATCCCGAACTCAAAGCCCTCACCGAGCCACATCCCATGGAGAACGCCCTTGTCATCGGTGTGGAGGTGGACCGGGACACCCGTCGTGAACGTATCAGTCGCCGTCTGCGAGCGCGACTTGACGAAGGCATGATTGACGAGGTGCGCCGTCTCATTGACGAGGGCATCGACCCCGAGGACCTCATCTATTATGGACTGGAATACAAGTTCGTCACTCAATATGTCATTGGCCAGTTGACCGAAGACGAGATGTTCCGCCAGCTGGAAATCGCCATCCACCAGTTCGCCAAACGCCAGATGACCTGGTTCCGCGGCATGGAAAAACGCGGCACCCCCATCCACTGGCTCTCCAGCACGCTTTCCCCCGACGACTTTACTCACCAGGTCCTCACCCTCGCCAACACCCTCTCAAACAACAAGAACAATTAATAGACTAAAGTCATACAACTGCCTGAAAATTGAATCGGCTCAAATGTTTTGAATTTGAGCCGATTCAGTGTTACTTGGTTTCGTTTTTCTTTTTGATGTATTCTTGGCGGGCGTGGCGCAGGCGGCGCTGCCGCTCTTGTTCGCGGCGGCGACGGCGCTTTTCGGCGTCCTCCTGGCGGTATGCAAAATCGTTGTCAGCCATAATTGTCAACCACAAGTCAAAATTCGTAATAATTGAATGCGAATGCCAAATTAGTATAATTCGCGAAATTCGTAGTTTATTAATTCGTAGTTTGTTTTATTCCTTGTGGAAGGTGTCGCTGAAGAGGGTGCGGTTGAGGATGCTGCGGCCCAGGGTGAGTTCGTCGGTGTACTCAATCTCGTTGCCCACACTTACGCCGCGCGCCAGGATGGTGATCTTGACATCGGGGTAGGGGGCCAGACGGCGGAAGATGTAGAAATTGGTCGTGTCGCCCTCCATCGTGGCACTCAACGCCAGGATGACCTCTTTGATGCCGCCAGCCTTGACGCGTTCCTCCAGGCTGTCCACCTCGATGTCGGTGGGGCCGATGCCGTCCATGGGCGAGATGAGTCCACCCAGCACATGATACAGTCCCTTGTGCTGGTGAGTGTTCTCGATGCTCATCACATCCTTGACATTCTCGACGACGCAGATGGTGCTTGCGTCACGCGTCGGGTTGCTGCAGATGGGGCACACCTCGGTCTCGCTGATGTTGTGACACACCTTGCAGTAGCGGATCTCGCGGCGCAGTTTGATGATAGCCTCGCCAAAGTTGACTGCTTCCTGCTCGTCGCGCTTGAGCAAGTGCAACACCAGACGGAGCGCGGTTTTGCGCCCGATGCCCGGCAGCTTGGCAAACTCGCTGACCGCTGTTTCCAACAGATGAGAAGCAAATTCCTGATCCATTTCTCGTGGGTGCTGATGCGATTAGTTGTGTTTCACCAAACGCTCATATTCGGGATTTCCTTCATGCAGCAAGCGCTGATAACGCTCACGGTCGTTGAGCACGTCATAGGCCGCCTTCACATCAGGATTGCGGTGGTTGATGACCACGCTGTAGGCACCAGGGTCGCCATAGATGTCGCGGGCAATCAGGCCCTTGATGATGGCCTTGAGCATCATCTCGCTGGTGCGGTATTTCTCCTCGTCATATTTCACGCTGTCCTTCTCGCCCATGGCGATGAAGTCGCGCATCATCTCGTCGCTCACGATGAAGCCATTGTCAAAGTCTTTCACCGTCTTGAACTGCTTGTTGAGGGACTTGCGGTTCTTGTCCACATACTTGATGGCATACTGGTTGATAATGCCCTTGGCGCTCAAGTCGCGGTAATAGGTGGAATACTCGGAAGTGTCAACGGGCACATACACATCGGGCATCACGCCGCCACCGCCGTAGATGGTGCGACCGTTCAGCCTGGTGGCATAGCGCAAGGTGTCGTTGAACTGGATGCTGTCCAAGCAATAGTATTCGCCCTCGTTGGCACGATCCAGCAACTCTTTCTCGTAGGCCTTCTTGTCGCCACGGTTATAGGGTTTCTGGATGCAACGGCCGCTGGGTGTGTAGTAGCGTGCCACGGTGAGGCGCATCATCGAGCCGTCCTCGAACTTGAAAGGTCGTTGCACCAGTCCCTTGCCGAAGGTGCGTCTTCCCACAACAACGGCACGGTCCCAGTCCTGCATGGCGCCTGCAAAGATTTCGGCGGCCGATGCTGAATACTGGTTGACAATCACTACCATGTGCAGGTCCTTATAGCTGCCCCAGCCGTTGGCGTTAGCCTCGCTGCGCGGGTTGTTCTCGCCCTCGGTGTAGACCATCAACTGGCCTCGTTCCAGGAACTCGTTGCACATGTCGATGGCGGCATTCAGGTAGCCGCCGCCATTGTCGGCCAGGTCCAGGATGAGCTGCGTCATGCCCTGTTTCTTCAGGTCTTTCAAGGCATCCATCATCTCCTCATAGGTTTTTGCGCCAAAGCGAGAGATGCGCAGGTAGCCCGTTTGCTCGTCCATCATGTAGCTGGCATCGATGCTGTGAACAGGAATGTTGTCTCGCGTGATGCGGAAGGTGATCAGCTCGGGCACACCGGCACGTTTCACCTTGATGATGACTGTGGATCCCTTCTTGCCGCGCAATCGTTTCTGGATGTCGCTGTTTTTCATCTTCACGCCGGCGATGAGCGTGTCGTTGACATAGATGATGCGGTCGCCGGCCAACACGCCGACGCGCTCGCTAGGGCCACCGGGCACGGTCTGGATGACATACAGCGTGTCCTTGTTCATGTTGAACTGGATGCCCACACCGCTGAATTCGCCCTGCAAGGGCTCCTCCAGTTCCTTGGTTTCCTTGGCATCGGTATAGGATGAATGAGGGTCAAGGCTCTCAAGCATTCCCTTGATGGCCTCCTCGATGAGTTTGTCCTCATCAACCGAGTCCACATACAGCGTCGAGATGGCATACTCGGCGTTCAGCAGTTTCTGCATTGCCTGCGGCATGCCACGCTGTGCTGACACCGACAATGACAGTGCCACAAACAGCGGCAAAACCAAAAATATCTTTTTCATGTGATATGTTCTTTCTGAAATGGGTTATTTGACGGGGAGTTGAGACAAATCGGCGTCTTCCGGGAGATAGCCGCTCACATCCTGGCCAAACCTGGCCAGTTCGCGCACGATGCTGCTGCTGATGTGGCTGTACTCGGGCAGGGTATAGAGCAGGATGGTTTCAATACCGCTCAAGTCGCGATTCACCTCGGCAAGGTGTTTCTCGTTCTCGAAATCCTGAATCAGGCGCACGCCGCGCACGATGAACTGGGCACCAACCTCGCGGGCGATGTCAACAGTCATGTTCTCATAGCTGATGACCTCCACGCGCGGCTCGTCTTGAAAAACGCTCTCGATGAACGCTTTGCGTTGATCCATGCTCATGAACGAACGTTTGTCGGCATTCACGCCGATGGCGATCACGAAACGGTCAAACAACGGCAGAGCCCTACGCACGATGGACTCATGTCCGCGTGTGAACGGGTCGAACGACCCGGGGAACAGCGCCACGCGGCACGCTTTGTTATCAATGCACTGTGATGTCTTCATCATCCTCGTTCACTAGGTTGTCAATAATGAAATTCTGGCGTTCCATGGTGTTCTTGCCCATGAAGAAGGCGAGCATCTGCTTCACCGAGTCCTCCTTGCGCAGCGACACGCGGTCGAGGCGCATATCGGGACCGATGAAGTCCTGGAACTCGTCGGGGGAAATCTCACCCAGACCTTTGAATCGTGTGATTTCGGCATTTTCGCCCAGTTTGTCAAGCGCGTTGAGGCGCTCCTCGTCGCTGTAGCAGTAATAGGTCTCTACCTTTTGCGGCTTGGCCTCGCGCTTGCTGGTGCGCGACTTGCGTTTTGCGTCTTTCTTGTTGAGCACGCGGAACAGCGGCGTCTGCAGGATATACAGGTGGCCGGTCTTGATCAATTCGGGGCAGAACTGCAGGAAATAGGTCAACAGCAGCAGGCGGATGTGCATGCCGTCAACATCGGCATCGGTGGCGATGATGACCTTGTTGTAACGCAACCCGTCGATGCCGTCCTCGATGTTGAGTGCCGACTGCAGCATGGCGAATTCGGTGTTGGTGATGACCTTCTTGGGGTCGAGCCCATAGGTGTTCAGTGGTTTACCGCGCAGCGAGAACACGGCTTGTGTCTCCACGTCGCGAATCTTGGTGATGCTGCCGCTTGCCGACAAACCCTCGGTGATGAAAATGCTGCTCTCGCCACGGCGGTCGTTGTCCTTGGGGGCGCGGGCGTCATTGAAGTGGATGCGGCAGTCGCGCAGCTTGTCGTTGTGCAAGGCGGCCTTCTTGACGTTCTCGCGCACCTGCTTGCTCACGCCGGCAATGGCCTTGCGCTCGCGCTCGTTATCCTGGATTTTCTTCAGCAGCACCTCGGCAGTCTCGGGGGCCTTGTGCAGGTAGTTGTCCAGCTCGCGCTTGATGAAGTCGTTGATGTATTTATATATTGTGGGGCCGTCTTTCCACATCACGCTGCTGCCCAGCTTGATCTTGGTCTGGGACTCGAACACGGGTTCCTCGACCTTGACGCTGATGGCAGCGACGATACCGTTGCGGATGTCGCTATACTCGAAGTTCTTGCCGTAGAATTCCTTGATGGTCCTGGACAGCGCCTCGCGGAACGCGCTCTGGTGCGTACCGCCCTGGGTCGTGTGCTGGCCGTTGACAAACGAGTAGAACTCCTCGCCCAGCTGCGCGGCATGGGTGATGACCACCTCGATGTCGTCGCCCGTGAAGTGCATGAGCGGATATAGCGGGTCGTTGGTCATGTTCTCCTTGACCAGGTCGCTCAAGCCGTTGCGCGAGTGGTACTTCTTGCCGTTGAACGTGAGCGTCAGTCCCGTGTTCAGGTAAGAGTAGTTCTTGATCATCTGCTCGATGATGTCCTCGCGGAACTCGTAGTTCTTGAAGATTGAACTGTCGGGGATGAAGCGCACGAACGTTCCGTTTTCTTCTCCCTCGCTGGCAGCAATGACACCGCTCTCCTCTTTGGCAACACCCTCGTGATAGGTCACCGAGGAGCACTGGCCGTCGCGCACGCTGCGGATGTAGAACTCCGAGGACAGGGCGTTCACCGCCTTGATACCCACACCGTTCAGACCCACCGACCGTTTGTAGGTCTGCGTGTCATACTTGGCACCGGTGTTCATCTTGGATGACGCGGCCTTGACCTGATCCAGGGGGATACCACGGCCATAGTCACGGATGGTCACTGCGCCGTCGGCAACGTCGATGTCGATGTTGGGCTTGGCATAGCCGGTATTGAACTCGTCGATACTGTTGTCGATGACCTCCTTGATGAGGACGTAGATACCGTCATCGCTCTGGGAACCGTCACCCAGTTTGCCGATATACATACCGGGGCGCAGTCTTATGTGTTCACGCGGCGATAGCGTCACCAGGCGGTCATAACCGCCAAAATCGCTGTCCGTCGCTTGTCCCGCATTCACTTCGGGCTCTTCTATTTGATTCAGTTTATCTTTTGACATTCTTTCTAGATGGTGATATCTGCATTTTAACCTGCAAATATAGTAATAATCCTTCAACAATCATGCCAACGGCGTGTAACAATAAGGTTTATTAACGATTGGGTGCGCTGTGTGAAGAGGTATAGAAAAATAATGTGACTTCAACGAGTCGTCATGTTTGTTTCATTCGCATTTGTTTTGTACTTTTGTGCCTTGTAATATAACACAAAATCTAAACAATGATTATTATGGCAAGATTTCGCAATTTCATGCTTTTGTGCCTGTGCGCACTGATGGCGGTTCCCGCTATGCGTGCAGACAACCTGACGATTATCGCAGTGAATGACACCCACAGCCAGATTGACCCCACCAGCGACAATCTGGGCGGTGTGGCACGACGTCGTGCCATCTATGACCAGTTGCGCGCCCAGAACCCCAACACCGTGCTGATTCATGCCGGTGATGCTGTTCAAGGCACGCTCTATTTCAGCATCTACCGTGGAGACGTGGAATATGCACTGATGGACACTTTGGGCTATGACGCCATCATTCTGGGTAATCATGAGTTTGACAACGGCATGGAAGAACTTGCAGCACATTATCGCAATGTTGATGCCGTGAAAATCAGTGCCAATTATGACTTCAGCGCTACACCGCTCGACGGTTTGTTCCGGCCCTATTGGATCAAAGCCGTGGGCGACAAGCGTGTGGCTTTCTTCGGCATCAATGTCAACCCTGTGGGCCTGATTGCCGAGACTAACTGCGAGAATTTGCGTTACATCAATGCCCCCGATGTGGCTGATGCCACGGCCCGCTACCTCAAGGAGGTGATTGGCGTGGATTACGCCGTCATGGTGTCGCACATCGGTTACAGCAGCTATGAGCCCAGCGAGCCCAATGATGCGCTCATCATCGGTCAGAGCCACTATATCGACTTGGTCATCAGCTCGCACTCTCACACTACCATCAAACCCGGCAGCGGCATGGACCGTATCGCCAATGCCGACGGCAAACTCATTCCCATCGGCCAGAACGGCAAGAGCGGCAAATTGGTCGCTACCTATGACTTGGATTTGGAGACCGGAAACATCGTTTACAGCCACATTCCAGTTGACAACAGTTGGGACGAAGCTGCAAGCCGTTACACCGCCATGGATGCGTGGTTGGGCGGTTACCGTCACGGTGTGGACAGCATCATGAGCAACCCCATTGCCGTGAGTGCCCGCCACATGAGAAACAGCAGTGCAGCAGCCCAGAACTGGGTGAGCGATGCTTCGCTGGAAATCATCAAGAAACTGTCGGGCATCAATAACATCGCCTGTGCCATCATGAACAAGGGTGGCATCCGCACCGATATGCCCGAGGGCACTGTTACCGAGGGCGTCATCCTCAATATGTTCCCCTTCGATAACAGGTTTGTCGTTCTGGAGATGACGGGCAATGATCTCATCGAGAGCGTGAAGCGCATGTGTGCTCGTGACGGTGATGCCGTGAGCAAGGAACTGCGTGCCACCTACAACGACAAGGGCGAACTCATCAAGGCCACCCTCAATGGCAAGAAGATTGACCCCAACAAGATTTATAACGTCGCCACCATCGACTATCTGGCCAATGGCGGTGATTACATGGATTGCATGAAGGCCTGCAAACGCTTGTTCGTCGACAACCAGAAGTATGGTAACCACATTTTGAAATATGTGAAGGAATTGAACAACAAGCACATCAAGATCAATTCCACCGACGAGGTGAGAATCAGTAAGAAATAAACTTTTAACCATAAGTTTTTTGTTGCTGGTGTTCAGGTTTTACAGCGTATAAAAGAATAAGATAATGACCAAATTCATTCGTGTATTATTGTTTGTATTGGCAGTGACGATGGCGTCGCATGTCACTGCGCGCTCAACCAGGGACTTGCCCAATCTGTTCAACAACGTTGACCTGGTGGAGATGAACAACTGGGTGGACAGTGTGTTCAACTCGCTGTCGCCCGAGGGACGCATTGGTCAGCTGATTGTAGCTGATGTGACACCGTCGGCCAGCGATGCCGTGCGTGATTATGTGAGGCAACTGGTCACCAAGAATCTGGTGGGCGGACTCATCTATGAACGCAGCACCATGAGCGACCAGGCCAGTATCACCAACCTGGCGCAGTCACTTGCCACGGTGCCGTTGATGATCACCATCGACGGTGAGTGGGGCTTGGGCATGAGGCTCAAGGAAGTGCCCAATTTCCAGCGCAACCTCATTTTGGGGGCGGTGGATAATGACCGGCTGCTCTATGAGTACGGTCGCGAGGTGGCCCGTCAGTGCCGCCGCATGGGCATTCAGGTGAATTTTGCCCCCGTGCTCGATGTGAACGATAATCCGCTGAATCCTGTCATCGGGGATCGCTCCTTCGGCGAAAATCCCGAACTGGTCGCCCGTCATGCCATCGCATTCGCCCGTGGCCTTGAGGATGGTGGCGTGATGGCTGTGGGCAAGCATTTCCCAGGCCACGGCTCATCTAGCGAGGACTCCCACAAGACCCTGCCGGTCATCAACAAGTCTTTGCAGGAAATCAATACATGTGAGTTGGTGCCGTTCCGCAAATTCATCGATGCGGGACTGAGCGGTATCCTCACGGCCCACCTGCTTGTGCCCTCTATCGGTGACGGCAAGGCTCCCACCAGTTTGTCACCGTTGTGTGTGTCAACACTGCTGCGCGACGAGCTGCATTTCGACGGACTCATCTTCACCGACGCCCTCAACATGAAGGGGGCAACCCAGTTGTTGAAGGGCTCGGCCTGTGTCAACGCTCTGCTGGCAGGTAATGACGTGCTGCTCATGCCCGAGAACATCAGTGATGAGATTGCCGCAATTCGTCAGGCTGTCGCCGATGGCAAACTCAGTCAAACTATCATTGATGAGCGTTGCAAAAAGATCTTGCGTTACAAGTATGCTCTCAACCTGACTAACCGTCAGAGTGTCAATACTTCCAATCTGCTGACCGATGTCAATTCGCAGCAGGCCGAAGTGCTCAAGCGTAAGCTCACTGCCGGCAGCATCACCGTCATCAAGAACAATGACAAAATTCTGCCGATACACAATCTGCAGAGCCGTCACATTGCTGTCGCCACCATTGGCAACGAGAAGGGTACAGCATCCAAGTTCACGCGCCGTTGCGCTGACTATGCTCAGATCTCGCGTTTTGACCTCGACAAGACAGGCAGTGCATCAGCCCTTGCCGAGCAGTTGCACGACGGTCATTTCAACACCATTATCGTGGAGGTGGGCGAAGACAGCGAGGCTAACCGTGCTGCACTTGAGACAGTGGTCAAGAAATGCAAGAATGTTGTCGTGGTGATTACCTGTAAGCCCTACGAGATCAAGAACTACGGCACTGCCATCACCAACAAGCACGTCAAGGCGGTGGTACTCACCTATGAGAACAGCACATTGGCCGAGGACTATGCCGCTCAAACCATCTTTGGCGGCAATGCGGCTGGCGGTGTTTTGCCCATTTCGCTCGCTTTTAATGGCAAGAAAACCCGATTTGAGGCTGGCGACGGCATCCAGTATGAGTCCATCAGGCTGGGTTACTCCATTCCTGCCGAGGTGGGTCTGGATAACCGCTTGACCGCGCAAATCGACTCGGTGTGCCGATTGGGTGTGCAGCAGCACGCTTTCCCCGGCTGCCAGGTGATTGTCGCACGTCATGGCAAGGTGGTTTACAAGGGCTCCTTTGGAAACATCAGTTACGAGAGCAAGGTCAAAGTCGATGACAACACGTTGTTCGGTTTGGCCTCGGTGTCCAAGGCTACCGGCACCATCAGCGGTGTGATGAAGGCCTTTGACGACGGCAAGTTCCGCTTGGATGACCGTGCGAGCGAATACATCCCCGGCTTGCGTGACGGTGACAAGCAGGACATCACTTTCCGCGATCTGCTCTATCACGAGACGGGTATGCCTGCCTCGCTGAACATGTGGTACATGATGATGGATGAGAAATCCTATACCGGCGAACTCATCGCTGGAGCGCAGGACGCCATCCACACCGTCAAGATCATGGACGGTGCTTGGGGACACAAGGACGCCAAGATGCGCACCGACATCCTGTCGCCCGTCAAGACCGATAAGTTCAACATCGCCATTGCCGACGGCCTCTGGGGCGGCAGGGTGACCTATGACTCCATCATGAATCGGATGTATCATGCCAAGCTGGGCAAGAAGAAATACCTGTACAGCTGCTGCAACTTCTCGTTGCTGGCCGATGCTGTGCAGCGCATGACGCACTCACCGCTCAACTATTACGTCAACAACTATATCTTTGCTCCGCTGGGCGCCTATCACACGATGTATCGCCCGTTGAGCAAGTTCTCGCGCGACGAGATCGCTTATACCGAGAAGGACACCTACCTGCGTCGCCAGCACATCCACGGTTATGTCCATGACGAGTTGGCTGCGTTCTCGGGCGGTGTGCAAGGCAATGCGGGCTTGTTCAGCAACGCCAATGACCTGGCGAAGCTCTTCCAGATGTGGCTCAATGGCGGCACCTATGGCGGTGTGCGCCTGCTCAAGGCATCAACCGTCGAGACCTTCACCACGCAGAAGAGTCCCAACAGTCATCGTGGCCTGGGCTTTGACAAGCCTGTTGTGGGTAATCCCAATGCCAGCAATACTTGCGCCGAAGCAACCCCCGAGACCTATGGTCACACGGGTTTCACTGGCACCTGTTTCTGGGTTGATCCCAAGAATGACATGTTCTACATCTTCTTGAGCAACAGGGTGTGTCCCACGCGCAACAACCCGAACTTTGGACGCATCAGCGCCCGCAGCCACATCCAGTCACTCATTTACAAAGCAATCCGCGACGAATAAACTAAAGACTAAAAACCCAAACCTAAGACTGAAATGAAGAAAATAGCTTTCCTTTTCACCGCTCTGTTGCTGCTCGCATCGTGCAGCAAGGGCTACAAGGTCACGGTCACCTTCCCAGATGACTCCGCCAACGGCGAGACCGCTTTCCTGACCAACTATGATACCGGCGACACCCTGTTGAGTGCCACAGTCGAGAACAACGCCTGTACCTTCGAGGGCAATGCAGACAAGGGATTCTTTGCCCGACTGCTCGTGGGTGGCAACCGTTACGGCTTCATCGTTGAGCCGGGTGACGTCAAGCTCAATATCGCCGAGGGTACAGCCATCAGTCCTCTCAACGACAAAATGGCGGCATGGAGCAAGGAGATGCAGGCCATTGCCGAGGACTCCACCCTCACCGAGGCCGAGAGTGATGCCCGTTATGCCGAAGAACTCTTCAAGTTCTACCAGGGCAACAAGGACAATGCCATCGGCCCTTGGGCTTTCTGCAACTATTTGATGTATAAAGACTTCACCGAGGCCGACATCGACGCAATGCTCAAAGAAGCGCCCGCCGAGTATGCACAACTCAAACGCGTGGCCAAGGCCAAGAATGCCGCTCGCCAGCTGGCTGTCACCGCCGTGGGTCAAAAGTTCACCGACTTTGAGGTGCCCGCAGCCGACGGCTCGATGCAGAAACTGTCCGACTACGTCGGCAAGGGAAAAGTCACCCTCGTGGACTTCTGGGCTAGTTGGTGCGGTCCCTGCAGGGCCGAGATTCCCAAGCTGCAGGCCCTCAAGGCTAAGTATGGCGACAAGTTCGATGTGCTGGGCGTTGCCGTGTGGGACAACCCCGATGACACCCGCAAGGCCATGGAGCAGATGGAGATCACTTGGCCCGTCATCATCGGCACCGAGCAGTTGAACCAGCCCACCGACCTGTACGGCATCAAGGGCATTCCCCACATCATCATCTTTGGCCCTGACGGCACCATCCTGTCGCGTGGCCTCACGGGTGATGACCTGGCCAAAAAGCTCGCTGAAGTATTGTGAAATCTTAAAATGAATTGTAAACACACATAGACCTGTAATGAATACCATTTGGATTGTTTTGCCCATCTTGACATTGCTGATGTTCGAGTTGGGTCTGAACCTGAGAATTGAGGATTTCAAACTGTTCAAGACGCGCCCCAAGCCCGTGTTGGCGGGTCTTATCGGTCAAATCATCATTCTGCCGCTGTTGGCGTGGTTTATCGGCAAGGCATTCGGACTCGAGCCGATTTTCCTCATCGGCTTCGTGCTGATAGCCTGTTGTCCCGGCGGCAGCTCGTCAAACGTGTTTTCCATGCTGGCCAAGGGCGATGTGGCACTGTCGGTGTCGCTCACCGCGTGCAGCTCGATCATCACGCTCGTGACAGTGCCCCTCATCATGCAATGGGTGACCAGTGCGGCGGGTAATGCCGTGATGGTGCATCTGCCCGTGGGCAAACTGTTGATGCAGAACCTGGTGCTCATGTTCCTCCCCATTGTGGTGGGTATCATCGTGAAGAAGCGTTGGAGTAAGGCGGCCGATGCAATGCACCGTGTGCTCTCGCGCATCGCGTTTCCTGCCCTGATTTTTCTCGCTGGCGTCTTCTTCTTCCAGAACCGCGAGGCCATCATCGACAGTTTCGCGCAACTGGGCTTGTCGGTGACTGTGCTCATTCTGCTGGCCATCGGCAGTGGTGCCTTGCTGTCAAGGGCGATGATGCTTTCGGTTCAAGAGCGTCGCACCATCGTCATCGAGGTGGGTATGCAGAACGCGGCACAAGCCATTGCCATCGCGAGCAGCCCGCTGGTGTTCAATAACGACGTTATCGCCATCCCCGCCATCATCTATGCCTTGATGATGAACGTTGTCCTCATCACCTACGTCGCCATCATCAAGAACCGGTAACCGATCAACTCCTCTTTTCCGTCACGCAAAATAGAGTGACTCCCGTCGCTCGGGCGCTAAGAAAAAAGAAAACTAGAAATACATCCGCATGCGTTTTTTTTGAACGCGGATTACGCTGATTATCGCTGATTTTTAAAAATAATCCGTGAAATCCGCGAAATCTGCGTTTATTTAATAGCAACATCCGCACCCCCGTCGTTCAGGAATGCGGATGCCAAATTGTTCTAGTTGTCCTAGTTGTCTTCAATAACGAGTGAACGCGGATGCCTCCCTACACTCTCCTCGCTACACCCTACACGGCGGCGATAGCCGCCATATTTACGGCCAGGTGTTGGTGAGCAAGTAGTTGATCAGGGCCGTCAGGTCGTCCATGCTCACGGTGGTGCTGCTGGGACTGTCGCAGCTGGCGGCATTGGCCATATTGATGCCTGTGCTGTTGCTTGTGAGCAGATAGTTGATCAGCGCCGTCAAG
>JAEEGL011000175.1_pt1 | contig 31946 bp, 14 predicted proteins | sample 9134231 | NCBI WGS metagenome assembly JAEEGL01 (sample SAMN16246548, study PRJNA631951) | gut metagenome | biome: gut microbiome; feature: rumen; material: fiber-attached | host: Bos | place: Iran: Karaj | collected 2018-10 | reverse complement strand
TGCACCTTGAACTGCGGAGCCTTTGCGAACGTCGCGTTCACGGTCACGTTGCCGTTCGGCATCGTGAAGGTATACGTGTTGTTGTTCCCTTCCGTGACCTTCAGTTCGATCTCACCCTTCTTTACTGTCAGTACGGTCAGTTCATACCCGTCTGCAGGTGAAACGGTAAGCGTCACCGTTTCGTTCATGTACGCGGTGCTGACATCGGGAGTGACCGTTCCGTTGGTGATGCCTTCTGTCACGCTGACCGTGTGCGCTGTCAGACCGTTCCAGACATATGTGGTGACGGCCGACGGAGCGGCGATCACTGCGTTCTCGTCGGTTCCCGATACCGTCACAGCGCCGTTCTGTGCCTTCCAGCCGGCAAACTCTGTTTCCCCGGCATTCGCTATCCCGTTGTTCAGCCTCATGTCTTCGCTGACCGCCATTGCAGGCGACAGCGTGAGCTGGCACAGCGCCGTATCGCCCGAGAACATATTCAAGGCTCCGCCGGGTCGTGAAATAATGGTTTCTGTTTCTCCAAACTCATCAGTATCAGTTTCGTACTCGGTGGCGGGTAGTAAGGAAGTGTCAAAGGTCGACAGATTGAGATTTTCAAGACTGATACAGTCTTCGAACATGCCATGCATGTCTGTAACGGAAGATGTAACCCATCCTCCGAGATCCAGACCTATGATCATCTTGCAATCGGAGAACATATCAGACATGTCCGTTACGGATGAGGTATCCCATTTGGAAACATCTATGCTCTCAAGTTTCTCGCATCCGCAGAACATCTGCGCCATGTCGGTCACTTTACCTGTTTTCCAAGATGAAGGATCGACTGAGACAAGTTCCGGGCAGGCCGAAAACATATTGCTCATATTCGTGACTTTCGAGGTGTTCCAGCCGCTTATGTCAAGACTTTCGAGAGAGTCGCAGTTGTCGAACATCGTACTCATATTTGTGACATTCGACGTATCCCACACGCTCATATCAAGGGTCTTCAGCGCCTTACATGCCTCAAAAGCATTCGCCATAGTGGTAACGGATGACGTATCCCATCTTCCGATATAAAGTTCATTAAGGACTGAGCAGTAACTGAACATCCCTGCCATATTCGTCATCAGTGACGTATCGGCGTCGCTGAGATACGCTTTTTCAAGTTTGGTGTACAGACGGAACATATTTGAACAGTCGCCGACGAACCTCACCCGGTTTTCCACAACGATCCTTTCGACATTGCTTTCATCACTGCCGTAAACCCTTTCATCCCATATGCTGTTTGTGCTGTAATCTCCCCAGTGTAGTGTCAGGGTCTTGGTCGTTCCGTCGTAAGAGCAGTGCGGTCCCATGGCAACGACTTTCCAGCTCCACGCGGTCCCGCTGTCGACTGCCGGAAGCACGGCATATGTGGTGCCGTCCGTGTTGACCTCCCCGTCTATGTCCGTCATCCAGCCGTAACCGCCTCTGCCGTCACTGCCTCTGTTCAGGCACATGGCCTCGGTGACAGCGGCGCCTCCGGGCATCGCCACGGTACTGAGTTCTGCGTCACCGGAGAACAGGCCGGCCATATTCACCGTATCCGTTACGCCGAAAGACGAGATGTCCACGGTCTTGAGTTTTTCGCATCCGCTGAACAGCCCGTTCATATCAGTTATCGCGCCCGATTCCCATCTGCTGAGTGTTAATGTTACAAGCTCATCACATTCAGCGAACATCCCGGATATATCAGTCAGTGCGGATAAATCCCATCCCGTCAGATCCACCGATGTCAGACTTCTGCAGGCATAGAACATATTTTCCGCGCTGGTCATCTCGCTGGTGTCGACGTTTGTGAGATCCACGCTTGTAAGCCCTCTGAGGTAGCTGAACAGATTACTGCAGTCCCCGACGAACCGGACTCCCGGCTCCGCGGTTATTCTTGTTATCGCCCACTGGTACGAGTTGTCGATATCCAAGAAACGGTCAGCTGAGGAATAATCTCCGGTCACGATCGTCAGCGTCCCGGTCGAGCCGTCAAGCTCCAGCATCTTTGTGAATCTTGCCGTGACATCCACGGCGCATGAAGGCATCGTGAACGTATATTTTATGTAATAATCATCCGAAAGATACGTTACCGGTATCCTGTGGCCCTGACTGTCAGTGACAGCCACGGAATCTCTGTCCAACAGACAGTATTTCGACGGCAAGAGTGAGATGGTGACAGTCAGTCCCGGATTTGCGGCGTCGAAGTTAGTGTAAACAGCACCATTCCCGACTGCAGCGGTATTTACAGGGAAACTGACGTCGCTGGCCTTCTTGACAGTGACATCGGATGCCGGCATGGTCAGCGTGAATACCGTGTTGTTCCTCGATATCTCGGCATCAGCGCTGTAAAGTATCATGTTGGCGGTGCTGGACGTGAATGTAACGGTCTGTCCGGGCGCCGCGTAGATAATGTATCTCAGGTCGGATGCAAGACCGGTCCAGCAGAATCCGGCGCTGTCACCGTGCAGGCTGAACTTGAGCTGATTGCCCGAAACGGAATATCCGTAGGTTCCCTGGGTCGAGCCGGCAGCAGTTGTGTTCAGATAATAGCAGCTCTGCAGTGAAAGTACCGTGTCTGAAGTCGAGTTGACGAAGTTCTGTGATCCTGAAGTGCTGAATTCCTGCGCCGCCATCATGGAATTCTTTACCGTCACGGTACAGTTATCGGCTCTCCCTACGAATCCGCCGCAGGAAGAGGTGGACGCGCCGAGGATCTTTCCGTCGAACAGACAGCCGTTTATGGTTATTACGCTTCCGTCCTTGCACTCGCCTATCAGGCCGCCGTGATACCCGGGTCCCGAGACGCTTGAGGTTATCACATCGTTCGAGCAGCAGTGGTCTATAAGGCAGGTGCCTTCCGCATGTCCTACGAGGCCGGACGCGTACTGTCCGTCAGCCGTGATATTGCCGTAGGTATATACGTTCTTTATCGTAGCGTTCTTTATATACGCGAAAGGAACGACTGTTTCGTTGTTGCCGTTCAGATTGGGGTGCAGTGCATAATTCCCGCTGCCGTCGAAGGTTCCCTGGAACGGGTTTTCCGCAGTCCCTATGGAACTGGAGATCATGAATCCCATGGTCTGCAGGAAATACTTGCCCTCGGTGGACCCGCCCGCAGCAACGTAACGTATGAGTTCTCCCCAGTCTTCTACACAATCTATTCTGTACGGGTCTATCTCCTCTCCGCTTCCTTCAAGGTTCAGGACGTTCGGGACCACCTGTTCCACATAATCTATGCCGCAGTAAGCGCATTTCCCGTTTATCTCCGTATGGCTCATGCACTTCTCGATACGCACATACGCGCTTCCCAGGGCCCCGGTACGGTCCGCGGAAGCGACCGGAGCAGATGCGTTCTCCGAACTGTATACTTTGAATTCGTTGTTGAAGAAAGTGACTGACGTATCATTTGCTGCATCCGCCAGGTTCGTTCCGATCGCCTGGGCTCCCGTCACAGCTCCGGTGCCGCTCTTCGCGATGACCGTTCCGCCGAGAAGCTTTATGTTACCTCCTGTGAGATGCACGCTTCCGTCCGCCGGGGCTCCGGAACCTATTCCGGCCGCAGCGATTCCGTTGAGAGTGCTTCCCTCGGCCACCACATATCCGCCGCAGATCACGACTCCGCACCCGTCGCCGCTGGCCGCGCCTCCGATACCGGCCGAGCCTTCGCTTCCTTTCGCTGTGACGTATCCGTTGTTTATGACCACTTCCCCGAAGCTGCCGTTATATCCGGCTCCAAGGGCGGCGCCTCCAGCCTTGCCTGAGGCGTTGACGATGCCTCCCTGGATGTATATGTCTCCTCCGGCCTGACCTGCTTCCCCGCCTATCGCAGCGGCGCCTGTAGTGTTGAGGCCCTTGACGGTCAGTTTGCCGGTCCCTCTCGTGTACACTCCGCTCTCCACCGCGTTCAGAGTTGACTGTCCGTAAATGACGAGGGTCGAGCCCTTGGGTACGACTATGTTCCTGTTTATTACGATGTCCGCTCCGTCAGCGAGTATGAGCTTGACGTTACCGGAGATATATACTGTTTTCTGTAGTTCCATCTGGCCGGTCGCGTAGTACCAGCCGCTCGTCAGGGCTGAAGTGCTGTTCTTGAGCAGCCTTGCGTCGACCGTATCTGTCCCGCTCTTTGAAGGATCGTCAACAGTCACCTTACCGTCCCAGATCGCATACAGATGCATGCTCGAGTTGAGAGTCACGGTGTCTCCGGGATAATACCATGTACTGGACGCGTTCTTATTGAGGTTCCATCCGAGGAAAAACTCTCCATCGGGTTCTGCAACATTGTCTGTTATCCGGACTTCCGTGCCCTTTTCCACTCCGACTGAAAAAGGATCCGGGCACCCGTCGTAATTATAGTCGCACACCATGAATACGACTCCTGTTCCCTCCGTGCCCCCGCAGTAAGCGCAGCGGAACAGGTTTTCCGCCGAGTTCCTGTGTTCCGTACACGGTATAAGGTCGATGCTCTGCTGCATGCAGTGCCACGGTATCGTCTCATAGTCCTCGATAAGTCCGTTCTCGTCCCTGACCTGGACGTGGACTACCGGATAGATTATATCTGTATCGTCTTTATAGTATTCCGCTTTGTTCCTTCCTATAGCCTCAGCCTTGACACCGTCCCCGTTTGCTGTACCCGCAGTGGCATGGACCGCCGCTTTTCTTATGCTTACTCCGGAACAGTCCGGGATCGTGCCGCGGGTCTTCGGCGCTCCTGCTCCGATTGCAGGGCTTGCAAACTCAAAACCTTCCGTTATTCCGGTTCCGCCTTGAGCGGTCACGCAGCAGTTGATCAGCTCGATCTGCTCACAGTCTCCGCCGAACCCGCCGCCGATGGCCGCAGCCCCGCTTCCGGATACAGCCTTGATCACTCCGCCATATATGCTTATAGGTCCTGATTTTTCGCCTTCATCACTTCCGATCGCGGCTGAGTTGGTGTAACTGCTTCCCGCAGCCACAACAAGGTTCTTCACTGAAAGCACTCCTGTGCCTCTGGTCCCGGTACCCGATACCGGATCTGTATAGAGACCGCCCTGACCGTAGATCGTGAGGCTGCTTCCCTCGGGTACATGTATTCCCCTGTCTGCGGTGATATATGCACCTTCCTTAAGGATCAGCACCACATCGCCTTTGATCTCGAGACGCTTTTCAAGGATCATCGATGCCTCTGCATAATAGATCCCGTCATAAAGAGTGGAATATGTATTGTCAAGTTTCGAGCAGAAATTTGCGGTTCTCGTCATGCCGTTCTCATCGAGATATGTCACAGGCAGTCTGACATACCAGATCGCGTAGAGAGTCAAAGGCTCTGATGTGAAGAGTTTTTCACCCGGTCCGTAGCTCTTACCGCTCCCGTCCGGTTCGGTGTTCCAGCACGTAAACGTATGACCTTCACGTTCATACAGGCAGTCGGGGACGATGATCTCCGCTCCGTTCAGACCGATATATGCCATGGAGCCGGATCCCCCGTTTGAGTCGAAAGTGAGTTTTGCTCCCTTTTCCCTGAGTACAGGGTGTGACGTATCCATTGTCCAGATCTGATCAAAATCCCATTCCGCGAATTCGGCTTCTCTTCCGAACTCATTTGAATCCATTGGAACGGCATACATGGCAGGGTTCTGATCGAAGTTGGGATACTGTAACCTGTCGATTCCTATGGCTATGTCAGCGCTCGTTTCGGATCCGTACGGAAAAACGGTCCCGCTGAGATAGTAGCATCTTGAGCAGTAATCCGGATCAGACAAAAGCTGTTTGTCAAATAAGCCGATGATGCCGCCGTAGTAATCGCTTCCGGTAACAGTCCCGTCACAGTGGCAGCAGCGCGCGATAGAACCCCGTTTGTATATTCCGGCAATGCCGCCGACGCTTTTTGCCTCAGCGGTCGTGCCCTCTACGTTCAGGGTATGGATACAGTCATATATGCTGCCGTTTTCAAGGCTGCCGCATATACCGCCGATATATGAGTCCCCGCTTCTGACATTGACATTGGCTGCGCAGCGTTCGATCGTCCCGCCGGCAAGTGTGCCGCAAATGCCGCCTGTATACTTTCCGGTTGAATTCACGTCTCCGGTCATACGGCAGTCAGTAACAGTTCCGGCCACTATTTCACCGGCGAGTCCTCCGACAGTATTGGTGCCGCTCACTGTACCGGTGAAGGTGCAGCGTTCAAGCGTTCCTCCGTAAAGCATCGCTGCGATTCCGCCCACGTAGCCTTTTCCGCTCACCGTTCCGGTCACATTAAGGTTCCGGACTGTACCGCTCACGTAGCCGAACAGACCGCCTACGTCTTTATCGGAGCTGACCTCCAGCCCGCTTATCGTATGACCGTTTCCGTCAAATGTTCCTTTGAATTCCGCGCCAGCGTATGTGCTGAAGTCGCCGATCGGACGCCAGTCATCAACGCCCTCTAGTGACAGATCGTTGTCCAGTACCACGGTCACTCCGGAGTATGTAACTCCTCCGGCAACTCTTTCCGTTATGCTTCTCAGGTCATCTACAGTCGATACATGGACCGTGCCATGAGGAACGGAGACGCCGATTCCCTGGATCACGGGGCCGTCCGGCCCCTTTTCCCATACGGAAGCATAATCAAAGTCTGCAAATGCATTCTCAGGATCAAACGGAATGTAACACTTTACCTGTCCTTTCTTTATCTGTTTCAGGGTCAGCCCGTGCATGTAAGTTGACGGATATAAATTCGAAAAATTGTCAGTGTATTGAAGGGGGACAATATTTTCGCTGTAGTCACCGAGACCGGATAAACAGCCCTCATACTTGTAATAGTAGCAATCCTGTACTAAAAAGACCGTGAAGCCTTGTTCATTATTTTTTTTGAACCCGGAGCCGAAATCACCGATTATCTGACCGCATGAAGCCCCGCTTTCACCCTCGACGATACCGCAGTTGAACAGGTGTATCAGCATCGTATCTCCACATACATATCCGGTGATTCCGCCAACTTTGTATTTACCGGTAACCGCACCGTAATTGGCACAGTCTTTGATGGTTTCACATTCATAAACGTAACCGGTTATACCGCCGATAAACATGTGCTTTTCAGGGTCTTGATAAGAATAGATAGGATTCTGAGACATTACGGTCCCGTAGTTCATGCATTCCTTGATTTCGCCGGGTAAATTGTAATTTCCGACGATACCGCCGGTGCACGACGAACCGTTCACCAGACCGTAATTCACATTGTGGTGCAGGGTCACCGTATTATCACCGTTTCCAAATATTTTTCCTGCGATACCTCCCACATACTTTCTGTTACCTTTCACGTGACCGCAGTTTGTACAGTTGCTGACGCGGACATCTGCGGACGGATCCTCGATTTTCCCTACGATTCCTCCAACAAAACTGTCCCCGTACACCGTACCGATATTTATACAATCCTCAACATACCCGAGCGACATGGTCGCTGCGATTCCGGCACATTCGTCATAGTAATCTATATGATAACTCGTGGATATCGTTCCCGAGTTTGTGCACCCGGTGATCATACCGTAGTTGATGGCCGCTATTCCTGCCATCACTTTTTCACCGGCTTGGACATATGCCATATTTGAACAATTACTCAGGGTGCCGTAACAGATACCCGTTATTCCTCCTGCATTAGTTTTCACCGCATAGACCTCGCCGTAGTTGTAAAGGTTACTGCCGGTTGCGTTTCTGATCGTTCCCGTTATTCCCCCCGCTGTATGCCTGCATTCTATCTTTGCATGGTTTGAGCAGTCTTTGATGGTTCCGCCATCCTGATAACCGGTGATGCCTCCTGCGTACTCAGCGTCAGATCCCCCGGTGACGCTGCCGCGGTTGATACATTTGCTGACGGTGCATTCTGAGCATGCATATCCTGCGATGCCTCCAAAATATTTTTTGCTACCGGTAACTGCGGAGATGTTTTCGCAGTCCGAGATCTCTCCTTCATTAATACCGGAGATCCCGCCTACATTCTTGCTGCCGCATACTTTTCCGCTGTACGTACAGCCGGTTATAAGAGAAAGATTCTTCGCAGCAATGCCGCCGACCGTTTTACCTCCGCTTACATCCCCGTAAACATTGAGGTTTGAGACAGTACCGTCGTTAAAGCCAAACAAGCCTTTGCAATCCCCGGATCCGATCTTCAGGTCACGGATGGCATGTCCCGCTCCGTTGAAGGTCCCGCGGAAAGGCGTTTCCTCGGTTCCGATCGGGAACCATTCGTTGAAACCGGAAAGGCTTATATCACTCGTCAGCAGGAAATAACATCCGCGAAAATCACTGAGGCCAACTTCCAGAAAGGCAGAAAGTCTCCTGAGGTTATCATCAGTGCTTATTACGTACGGATCGAGTCTGGTTCCGGCACCAAGCCACTCTGTCGTAAACCATGACTCGTTCACATAAGGGTTCCCCTGACTGACAGAATTGATAGAGACCAGAATGTTGGGCTCGCCCAGTTGCGTCCTCTTCTCTTCCGGATCGGTAAGATTGACATACACATCTTTGCTCTTATTCGGGTCCGTCAGATTGACGACAGGACCGGAAAACTCCCCGTCCGCAGTGACGACAGCGGGCATGACCGAAACAAGCATTGCCACCGTCAGGATTACACATATCAGCTTTCTGGATTTCATAAAACCGTCCGGCACGGTACCGTTCCGTGCCTTCTCCTTCTTTATATTCTTTGCTCATATTTTTCTGATCATATATTACCACTGTCAAGCAGTCTATGCATCACCCGAAAGGGTGATTTTTCGTTTATAATCTTAAATATTCTGTAAAATAATAGAATATATAGAAAAATCCCTCTGGGACCGCAGTTTTCCACTGTCAGCCACGGAGGGATATTCCTTTTTAGCTTAGATTATAACAGTTACCATTGTTCCTTAGTCTGAGTATCGCTACCGGTTATAACGTCAGCATCCTCGAAAGCGATGACTTCCATTTCCAGATCCGTGTATTCTCTCATAGTGACACCTCCGTTATCAGTTATTCAGTGATTGTATGTACGCATTTGACTTCAGATAGTAGTCATACATCGCGCTCATGGCCATCCTCGCCTCATCGCTGTCATCGAAGGCCGCGTACGCATAGGACAGGGCGGAGACCCGAACAGTCGAAGTCCCGGATGTAGTCGTTATGGTGACAGTCTTCATGTCACCGAGGAGGTTGGCAGGTATGCCTGCGATGACGATCTTGTACCGCCCGCCGGTCTGAATGACGTCAAGGGCATTTCCACCGATGGAAGCAGTTACGCTGCCTGTATATCCGTCCGCGGTGGTTATGAAGAGATTGATGGCCGTATCCGTGTCAAGAGTGAGCGAGTAGCTGACTGCCTTTATGTCAGCATTGAGATCTCGCTGTATCCTGTATCCTTCCAGAGCAGCCTTGGTGTACGTATAAGAAGCGGTATATACGTTCGACATGCCCGTATGGTCGGTACCGATGGTCCACGGCGTCACGGCATTCGCTGACAGATACTGCTGTGCGTAATAGCCGTAGTCGTTGATGGCTTTCACGAGATCGATCAGTTCATTCGAATAAGTACCCGGGTTCTGGGTTGCCTGGTCAATGAAGTAGCCAAGGTATTCCTCGACTGAATACTCCTTCGTGACTGTGCTGTCGTTTCCGTCATCGTCCGCGTAGTGGAATACGGCAGTTATTTTATCTGCCATCTGGACCGAATTGACCGGGAACGTGAATCCGTAGTATTCCCCGCTGGTATTCATGTTGCCGGGATCGAAACCGACTCTTTCGGTCCTGCCGTTCTTTCCGCTCACGGTGAAATCCGTATAGCTGGCGGTTCTCTGCGCGGCCGTCAGGCAGTCCAGATCCATGAAGAAATTGACTTCTATCTGTCCTTTGAGGCCGGCGGACTGTTTCTCGAACTCCGGAACCGGTTCCGCCGCCCATACGAAGGTCGTGATCTCCGAAGGAGCTGCGATGACGGCGTATGCACCTTCTCCCGATACCACTGTATTGGTCTGGTCGCCGCTGACCACCCAGCCGGCACTGACCGGGTTGCCTGTGTTGAGCTGCATCTCCGCGGTCACGGCCATGTTCGGCGAGACCTTCAGCTGCCTCAGCGCAGCCGCACCGGTGAACATGCCGGAGACGGCGGACTGCGGAGGATATATGCCCTCAACCGGTGTATCGATGGCCCTTGTATCAAAGCCTGACAGATCGAGACTCTTCAGCGAGGAACAGAGATAGAACATCCTTTCCATGTCGGTCACGGCAGACGTGTTCCACCTGCTCAGGTCGAGCTGCTCAAGGCTCGTGCAGGCCAGGAACATATCTCCCATACTGTTGACTTTCGCGGTGTTCCAACCGCTTATATCCAGTCCTGTAAGGCCTGAGCAGTATGAGAACATGCCGAACATATTTGTCACGTTCGACGTGTTCCAGCCGCTCAGATCCGGCAGGTCAAGTCCTTCGCAGTATAAGAACGCGTTGCTCATATCCGTAACGTTTACGGTTATCCAGTCTGAGACATTCAGCGTGGAGAGCTTTGAGCAGTTTGCGAACATGCTGCTCATGTTCGTCATTTTTGTGGTATCGGCCTTGTTCAGATCCATGCGCACACAGTTGGAGAAGCCGGAGAACAGGCCCGTGCAGTCGCCGGTGAAGCTCACGCCGTCCTTTGCGGTCACAGCGGTGATTCCTGCCTTGTTGCCGTCCACGTCGTTCCCCCACTTGCTGTCCTTGTTGAAGTCTCCCCAGTTGAGACTGAGGATCCCGTTTTCCAGCGTATAACGGGGACCGAGCTCCACTGTAGCCCAGCGGTAGACGGTGCCCTCGTCGCCGTAGCCTTTGAGGGTGCCGTATTCGTCGCCGTGGCAGAGCAGTATATCGGTGCCTGCCTCGACCCAGCCGAGGCCGTTGTTGTTCAGCTGCATCTCCTCGGTGATGTGCAGGCCGCCCGGGACCCTGACTTCGCTGAGGGCGCCCGCGCCGTCGAACATGCCGTCGGTCACGGCGCCGATCAGCTGCAGCCCGGAAAGATCCGCGGAGCTCAGGGCTGTGCAGCCTTTGAGCATATCGCCTGCATCGGAGATCGGCGCGTCCTGCCAGCCGTTGAAGCTGACGGACGTGAGGCTCGTGCAGCCCTGGAACATCTGGCTGATGTCGGTGAGCGCGGAAACATCCCAGCCTGTCAGGTTCAGTGTCGTAAGATCCTCGCATTCGAGGAACATCTGTGCGGCTGAGGTCAGCCCGGCGGTATCGACATTGGATAGGTCGAAGCTCGTGCATTCAAAGAAGCCGTAGAAGAGCTGCGAGCAGTCGCCGGTAAAGCGCACTCCCTGCTCTGCGGTCACGCTGAGCACAAGATCCTTCGGGAAGTCGTTGGAGATCCAGCGGTCGTCCCTGTCATCGGAGAAGGTGCCCCGCAGCAGCCGCAGCTCACGGGTCGTTGTGTTATACTCATATTTTTTAAGGAAGGAGGCCGTCACGTTCACAGCGTCGCCCGGCATGATGAAGGTGAAGTCACCGTCCTCGTTCGGCGTCAGGGTAAGTTCGTTGCCGTACGAATCTGTCACCGTTACCGAGCTGAACACGTATGCCTTGTTTGGTATCGCGGAGACCGTGACCACGTTGCCTGGCCATGTGCCATCGTAATAGTTGGTGATCACAGTACCGCCCGCAAGTCCTGTCGCGCGTGTTATCGAGAACCAGACCTTCTGTGCGTCCTTGATCGTTGTGTCCTGCGCCGGAAGCGTTATGGTGAAACGGCTGCCGTTCCGGGTCAGCGGAGCGTCAGCACAGTACAGCGGCTCTTCGCCGAGGCTTGAAGTAAAGACGATCTGATCGCCCGCCGCGCCGAAAAGCTTTCCGCTGAACTCGGATACCAGGAGGCTGTCCCAGCCGAAGCCTCCGCCCGAAACGCGGGAGAGCCTGAGAATGTCGCCGGAGACGACGTAGGCTCTTGTGCCCTGTGAGGCGTCGTCGGCGGTCACCGTCCGGTAATAACAGCTCGTAAGTGTCGGACTTGCGCTGCCGTTTACGAAGTTTTGGGAGTCGGACGGCTCGAAGGCCCCGGCGGCCATCATGCTGTTGCTGATCGTCACCGTGCAGTTTTCAGCCCTGCCGATGAATCCGCCGCAGTCCGTGGTCTCTGTTCCGTTCAGCTGTCCGTTGAACAGACAGCCGGTGACGGTCACATTGCTGCCGGATGCGCACTGGGCGATCAGACCGCCGTGATACCCCTCTCCGTCCACACCGGAGTTGATCGTGACCGACGAGCAGCAGTTCTCAATCAGGCAGGTTCCAGCTGCATGTGAGGCAAATCCTGCCGCATAAGGTTCTCCGGCGTTGATCGTACCGGAGACCCGCACGTTCCTTATAGTCGCATCTTCTATGTACGCAAAGGGCGCGCCGCCGTTCGCGTTATAGGTGAGCGTGTAATCATCACTTGCGTAGAAAGTGCCCTTGAATGGATTAATGTCAGAACCGATAGACGTCGTCACAGTAAAGCCAACGGTCTGCATGAAATACTTGCCAGCGGTGACGCCGCCCTGCGCTATGTATGTCGCAAGCTTGTTCCAGTCTGTCTGTGAGCCGAGCCTGTAAGGGTTCTGCTCGTCACCGCTGCCGGCAAGGTCGAGCTCGTTTGAGAAGTCCGCGCCGCAGTACCGGCAGGTGCTGCCGCTGCCGTAGTGGGCCTCGCAGCGTTCAAGACGGACGTATCTTCCCGTGCAGGTAGTCTGTATGTCTTCCGAATCGACCGGTGTCACAGCGTCCTCATCGTCATAGGCACGGAAGTTCGCGCCTGAACTTAAGAAGAGGCTTGTTCCGGCCGGGTTGTCGAGATTGACGCCGATGGCCTGCGCTCCCTCGAAACCGGACGGCGGGTTCGCCGTTTTCGCTGTAACAGTGCCGCCCAGCAGCATGATGCGTCCTCCGGAAACAGGTGTGTCTCCCGGGACGCCGGATCCGATGGCAGGCGCGCATTTGTTGTAGTAGATCCCCGCCTCGGCGGTTACATATCCGCCTGAGATGACGATCGTGGAAGCGCTGCCGTGGAGTCCTCCTCCGATGGCGGCTGCGCCGTATTCACTGTAAGCGTTGACATATCCGTCATAGATCGAGATCGCGCCGCTGTTGCCGCTCCCGCTTTTGCTGGCTCCGTTGCCGCCTCCGATGGCGGCGCCGGTGTAACCGGTCGCGTTGATCATGCCGCCGTAGATGTCGATGCTGCCGGAATCCTCTCCGTCATGGCCGCCTATGGCTGCGCTGTTCTGATAGCGTGTAGCATTCAGCACGCCGGTGCCCTGTGTCTTGATACCGGTCTCACCCGGGACCGTATATTCCGATGACTGTCCGTAGATGGACAGGTGCGAGCCTTTCGGCACGATGATGCCGCGGCTGGCGTTCATGATGCAGCCGTCTTTGAGTATGATCTTGACGTCGCCTTCGACATGGAGCATCCAGCTGAAAGTGAGTTCTCCTTCGGCTACGTACCATCCTGCAGGAAGGTAACGCATATCGGAGCTCAACTTGAACGCCTCCACGGACTTGGCCATGCCGCGGTCGATATATGAGGTCTCGGAAGTCTCGGCCCACTGGGCGTAAAGCGTCAGATTGCCGGTCGGGGTGATGGTATCGCCGGTGACGCATTTGTTGCCTGTGCCGTCCGCCTTGGTGTTCCAGCCGAGGAAGGACAGACCGGTCGGGATGATGAGGTTAGCCGTGACCCGCATCGAGCCTCCGGGCTCTACGCCGTATGAGAAGTTCTTCGGCGGATCTGCATAGTTGCCGAGGTTATAGTCGAATGTGACGAAGCGGATGCCCGCTTCGGTTGAGCTGCCGCACCACCGGCACTGGTCGAGTGCGTCGTCACATCCGCGGTGCACTGTGCACGGCGTTATATCGACGCTTTCCTTGTTACAGTACGACGGAATGAGTTTCCAGTCGACCGGGGCGCCGTTTTTGTCCTTTGCCTGGACATGGATCAGGGGGTAGATAAGAAACAGATTGTAGTTGCTGTTCATGTCTGCGCCGATGGCACGGGCCGGGATATCGTTTTCACCGGTCACCTTGCCGGCCTCGGCATGCAGATATGCGTTGTTGATGCTCACGGACACGTCGTTCACGAGACGTTTCTCTTCTTTGAGCTGCTCCGGAACGCCGGTGCCGATGCCCGGGCTTGCGCAGACGGTCCCGTCTGCATATGTCCGGGTACTGCCGGCTGCCCAGGTGTAACCGCCGTTGAGTTCCAGGGCTCCGCCTTCTCCGAACGCGCCGGCTCCGATTCCCGCAGAGCCGTTGCCTCCCCGTGCGTAGACGCATGCATTGAACACGGAGAGCGTGCCGCCTGCCTGCCTGAACGCGCCGCCGATTGCCGCGCCGTTCACGGCACTGGCGTCGATGACGCCGCCGCATAGCACGATATCGCCGGCCTTCTCGCCGGTGTTTCCGCCGATGGCCGCGTGATCGCTGTGTGCGGTGCCGTAGATCTCGGTCAGGTTGTTCGCGTTCAGTCTGCCGGTGCCCTTCGTGACCACACTGGTTTCAGGCACATAGTAGCTGCCGCTCTGGCCGTACACGGAGAGCCTGCTGCCCTCCGGCACGTGGATCCCGAGCTGGGCGTCCAGCAGTGCGCCGTCCTTCAGGATGATGTGGACGTCTCCCTTGATCTCCATGCGCTTCTGTATGGTCACGGTGCCGTCCACGACGTACCAGCCGCTCAGCAGGGTGACTATGTCGTTTCTCATGACAAAGCATTCCGCGGCGGTCTGTTCTGCGCCGGCCTTGTCGATATATTCCACATCATCGGTCACGGCCCAGATGGCATAGAGCAGCAGGGTCGAGGTGCCTTCGACGGTCTCCTCGTCCGCGAACCCCGCGCCGCTGGCGTCAGTGCTGGTGTTCCATCCGATAAATGTATATCCTTCTCTGGTGAAGGTGTTTTTCGGTAATTGATCGCCGTAGGGCGGAAGTACCACGAGCGGCATGGTGCCGCTTCCTCCGTTCGGACGGAAGCTGACCGTCACGCCGAGATTACTGATAGCCGGGCAGTCTGCGGTCATGACCCAGTCATTCTCAAAGTCCCATCCGGAGAAGCTCTGCTGCAGCTTGAAGTCCGGTGCGCTCACGGGTGTGATCCGGCCGGAGGGATTCGCATCATATACGCCGGTACTATCCGGGTCTCTGCCTATTCCGAGATCGTCGTGTTCTATGTTCATACCGTATGTGTAGGTCAGCGCACCGCTCTGGTAATAGCAGTGCAGGATGCCTGACAGTGTGTCGCCCGGCTGGGTATTGTCTTCGCCGAGGACGCCGCCGACATTGGTGAATCCGCAGACGGTGCCCAGGTGGAAGCAGTCAGCCAGCGTGCCCGCTCTGTATGAACCCACAAGACCTCCCACCTTATAGCCTACCTGGACCACGTCTCCGTGTCCATCCTCGATCAGGCCGTCAACTGCGCCGATATGGACGCAGTTATGCAGGCTGCCTGAGATCATTTCTCCGGCAAATCCGCCGATCTTTTGTCCGCAGGCTACGACCGTGCCGTTCATCAGACAGCGCTCGACTGTGCCGCCGTAGATCACGCCCACCAGGCCGCCTACGTCCTCGCCGCCGGTACCGTATACTCCGCCGCTGAACACGCAGTTTCTGATCTGTCCGGTTCCCTCAAGCCCGCCTACGAGACCGCCGACGCCGGTATAGCCCTTAACGTTGCCGACGAAGCTGCAGTTCTCGAGCCTGCCGCCGTCCAGTATCTTCACGATGCCGCCCGCGCCGTCCGTGCCGCCGCGGACACTGCCGACAACTTTCAGGTTTCTGACCGTGCCGGTCACCGTGCCGAACACGCCGTCATGGGAGAGGTTTTCATCGTCCTGGTCGTACCTGGAACTGTTTTTGGTGATCGTGTGCCCGTTCCCGTCAAAGATACCGGCAAAGGAAGTCGCCGGGTTGCCGTCGACGGTGCCGATGCAGGCGAGTCCGGAAAGGTCGAGATCCGCCTCCAGCCGGACCGTGCAGCCTGCGTAGGTATCGCCTGAGGCCACACGCATGATCAGATGACGCACGTCGTTCAGATCTTCTATGACCACCTCACCCGTGGTCGTAGTGATGCCGAGGCTGTTGAGTCTCGGCCCGTTCGGACTGGTGTGCCAGACCGTGTTAAAATCCCAGCCCACATAGGCTGTGCTTGTCTGGGATCCTATGTAATCGTGTTCAGACAGGCCTTTGATCTGATCTGCCGAATAATCACCCTCGTCCCATCTGCCGATTCCGGTGATCTCGCTGTCGTAGCGATAGTAATAGTTATGCTCCAGATGGGTTTCTTCGTATTCGCCGTATAATTCGCCGATGATGCAGCCGATCTTATAATCCGAATCGACGGTGCCGATATTCAGATTGCGGTAGAGATTGCATTCATATACCTTGCCGGCGATACCGCCGACAAATTTTATTACATCGTCACCTTCATGATCATCGTATTGGTGGGTGTTACGGTACAGATTACCGGTGTTGACGCAATCCTGGATCGTCGCGTTGAATACAGCGGTGCCAATGATGCCGCCCAGGGAGTTCGGACTGACGTATCCTATCCTGTTTATTTCTATGTCCGCTGAGTTATAGCATTTCTGAACCGTACCGTAGCCGAGAAATCCGGTGATACCGCCGACGTCCCAGGGGGCCCTGATATGGCCGCTGTTGGCGCAGTATTCGACCGTTCCTTCGTTCTGGTCCCCTACGATGCCGCCGACGCGATTCGAGCCGTTCACCTGCGCGGTGTTGATACAGTGTGAAACTGTACCGAATATGTTGGAGCCGGCTATACCGCCGACGTCTTCTGAAAATCTTTCGTACCACAGACCGCCGCCGTTGCAGCAGTTTTCGATGATGCCGCTTCTGTTATATCCGACGATACCGCCAATGTCTTGTGCAGTGCGGTCGAAGCCGTATACAGACCCCATATTGTCGCAGCTGCTGACCGTGCTGAAGCTCAGCCAGCCCGTTATGCCGCCGACGCAGTCGTTCCCGTCAACGCTTCCGTAGTTGTCGCAGTCGCTCAGCGATTTTCTCGCGTCACCTGCGATACCGCCGACGTAATACCGTCCGTAGACATGCCCGAAGTTAAGAAGATAACTCGCGAAAGACTGCGCCTGACCGACCACGCCGCCGACATTCGCCCTGCCGTATACTTCGCCGTAGTTCTGGTTGTTCCGGAAGGTTCCGCCGGAGATCAGTCCGCAGACGCCGCCGACCGCATTGCCGCGGTCCACGCTGCTGCCTACACTGCCCTTGTTTACGCAGCCGGTCAGATACCCGTTCTGGTTTCTTCCGCAGACGCCGCCTACCTGCTCGCTGTGCTTCTCCTCTTTGCCGACCTTCTTACTGTAGGTCTCCACGACGCCGTAGTTCGTGCAGCCGATCAAAAAGCCCTGATTGTAGCCGGCGACGCCGCCGATGTATTCGCCGGTGCCCTTGACCGGGCCGTAGACGGTGACGGTCTGGGGCTCGGTGTTCCCGCTTCCGGCCTCAGGCTCGACCGTGGTTTCTGTCTCCGAGCTGCGGAAGGTGCAGTTGCTCATGATCCACAGGTTCGAGCCGCACACGCCGCCAACGAAGCTCTTGCCGCTGACCTCTCCCACGACATTCAGGTTGAGGATCGTGCCGCGGTTTTCTCCGAACAGGCCCACGTATGAATCATTCCCGGTGATCTTGAGGCCTGAGACCGTATGTCCGTCGCCGTCAAAGGTGCCGTAGAACGGATGGTTTATGCTTCCGATCGGCTTCCAGGTGTAGATGCTCTCGCCGCAGTACTCCGCAATGTCGACATCGGCGGTCAGCTTGAAGTAACAGCCGCCGTAGCGGTTGCCCTGCTGGACCGAATAGGTCAGACGCATGAGATTCCCGGCGTCCTCGATCAGGAATGGATCGCTCTTCGTGCCCGTGCCGGCCCAGGCATCGCCCCACCAGTCTCCCATGAGAAACTCGTTTGTCACGACGATGTTAATGTTGGGATTGTTGATGAACACCTGGATGTCAGGATTGGATGGGTCGTAGACAGTCGCGATGTACACCGGCTCCGGTTCTTCCTCCTCCCCGTCCCCCAGTTCCTCAGGTTTCGGTTTGTTCGGGTCGCCTATCTCCACGACAACGTTGGCCGGTTCCCCGTCATCTCCGGTATTCACTATGATGTCCCCCGGCTCGGTGGGCTGGTTGATTGGCGAGTAAATGTCGTCCCCGTCCGCCAGTACCGTTGCCGGAAGCACGGACAGCGCCATCACAAGCGCCGTGATGATGCAGATCAGTCTCCTTGCTTTCATACTGTTTTCCTTCCTCTCGTCAGATAGTCGGGCATCCTGTATGCTGAAAGTCGTTTCTCCGATTAAACGCCGTAAAGGGCGCCGTATTTGTTCTCAAGGTACTCTATGTAGGCGTCCGGGGTGAATTCCCGTCCGCATATCTCCCTTATCCACTGTTTCGGAGGCACGAGATCTGCTCTTCTGAACACGTTCTCCGCCATCCATCCGTTTATTCTCCCGAAATCCCCGTTCTTGACCGCGTCCCCCACGTCGAACGCCTTCTTCATCTCCTCATAGTACATGGCGTTGTACATGTTGCCGAGGGCATAAGTGGGGAAATATCCCAGGGAGAAGGTCCAGTGCACGTCCTGCAGGATCCCCTCCCGGTCGTTTCCGGGCTCGATTCCGAGATACTCCCTGTATTTCTCACGCCAGATACGGGGCAGATCCTCGATCCTCACCCTGCCGTTGGCCAGGTCCTTCTCTATCTCGAACCTTATGATTATATGCAGACTGTAAGTGAACTCATCGGCCTCGGTCCTCACGAGGGACGGTGTCACCGTGTTGACGCCCTCGTAGAGCTCACGTTCGGACACGTCGTAAAGCTGATCCGCGAAGATCTCCCTGGCTTTCGGGTATATGAGGCGGATGAACTCCGGTGACCTTCCGATCACGTTCTCATAGAACCTGGACACCGACTCGTGCATCCCCGAGGTCCTGCAGTCCGTGACGAAGTGGTCGTGGTATTCCGCCGGCACCAGCTGCTCGAAGAGGGCGTGGCCGCCCTCGTGGGCCACGGTGTAGATGTTGGCCGTGAACTGACAGGGCTTGTAGTTGGTGGTGATCCTTATGTCGTCCCTGCCGAGGTCGCTGGTGAAGGGATGCTCCGTGGTGGTGAAGGCTCCCCTGTCGAAGTCGTACTTCATCACCTCAAGTATGTACCGGGCCATCTTCCTCTGCTGCTCGTCGGTGACGGGACGGCTGAGGAAGTCCGTCCTTATCTTTTTGCTGCTTTCCGTGATCTTCCTGAGGAGCGGAAGGATCCGGTCCCTGAACCTGCCGAACCATTCATCGACATCCGTGCAGGTGACGCCGGTCTCGTGGTCCCCGAGAAGATCGTCGTAGGGATCATCGCTGTGGGAGTCCCTGAGCCGGACGTTCCTCACCAGCATCTCCGACACTTCCCTGAGGGACCGGGCGAACAGGGAGAAGTCAGCCTGACGCTTGGCGTTGAGCCAGTTCTCGTAGGCCTTCGAGCGGATCAGTGAGTCTGAGTAGTTCATCTCCGGGGTTATGTTCTTCACCTTTTCGTATACCCTGTGGAGATGCTCCGCCATGACCCGGTCAAGCTCCCCGAGCCCTTCCCTGTGCTCATACAGGTATTCCGCCGCGTTTATGAACTCCTCCGCCTTCGTCAGTTTGAAGGCCTCGCTGCCGAGGAAGGCGGTGAGCTTCCCCTCCTCCTCGAGGGCTTTCGGAGGGCATATGGTCTCCCGGTCGTAGCCTATGACCTTTGCCGCGTGCCTGTACACCTCCGCCTTTCTGAGGGTCTCCTTCACAAGATCCAGTCTTTCCTGAAGTTCTTCCATATGTTCCGCTCCCTTTACTTTATTATATGAACCAATTCTATCACATTTCTCTTCAGATTTGTATATATACTATCCTACATTACGCATTTTACACCTGAAATTTCAAGTCCGCATCACCCGAAAGGGTGGTTTTAACAAAAAAAAAGCGGCTGACTCACGACTGAAGTCACGAGCGCGCCGCTATGACCGGTCAGCATCGCCGGGATGACAGACACTGCCCTTAAGATATTCTTCCGCTTCTTCTCCCCGGATCACTCTGCCCGGATCTCATCCAGAAGCACTTCTCTTCCGCCCTCTTCACGGCTCCGGATCCCGCCGATGACCAGCTTCATGAGTTCAACGGTCTCACTGAACGGGAAGGGTTCTTTCCCGGTACGGAGCCAGCGGACAAAGAGATCCAGCTGCTTCTTGAACGCATAATAGGAATCCGTCGTCGTCAGGTGCGCGGTGCTGTGCGTTCCCAGGATCAGCATGCCGGAGCTCATCATGCCGATGCCCTGGATGATGTTCACGTTGGCGCCGCTCCGGTGCTTTATATGGACCACCGTGTCTTCACAGGTGCCGGTGTTCCGGACGGACAGAAAGCCCGGCCCGAGGATCGGGTACATGGCCTCCAGCGCATGGATGCCGTATGTCTCATATTTCTTCGCCATTGTGGACAGGATGTAGCGGATCGTTCCGAACTCGTCATGATGGGCGTGGAACGGCTCGTACGTCTTTTCGTAGCGCATGCAGGAGCCCGAGATGAACTGCGCCCCTTCTTTCCGCCATTTCACAAAGGCCCGCAGATCTTCTTCATTGTCGACAAGCGGTTTATCGATGAACATGGGGATACCGGCCTCAATGAACGGCCGGCAGCGGCCGACATGCTCATGGCCGACGTCAGTTGCCACTATGACCGCGTCCACACGGCCGATCATTTCTTTCGGATCGTCATAGATTTCCGGAATAAAGTCTGCCCGCGCGATGTGCTCCGCTTCGTCCCTGCCGGCAAATCCGGTGCAGCAGACCGCCGTGATGCGTGCTCCGGGGATCCCGAGCGTATGCTTCGGCTGCTTTTCCAGATAACGCGGGATCACCGGGAACCCGCAGGTCTCCATCTCTGCCGGGTCGTATCCGTTGAACATCGCACTCCATGAATAGGGGTGGCCGTTGCCTTCGGTCATGCCTAAGATGCCGATCCTCAATTCCTTGTCTCCGAACGGAACTCTCATTATTTTTTCTCCTTTGGGCGTGACAGCACCTTCATGATCTCCGGAATGTTCACGCCGGACAATTTCTGCTCCAGCTGTTCCCGGACCGTTTCCGGCAGCGGCGGAGCCGCAAGGCAGGACGCGTTTTCCAGCACCTGATCCGGATCATCCGCGCCGAGTACCAGGCTGGATACGCCGGGCGTGTCCCGGATGAACGAGATCGCAAGTTCCGGGACCGTCATGCCGGTCTCTTCAGTGATCCTGCGGATCAGCCGGATCGCCGGGACCGCCTCTTTCACCAGGATCGGATCCGTGACCCGGTCCGGATCGAGGAAGAACACACCCTGTAAAAATACGCTGCGGACGAACACTGCAAACCCGGCGTCACTGAGCCGCCTGACATACCCGCCGGCAATGAGCCGCTGATCGAAAATGCTCATCGGGATCTGCGTCGCTGTAAAGACGGGGTACCGGAGCATTGCCTCGATGTCACCTGCGGTATACAGGGAGACCCCCACCCGGTCTGCGTAGCCCCGATGCAGGATCTGTTCCATGGCAGCCGCGGCCTTTTCCCCGAAACCGTACAGGTTGTCCGCGCCGTGCAGCAATAAACAATCAAGCCGGTCGACGCCAAGCCTACTGAGAGAGCGCTCCGCCGAGGCTAACGCCCAGGATCCAAAATCTCCCGACGGATCCCTGAGGACCGGGACTTTTGTCGTGATATATGGCTGTACTCCCTCCCAGGTCTTCAGGAAGCGGCCTATGATCTCTTCCGAATCCCCGTATGCCGGAGACGTATCCAGGGACAGCGCTCCCTGCCCGAAAGCAGTCCGGAGGATCGCAAAGCTCTTCTCTTCATCCGGCTTCCCGCTATCATTGGCGATCCCGTAATCCATCCCCAGCTGAACGGTCCCGACCGTCATTGCAGGCAGAGGCCGCCCGCCGGTGTTTACACGCTTCACCTGATCTTCTCCATTATGTTTCTGCCCGAGACCTTTTCCAGCCGGTCCGTATAGTACTGAGACAGTGCGATCACATCCGCGCCGACGCTGATGAAGGTATAGCCCATCTCCACCAGAGCGTCAAAGTTCTCGGGAGAGCCGACCGTTCCGGCATACTTCCCGTATTTCCTGGCGGTTCCGGCGACCAGCCTGCGCACCCGGCCGATCTCAGGATCCCCGCCGTCGGGTGACCCGATGCCCTGGGAAAAGTCCGCAGGGCCGAAAAAGATCATGTCGATCCCTGGCAGGGCGCAGATCTCTTCCAGTTCCGGAAGCGGTTCCGGATCTTCGATCTGGACCGCCACGAACCGCTCTTCATTGGCTTCCTTCATGTAGTCCTGCGGAGAGACCAGGCAGTATTTCCCATCCGCGTTGCCGCCGTCGATCGGCCTTCTCCCGACGGGGTGGAACTTGGTGTAATACACGATCTTCTTTGCTTCCCCGAGGCTCATGAGATGCGGCACCATGATCCCGGCGGAATCCGCTTCCAGCGGGCGGCAGATGTCGCTGTAGCAGCCCTTCGAAACGCGTGTAAGAACGTCCGCGTCGTAGATCTTCGCTGCGCGCACCGTCTCTTCGACTGCCGTCATGGAGTTCGGGACATGTTCCAGATCGACCCAGAGGCAGTCAAAGCCTGCCATTGCCGCTATCTCCGCCGCGCGCGGATCGGAAAGGTTCAGCTTCGTCGCGACCGCGACTTTGCCCGCTCTCATCTGCCGGAGCACCCGGCTTTCTCTCATATGAAGCATTGGTCTGCCTCCCTTATCGCATTCTTCCCCGTGAAAGACTCCGGGGATCCTTTATTTTTTCTATTTCGCTGAATATCCGCCGTCGACCGGTATGACCGTACCCGTGGTGTACAGTGAAGCATCGGATGCCAGATACACGACGATACCTTTTACATCCTCCGGATCCGCCATCCGCCCGAGGAAGGTCGCCTTGCCGTACGCCTCGAGGAACGCCGGATGCTGGGGTCTGTCCCCGTTATAGCAGCCGCCCAGCGCCAGACAGTTGCACCGCACATTGAACTGACCGTAATAGGAGGCCAGATACCGGGTGAACTGATGCATGCCGCCTTTATGATAATAGTAATCGCCTGCGTCCCATCCGCCCATGGTGCCGTCCGTGCCTTCGTAAAGCGCCGGATTCCGGCCCAGACTGCCCATGTAGGATCCGATGTTGATGATAGATCCGGAGCGCCGTTCTTCCATGTTTTCGCCGAAAGCGCGGGTCACAGCGAAGAATCCCGCCCCGTTGACTGTAATGCTCTGGATGAAGCCGGAAAGATCGCCCTTGAATCCGCCATTGGCCAGTCCGCGGGCCACGGAATTGTTCACGAGGACATCGACTTTTCCGAAGCGCTCCAGCACGCGGTCACGGAACGCAAGGATCGTCCGCTCATCACCCTGATCGTACGTATCCCCGTAAACTTCGAGCCCCTTTTCCCGGAGCGAAGCCGCAAACCGTTCGTTCTTCTCCAGGGATCTCGATGCAGTGATGACTGCCGCTCCGGCTTCCGCCAGCGCTTCCGTCATCGCAGCTCCGTACAAGCCGTAACCGCCGGTGACGACCGCCACCTTCCCCTTCAGTGAAAACATGTCCATCACGTTCATGATCCTTTGCCTCCGAATTTTCTTTCTTCTGATTTTACATCCGACAGGAAGGAACGTCAAGGTCGCTTTTATATATTGAATCGAAACAAAAAAGCGTATTAGGGAGATCAATAAAAAACACATTAACCGTAAAGGGGCACAGGCTCCGGCCTCCCGTCCGGGAGAGATCTTGCATATTTATGCATCTACTGCATATTTATGCGTTTTCCGGCGGGAGGCTTTTTCTGCGTTTTCAGCCCCTCAAAAGCCCCCTCAAGAGACCCCTCCGGAGGGGTGTTATCGTATAACGATATTCAACATGGCCTGTTCATACCATTTCGGGTACGAAAAAAATTTTTCTCAAAAAAATTTTATTTTTTTTTTGTAAGAAGGCCGATTTTTTTCACATATAGAAGTAGAGGGGTCTTTCATCCGCACCTGAAACGGCCCCCCGGAAAGGAATGTATAAAAATGAAAAAATACACCATGAGGGTGACCGAGACCAGAGACACCACGGTCACCGTCGAAGCGGAATCCAGGAGGGAGGCCGAGAACGAGGTGAAGCGCCTCATGGAACAGGGGGCCGTGAGCCTCGACGGTGTCTTCCCCACCAAGACCCAGCTCACCCATCTCAGCGAGCGGGAGGTGTCCCGCGATGACTACATGAGGGTCCTGATGGTGAGCCCCGGCACGGAGCCATATCCGAAGATGATAGGAAAGACCCTGGCCGACATGCAGCACGCCGTGGGAGGCAACATCGAGGCCGTGTACTTCTTCGACGACCCCATCGCCATCATATGCAACGAGGAGGGCAAGCTCCAGGGTCTGAGGCCCAACCGGGCCCTGAAGGACAGCCACAACAACGTGGTGGACGTGATCGCCGGTGACTTCTTCATCGCGGGCATCACCGACGACGACTTCACGGGCCTCACACCGGAGCTGGAGAAGAAGTATTCTGATGTCTTCAGGAGCCCCGAGAACTTCATAAGGCTGGGGGAGAAGCTCATAGCCATCCCCGCCGGGGAGATCAGCCGCCCGCCCTTCGAGAACATGATGAGGGACGACGGACGGGATGCCGCCGCGAAGTCCGGCCCCGCCGGGGAAATGGAGATATAGCCATGGACGGATATCTCGGATACCGCGCAACGGAGGGAGAGGACGAATATGAGATCCTTCAGGGGAAAGTTGTCAGAAGAAATCCTGACAGCAGGAGAATACCAGATGAAAGACGGGAACAGGACGAAGGGACCGGTCAGGCCGGAGCCCGCAGTTCCGAAGTGCCCCGCAGAGAAGTGCCCTTCACGGTGCATTCCCCGTTCCAGAGGGAAAGCGGGCGCCCGGCAGTTGAAAAGCCGGGGCCCGTCGAGCTCAGCGACGAGGAATACTATCAGTTCTTCGAGGATGCTTCTCACGAGGAAACAGATCATAAGACAGACGGTGAAAAGGAGAAAATGAAAATGGACCGTGAAGACCGGGGATACCATGAAGGAAATGACCGTGACGGCCGCCGCGCCGGATACGGGGAATATGACAGCCGCGGCACCGACCTTTACTTTTCAGCCGGAGATCCGGACGCAAGTAAAGCTTCTGACCCCCGGAACAGGGGGAAAAGTAAAGCTAATGACGGAAACACCCCTTACGGAGGCTTCGTTCCTTACGGATCACCGGATCCGTACGAAGCACATGATCCATACGGATCACGGGACCGTTACGGATACAGGGATGAGGACCGCGGATACGGCGAAAACGACCACCGCAGCAGCGGCCTTTACTTTTCAGACGGCAATCCGGGGATAAGTAAAGCTTTTGATGAAAACGGCTCTTACGGATGCTTCGATCCCTGCGGTCGACCAGACCGCGCTGGTCCATCTGACCGCGCCGGGTCACCTGACCGCGCCGGGTCACCGGACCGCGGAGACAGTCCCCGCAGGTTCGAGGGCTCCTTCTATGAAGACGGCGGTTACGGTGCCCGCAGCCGCACTGACCAGGTAAAGGATCAGGGCAGAATGCCCGCTTCCCCGGGCTGCGTCCCGGCAAAGGTCTCCGCGCGCGCATCCTGCTCAGGGAAAAGGATGAAGATCGGCGCCGGACAGGTCATGGCGGTACTGCTGGCGGTCCTGACGGTGGTCATATTTATCCTGGCCTACAGATCATGCTCACCTTTCACCTCCTTTCCTGAAACCCCCGCGGACACCGGCGCCTCAGACCCCGGGCAGACGCAGCAGGGCATACAGTACGACTCCGGTGCCGTGAAGGGGGGATGGAGCACAGCTGACCAGGACAGGATCGTGGAGGAGCTCAACGCCAAGGTGGACGAGGGGATGATCAACATCTCCATGAACACCTCCCCGTATTTCCAGGACGGGTCGTCGGAAGGCAACCTGATGATAGTGAACGAGGAAGTTAACCGCTATCCCCAGGTGGTTGAGATAAAGAGGAACGATACCGGGGAGACCGTATACAGGTCCGGGGCCATTCCCGTGGGCAGCCGCATAGAGTCGGCGAAGCTTTCGGCCTGGCTGCCGGCGGGCACCTACGAGTGCACGGCGCTGTTCTACAACGTGGATCCCGACACGGGCAGCTATCTCGGCTGCGCCGGGGCCATCATAAACTTAACAGTCCTCAACTGACAGATATCATAGGGCGTTTTCAGGGGCGCCCCTGATATAGATCAAAACACAGAAATGAAAAAAGAAAAGGAGAAAGACAAATGAAAATCACAACGAAAAAGATCGCATCCCTGATCCTCGCCCTGTGCCTGGCGGCCTCCATGACCGCACTGGTCCTGGCCGGCGAGGTCACCACCTCGGGCGGCACGGGCTCCACCCCCGTGAGCCTGGTCACCACCAAGGACGGTTCCTTCAGCGGCGAGCTCGCAGCTACCGCAATGTCCGTTACCGTTCCCACGTCATTCCCTCTTGCCATGAACCCGCAGGGTGACGTCATATCCGCAGACAACTGCAGGATAACCAACAATTCCTACGGCGCAGTAAGAGTAAGGATGGTCGGCATCGAAGCGAACAGCGGCTGGTATCTCACCGCCTTCGGCGCGAAGTCCACGCTTGCATCCGAGAAAGTCGACTCCCACAAGTTCGGCTTCAAGATCAGGCTGGGCAACGGCACCGACAGGATGACCACCGCGGCTGACGCCGAGGAGCAGACCCTCATCGCCACTCCCGAGACGGGATGCTACATGACGGGCGCCGGGGACACCTCCGGAAACTTCGTGAACATACAGTATTCCGCCATCGTGGCCCCCGTATCCGACCCCTACAACAGCATAAACATCGCGAACGTCATCTTCATCATAGAATGGGACAGAGCCAACTGATCCCGGCACATGAGATATGAGGCGGGAAAGAGGGGGATGGCCCTGAGATCCCCCGGACCGCCGGAAAGGAACACAGCATGATGAAAGCGAAAAACGACATAAGAAAGAGGACCCGGGTCCTGATCCCGGTCCTTGTCGCGGCGGTCCTCTGCGCCGCTGCCCTCAGCGTGACGTCCCTGGCGGGACAGTACAACGAGATAGGGCAGTCGGGAGGATCAGCCGTGACCCCCGTGAGCCTCACCACCACCAACGGAGGCCTGGAGGGCGGGGACATCACTCCCACCAAGCTGGATGTGGCGCTCCCCACCTCCCTGCCCCTGGCCATGGCGGACGACGGCTCCGTCACCACCGCCACGGGAGCCAGGATCGTGAACCGCTCCTACGGCGCCGTGAGGGTGAAGTCCGTCACCATCACCGCCGCCTGCGGGTGGAACCTGTGCCCCTTCGGGGACAGGAGCACCCTGTCCCGCGAGAAGGTGGACTCGAACAAGCTGGGATTCGCCATAAGGATAGGCGGGGGCCCTCTGGCTGCCACCTCGTCAAGTGACAGGACCCAGTACCTGATCTCATACCCCATGGACGGATGCTTCCTCACGGGAGCCGGGGATCCCTCGGGATCCTGGGCCTCCGTTGAGTACCACGCCATCGTCACCCCCGTGTCCTCGGGCCTTGAGGCCGAAGTTGTGGCCGGCTGCGTGTTCGTGGTGGAGTGGGACACCGTCGGGTGAGAGGCGGTGAAATGAATGAGAGTGATACGGAACATCATAAAGACCGCCGCCGTCTCATACGTCTCCGCCCTGCTGCTGGCGGTGCTCATAGCGGCGCTGCCGGCCTCTGCGGCCAATGAAGCCACTGCCACGGTCCCCGTGACCCTTACGGTGAAGAACGACATGAGGTCCGTGAACGTGACCGTGCCCGCTTCCCTTCCGGTTTACGTGAGGAACGGGCAGGTGCTCACGGCCTCAGGAGCCAGGATCACCAACAACTCGAAGAACGGATCCGTCCGGGTGACGGCCGTGGAGGTGAGGAACGGAGCCCTGAGGGTCGGAAGCTATTCCGGCTTCGGGGGATCCGGCGCCATAGCCCTCGAGATAAACGGCTGCGGGACGAATGGCCCCGGGTACCTGCCCATAACGGACAGCGCCTTCCCGGGCATCGGTCCCGGACAGTCAATGGGCCTCTCCTATTCCGCGAAGGTCTCCGGCGGCACCGGGGACCTCGAGGGAGTCGAGGCCTGCACGGTGATCTTCACGATCTCCACAGGACAGGGGTGATGACGTATGAAAAAAAGATCACATATAAGTCTGACGGCGATCCTGCTGTCCCTGGCACTCCTTGCGGTCCTCCCGGCCTCGGGAGGCTCCGTGACGGTCTCCGGGGACGACGGAAGGATAAGCTGGCAGATCTCGGAGGGCGTGCTCCGCATCACCGTGGAGGATCCCTCCTTCAGGCTCGGCGACGGATCCGGGCAGCCCTGGTACGCATGGCGCTCCGCCGTGCGTGAGGCCGTGGTGGAGAACGCCTCCGCGGCCGATACCGCGTACTTCTTCACGGGGATGAAGAACCTTGTCAAGGTGACTCTGCCCGCCGGCATCTCGGCGATAGGTCCGGAGACCTTCCGGGGCTGCTCCTCCCTTTCGGAGATAGTGCTCGGGGGCGGGGATCCGCCGGAAGTCATAAAAGGGGCCTTCAGCCTGTCGAAGCCCGCAGCCGGGGAGCGCTGGTGCGACCGGAGATATCTGAAGATCTCCGTGGAGAACGACACCGTGGCCCTGGCCCTGTGCTCCTACGACTGGGAGGCCGACTCCCAGCCTGTGACCATCATATCCCGGGGCACGGCCCCGTCCCCCGCCCGTTCCCTGAGATCCAAGGGTGCGGGGGACAGCGGCACCCGTGCCGGCGGTTTCGCCACCTGCACCAAGTGCGAGGTGACCTGCCGGTACGACGTGGCCTACGAATTCTGGAACGTGGACGAGCACTGCATCAGGCACTGGTGCACCCACTGCGGCGAAGACCAGCTGGGAGGCACCGAAGCCGAGCCCCATACCTTCTCGGGCGACGTCTGTACAAGGTGCGGTTACGGACGGTACTGCACGCATCCCTCCACCACCATCACGAGGGACGGATGCTACTGGTATGAAAGGTGCGACGTGTGCCGCCAGGTGCTGAGTTCCGGAGCCGACCACGACTATATCCTTGGACAGCCTTACTACCTGAGCCGCGTGTGGCACAGGACGGACGCCCGGTGCCTCGTCTGCGGGAAGGAGGACCACATCGACGGCGAACACTCCTGCGACACGGTGACGGAACAGTACGATGAGACCAGCCACGTCACGAAGGACATATGCGAGATCTGCGGAGGTACCGTGGGGGATCCGGTGTACGAAGCCCACAGCTTCACCTGGAGCCGCTGGCAGGACTGGTCCGCGGATCAGCATAGAAGGGCCGGGACATGCTTCTGCGGAGAGACCGCCTTCCGCTATGAGGATCATTACGATCACAACGGCGACGGTGCGTGCGACGAATGCGGGCATGTGTCGTCCGTGTTCTCGGTGACGGTGCCTTCCTCCGCGGCCCTGGCCATGTCGGAGACTGGTGACGTCACTGCTGAGACCGGGCTCTCGGTCATGAACAGATCCACCTGCGCCGTGACGGTATCCGGCATCAGCATAGCCTCAGCCGGAGGATGGACCGTCGTGCCCTATTCCACCGACATGGCGCGCGAAAAGGTGGACTCAAAGCTCATAGGACTCAGTATCAACGGAGCCGCGTCCGCGGATACGGGGGACCAGGAGCTTCCGCTTGCGGGAAGCGGATGGACAGTCGCGGCCTCCTCTTCCCTGCCTCTCGACATCCGGGCGAAGGTCTCCGCCGTATCCGCCCCGGTGAGCGAGCAGGTGCTTACCCTGTGCTTCGTCATCCGGACAGCCGGTTGACATTGACGGCGGAAATGAAGAACGAACGGAAACCGGTCGATATATATACGGAACCTGAGACATGCCGGGAAGCGCGGCGGGGGACGGATCACGCCTCCGGCCGGCTTTCCGGTGTATCCGGTTCACCGGGAAGGAGGATATCCCGTGGTACAGGAGAACATACAGAGAAAGACCGTGGTCCTGGTGCTGCGGCTCTCGAGAGTCACCGAGCGGGCCATGATGGCAGCCATACGGGACAGGGTCAGGGCTGCTGAGAAGGAGCCCGGAAAAGAAAAAAGCCCCGCCGCGGGCGGAGGCCGGAAGGCATCCTACGGGGACCTCACGAAGAATGCCGTCATGACCATAGACCTCAGCGCCGAGGGCTATGTCAGCCTGCTGAGGGCCGGAAGGAAGCACGGAGTCTCCCTTGAAGCCAGGCGCAGCTCAAACGGCGACACCCTGCTCTTCGTGACGGGCCGCGGAAGCCGGAGCATAGACGGGTTCCTCGGGGAGATCGCCGACACCTTAGACAGGACGGAGGCCGCCGAGGAGAGCAGGAGACAGGAAAGAAAAAGGGCCGAGGAGGAAAAGGAACTTCAGAGGAGGAACGCCAGGCAGCCCGTGAGAGTCAGCCAGGACAGACTGAAGATCGGCCGCCGGGAACAGTTTCCGGAAGAGGACATCGCCGGCACAGTGGAGCTTGAGCGGAGCGAACGAACGAGATGAAGAGAAAGAGCATATACATCACGGTACTGAAAGGCATACTCTATTCGGTGCTCTTTTTCATATGCGTGAAGATCTCCCAGGGCTACAGGCTGGCCCCGGGGAGCACCGTGTACGACAGGATAGCGAGAACGGGCCCGGGGCTTTCGGAAGCCTTCCGGGACATGTTCATGCCCCCTTCCCTTCAGGACCTCATTTTCGCATCCCTCGTGACAGGCGCCGCGGCGCTCCTGGTGCTGGCGGCCTCGAGAAGGCCGAAGAACTTCAGGCAGGGGGCCGAGTTCGGGTCGGCCCGCTGGGGGACCGCAAGGGACATAGAGCCCTTCATAGACCCGGTGTTCCGCAACAACCTTATACTGACGAACTCTGAGATGCTCTCCATGGACCCGAGGCCGAAGGACCCGTCATGCGCCAGGAACAAGAACGTGCTGGTGGTGGGAGGCTCGGGCTCCGGGAAGACCAGGTACTTCGTCAAGCCGAACATCCTCCAGGACGACGGCTGCTCCGTGGTGGTGACGGACCCGAAGGGCTCCCTGATCACCGACTGCGGGAAGTACCTGAGGGACAGGAACTATAACATAAAGGTGTTCAACACCATCAATTTCAAGAAATCTCACCGCTACAACCCCTTCGAATACATCAGGTCCGAAAAGGACATACTGAAGTTCGTCACCCTCCTCATGGAGAACACCAGGGGGGAGCAGAGATCCCCCTCCGACGATTTCTGGGTGAAGGCGGAATCCCTCCTCTACACCGCCCTCGTGGGCTACATGATGACGGAATACGAGCCGGAACAGAGGAACTTCTCAGGCCTTGTGGACCTGGTCTCGAGCCTTGAGACCCGAGAAAACGACGAGAACTTCGTCAGCGAAGTGGACAAAAAGTTCATCGAACTCGAGGAAAACAAGGGACAGACCTTCGCCGTGAGGCAGTACAGAAAGTACAAGCTTGCGGCCGGCAAGACCTCAAAATCCATAAACATCTCCTGCGGGGCAAGGCTGGCGCCCTTCGACATACAGGAGGTCAGGGACATCACTTCCGCGGACGAGCTGGGGCTCGACAGGATCGGAGAGGAGAAGACCGCCCTGTTCCTTATAATGAGCGACTCGGACAGCACGTTCAATTTCCTGATCTCGATGGTATACAGCCAGCTGTTCAGCAGGCTTTGCGAAAAAGCCGATGACGAGCACGGCGGCACGCTTCCGGTACGGGTCAAATGCCTAATCGACGAATGCGCCAACATCGGAAGGATCCCGAACCTTGAGAAGCTTATGGCGACCATAAGGAGCCGCGGGATCTCAGCCAGCCTCATACTCCAGGCCCAGTCGCAGCTGAAATCACTGTACAAGGACGA
>JAEEGL015499578.1_pt1 | contig 31948 bp, 22 predicted proteins | sample 9134231 | NCBI WGS metagenome assembly JAEEGL01 (sample SAMN16246548, study PRJNA631951) | gut metagenome | biome: gut microbiome; feature: rumen; material: fiber-attached | host: Bos | place: Iran: Karaj | collected 2018-10 | reverse complement strand
TTCGACCCCTGTTTCACTTCATCGATTATGAGAAGACAGAGATCCTGAACGCCTTTTTACAGCTCTTTTTGCTGGCTTACACCGCGGCCCTCATCGGCAGGCAGTTCAGCAAGCGCTACCTGTGGCTTTTTATGACCTCTGCCGTGCTGCTGTTTTTCCCCTTAGTGGGGCTTTGCTTCCAGTACACCTGGTGCCTTTGGATCGGATACGGTCTGGTGGCCATCTACCTGAGCCATACAAAGTGGTTTGAAAAGCAACAGAACCTGTATCTGCTGTTCTTCCTTGCGGGAATCGTCATCAATTTCCTGGATCTGCTGACATATCCCCTCTTTACCTGGGGAATCCCCATACTCTGGGTCATCTTGCATCGCAAGGATCTGAACCGGCTGGAAGCCCTGAAAACCGTGGTCTTCACCGGCCTCTTCTGGATCGCCGGCTACGGCGGCATGTGGATCAGCAAGTGGACGGTGGCCAGCATCGTGCTCCGGATCAATGCCTTCAGCGATGCTCTCTACGAAGCACACAACTGGACGGCGGGAACCGTGGAGCCCATGTTCTATCGCTGGGTGGGCCTGTCCAGAAACCTGCAGCACTATCAGTACACTATCTACGCCCTGATCCTGCTGGTGTGGCTGGTGGCCCTGGCGGTCATGTGGATGCTGAAGGGCTGGAAGAAGGACCGGCGGACATACGCCCTCTTCCTCATTTCCTGGTCCTCTTTTGTCTGGTATGTCGTCATTTATTTCCACGGCTACATCCACCACATCTTCACCTATCGTACGGCCAATGTGGGGATCATCGGACTCCTGGCCCTGCTGACGGTTTCGGTGGGAGAAGGCGAGGAGAAGCGTCGCCTGCAGACCAGGGGGCTGGCTGCAAGACTGGGCTGCCTGGCCGGGATCTTTCTGCTGGCCTTTTTGCTGGAGCGGGTGTCTTACGAGGAAACCCAGTTTGCCAGCTACTCATCGGATATCTTCCATGAGCTCCCGGAGACTTTCTCCGATACCATGACTCTGGAATTTTCGCCGGAGCGGCCCTATGTGAGCAAGTTCTCTTTTGTGGTGTATGAGAGTTATGCCGGTCAGGAAAGAAGCCTTCATGTGACGGTAAAGAACAGCGCCGGACAGGTGCTGTACGAGGCAGATGCCGTGGGGACCGGTGGGGACTCCATCGCTTCTGCGGAAGTGCAGTGGAAATTGCAGGTGGGAGAGTGGTATCTCATCGAACTCACTCCAAACGGGGACACCAACCTGTGCTCCTATTCCATGGGAGACGAGGGGGCACTGCCTCTGAAGGGGGTTCAATACCTGGCCGACGGCGTCCAGCCCACCTACCGGCAGCCCGCCATGGGCATCACCTACTTCGGGCGCTCTTTTGAACGATCCGGCAAGCTCTTCTACGTGGGAATGTGGATGCTGATCCTCCTGGCAGTGGCCCGGGTGGTCTATGAGGGGCTTCCCTGGAAGGGGGCTTCTGATGGTCCGAAGAAGATTGAAGATCAGTCAGAGTAAAAGAAAAACTCCGTCCGGAAATACCGGACGGAGTTCTTTTATAGACTTATTCACAGAATGTCAATAAGTCTTTTGACGTCCTCATCGGTGGTTGCCCAGCTGGTGGCAATGCGCATCACCGTGTGGCTTTCATCGCATTTTTCCCAGAAGCCCATGACCACCTTTTCGGAGAGTTCAGCGGCTTTGGAATCCTCCAGCCGGATGAAGATCTGGTTGGTGGGAGAGGGGAAGGCGAACTCGTATCCCTTCTCCGTCAGAGCTGCGCGGATACGGGCAGCGGCGTCGATGGCCACCTTGCCGATGCGGTCATAGAGGCCGTCGGTGAAGAAGGTGTCGAACTGGATGCCATTGATGCGGCCCTTGGCCAGCAGGGCACCGTGCTGTTTGATGATGGTGAAGAGGTGGGGGATCAGGTCATGTTTGGGTACCACCACCGCCTCGCCGAAGAGGGCTCCGCACTTGGTGCCACCGATGTAGAAGGCGTCGCAGAGTGCCGCCAGATCCGGCAGGGTCACATCATTCTCCGGGCAGGCCAATGCGTAAGCCAGGCGGGCGCCGTCCACATAGAGGTAGACACCGTATTCCCGGCAGATCTTGCTGATCTCCGTGAGTTCCCCCTTGGAGTAGAGGGTTCCGGACTCCGTGGGCAGGGACAGGTAGACCATACCGGGCATGACGATGTGATCCCGGTTCTCATCCTGACGGAAGCTCTCCAGGGCGCTGTGGATGGCGTCGGCAGTCAGCTTTCCATCCTTGCCGGGAAGGGTCATGACCTTGTGGCCACCGTGCTCGATGGCACCGGCTTCGTGGCCGTTGATGTGGCCCGTGTCCGCTGCGATGACTCCCTGATAGGGACGGAGCAGGGCGCTGATCATCACTTCATTGGTCTGGGTGCCGCCCACCAGGAAGAACACATCTGCCTCGGGGGCATTGCAGACCTTGCGGATCTTGTCCCGGGCGGACTCGGAGTACTGATCCCAGCCGTAGCCGGTGGAATGCTCCAGATTGGTCTCCAACAGGCGCTGTATGATGAGGGGGTGAGCCCCCTCCTGATAGTCAGAGGTAAAGTAGAGTTTCTGTTCCTTGTTCATGATCGCTCCATTCAGAAGCCGGTGAAAGCGGGGATCGCGGCCTGCGCACAGCTTCTTTTTTTCTTCGGACTCTGGTCCGGTTTTTATCGCTTGTATCATTATATATTGCAAACGAGGAAAGCTCAATGCGCTTTCTCATGCTTTTCCATATTGATATTTGTGGGAGCAATTTCTATAATTGGAATTGAGAGCATTATGCCCTGCATTTTCTGAAAAACTTGAAGCCCGAGAGGCAGAAGGGAGAACAACGCTATGGCATTTATGGACAGACTCAGTAACTTAGGCAGCCAGCTTACCAGCATGGGACAGGAGGCAGCCAATAAAGCGAAGGAAGTGGGAACAACAGCTCAGCTGAAGACCAAGATCTCCAACGCAGAGACCGGCATCAAGTCCGTGTATCTTGAGATCGGTGAGAAGCTGTTTGCAGAGGCACCGGACCTCATCAGGGAGCGTTTCCCGGAGCTGGCAGAGAAGGTTGCCGGACTTCAGGCTGAGATCGCAGACCTGAATGCTCAGATCGAAGGTGTGAAGGCCTCCACCGCAGAAGCAAACGCAGCTCTGCAGGAAGCACAGAGAACGAGAAATGCGGAACTGGCACAGAAGGAAGCCCAGGAAGCCGCTGAGAGAGCAGCCGCTGCCGCAGCAACCGGCACCGCAGCTCCCGCGGGAGAGCCCGAGGTTGTAGTGGGAGAGGTTGTTACCAACGTATGCCCCAAGTGCGGCGCAACTCTGGAAGAAGGTGCATCCTTCTGCCCCGAGTGCGGCGAGAAGATCGGCGAGTAAAATTGATTTGAATATTGGAAACTCGACGCCCCCAGGAATTCCCGGGGGCGTTGTTGTTTGGCCCCGCCCGGGCGCTTTTCCGGCGCGGCCTCCCAGCCCGGCCTCCGGCCCCGGCTCAATGCCCCGGCCTCATGATCAGTTTGTTGCCATTCTGCCCCTTTGGAGCAGGATGGCAACTTTTTTGCTTCAATTCTTCTGAATTCCTTGTGTTATGTAAACTTGTTGTTGCCATTTCAAGCTTGATTTTCAAATGACAACCAGTCCCCTGAAAAGGCTAGTTGCCAAAGCTTCAAAATCGAGCCTTTTGACAACAGTGAAGCCTGATTCGAGTTTACATAACATGAGTTTCCGTGCTCCGCGCAAGAGTCCATGTTGCCACTCTCTCAAAAAGCCAGAAATGGCAACACAAGCATCCGCGAGAAACGGATTTGAGGTAACTGGTGTCAAACCACGCCACAAAAAGCACCTTCCGGAAACGCAAAACTCCGGGTCGGAACCCGGGGGCATTTTATACGAAAAGGAATGTTATTTATTGTGAATTATTGATTCTAGGCGAAGGAAACCGAACCCGCTATACTAGTTTTGTATGAGAGATAGGCAGCGCTGGAATGGTAGGAAATATCCGGAAATTCCAAGGCGCGCAGCCGTGAAAGGACACCTGTTATGAAAACTTTGAAACCCATTACCAACAAGCTCCTCTGGATCTTCGCCATGGGCCAGTTCGGATGGAGCCTTCTGTCCGGCGTGGTCTCCAACTGGATGGTGTATTACTACACCGGAAGCCCAGATGAGCAGAACCCCAACACCGGACTTTTCGCTTCCGGCATCACCCAGAACCCCATCCTGTTCAAGCTGACTCTGTTCGGCCTGGTGCTGGCTGCCGGCCGTATCTTTGACGCAGTCACCGATCCCCTGATCGCCGGCTGGTCTGACCGCAGCAACTACAAGAACGGACGCCGTATCCCCTTCCTGCGGGCTATGGCCATTCCCTTCTCCCTGTGCACCATCGCACTCTTTGCCCTGCCTCAGACGGACAATGTCACCCTGAATGACACCCTGCTCTTCGTGCTGCTCATGGTATTCTACCTGTTCATGACCATGTTCTGCACCCCTTACAACGCACTGATCGCTGAGCTGGGCGACACTCAGCAGCACCGCATCAACGTATCCACCTTCATTTCCTTCACCTTCATCCTGGGCCAGAGCATTTCCTTCCTGCTTCCCAACGTGGCAGGTGTCCTGGAGGGAGCCGTGGGACAGAAGAATTCCATCCGCCTTGCAGTGGCCATCATGGCTACCATGGCCTGCATCGCCATGCTGATCCCTGCTTTCTACATCAACGAGCGGGATTACATCGATTCCAAGCCCAGCGAGACCAGGCCCTTCCAGTCCCTGGCCAAGACCTTCTCCAACGGACAGTTCCGCCGCTTCGTATACAGCGACGTGATCTACTTCTTCGCCCTGACCCTCTTCCAGACCGGTCTGGCCTTCTATGAGACCAAGCTCATGGAGATCGAAGATACCTACACCTTCCTGCTGACTGCAACCATGACCGCCATCAGCGTGGCTCTGTATCCCATTGTCAACATCCTGGCAAAGAAGATGGGCAAGAAGAACCTGATCATCAGCGGCTTCTTCGCATACAGCGTGGTCTTCGCCATCACCACCTTCTGCGGCAAGGGCCTCCACTGGGGCTTCATCATCGCCGTGACCGCAGCCATCCCCATGGCCATCCTGGGCATCCTGCCTCAGGCCTGCGTGGCTGATGTGGCTGAACTGACCCGCCTGCAGACCGGCGAGGATCGCAGCGGCATGTTCTTCGCGGCAAGAACCTTCGCCTTCAAGATGGGCCAGGCTCTGGCTATGGTGATCTTCACTTCCGTCACCGTCTCCCAGACCAAGCAAAGCTACCGCCTCACCGCTGCCATCGCCTTCGTCTGCTGCTTCATCGGCGCCTGCCTCTTCTTCGCTTACAACGAGAAGAAGATCCTGGGCGAGATCAGGGAACTGAAGGGACAGGACGAGATCTAACCCCATTACAAACCACAAGCCCTCGGGAAACGCTCCCGGGGGCTTTCTGTATATTGCGGATCATTCCATCACTTCTTTCCGGCAAGCTCCTTCAGCTCATCCAGGGTGGATGCCTTCTTGGAATACAGGGTCAGGGGGGAGCATGCGCTGTTTCCGATGGGAGTGATGTCATATCCTTCCGATGCAATCTCAGAGTTCAGGTATGCGATGTGCTGGAAGGCATTCAGGTCGATCTCGCCGCTGTTCAGCGCTTCGTTGGGAAGATTGTATGCATCGAACACCACGATATCCAGATAGATATTCTCACCTGCGTCATCAAGAACCTTCTGCACGACTTTCCATCCTTCGCCGCTACCGCAGACACCGATCTTAACGGTGGTGCTTCCGTCTGCAGTGGTCTGATAACCCAGCAGCTCGTCCACAAAATTCTCATCAACCGTATAGTTGGGATCGTAGTCAAATGCGGGGATCGATGCTCCCTGATTCTTCTCCAGGATGTACTGAGCATTCAGCTGGGACTGGTATGCCTTCACTACCTTGGCATAGAGCTCGTTGTCCTTGTCTTCGGTCCTTGCAACGATGACATTGACGAAGGGGTTTCCGGCGCCGGGATCCTGGACCTCAACGATCAGGCCATCTCTCTTGGGATCCAGACCGGCCGGGATCGCGTAAGTCCCATTGATGGTGGATGCGCCGAAATCATCCAGGGTCGCCACCAGGGTATTTGCCTGAGTGGGAACAATCTCGATGTTGTAAATGTACTTGGTAACATCCTTCAGTTCCGGCGTAAATCCGGCAGCCTCATCCAGCTCGATGAGACCCGCGTCCTTCAGCAGGGTCAGACCGCGAGCCAGATTGGTGGCATCTGCAGGAATGCCGATCTTCAGGGGTTCCTTGTCATTGGCCTGACTGACGGATCCGCAGCCCACAAGTCCGAGGCTCAGCAGGCCGGTCAGTGCAAGTGCCACTGTTTTCTTGACGAAGTTGTTTGTGATCAGATTCTTTTTCATAATTCTCCTCCTTTTTCGGTCCCTTTGGACCGTTGGTTTACTTAAACAGTTTCCGGTCCGTGGTCAGCTGTGCCAGCTTATTCCCGGTGAACTGGATCACGGAAATAACGATGAGCAGCAGGACCACGCACACATTTACCACATCCTGATTGTGCAGGTTCTGACCGTAATTGATGGCGAAGCTTCCGATACCACCGGCTCCCACCGCACCTGCCGAGGCGGTCAGTCCCACCAGGGAGATGGAAGTGATGGTGATGGCCCGGATGAGTCCGGGAACTGCTTCCTTCAGATATACCCGGAAGACGATCCCTAAAGTGGAACTTCCCATGGATCTGGCGGCTTCGATCTTACCCTTGTCCACCCCCGCCAGTGCGGTTTCAACCTGTCTGGTAAAGAAAGGCACCGCTCCGAATACCAGGGGGATGATGGCTCCCTTCACTCCGATGGCAGTTCCCGTGATCCATCTGGTAAAGGGGATCAGGAAGATCAGCAGGATGATGAAGGGGATGGAACGAAAGATATTGGTGATCACCTCGAAGACCAGGTGGACCATTCGGACCGGGTGGATCCCCTGCTCACCGGTGATGGTGAGGATCACGCCGAAGGTTCCTCCGATCAGCAGGATCAGGAGGCCGGCGATGAGGAACATCTGCCATGTGGCATTGATGCATTTCAGGAAGATGTCGCGGTAGTTGTATACATTTGGTGTGTAGGTATGAAAAAACTCAGCCACGGGCAATTTCCTCCGTTCTCACGTCACACTTTGCAAAGATGCTCAGTGCCTGTGCGATCTGTTCGTCGGAACCCTGGATGGAGACAATGATCCCGCCCAGTGGTTCCTCCTGTATGATGTCGATGTTGGCCAGGACGATGTTGATGTCCAGGCCGCATTCACGGGAAATCTTCGAGATCAGTGCATCGCCCACACTGTCTTTGGTATAGGTCAGCCGCAGCAGGATCTGGTGATCCTTCTTTGCCACCAGCTCATTATTGGTCTCCAGAAGTCCGGTCAGATTGCCCAGGCTGCTGGAAGTATCCAGAAACTGCTTGGTGACACTTTGTTCCGGATTCGCGAATACGTGATACACATCGCCCTGCTCGATGATCCTGCCGTTTTCCATCACCGCCACCTGCTTTGCAATGGCTTTCACCACCGCCATTTCGTGGGTGATGAGGATGATGGTCAGGTTCAGCTTCTCGTTCAGTTCTTTCAGTAAAGCCAGCACGGAATCCGTAGCTTCCGGGTCCAGAGCGGAAGTGGCCTCGTCACAGAGCAGGATCCTGGGGTTGTTGGCCAGCGCTCTCGCAATGGCGACCCGCTGCTTTTGCCCGCCGGACAATTGGGAAGGATATGCGTCTGCCTTGTCAGACAGCCCCACCAGCTCCAACAGTTCCCGGCTTCTGGCCTTGGTCTCCCGGGATGTCCTGCCGGAGTGCTTTAGGGGGTACTCTACATTTTCCAGTACTGTCCGCCGGTCCATCAGGTTAAAGTGCTGGAAGATCATTCCGATGCTTCGACGGAGGATTCTGAGGTCCCGTTCGCCGATCTGTTTTCCGTCCCGGTAGAGTTTTCCGCCGGAAGAGGTGATCTCTCCGAAGCCTTCGATGGAGACTTTGCCCTCATCCGGATATTCCAGAAAATTGATACATCTCACCAGAGTGGATTTGCCCGCTCCCGAGAATCCCACCACACCGTAGATGGTTCCGGCAGGTGCATCCAGTGAGACATCATCCAGAGCATTTATGGTCTGCTCCTTCAGATGGTAGGTTTTATGAAGGTTCTGAATATGGATCATGCCGCGCCTTCTCCTCCTAGATCGGGAACTCTTTGGTGTGTTCCAGATTGTATTTGTGATCATCCTTGACAGCCTGAAGGAGAGCGGGATCTTCAAACAGGTCAAGGGCAGTGAGGGCCAGTGCCTTTGCACCAATGACGATGGCTTCCATCGCCTTCGGGGAGGCGGCTGCTTCCACCATCTCGATGGAATGGCCGGGGATCTCCTTGTCGGTGATGCTGAGATTTGTCTGGATCGTAGGGACCTTCTTTGACACATTTCCCACATCGCTGGAACCGGGGCTCACCTTGTAGGGATTCTCTTTGTGAACCACAGTGAGTCCCAGAGAATTCAGATTCTTTTCGTATACTTCATCCAGCTTGGGGGTCAGGACCATATTATCCACCAGATTCTGGTAAAGCCTCATGCTGCCTTCCGTTCCGGTCTGCAGCGCTGCACCTTTTACAATGTTCTCGACTTTTCCATAGAGTTCGTCCAGTGTTTCCCGGTCCACCGCCCGGAGGTAATACTTGGACTTCGTGTAATCCGGGATCACGTTGGGAGCCAGTCCGCCATCGGTGATGATGCCGTGGATGCGGATCCGGTCGGTGAGCTGCTGGCGCAACACGGCGATGGCGTTATACACCAGGATCTGAGCATCCAGCGCGTTCAGACCGTCCTGGGGGCATCCGGCCGCATGAGCGGATCTGCCTTTGAACTCGATGTCGATGGGAGCACAGGCGAAGTTTCTTCCGGAAAGGCCGTTTTCCGGCTTCGTGCCGGGATGGGTGCACAGCGCAAAGTCCACATCGTCGAAGTAGCCTTTGTCTGCGAAGGAAGCCTTGGAGGATCCCTCCTCGCCGCCTTCTTCACCGGGGGTGCCGTACACTCTGACCTCGCCTCCCAACTCATCGATGATGGACTTGAAAGAAGCTGCAGCCAGGGATGAGATGGCGCCGAATACATTGTGCCCGCACCCGTGTCCCAGGCCGGCCAGTGCATCATACTCCGCCAGGAATACCACCACCGGTCCCTTCTTCCCGCTCTTGTATGAGGCGGCGAATCCGGTTCGATGTCCGGCTGCCGGCAGCTCGATCTCGAATCCGATCTCTCTCAGCTGATCCGAAATGGTCTTGCTGGCAAAGAATTCGTAGTTGCTGACCTCCGGCTTTGCGTGGATGGCAAGCGCGATATCCTGATAGGTTTTCGCGTTGTCATCCGCGTACTGAAGAATCTGTTCTCTGAAATCTCCCATTTTTTCATCTCCTCCTTGCTGGGGTCCTATGCCCCGCTGATTTATGCATCATCTTAACAGCAAGCCGCGGGAGAGCGCCAATTGTGCTTCTCTATGTTCCGTTATAGAAAAAAACAATGGGTAGAAGATTCTACCCATTGTGGTTCACTGCTCCGCTTCGGTTCCCAGATACCTGTGCAGTTCGTCGATATATAGTTTTCCCATGCCGCTCAGGATCATGTTTTTTTTCACGATGTAGCCGATCACCATCCGGCTTCCCGTAACATCCTCCCCTGTGTCAAAGGGGATCGCAACATAGTCGGATCCATTCAACTCCTCGCAGATGATGCCGGAGCAAAGGGTATACCCGTTCAGCCCGATCATCAGATTCAGCATGGTGGCCCGATCATTGGCCTTGATGGTCCGCTGGTACTCCCGGGTGCTCAGGATCTCCTCGGCATAATAAAAAGATTCTGCAGCGCCCTGCTCAAAAGACAGTGCCGGATAATCCTCCAGATCTTCGATCCGGATGGAGTTCCTGCCCGCAAGGGGATGCCCCTTCCATAGATAGACGTAAGCTCTGCACTCGATCAGCCTGTGGAATTCCAGATTCGCGGCGTTCAGCAGTTTATCGATGACCTTCCCGTTAAAATCACTCTTATACAGGATCCCGATCTCACTCCTTCCGGTGGTGACATCCTCGATCACCTCCCGGGTCTTTGTCTCCCGGATGGCAAATTCGTATTCCGCCATATCGAAATGCCGCACCATCTCCACAAAGCTTTTCACCGCGAAAGAATAGTGCTGAGTGGAGATGCCGAATTTCTTTTTACGGGTTCCGTCCTTGCCGTATTTTTCCATCAGTCTGGAATATTGGGACACGATATCCTGCGCATATCGGATGAATTCGGTACCGTCATTTGTCAGGGTCACGCCCCGCCCGCTCCGGTTGAAGATGATGATGCCCAACTCCTTCTCCAGTTCCCGCAGGGCACTGGTCAGAGAGGGTTGGGACACGTAAAGCACTTCCGATGCCCGGTTTAGGGACCCTGCCTCCGCTATGGTGATGGCATAGTTTAATTGCTGAATTGTCATGCTTTTTCCTGTCCGGGTGGGGCCTTTCGAATTCTTGAATGCCCACTTTACCCATGGTAATATAGTATTATCAACGATTCGGAGGCCATCTGTATGAAGATTTCCACTAAAGGTCGATATGCACTCCTCATGCTGGTTGACCTGGCTGAACGTGAGAATGAAGGCTATATTCCCCTGAAGGACATTGCTGCCCGCAGGGATATTTCCAAAAAGTATCTGGAGCAGATCATTCCCATCCTGAACGGTGCCGGCATCCTGCAGGCAGGTCGCGGCTCTCAGGGCGGATACAGACTCGCCCATGCGCCTGAAACCTATCGGGTGGGAGATATCCTTCGCCTTACGGAGGGAACTCTGACCCCGGTGGAATGCGCAGCGGACGGAAGCTCCTGCAGTATGAGTGTAAATTGCCCGACATTTCCCCTCTGGCAGGGTTTGAACCGAGTGATCAGCGAATATCTGGACGGGATCACCCTTCGGGACATTGTGGAACAGAGCCGCAAAAACATGGGCTATGATTATATCATCTGATCAGGCTGTTCGGGGCTTTACCACCATGAAATGGATGTTTTCATAGGCTCGCTTTCCATCGGAACGCCCCTCAAAGAAACGTTTCTGGATCTGATCCGGAGTCTCATGCACCACCGCTGTAAACCCCTGTCTCTGTAGTGCATCCCTTACCTCATCCACCGCGTACCCGTGTTTCATTGGTTCTCCCAGGAAAGCGGTGATGTCGGAAAGAGTCCGTACTCTTTCCGAGGCATTCTGTGAAAGGGTCGTCTCATCCGGGAAATCAAACACCAGCCGGCTACCCTGAGCTGCCAGTTCCCTGATCATGTGCAGCGTATTTTCGAAAACCGATAATTCCAGATAATATGTCACCCCCAGGAAAGCAAAAAACGTAGGGAGCGCCGGATCAAATCCGGCTTTTTTCAATTGTAGGCGCATATCATCCCGACCAAAATCCACGGGAACATACTTCACATTTTCCGGGATGATCCACTCCAAGGAGTGGATCTTGTTCAACTTGTAGCGCTGCGTATCCAGATGATCCACCTCGAAGATACGAATGTCCGGATCATCGTTCCGAAATGCAAAGGTGTCCATCCCCGCTCCAAGAATGACATACTGGCAGCAGCCATGCCGGGATGCAAAGCGAGCCAGTTCCTGCTCCGCAAAAGCCGCCCTGGACAAGGGGATCGGTGCAATGTACTTATCGACTGATTCTCTCACATTGTCTCCGCGAAAGAATCGGGCAGGATCAAGCTCAGCAATGGAGTAATCATGTTCGATGAGCTGTCCCACCTCTTCATATTCTTCCTTTCCCATCAGATCAAATGCCAGATAATCATCAAAGATCAGGTCTCTCTCTCGATTTGAATGATATGCTCTTGCAAAAGAGCAGAGCTTTGCAGTAACGCTTTCCATATCTGCGATCATGTTTCTCACCATTCCCTACAAATAAAAATCCGCCTGGTCGTTTTTGCCTACGGGGGGGCAAAAGATCAGGCGGATCCGTTTACGATAAAAGAGTGCAGCTAACAACCGCCTGTGTATTTACAAAGACACAGACAGCAGCACATCTCGCAGGACATCACAAAAGCACCGTTACGGTTCTGAACCGCGGCGGTGGTGGAATTCATTCTGTTCTCTGCAAGATCTGTAAGGAACATGTTCGTTTCTCCGATCACATTAAGGTATACATATTATACCTATCTATATAATAGGCATTATATGGGCGACATCCAAAAGTGTCAAGCTTTTTTGCTGAGCTTGCCCTGGGCAGTCAAATCGTCAGGCCCGAGCATGCCGGGGCAAAATTGAAGCCATTTCATGCATTTTTTGAACTTTGGCAACACTTGCTCCCCCCTGAAGGGTTCTGATTTATCAAATTATGTAAACTAAACACGGGTTGCTTGTAGCAAAAACGCTTGCTTTTTGAGCATTGGCAACTTGTTATTTCCGGGGGGATAGTTGCCAGTTTGAGAAGAAGCTTGCAAATGACAACAACAAGTTTACATAACTCGAGCAAACAAGATGATTCAAGCAAAAAAAGTTGCCATCTCGCTCATAGAGGGCGAAATGGCAACAAAACCGATTACAGGAGCATCAAGGAGACAGCTGGAGCATCCGGAGAGTGACATTTGAGATGGCGGGAAAACCTGCGCTATCGGGGGGGGTGAAAGAGTCAGGGCGTCGCGTCAGCAGCCTACGGGGCCGCGGTGGTGATCAAACTCAGGTCTGTGCCGTCCTCCGTGGGGATGCCCCAGATCTCGGCGGCCAGGTTGCGGCAGTACTCTGCGGAGAAGTTGGGGGCCTGGGAGATGATCTCATTCTGGGCGCCCAGTTCGTCCGTGTAGTCGTAGAGGGGGTAGACCGTGACCCCGTCAGGGCCGGAAGTGCAGTGGGCAACCACCGGGATGACGCCGTAGTCGGCGATGAAGACGGAGCCGTCCTCGGCCCTCCGGAGGATCACATCCGCCATGCCGCCCAGCATGCGGTTGGCCACCCCGGGACCGGTGCCGGAAGTCCAGTTCACAAAGTTGCCGAGAGAGTAGTAAATGAGCATCTTGTGGGAGTCTTCCTCCATCCACTCTATCTCCTGGATGACATGGGGGTGGGTGCCCAGCACCAGATCGGCGCCGCCCTCCAGGAAGATCCTGGCCCACTTCTCCTGGTCCTTGGAGTGGTGGAGGCTGTACTCGGTCCCCCAGTGGGGAGCCACCACCGTAAAGTCCGCATGTTCTTCCGCATAAGCCAGATCCGAGACCACCTTCTCCTTGTCCAGATAGTCCACGCCGAAGGGCATGTCACCGGGCAGGGAAATGCCGTTGGTCCCGTAAGTATAATTCAGGAATGCGATGCGGATTCCGTTCACTTCCAGAATTCGGACCGTGTCCTGATCCTCCGCGGAATCATGGATGCCGAGGATGGTCTTCTCGGGATACTTTTCCCGCCAGCCGGCGATGCAATTTCGGATCCCCTTGCCGCCCTTGTCCAGAGCATGATTGGTGCCGTGGCAGATCACATCGAAGCCCGCATCCGAGAGGGCATCCATCAAAGTTTCGGAAGCATTGAAAGCAGGATAGCCGGAAATTCCCAGTGAGGTCCCGCCGATGATGACTTCCTGGTTCACCATAGCCACATCCGCCTCAGAAATGAGATCTGAAGTATGAGCGAAGATAGCAGAGTAATCGTAGCTGCCGTCCTCCCGCTTGGAAGCCTCCTCCACAGGGGTGTGCAGAAGGATGTCTCCCACCATACGGATCCGCACAGTGGATGCAGCAACTGCCTGACCGGAGCCGGAAGGATCCGTTCCGATCACATCAGCGGAAATATCAGCCCCGGTATCCAGCCCAGCGGATCCATCTTCGGAATCTGCGGTAGATCCAACTTCCTCCGTCCCCTTCTCAAAACCTTCGATCGCTTCCCCCACGATCTCCCGGGGGCCATCCGCGGTCACTGCAGGAGCCCCGTCCATCCCGGCAGCATTCCCGGCAGTATTCCCGATCTCAGCGCCACCACCTGCCCCGCACCCGGACAGCATCAGGCTCATCAAACCGGCGAAAATTGCGGTATTCAGCCATTTTCTACACTTCTTACACATCAAAACAAACCTCCAAAACCGGCAAACGAACGGGGTATTTCCACCCCTCCCGGCGCCAAAATCTAGTCACTCAAAAACTGACGGAGCCCGTCAGGTTTCCGCCAACAATTACGAATCTTGTATTTTTTCTGAAATCTTTTTGCAAAAAATGCAACTTTTTGTCTACTTCCATAGTATAATTATAAGAACCCCATTGTACACACCTTTTTTCCTGATGTTCCCATTGAAGAAAAACAGGTCCACTACATGCATGATACCATCCAAGAGCTCCGGGGGAAAGCAGATACGGAGATCAAGGAAAACTGCAGCCAACCAATGAGAATGCAACTTTTTCCCCATCGCAGGGGTTTGAGTAATAGCAGAAAAACTCCGGACTTCATCAGACCGGAATGATATAAGCCGAGGAGGGGCAAAACCTTATGGGAAGACTGAATGATCTCGTTTTCAAGGATACTGAATTTCTGAATCAGCCGGTGCCGGACCAGTTTACTCAGCGACAGGAGTACACGGATTACCAGTTCAAAAAGCAGAAGGCTGCACGCAGACTGGATTACTATAAAGAGAGGATCCAGGAGCTGAAGATCTCCCGCAAAGAACTGACCAATGTGATCATGAGCGTTAAGGGAGACAAGCAGAAGACCCAGGCCCTCTTTGAGGAGGGAAGGACGATGAACGGCGTCTATCGCAAGGCCATGACCACCTTCCTTAGGGAGAAACATCCCGAGCAGTATGCCATTGCGCAGCAGAGAAACATTACGGACGAGGATGAACTGGTGGCATTTGCCGAGACGGTCCTGACCCCGGCAGAAATAGAGAGAGCTCAGATCGCCGGAACCATCCAGAAGCTGATGCAGAACCAGGATAAGGAGGCTCTCTTCCGGGCAATGGAAACCCATCTGACTCCGGAACACCAGGCTCAGCTCCTTGAGATCATGGAAAACTATCGGGATCCCCTGGATATCCCTGTGGAGGAAGTGCAGCAACCTTATATGCAGGCGGAGACCCAGGCTCTGCGTCAGCGGGCTGAGGCGGAACTGGGGGGTGACCCCGCAAAAAAGCAGCAGCTCCTGGAAGCGTTGGATTTTGCGGATTCCCATCTGGTGAAAGTCCCCAAGAAAATCCACTCCATGGTCAGTGAACGGGAGAAAGTGATCCAGAGCAACGGTGCGGTCGCGGCGGAGAAGGTTCAATCCGTTACGGCCAAAACCCTGAAGAACGGCCAATATGAAAATGTCCTTATAACTGTTCCCAATCCCACCGGCGGAACCATGAAGATCATAGCGGAGGGAAAACAGGAAGTCATTGCGGATCTCAACCGGAATGTTCTGAAGGTCAGCGATGAAATGAAGAACGGCCTGAAGATCATGATGGACAAGTTTGCCGAGATGCAGATCCTTGGAGAGAATGAAGTGGCTCCCTCTGAGGACGGTGACAAGATCTACGGCTTCCGCGCCTTCAACAAGGGCAAAAAGCGTCTGGAGAATGCCCTCAGGAGCGGAAATTTCGATGAGATCATCGCGGCAAGCGAGGAACACAGGAAAAACTGGGCGGATATGGAGCAGTTGTACGCTCTCGCCAAGAATTTACTCAAGGTGGATCCCTCCCTGTTCCCCGGCAATCTGGACAGCTGTCGCCAGGACTTCCTGCCGGCTCATTTCTCCTTTGATACTGCAACGACCGCAGCGGTTAACGGCGCTTTCCTGGTCTACAACTATCTGCATGCCAACCACATCACCCTGGATCAATACCTGGAAAATCCGGTGAATGTTGCATTCGAGAAGTATAGAGAGAATGTCAGGAATTACGGTCTGGACGGCGTGACCCAGGGCAAGGAATTTTCCGATGTCGTGGATGCACTTTATGACTTCGGGCACAATCATAATGCCCAGTATCTGACACATACCATCGATTACGCTCTGGGACGAAATCCTGATTTCCTGAACAATTGCGATCCCAATTCCCAGGCTATGCAGGAGAACCAGATCCGTTCCGGTCTGTACCTTAACTACAACAACGCCATCAGCGACTTGCAGCGCGGCCGGATCGGCTGTTTGTCCAGTAGCCAGGACGAAGGATTCCGGCATCGTACTCTGATGAACCTCATCACCGTAAAGCATGGGGATGTTGTGCCCTCCAAATTGCTGGACGGCGCTTACTACAACGAGGATCTGACTAGAGGGGAAGATTTCAGTCTGGATCATTATGTGCAGACCGCCGAGATGGATTATGACGGCATGATCGCCCGCACCGACAGCCTGCTGAATAAGATGCCCAATGATGAGACCGGCTTAAAGGAGGAGATCCTGGAGGCAGCACAGGAGGCTTATTCCAAGGTGCTGACCCTGCGTGCCAAGGAAGTGGGCACCCCCGGATATCAAAGACTCCAGGCAGCATTCCAGGAGCTGGAATCCAAACTGCCGGAAAATGCAAGTCCCGAGGTGAAAAACCGCATGGCCACCCGCCGGAGCGAGTTTGAGATGCGTCAGCCCGGCGCCTCCGCCACATCTCTTTGGACCAGCCGCTATCTGGATCGGCTCCAGAACGGCGACAATAACGCGCTGCTTTCCCAGGAAAACCGGGAGCAGATCAATGCCATTGCCAACGCACTGCAGAGTCTGAAAGATGTGACTGCGCCTTTCTACGAGGCAAACGAGCAGGGCGTATTCCCCACCGTGACAGAGGAGCAGCTTACGAATCTGCAGGGAGCTTACCGGAATGTGATCGACACCATCGGTAAGTTTGTTCCCGCGCAGAACAACCAGCCTGCAGAAAATATGGCCAACATGATGAAGGGTCTGAAGAACGTCCTGGGTCAGGATCTGAATGCTCTGACCCTGGCCAAGCAGGGCCAGTATGCCTCCCTGCAGGAGATGCTGAAGCAGGGACGTACCGTCCGTGTGGAAGTGAACGGTCCCATGGAGAGATTCGGTGCACAGGCTTCCTCCAGATTGCGTATCGATGTGCCCGGACCCGACGGAACCACCGTCAAGGGCTTCTTTACCGCCGAGGTGGGAACCTATGAGAAGGCGCAGGCAGAACAGATGCTGACGAATTCCGTGGATCAGGTCTGCGACCGGTACGGACATCCCGAACTGAAGGAAGCGGTCAAGCTGCTGGTGGGCGCGGAAGTGCAGAAGTGCCTGGATGCCCGGGGCTCCCAGATCCTTGGAAACGGTGATAAAGTAGCAGAGTTCAGCCGGAAAGTGATCCGGAACGGAGCGGATCCCGAAACCTTCCGTGATCTGATCAATGAAAATGAAACTGTGGTGGGAGAGGCCAACGTCGCGAAGCTGAAGACCACCGAAGGCACGAAGATCATCATGGATGTCCTCAAGGAGATGAGCGTGATCAGTCTTGCGGGTGCCTATAAGATGGCAGGCCTCACCGGTAATATCGACCGCCGGAATTCTGCCATGAGTACCATGGCGGACCTGCTGGGAATGGGCAACGCCATTGCGGGATCCAGACCCATGACGGTGGTGCAGGACGGCAAGGAGATCAAGGGAACCTTCATGAACTTCGCGGAAGGCTGGGATCTCCAGAATGTAAATCCGGACAACCCCCTTCGGAAGATGGGTCCCGAGGATATGATGAATCCCGCCGCCCTCAGTTCCCTGTCGGATCTGCAGGCTCTGGATTTCATCTGCGGCAACACAGACCGTCACATGGGCAACATGTTCTACAAGGTCGAAGGCAACCCGCCCAGGTTCACCGGTGTACAGGGTATCGATAATGATTACTCCTTCATCGTCAACCCGACCAATAACTTCGTCGCGCTGAAATCCCTGGGTATGATCACCGATAAGACGGCGGACAAGATCATGGCCCTCACTCCCGCGCTGTTGGAGACCACTCTCAGCGCCTACGGATTGTCCAAAGAAGAGATGGATGCTGCCTGGACCAGAACCCACCAGCTCCAGAACAGGATCCAGGAAGACAGAGACTACTTCCGGGATAAGCCCGTCGGATATGTGGAAGAAGGCCACATCCGCATCATGACGGAGGAACAGATCGCCCAGATCCCTCCCAGCAGCCCTATCTATCAGATGGGACTGTTCAAGCGTGTGCTGGATGCGCCCAAGGTCAACACCGATTACGCTGCAAAGGCCGCAGACAGCCGTCTGGACGACCGTATCAAGCAGCTTCAGGAGAACGCTCAGGCCATGACACGCGCCCTGAATGCGGTGGAAGATGCCAACCGCGGATTCTTCATCGGCAGCAGTTCCTACCGCAATGCATTGAAGGGAGTCCGTGAGATGGTCTCCGCCAGAAACCAGTATGTGAAGAATGTGACCCAGGAAGGCCTGCAGGAATATGCGCAGAAGCTGAATGATGCAAAGACCCGCATCGCCACTTACCTGGACTACAAGGAGAGGATCCCTGAGGATCGCCGGAGCGATCTGGAGAAGCGCAGGATCGATGCCATGCGGAAAGCCTACGAGACTTTGGACCTGGAACAGGCCATGGTGGTGAATACGAAGGCAGTGGTCACTGTGGTGGATGCGACGCTGGGAGAGAGAGGAACCAATGCGGCAGAGATGGACAAGTTCCAGATGAGGCGCAATGCAGTGGATGCGCACATCAAGGCAGAGCAGATCTACGCCAGAAACAGCGAGCCCTCCGATCCGTTTGAGGGTAAGGTTATGAAGGCACTCCGTGAGCAGGCCAGAGATATCCAGTATGATCTGCAGAAGAACTATCAGGGAAATCCTCCCACGGAAGATGAACTGGCCCAGATCCCCGAGAAGATCGTCACGGTCATGTCCTACATGGTTATGAAACACAATATGAGGTACATGAAGGACGAGGAGAAGAGAGCCACCCACCAGATGCTGGACGCCAACCCGGATTTGGTGGAAGTGCTGAGACAGACGGTCCGGAATTCCCCTACTTTCCAGGAGGGGCTGCACACCGGTTTCCTGGATGATCCGGTCAGATATTCCAGATCCATGACAGAGGTGACCTCCATCTTCGGAACGAACATCGGAAAGATCAAGGCAGAAGCCTCCGCTGCATTGAAGCAGGCTCATGATCAGCGAGTGAAGCAGCAGAAGGCAATGGATCAGCCCCAGGTGGTCAAGAACGTGGAGGATCCCCAGGTGGAAGCTCCCCAGGGTCCCGGCGTCCCCGGGCTCAATTCGTAACGGACCCGGAATGGTGGGAAATTGATGGGTTCAAGCAAGTTTTCATACGGTTTTGCTACGGCCGGCTCTCTCAATCGAGAGGGCCGGTCTTTCCTGTGCTTTTTGACCTATTTTTCTCAATTGTTTCGTTGTATCAAAGATATATATGGCTTATAATGGACAGCGTGAGGTGTTTGGAGAATGCTTAGAGATGTGGACCTGTCGGAGATTTCCGACGGTAAATTATACGGCTGTGACGACCTGGTGAAGCTGGGGACGGAAGAGTGCAAAGGGTGCCATGCCTGCTGTTGCAGTATGGCGGATACCATCTTCCTGGATCCCTACGATGCCTACCGGCTGGAGGCGGGGCTGGAAACCGGCTTTGCTCCTTTGCTGGAACAGCATCTGGAGCTCCGGGTATCCGACGGTGTCATCCTGCCGGGACCCAGAGCGGATCGGAAGCTGGTCATCGGCGGGAAGGCAGAGGAGAGTGCCTGCACCTTCTTGAATGAAGAGGGCCGGTGCAGCGTCCACGGCAGCAGACCCGCCATCTGCAGACTCTTCCCCCTGGGCCGCATTTATGTGGAGGAAGGGGGCCATCGCTACTTTCTGCAGACCCAGGAGTGCGCCAAGGAGCGCCGGACCAAGATCAAGATCCGAAAGTGGATGGACACGCCGGAATTCGGCAAGTATGAGGCCTATGTGGACCGTTGGCACGATGTGGTGCGGTCTATCGCAGGCCGGGCCGCAGACCTGTCGGAAGCACAGCTGAAAGAGTTGGATATGTTCTTGCTGAAAGTTTTCTACCTGACGGATTATGATACCGCCGGGGACTTCTATCAGCAGTTTGAAGAAAGAGTAAAGATGTTTTACGAGGTAACAGGAAATGAGTGAAACAGTAAAACGCAGACGCAGGGAGCCCATTGAACTGACCCGGGAAAAGGTCATCATCCAGACCAGTATCATCGGGATCCTGACCAATATCCTGCTGGCAGGCTTTAAGGCCGTGGTGGGAATCCTGTCCAATTCCATCGCCGTGACCCTGGATGCGGTGAACAACCTGTCTGATGCCCTGTCCTCCATCATCACCATCGTGGGTACCAAACTGGCCAACAAGAAGCCGGATAAGAAGCATCCCATGGGGCACGGAAGAGCGGAATACCTCAGCGCCATGGGGGTTGCAGCCATTGTCCTCTACGCAGGCGTAACATCTGCTATTGAATCTGTGAAGAAGATCATCCACCCGGAAACCCCGGATTATAGCATGATATCGCTTGTTATTATTGCGGTGGCCATCCTGGTGAAGATCCTGCTGGGAACCTATGTAAAGTCCAAGGGAAAGCAGGTGAATTCCGGATCCCTGACGGCATCCGGATCCGATGCCCTCTTTGATGCCATCCTGTCGGCTTCGGTTCTGGCCTCCGCCATCATCTTCCTGACCACGGGCTGTTCTCTGGAAGCCTGGGTGGGTCTGGTGATCTCCGGATTCATCATCCGGGCGGGCATCGAGGTGATGCTGGAAGCGTTGGATGAGATCCTGGGAAAACGGGCGGACACGGAGCTGACCCTTCGCATCAAGAAACTCCTGGGGGAGGAGCCGGAAGTCCGGGGAGCCTACGACCTGATCATGTATAATTACGGTCCGGACAAGAACATGGCTTCCGTCCATGTGGAGCTGCCGGACACCATGACGGTGGATGATATGGACCGCCTGACCAGACGGCTGGAAAAGAAGATCTACATGGAGACCGGCGTAGTGCTGGCGGCGGTGGGTGTCTACTCCTACAATACCGGAAATGATAAGTCCACTCAGATCCGCAACGATATCCGGGACCGCATCATGACCCATGAATGGGCGGTACAGATGCACGGCTTCTATCTGGATGAGGAGGCTAAGGAGATCCGCTTCGACGTGGTCATCAATTTTGACATCAAGGCTTCCGAGGGCGTTCGCATCATTCAGGAGGAACTGGAGGAGGCTTACCCGGAGTACACCTTCATCATCGCTCCGGACGTCTATATCACGGATTGATGAATTGTTGACCTTTGGGTAAAAGGTGAATACAATAGTCTTTGGGGACGGTAAGACCAACCGTTTAATGAAAAGGAGGGTTCTAAAATGCTTGTAAATTTACTTGTTAGTTTGGCCATCGGTGCACTGAGCGGATGGATCGCAGGAAAGATCATGAAGTCCGAGCACGGTCTTCTCATGAACATCATCCTGGGAATCATCGGCGGCTTCGTGGGCGGTATCATCGCCAGCCTGCTGCAGCTGTCCATCAACGGCGTCATTGGTTCCATCCTGTTCTCCGTCATCGGCGCCTGCCTGGTGATCTTCATCGCCAGAAAGATCGTAAAATAAGGAGTCAGATCCGGAAGCCCGGTTCATCCTCGGATGAGCCGGGTATTTTTGTTTTGGTGGGAATTTCCCGCCAAATAGTTTAGAATGATTTCATAATTCTACAGGGAGTGTGACCTTGTATTCTCTGGATTATGTGTGATAAAATCTATTTCGTTCCTCATGGGACGAGGGAGGTTCCTTTTTGGACGAGAAAGAAAGAGCACAATACGAAAAACTGGTCCTGCGACCGGTGGATAAACTCATTACCCTGCTGGCCATCCCCACGGTCATCTCCATGCTCACCACCATGATCTACAACCTGGTGGATGCCTACTTTGTAGGCAAGCTGGGAACCAGCGCCGCGGCGGCCATCGGCATTCTGGCTTCCATCCAGGCCGTCTTCCAGGCCATCGGCTTTATGTTCGGTCAGGGCAGCGGCAGCGGTATCGCCGTGATCCTGGGGGAGGGCAAACGGGAGGACGCCAGCAAGATCGGCTCCACCGGATTCTTCGCATCCATTCTCTTTGCAGTGGTCCTGATGCTGGCGGAGTTTTCCGTCTTCAAACCCCTGCTGGAGTATCTGGGAAGTACTCCCACCATTCTGCCCTACGCATACACCTACGGAATCTACATTCTGGCTGCAGGCCCTGCCATGGCAGGCTCCTGTGTTTTGAATAATATCATGCGTTATGAAGGAAAGGCTTTCTGGGCCATGATCGGCCTGGTCAGCGGCGGCGTGCTGAACATGGCACTGGATCCCCTCTTTATGTTCAAACTGGAGATGGGCATTGCCGGTGCCGGTCTGGCTACGGCTCTTTCCCAGTATATCGCCTTCGGCATCCTGCTCTACATGTTCCTGTCGGGTAAGACCATCACCAAGATCTCGCCTCGTTTCATCAGCCGGGAATTTGCGGATCTTCGCTGGATCATCGCCCGGGGATTCCCCAGCTTGATCCGTCAGCTGCTGAACAGCACAGCCACCGCAACCCTGAACATCTGCGCAAAGCCTTACGGGGACGCGGCCATTGCGGCCATGGCCATCGTGGGACGTGTGGTCATGTTCATCGGCTCCACCATGATCGGCATCGGCCAGGGCTTCCAGCCCGTCAGCGGCTACAATTACGGGGCAAAGAAGTATGGCCGTCTGCGGCAGGGCTTCTTCTTTACCTGGCGTACGGGGCAGATCCTCCTCACCGCATTGGCCATCGTCGGATTTTTGAATCCGGAGCCTGTGGTGCGGATCTTCCGGGATGATCCGGAGGTCATCGCCATCGGTGTTCCGGCCCTGCGTTTCCAGTGCATCGCCCTGGTGCTCCAGCCTTTCAGTGTGTGTTCCAACATGCTGTTCCAGTCCATCGGCCATGCGAAGGTGGCGTCCTTCCTGTCCATGCTCCGGGGCGGCCTGTGCTATATTCCGGTATTGCTGATCCTGCCCCGTTTCCTGGGGATCACGGGTATCGAGTGCGCCCAGCTGGTGGCGGACGTGCTGGCCATCATCATTACCGTACCCTTCACCATTGCCTTCTTCCGGAGTATCCCGGATGAAGACGAACGGACGGAGATCGACGAGAAATATGAGAGGGCAACGAGGACTTATGAAGAAGAAACTCTTTCTGTTCGATATTGATGGGACCCTGGCAGTGGGAGACGAGTTGTTTGACGGCTCCCGGGAATTGCTGGATCGGATCGAGAAGTCCGGCGGCCAGTCCTATTTCATTACCAACAATTCCACCCGCAGCGGTGCCGATTATGTGAAGCGCTTCCGGGAAGTCTTTGATCTGGAGGTGCACGAAGACCGGTTCATCACCGCCGGCTACGTGACCCTGGAGTTTTTGAAGGGGCATTTCGCCGACCGGAAGATCTTCGTGTTGGGAACCGCTTCTTATGTGGAAGAGCTCCGGCGGAACGGACTTCACGTGACGGAGGAGTGCCAGCCGGATCTGGATTGCATTCTGGTGGCCTATGACAGCGAGCTCAACTATGAGAAGCTGTGCAAGGCATCGGAAGCACTTCTGACTACGGATGCTCCTTTCTATGCCACCAATCCGGACCTGCGGTGCCCGGCACCATTCGGATTCATTCCGGATTGCGGGTCCATCTGCAACATGCTGACAGTCACCACCGGCCGCAAGCCCATCTATCTGGGCAAGCCCAATGCCCGCATCGCAGACCTGTGCCTGGAGCGCAGCGGATTTACCAAAGAGGAGGCCATCGTCATCGGCGACCGCCTCTATACGGACATTGCCTGCGGCATCAATGCAGGAATTAAAACGGGCGTTATCTTAATGGGTGAAGCCACCCGGGAAGACCTGGAGAATACGAAATTTCCGGCGGATTATGTCTATGAGACGGTGGAGGATATCATCCGGATGTGGTTCGACTGAGTCGGACGGATGGAGCCCTTTTGTCATATCGAGTGGGGAAGAATAGGGACTCCGGTTTTGCTTTTTATGGAGGAATAACACATGGCATTTTATATCGTGACTTGCCTGCTGGCATTGCTGTACTTCGCATTGCTGGATCTGGCAAAGAATACCGTGGCCGGTTGGGTTCTGGCAGGAATCCTCTTCGTGGCTATGATCGTGGCTCGAAAGCTTTGTCTGGTAAAGGGCATGTGGAGCTGGAAACAGGCCTTGCCCGCCTGGGTGCTGCTGTTGCTCTTGCTGGTAGTCAACCTGAAACTCACTGAGCCCCCCTACGGACTGGTTCCCGCTGTGACGGGACGGAATCCGCAGGTGACGGATGTGGTGACCATCCCCCAGGGAGATCTCACCGGTGTTTATAATCAGGATAAGACCGTGAAGGTCTTCGCCGGCATCCCTTATGCCAAGGCTCCCGTGGGAGACCTGCGCTGGAAGGAGCCCCAGGATCCCGAACCCTGGGAGGGAGTGAGAGCCTGCGACTATTTCCAGCCCCAGGCCATGCAGAGCAGTTCCACCCCTGTCTGGGATTCCCTCTATCATCTGCTGGGCTACCATGATTACAAATGGCTCGACTTCTCTGATAATTACCGGACGCAGATGAGCGAGGATTGTCTCTATCTGAATGTGTACGCTCCCGCAGGAGCCAAGGCGGGAGACAACCTGCCCGTCCTGGTCTACATCCACGGCGGAAGCCTCACCAGCGGCCAGCCCTGGTACACCGAATACCGCGGCGAGGATCTGGCTCGTCAGGATATCGTGGTGGTGAACATCGCTTACCGCGTGAACATCTTCGGATACCTGGCTCTGGAGGAGCTGGCGGAGGAGTCCCCCAACGGCACCACCGGCAACTACGGTCTGCTGGATCAGATCAAGAGCCTGCAGTGGGTGCATGACAACATCGCTTACTTCGGCGGCGACCCCACCCAGGTGACTTTGGCAGGAGAGTCCGCAGGATCCTCCAGCGTCAACGCCATCTGCGTATCGCCCCTTTCCGAAGGCCTCTTCAACCGCGTCATCGCCGAGAGCAGTTCCGTCCTGGCAAAGAAGCCCTATCACACCTTCCGGGATATGGAAGATGCCCTGGAGATGGGACAGGATATCCTGGAGGAGTTCGGTGTTAGCTCCGTAGCAGAGCTGCGGCAGCTCCCGGCGGATCAGCTGGAGGCTACCCGGCATAAGAATTCCGCTATGACGGTGGATGGATATGCCCTGGTGGAGCAGCCCTACCTGACCTATGCCAAGGGAGAGAACCATGAGCAGGCCCTGCTAAACGGTTTCAATGCCCATGAGGCGGACCTCTTCACCATGGACAGCGAGGCCACCGCGGAGAATTACGAGGAACTGATGAAGCCCATCCTTGGGGAATACACCCATGAGGCAGCGGAACTGGTACCCGCCCTTTCCGTCGAACAGTTCCAGCCCTTCCTCATCGACAAGAAGGGCGAGGCCAAGGGTGCCCTCAACGAGGTTTACAGCGCCGCCTGGTTCGCCTACAGCCATTACCTGTGGACCAATGCCATGCTGGCGGAGGACCGGCCGGTGTACGAGTACTACTTCACCAAGACCAACAAGTCCATTGCCTCCTTCCACGCCGGCGAGCTTCCCTACGCCTACGGCAACCTCTGGCGCCACGGCTGGGTCTACGAGGACAGCGACTTCGAACTCTCCGAGATCATGCAAAAGTACTGGGTCAACTTCGTCAAGTACGGCGACCCCAACGGCGAAGGCCTCCCCGAGTGGCCCCTGGCCACCGACGGCACCGACGTCTTCGAACTCGGCGACCGTATCGGCGTCACCACCGACCCCTACGTGGACATCTACAAGATCATCGACAAGTACCAGGACTCCCTGGAAGACGAGTGATCGTCACATCCATGAAGCACATGACAAAGGCCCCGCTCCCATCCCGGAGCAGGGCCTTTTTACGCGCATTTCCTCTTGTTGAGTTTTTGTCAAAAAAAGAGCGACCACCTCAGTGATCGCTTTTTTCGTGGAAGCAAGGAGGCTCGAACTCCTGACCTTTCGCGTGTGAGGCGAACGCTCATCCCGGCTGAGCTATGCTTCCGTACCAACAGAACTCATTATATCAAACTGTACGAATTTTGCAATCAATTTCTTTCGGCTGTTGCCACTTGCTCCATGTTCCTGACTTTGGCAACAGTCTACCCGGCTCTCCCTACTATATTCCAACTTGCTTTGCCCTTTTTTGAGCCAAAAGCAAGATGAATACTACTTTGGCAACTACCCTCACTTGGTTACTATGTTGCCATTTTCTCTAAGACTCACATAATGGCTTGAAACTTCCTCCTGTAACCTTGTCCCATGCTTTGAACAGGACAGAAAGTGTTGCCACTATCCCTCTACCCCTTCAACTGGCAACATTCTCCCCGCCGGGCCGGGCACCCCCCTTCGGGACAATTGTGCAGGAGATGTGATGGATCTTGGAAAATGTAAGTCACCACCCAGCGGACAAAAACAACACGATGTTGTTTTTAGGAAACAACGAGACATGGATGTCGAGTGTTTCCGGTCCGCGTCACTTGAATAATTCTTCTCCCCATTTTCCCCAGATCCATCCATCGACGGAACAGTCCCGAAGGGGGTGCCCGGTCCGGCGGGGGAGAGTAGAGGGAGAGTAGGGGGAGAGTGGGGGAGGACTGTATGTAGATTGAAAAATGAAGGGCGGAAACCGCAATTTTCTCTCTATTTTCCGGAGGGGATAAATAACGCTTGCTTTCGTTGACGGCGCTATACACTTCCGATATGATATTTAAGGTTTTGTAGCAATTTAATAACGCGCATGGGAGATGCGCATGAACGAGAGAGAGGATTTAAAATGAGCGAGAAAAAGACCAATTCTCTGGGCGAAGCCGGCATTTACGATGCCCGTACCCTGGGAACCCCCAAGATGCTTCTTCTTGGACTCCAGCACATGTTCGCAATGTTCGGATCCACCATTCTGGTGCCGATGCTGACCGGACTTGATGTCTCCACCACCCTGTTGTTTGCCGGACTCGGCACCTTACTGTTCCACCTTTTGACCAAGCGTAAAGTTCCCGCATTCCTGGGATCTTCCTTCGCATTTCTCGGCGGCTATTTCGCCATCTCCGGTTTGACCGATACCGGCCTGACCCAGCAGCAGCTTCTTCCTTATGCTTGCTTCGGTGTTGCCTGTGCCGGCGTTCTGTATCTTGTACTTGCAGCTTTCATCAAAATCTTCGGAAGCAGCAAGGTCATGAAGTTCTTCCCCCCTGTAGTTACCGGCCCCATCATCATCGCAATCGGACTTACCCTGTCTCAGTCTGCTATTGACAGCTGCGCTTCCGATTGGCTCATCGCGCTGGTTGCTATCATTCTGGTTGTTGTCTGCAACATCTGGGGCAAGGGCATGGTAAGAATCCTTCCCATCATCATCGGCGTCATCGGATCTTACCTGTGCGCTGCAGTACTCGGCAGAGTTGATTTCACCTCCGTTTCCGAGGCAGCATGGATCGGCTTCCCCATCCACTTCGAGAACACTGTATTCTGGGCATTCAAGGACGGCAACGCTTCCCTGCTGCTCACTTCCGTGATTACCATCGTTCCCATCGCACTGGCTACCATGGTTGAGCATATCGGAGATATCTCCGCAATCTCCTCCACCGTTGGTGTGAACTTCATCAAGGATCCCGGACTTCATCGCACCCTGACCGGTGACGGACTTGCAACCATCGTTGCTTCCCTCTTCGGTGCACCTGCAAACACCACCTACGGTGAGAACACCGGCGTTCTGAGCCTGACCAAGGTTTACGATCCCCGCGTCATCCGCATCGCAGCAGCTTTCGCAGTAGTATTCTCCTTCTGCCCTAAGTTCGCAGCTATCATCGGATGCATGCCCACCGCTACTGTCGGCGGCGTATCCCTGGTTCTCTACGGTATGATCTCCGCAGTCGGAGTTCGTAACGTAGTTGAAGCAAAGGTTGACTTCACCAAGAGCCGCAACATCATCGTTGCTGCACTGATCCTGGTGCTGTCCATCGGTATCAACTACAGCGCAGCAGGCGCTATCGCATTCCAGGCAGGCGAGATGACCATCAGCTTCTCCGGCCTTGCAGTCGGTGCTCTGATCGGTATCGCTCTGAATGCGATCCTTCCCGGCAAGGATTACAACTTTGACCAGGACAACGGAACCGAGACCGGCGTTGACTTCTCCATCCGCAATCGCGAGAAGGTAGAAGCAAAGGCTGAGGACAAGTAATTCCACCACCTGATTTCACAAGGAGCTCTGCCCTAAGGGGCAGGGCTCTTTTCTTGTATATCCGCAGGCGGTATAGTATATTTATAAGTGTCCGGATCGGGACAAGATCACATTGAGGTAAAATCCACTCATGGAAAAATATGACAGAATCATTATCGGTGCGGGACTCTATGGATTGTATTCCGCACTGTTTTGCGGGAAGGCCGGGATGAAGGTCCTGGTGCTGGAGAAGGAGAGCGCTCCTTTCACCAGAGCCACCTATATCAACCAGGCCCGGGTTCATATGGGGTATCACTATCCCCGCAGCCTGGCCACTGCGGTAAAATCCGCCGGCTATTTTTCCCGTTTCTGCAAGGATTACGACTTTTGCATCCATCGGTCCTTTGATCAGGTCTATGCCACCTCCAGAGAATACAGCTGGACCAACGCAGACCAGTTCATGGAATTCTGCCGTGCAGCGCGGATCAAGTGTGAAGAGGTATCCCCTGCCCGGTATTTTCATGCCAATGTGTGCGACGGCGCCTTTATGACGGAAGAGTACACCTACGACGCTTTCCTGCTCCGGGATCATTTCCTGGAGGAACTGAAACAGTACTCCAATGTGGAGATCCGATATAACATAAGGATCCGGGACATTGCCCGGGACGGAGAGCTTTTTCGCCTGGGACTGGAAAAGGGCGAGGAGTTGGAGACCGGCTTTTTGATCAATGCCACTTACGCTTCCGTCAATGAGATCCTGAAGAAGATCCTGCCGGAGGAAACCTTCGGCCTGAAATACGAACTGTGCGAGATCATCCTCTGCGAAGTGGGAGACCGGCTGAAGGATACCGGTATCACCGTCATGGACGGGCCGTTCTTCTCCATCATGCCCTTCGGAAAGACAGGGCTCCACAGCCTGACCTCCGTCACCTTTACACCCCATGCGGTGAGTTACGATACCACGGCGCATTTCGCCTGCCAGAAGCGGGCGGAAGACCTGGGATACCATTGCAGCCCCGAATCCCTTGGGAACTGCAACATCTGTCCCGCCCATCCCGCCAGCGCCTGGGAATACATGTCCCATCTGGCTCGGAAATACATGAAGCCGGAGTATGAATTCACCTACAAGTCCTCCCTGTTCTCCATGAAACCCATTCTGGTGAGCTCGGAGGTGGACGATTCCAGACCCACCGCTATCCGCCGCCATCTTCCCAAAGAGGGGGAGAAGGGGCCGACCTTCCTGAGCGTTCTGTCTGGCAAGATCAATACCGTTTATGACCTGGACGAATACCTGGTATAGATCCCGGGATCATAGCAAGGAGAATCATGGAAAAGAAATTTGTTTCGGTTGTGCTCTATCTGCACAATAATGAAGATACGGTGGAATCCTTTCTGGAGACTGTCATCCGCAGGATCGGAGACAACTTCGAGCATTACGAGCTGATCTGCGTGGACGATGACTGCACCGACGGCACCGTGGAGAATCTGAAGGGCTACCTGAAGGAAAACCTGCCCGAAGGAGTTGCCACCATTGTCCATATGGGAAGCTACCAGGGCCAGGAGGCATCCATCAATGCCGGAAGAGACATCTCCATCGGGGATTTTGTCTACGAATTCGACACCACCATTGTGGATTATCAGCTGGATACGGTGGTCGCCGCCTATGAGCTGATCTGCAAGGGCTCTGATATCGTCATCGCAGCACCCCAGGGGGGCCGGAAGCTGTCCTCCCGCATGTTCTATGCCATTTACAACCATTTCAGCAAGAGCAGCGTACAGATCTGCTCCGATACCTTCCGGATCATTTCCCGGAGAGCCATCAACCGGATCAAGTCCGTCAGCGACTTCGTACCCTACCGCAAGGCCCTTTATTCCAACTGCGGCCTGAAGGTGGAGACCCTGTTCTACCGGGAGGATCCCGAGAAGTGGCGGGGCCGGAAGAACAACACCGGAGAGCGGGTGGACCTGGCCTTTGATTCCTTTATCTACTTCACCAACTTCCTGGAGCGGGTATCTCTCTTCATCGCCCTTTTCTTCCTGGTATTCCTGGTGGGCTCCGTGGGCTATGTCATGTGGGATTACTTCGGCAACGGCAATGTGGCGGAAGGCTGGACCTCCACCATCTGCTTCCTGGCCTTCGGTTTCTTCGGAATGTTCCTGCTGTTGACCATTGTCTTAAAGTACCTTTCCGTGCTGGTGGATATGGTCTTCCGCAGGCAGAAGTACCTGGTCTCGTCCGTTGAGAAGATCGGAGGGGATGTCTGATCATGAACGTAACCATTCTGTTTCCCGTTTTGAACGAGCGGCTTCGGCTCCAAAAGGGCATCGAAACCTGCGTGGAATATGTAAAAAACAACCTTTCGGATCCCGTTCGGATCGTCATCGTGGACAACGGATCCGACGATGAGACCCCGGAGATCGGCCGGCGCCTGGAGGAAGAGTACGAGATGGTGACCTACCGCCGCATCGAGGAGCGGGGCGTGGGCATCGCCTTCCGCACCGGCGTGACGGAGTGCAACACCGACATCGTGGGCTATATGGATGTGGACCTGTCCACAGACCTCAAGTACCTGGCCCGGACTCTGGACCTCTTCCGGGAGGACCCGGACCTGCAATATGTGAACGGTTCCCGCTTTTCCAGGGATTCCGTCACCCAGGGCCGCAAGTGGTACCGGAAGATCACTTCCGCGGGACTGGTCTTTCTGCTGAAGAACTACCTGGGCATGAAGGCTACGGATGCTCTCTGCGGCTTCACCTTCCTGAGAACGGAAGTGGCTAAGAAGCTGGTGGCAGAGTGCTCGGATGACAAGGGCTGGTTCTTCACCGTGGAGCTGCTGCTCCGGGCGGAGCGTCAGGGGATCCGGATCCTGGATCTGCCCATCGAGTGGGTGGAGGATTACAACACCACCGTGAACGTGTCCCGCACCATCCGGAATTATCTGAAGAGAATGGCGGCTTTGAAAAAAGCCTTCAAAGAGGAAGAGAGAAATGCTCAAACGAATTGATCTGTCCCGGGATTATCAAAAGCACCGGAAAGAATACACGGAAGCCATCCGCAAATGCTGTGAGGAGACGGCTTTCTCCGGCGGAAAGTACGCGGACGGCTTTGACCGGGAATTCGCAGAATACCTGGGAGTCCCCTATGTGCAGGGGGTCAACAACGGAACCTCCGCCCTCCACTGTGCTCTGGCAGCTCTGGGCATCGGCGAAGGAGACGAGGTCATTGTCCCCGCCAACACCTACATTGCCAGCGTTCTGGGCATCACCGAAAACGGCGCCACACCGGTTTTCGTGGACGCCGACGCTTTCTTCTGCCTGGACGCCGAAAAGATCGAAGCTGCCATTACAGCCCGGACCAAGGCCATTCTGCCGGTGCATCTCTACGGCCAGAGCTGCGACATGAAGCGCGTTTGCGCCATTGCGGAACAGCACGGGCTCTTCGTGGTGGAGGACTGCGCCCAGGCCCACGGCGCAACCTATAAGGGCCGCAGGGTGGGCACCTTTGGCGACGCGGCGGGGTTCAGCTTCTACCCCACCAAGCCTTTAGGCGCACTGGGAGATTCCGGCGCCGTTGTGACCAACGATCCTGTTCTGGCAGACAGGCTGCGGAAGCTCCGCAACTACGGCAGCGGCGTCAAGTATGTGAACGAGCTGGAGGGAGTCAATTCTCGCCTGGACGAGGTTCAGGCAGCACTACTTCAGGTAGGTCTC
>JAEEGL010058084.1_pt1 | contig 31951 bp, 27 predicted proteins | sample 9134231 | NCBI WGS metagenome assembly JAEEGL01 (sample SAMN16246548, study PRJNA631951) | gut metagenome | biome: gut microbiome; feature: rumen; material: fiber-attached | host: Bos | place: Iran: Karaj | collected 2018-10 | reverse complement strand
CATTAGGGTTTATGGCAGATTAGTATTTGTTTCGAGCAGATTGGCTGCATCGCTGGCGAAGACGTAGCGGGCTACGGCGAGACAGGGATGTGGACAAGATGCCGAAAGAAATGCTGATATGGCATAAACAGACCTTAAAAAACGAGAAAGAATATAAAAGTCGGTCTAATGACCGATTTGGGTTAAATAGAACCTACCATAAAAGAATGAGTTAATGTACCAGGCACATTAACTCATTCCAACATGCAAATAATAAAAATGTTATTTTATCTCTATTCCCGAGAACACGCATGAACCGGAAATATAGAGCGTGTGGGTGTGGTCGGTGACTACGACACGCCTCTTGTCGTCCACACCGCCAAAAGTCGAGCCGGCAATAACCTTGACAAGCATGTCGGTAGGGGCATCGATTACCAATCCGGCAAACTTGCAGTCAACATTGAGCATTACATCTTCATTGATGATAGCTCCACGCAAGTCAAGGTGAACAGAGGCAAACGAGGCATTGATGTCGGCTCCTTCGAACACCTCTCCGCCGAAATTCAAATTCTGTTCGCCAAACGAGGCATTGACCACACGGATATTCTTCCCATCGCGGCTGAGCGTCTGCACCTGCGTAGAGCCTGTGGATTTCAGTCTATTGCTGAATATCATACCGAGACCGAGCGCGATGACTAACACGGCAAGGCCTATCTTCCAGAACATGTCCCAGTCAATAATGTCTTGTTCGGCAAGCAGTAGAAGCACACCCACGCCCATGCCGATGGCCGGGCCAGTCTTTTCGCTGTTTCCTAATAGGGCGCAGAGGCATGGCACAATAATAAACAGCGTCCACCATCCCTCAAACAGAACATTGATGTGGAGAAAAATACACACAATCCAAATGATGCCGCACACAACCAGCGTGGACCCCCAAATAACTTTGTTGTTTTGTTTCATACTATTTCTTTGTATATTAGTAAATTAAATAAGTATATGAGGATGAAGTGGAATGCTTTCCTCGACTGCAAAGATACGAACTTTTTTTGAAAGTGTGAAAGTCCTGGTGTGTTGGTTCGGAGTGCTGATGTTTCTTTTGCGACTTCACGGCGTCACCCAAGTGAAGACAACGCGATAAGTGGGCAGTTCTGTCCCGTTTTCCAATGCTGTCCGCACTGCTGTCGGGCAAGTGATGGTACAGGCTCCGGATTCGGTGGAAAGGGCACTGCACATGAAATGTTTATTGGACACGCCACTCATGTCAAAATGAGAGAGGTTCAGGTTTGTCATGTTTGTGCACCAATGAAACATATAGCTCATATCCGTCACTTTTTCGGTGTTGAAGTTTGAGACGTCCAGCCTCGTCAATTTCTCACAACCCTCAAACATACTGCTCATGTCCGTCACCTTCTCGGTGTTGAAGTTTGAGACGTCCAGCCCCGTCAATTTCTCGCAACCCCCAAACATATAGCTCATGTCCGTCACCTTCTCGGTGTTGAAGTTGGAAAGATCCAGGTTCGTTAGGCTATGACAATCCCCAAACAGGAGAGTCATATTCGTTACTGTCTCGGTGTTGAAATTGGAGAGGTCAATACTTGTCAGTTCTCCACTAAAAAAAAACATGCATCTCATATTAGTTACATTATCAGTGATGAAACTGTTCCCGAAATCAATTTCTACCAATTTGAGAAGTTCATAATAATAATATCTTCCATGAAAATCCATACTCACACCATAGTCAGATTCAAACATGTGAGAGCAATCTGGATTTGCATGGATCTGGCTGGCTCTTGTCGAGACCCTCCATGTGGTTCCGTCAAGATTGCCATAGATGGGGACATGGGAGTTTGCGGTGGAGAGCAGGGTGCCGGATGAGACGGGACTGTTGTATTCAAACACCACCTTTGAAACATTTCTACTCTTAGGGATAGCTTCATTAAAGGCCGGACCACTTATCAATTCGGCAGTGGCTTGGGTCAACGCAGCCACATTCAGCGTCACTGTATCGATGGTGTTTTGAGCCAATGCCACCTTCTCTTTACTTGCTTCGCATAGGTATCCATCTGTGGTGTAGAGCGTGAGTGTTATGTCGTCGGTAGTGAATGGTGGCACCACGATGTCGAATGTGTTTGTGCCTTGTGCCGCCACCGTGGCGGGGCAGTCGGTGGTAAAGTCCAGATTCACGTTGTTTTGTGCGCTATTGGACATGCTGATGCTGTTAAACGCGTTTCTGATGACTGTTGTAGTGCCTGACCCGCTAAGCTTTGCATTCGCGGCTTTGAGTTTTATCCTGTACAGCGGAAGCTCGCGGTTCAATTGGTTATGGACGGTCACTCGCACGATGGAGCAAAGACTGTAGAACCGCAGTGTGTTGCCGCTGTTCAGGCAGGCACCCATTGGCAAATCCAGCTGCTGGCGGCCATCCGCAATTCGGTAGGTCTGCATTGAGGGGAGGGTCACTTCAATGTTGTTACTACTGCTTTGGCTGCTTTTGGCCACAATGCTGGCAGGAAAGATGGCTCGGTAAGCTATGGCAGACTTCACATTCTCAATCTGTGCCAAGGCACCCGAGGCTGCTGAGACAGGGTAAGTGGCGTTGTTGATAAACACCTCGTCGCCATTATGCCAGCAAGGGGTATGTTCTTCCAAATAAACCTTCCCGTTGCCGCTCAATGTCTCTTGTATTTCGGCGGTCAGAGTGACGGTGCCGGTTTCTTTCTCCTTTTGACAACCCGCAGTCAGCACGGCCATTGCAGCCACAATTAGTGTTATTATTGCATGATGTCGTTTCATACTCTTAAATAATAATAGTCAGTTGGACGAATTTCTTTTCAAACTGCAAAGATACAAACTTTTTCCATTACTATGCAAAACGAGTTTTGCAAATGGTATTCATGTGGCTCATGTCTGTGGTCTTCTCGGTGTTGAGATTCTATATGTCCCAGTTTCGGTCGCAGTTGCTGTCGTAGAGTTTCTTGTTCTTGCTGTTCTTTGCACTGACAATGGTGAACCCCTTTTTGCGGATGCTGCCGATGTACTCTTTGTTGGGGTTGTACTTCACCGACCCTATGCTGTCTCCCTCGTAGTTATATGTGGTAATTCTTCCGTTGTCGTCCATCAGGAAAAAGTCGTCGCCCCATCCCACAAGGTTGCCTTTGGCACGGACAGTGCAAAGCATGTTGTTGCCTGCGCCGTAAATCTTATATTCCGCCCCTTTGGGGTTGGTGATATTGTGGATAATCCCGCTCGATGCGGGTTTCATGGTGGTCTTTGCCGAGGATTTGCTCGATTTGGCTTGACGTCTGGGTGCTGTTCCGGCATTTGCCGACTTTCGTGTAAGACCGTGCTTTGCCAGTTCCAAATCAATGGAGCGTTTGTTTTCCCATGCTGAAATAAGCCATGATATACCACCCAATATTGCCAATAAAATCAGTAAAGAAATCAATAAAAAGCCCATTGTATTTTTTATTTAATTTTTATAAGATGTCCTTTCTCTGTGGTTTTCAATATGTTTTACAATAACATGCTGCTTTCCGATAATCTTTTCATTATGCAAATATACGTTTTTTCTTTCATTTTGCTAAAAAAGTGTCGTTTCAATGGGTAGGTGAAGGTTCGCTCGTTCTTCGTTCCTTATGGGGTATTTCTCCCATATTTCTCCCATCCTGTATGGGAGAAATATGGGAGAAATATGGGAGAAGTAGTGCGGAAGGAGCGAAGGAGGGGCCGTGATGCGGGGCGGCAGGGGGAAGGCAACGGGGGGCTGCGTGGGCAAAAGGGAGGTGGCGGGGTTTGCCTTCGAGGCGGCGGAGTGGGAAGGGATAAAAAAACATGGTTTTGAAAGAAAAATTTTGCCAGTTGAAAAAATAGTTGTATCTTTGCAGTCTGTTTCGTGGGTTGAATAAATCCATAAATGTGCAATAAATCAACAAAATAAACAAAATAAGACAATGTACGCAATCGTAGAAATCGCAGGAAAGCAATTCAAGGTCGCACAAGATCAGAAGATTTTCGTCAACCGTCTTCAGAACGAGGAAGGCAGCGAGATTTCTTTTGACACCGTGATGCTTAAAGACAATGACGGCAACGTTCAGGTTGGACAACCCTACATCGCCGGCGCAAACGTAAAGGCTACCGTGCTGAAGCACCTCAAGGGTGACAAGGTTTTGGTCTTCAAGAAAATCCGCCGCAAGGGCTATCAGAAGATGAACGGCCATCGCGACTATCTGACTCAGATCAAGATTGACAGCATCAACTAAATCAAAGTATTGTAAAACCTTTTAAAAACAACATATTATGGCTCACAAAAAAGGTGTAGGTAGTTCCAGTAACGGTCGCGAATCCGAAAGCAAACGCTTGGGCGTTAAAATCTTTGGCGGTCAGCATTGCATCGCTGGCAACATCATCGTCCGTCAGCGCGGCACTGTCCACAACCCCGGCAACAACGTGGGAATGGGCAGAGATCATACCTTGTTCGCACTGTGCGACGGTACCGTCCAGTTCAAGAAAGGTCGCGAAGACCGTTCGTATGTGTCGGTTCTTCCCGATGCAGCCGAATAGTCGGCAACAAATCAATAAGATTGAGAATGAAAGGCGCACTCGTCAGTGCGTCTTTTTTTTGTGTGCAGTAGTTTGAGGAGGCCGACCCCCTGCCAAGAAAAATAAAGGAGTGGTGCAATAGAATATCCTTTTCGCCGTTATAATTGCGTATGAGTAAAGGTGTGCCATATATTGTCGCAGGACCTTGCAGTGTGGAAAGCCGCCAGCAGTTGGGTGCCGCCGTCGAGGCGTTGGCACGCGAGCTGCGGGTGAACATGGTGCGCTGCGGGGCTTGGAAGCCGCGCACGAGGCCGGGAGGCTTCGAGGGATGCGGTGAGCAGGCTTTGCAGTGGATTGAGGATTGCCGTGGGGTGGCAGATGCCATCAGGCACGAGGCTGGGGGCAAGAGGTTGCTGTTCTGCTGCGAGGTGGCAATGCCCGAGCACGTGGAGAAGGTGATGAGCCATGGTATCGATGCAGTGTGGATTGGGGCAAGGAGCACGGCAAGCCCCTTTGTGGTGCAGGAACTGACAGAGGCCTTGCGCGGCACGGGGTTGCGGGTGATGGTGAAGAATGCACCGAGCCCGGATGTGAGACTGTGGATGGGGGCAATAGAGCGTTGCCAACAGGTGGGTTTGGAGGATGTGTGGGCCGTACACCGTGGTTTCGATGTGTTCCGCAATGATGCGTATAGGAATAATCCCTTGTGGGAAGTGCCGATTGAGTTGAGGCGGCAGATGCCTGAGGTGCCGATATTGTGCGACCCGAGCCACATAGCCGGCAGGCGGGAGCCGATAGCGGCATTGTCGCAGACGGCCATGGATTTGGGCTTCGACGGGTTGATGATTGAGACACATCCGCATCCCGACGAGGCATTGACCGATGCGGGTCAGCAGCTGACACCCGAGGCGTTGTCGCTGTTGCTAGACGGTATTGTGCTGCGGAGCACGGACAGCGTGGTGGCCGACGAGGAACTGCGGTTGCTGCGTGAACAGATTGACCACCTGGACAGCAGGCTGCTGCAGCTGTTGGCGGCACGTTTTGACGTGTCGCGACAAATAGCCCGCGTGAAGGCCCAGGGCAATTTGGCGGTGTTCCAGCCCAAGCGGTGGGACGCACTGCTGAGACATCGGATAGAGACAGGGCAGGAGATAGGACTTGACGAGGGGTTTGTTAAGGGGATTTTTGAGAAGATACATGCCGAGAGCGTAAGGGTGCAGGAGGAGAAGATAGGTGGCGGCAAACAACATTTGGATGATAATCATTAATACTATAGCTATATGAAAATCCGTTTTTTAAAACTGAAAGACTGGCTGTTGATGACGGTGATGGGCTTGATGGGCCTTACGGCCTGCCACAGCAGCAAGGAGGTTGCACAGCAGCCCGTAGAGCCCGAGGACGACAAGCCTGCGGTGGCTCCGCGCAGCGAGGCGGCACTGATGTACGGTGTGCCCACGATGGACTTTGTCCTGAAAGGCCGTGTGATTGACAGCAAGGGTGTGGGTGTCGAGGGAATGCAGGTGATTCTGGTCAACGGCACCATCGATATTACGCCCGACAATATGCACCTTGATAACAAATATGTGCTGGAGTATATCCGCGAGTCGTCCGACACGACCGATGCCGAGGGCTATTTCAGCTGCCACATGAAGGATTTCCCCAAAGATTCGCAAAATGTAATTGTGCGCGATGTGGACGGGAAGAAGAACGGCGCCTTTGTCGACCAGATGGTAGAGGTGAATTTTGCCGACGGTGTGCAGAGCGGTACCCGCAAGGGTTGGTATCAAGGCACACGTACCAAGGATGTTGACATCACGGTGAAGCGGGTGAACGAGGACTAATGTCCACATCCCATCATGAGTGATGCGTCCGGCGGCCGCCCTGCTGCCGGGGAACGATGATCGTTATACTGAGATGGATTTGAAACAAGAGGTGTGGCGGTTGTATCGTCACAATCAGGCCAAGCTGCATCCTTTGCGGACGCTTTTTTGGGAGTGTACGCTGAGGTGCAACATGCATTGCCGTCACTGCGGAAGCGACTGCAAGGTGAGCAGTGCCACACCTGATATGCCCGCAGGGGACTTTTTCAAGGTGATAGACGATATCACGCCGCATGTCAATCCGCACGAGGTGTTTGTCATCTTCACAGGAGGAGAGGCCTTGCTGCGTCCCGACTTGGATGCCTGCGGTCTTGAACTATACCGCAGAGGGTACCCCTGGGGGATTGTGAGCAATGGCTATCTGCTCGATGCTAAGCGTCTGGAACGGCTGTTGGACAGCGGTATGCACTCCATAGCCATCAGTCTCGACGGTCTGGAGGAGGAGCATAACTGGATGCGTCAGATGCGAGGGAGCTTCGACCGTGCAAGTGCCGCCATCGGGTTGTTGGGACAGACACCCGATGTGCTGTGGGATGTGGTGACATGTGTCAACCCCCGCAACTATGGACAGCTGGAGCAGATAAAGGAGCACCTGATTGCATTGGGAACGAAACGTTGGAGACTGTTTGCCATTTTCCCGATGGGGCGGGCGGCCAACGACCCCGAGCTGCAGTTGAGTGATGAGATGTTCACCGGTGTGCTGGATTTTGCCAAGCGTACCAGAGAGGAAGGCCGCATAGTGTGTAACTATGCCTGCGAGGGGTATCTGGGCCCCTACGAGAGACAGGTGAGGGACAATTATTTCTATTGCCGGGCGGGCATCGAAGTGGCTTCGGTGCTATGTGACGGCAGTATATCGGGCTGCACGAGTATCCGCAGCAATATGCACCAGGGCAATATCTACAAGGACAGTTTCTGGGATGTATGGGAGAACCGTTTCGAACCGTATCGCAACCGCCAATGGGCCAAGAAAGGTCAGTGTGCAAAATGTAAGGCGTGGCGTTATTGCGAGGGGAACGGTCTGCATCTGTATGACGACAATGGCGACTTGCTGTCGTGCAGCCTGCACCGCATCAACTGCCGGAATTGACAAGGTCGGCAAGTTGGTTGAGGTCGGGTTTGTCGGCCGGGAAAATAATCTGGGCTTTACTATAATAAGGCATCCGGGCATCAAGTTGCTGCCGGATGTACTGGGCGCGTTCCTCCTCGGTCATGCCGGCCAGGATGGGACGCGGCTTTTTCGAGACGGCTGCACGTCGCAGGATAGTCTCCACCGAGACATCGAAGTAGACCGATTTGCCATGCTGGTTAATCCATTGAATGTTGTCGAAAAAACAGGGTGTGCCTCCGCCTGTGGAGATGACGGCGTTGTCGATGTCGGCGGTGGCGTGGAGCTGCTTTTGTTCCAACTTGCGGAAGGCCTCTTCGCCATAGCGTTTGAAGAAGATGGGAATGGAGGTGTGGAAGACGCATTCGAACGACTGGTCGAGGTCGAGCCACTGGTAGCCTAGCTTGGCGGCAAGCTTGTGCCCGAGGGTGGTCTTGCCGCTGTACATGTAGCCTATCAGGTAGATGTTCATCTGGCGGGCGTATAAGGGGATTGGTAGGGGAGCGGGAAGGTGACTTTGGAGTTGCCGGCAAAGATGCCGAGGGCGCCGTTGACGTTGCTATAAATGGGAGCAGGTTCGGTGATGAGTTGCATGATGCTGGTGGCCTGCTCGATGTCCTGAAGGTATTGGTAGCGTTCGGGCGTGACGGATTCGACATTGAGGGTGTATTCGTGGATGAAAGGTGCAACCTCGTTGGTGTCGCGCAGCAGTATCATCATGATGGTGGTGTTGTGACGCTGACCGTCTATCAGCTTGTCGGTGGTGAGCAGCTGGGTGTAGATATAGCCTCCCAAGGCTTCGGTGGCGGCGGCGGTGGGGTCGGTGAGGGCTCTGTCCTGACAGAAGAAGAAGGTGTTTCGGGTGGTGTCGATGGTGTCGTATTTATCGAGATAGGGGATGTGGCGGCAGCCGCTGTCGCGTTGGGAGATGGTGAAGCGGTAGTAATTGTGGTAGTCGGGGTGGTCGTCGATGTCGAAGTTGATGGTCAGCATGTTGAAGACGGTGTCCCAGACGAAAACGCGTGGTGTACTGATGCGCGGCATACGCGGTATATAGGTGTTCGCAGCCACTTCGCCCGCGTCGGAAAGGATGTGGATGGAAATCTGGTCGTCTTCCTGGGGGGTGTAGTCGAAGAAGTAATTGCTTCCATTGACGGAGACGGGACGGTACTCCTGTCCGTTGGCGGTGACGACCATGCTGACGTTGCCCACGGGGTGGGAGTTGACGGTGTCGAGGAAGAAACGGGTGTATGAGTAGTTGACGAAAAGTTGTTGTCCTGCAGTGGGGATGGCATTGAGGACAGGAGTGGGACGGGTGTTGGAGGCATCGAAATCGATGACTTTCTCGCACGAGGAGGCCAGGAGTGCGAGAACGATTATTGAGGAGAACAGGATACGGGGCATGTGTATGGGATTTGGTGTGTTTGTATTCTTGTTTGGGTTAGAAATAAAGGGTGTAGGCCACCGAGGGGAGAATGGGGAAGATGGAGAGTTGGACAAGGGCGCGGCTGTAGCCTTGGTAAGAATATTGCCGACTGGTGTAGGTGAGATAGGGGTTCTGGTGGTTATAGAGATTGTAGACGCTGATGTTGATGGTACGGTGGAATGGCTTGCGTTTGAACTGACGGTGGAAATTCACACTCACATCGGCGCGGTGGTAATTGGGCATGCGGAAGTTGTTGCGGCTGTCTACGTGCGAGAGTGAGCTGGAGCGTGCGTTGCCGGTGTAGGTGTTGGGGTCGTCGGAGGCGACGGGGTATTTCTGCATGGCAAGGGTTGCGGTGTTGCCGGTGCTGAAGACCCAGGTGGCGCTGACGTCGAAGCGGTCGCTGAACTTATAGGTGAGTACGATGGAGATGTCGTGTCGGCGGTCGTATTTGGCGGGGAAGGGTTTTCCGTTGTTCAGCACCTGTCCTTCGCGGTTGAAGAGGTGCATGGTGCGGCTCCAGGTGTATGCCACCCAGCCAGTGAGCTGGCCAAAGGTGCGCTGGGCAAGGAACTCGACACCGTAGGTCCATCCGTCACCCATGTAGACAAGGTCTTCCCACCCTTCTGAGGTGCCGAAGGAGGTGGCGCCATCGCGGTATTCTATCAGGTTGCTCATCCGCTTGTAATAGCCTTCCACCGAAAGGTCGACAACCAGGGGGATGGTGTAGAAGGCTCCTACAGCGAACTGGTGGGCCGACATGGGCTTGATGCGGTCGGTGGCGGGAACCCAGAGGTCGGTGGGCATGCTGACGCTGGTGGTGGAGAGCAGGTGGAGATACTGCGACATATAGGCATATCCTACCTTGAAGGAGAGGTTCTCGCCCAGCAGGGCACGTCCCGAGACGCGTGGCTGGATGGAGGGGTAGAAGGTGTTTTGCACTGCAAAGCCACTGAGGTGCAGTCCGTAATTAATCTTGAATATGTCGTTAATGCTCCAGTCATCTTCGACAAAGGCGACAATCTCGCCTGCCAGGACGGTGTCCTCATTGATGGTGGAGTCCATCTTGAAGGCATCGTTCATCTGAATCTGGTCGTAGTAGTCGATGCTGCCGCTGGCTACGGTGGGTTGGAACCAATGCTGCGTGTAGTAGGTGCCGAAGCTTACATTGTGGTCGGGGCTGGGAGCGTAGGAGAAGTCCAGTCGTCCGGTGAGGTCTTTGACGGTGGAGAGGTAGTTGCCCTTGATGGTGGACACCTGTTCCGAGCCGTCGGCAAGGATGGCGTCCTTCTCTATGCCCACCACCATTTTGTTGAAGTATTGGGTATAGGAGGCGGTGAGATCCATGAAGAGCTTGGGCGTCAGCATGTAGTTCCACCGCAGTCCTCCTACGATGTTGCCCCAGTTGTTCTTGTAGTCGAGATATTGGTCTTCCGACAGGCTGCTCTCGGTGCGCACTTTGGTATAGGCGTCGTCGTCGCCCAAGTAGAAAGAGGCGTAGAGACGGCTACGGTCGGACAGCTTGTGTGTCAATTTGCCGTTGATGTCGTAGAAATAATAGCCTGCGGAGAGTTTTGACTTGCCGTCCACATCCAATGCAAGCTTGCGCACCAGCGGCTGCAGGAGGAAGTCGGCGTATGTGCGTCGTGCCGACACGCAGAAGGTGGTGCGTTCTTTCACGATGGGACCTTCAACATTGAGCTTGGCGGAGATAAAGCCTATCGAGGCATTGCCGTGGATGTGCTTGTCGTTACCGTTGTTGGTGGTCACGTCGAGCACACTCGACAGCCTTCCGCCAAAGCGTGAGGGGAAGCTGCCTTTATACAGCGTGACGTTCTTCACCGCGTCGGCATTGAAGGCGGAGAAGAAGCCGCCCAGGTGGTTCACATTGTACAGGGGGATGCCGTCGAGGAGGAAGAGGTTCTCGTCGGGGCCACCGCCGCGCACGTACATGCCGCCGGTGCCTTCATTGCCACTCTGCACTCCGGGGAGGAGCTGGATGGCTTTGATGATGTCGGCTTCGCCGAAAAGCACGGGGACGGACTTGATTTGCTCCACGGGAATCTCGATGGCACTCATCTGCGACGACTCGCGCGAGTTGATGCGCTGGGCTTTCACCACCACCTCTTTCAGCTGGATGCTTGGATGGAGTGCATAGTTGCGGCTGGTGTTGCTGTTCAGGGGGACGGTGTCGTGCACAGTTTCATATCCCACATAGGACACCCTCAGCAGGGCCTCCTTTCCTTTCAGTGTCAACGAGAACCGGCCGTTGGCGTCGGTGGTCGTCCCCTTTCCGCTGCCCGATTCGAACACGGTGGCACCAATCAAGGTTTCGCCGGTGGTGTGGTCTGTCACGGTGCCGCTGACGGTGTGTTGCGCCAACAGCATTACAGGGCAGAGCAGTAGACAGAACAAGAACAATTGTCTTCGCATATAGATAATAATTGTGAAATGGTCTTTTTCAAAACAGGATGCACCGTGTCGGGTGCAATGTCGCAGAGCGGTTGCAGCACAAAACGGCGCTGATGCATACGCGGGTGGGGGATGGTCAGGTCGGGAGAGGAAATCACTTCGTCGTCGAACAGGATAAGGTCAATGTCTATCGGACGGCTGGAATACACCCGTTTCGTATCGGAAGGGAGGGTGTTGCCTTTCCGCTGGCGTCCCAGTTCCTTTTCGATGGCAAGGCATTCCAGCAGGCAGTCATGGGCACTGAGGCTTGTCTCCACATGCAGGGCCATGTTCAGAAAAGGCTGAGTGTCCTTTTGGTCGAACATCCCCCAGGGTGCGGTCTCATATAGCTGTGAACAACCGACAACAGACCCGACACGTTGCCGTATCAGGTCTGTTGCCTGTTGCAACAGGGCTTTGCGGTCGCCCTGGTTGCCTCCTATCAGCAGATAGAGGGATGACATTATTCTGTTCGTGCTTGAATGTTCACGAGGCACGATTAACCGCAGTGGATGAAAGATTCAACGAGTTCCAGAATCTTGTGCGGGTTGGTGCCGATTTCAGCGCGGAGGGTGCGGTCGTTGTAAGAGCGCAGCTCCTTCAGTATGCCGTCAATCAGAGCGGGGGCAAAGATGCCCTTCTCCTCGTAGATGGCACGGTCGCGCTCCAGTATGTCGGCGCTCGCTGCGCAGCTGTCGGGCAGCACATCGAGACGGCTGAGGACATCCTCGTGCTCAAAAATGTTCACGCTCACATAACGGTCTTTGGCATACTGCACAGCGTTCTCCATCTCGAAGCCGTGACGTGCGGCGACAGTCATGCCGGCCAGCAGCAGGTAGACGTTGGCGCTGCCGTCGGGGGTACGCAGCTCGATGGTCTGTTTGTAGCTGAAGTCCACAGCCTCGTCCTTCTCCAGCGGGTTGCAGTGGGCCATCATGTTGCCGCTGCCTTTGGTCCATCCCAGCGGCACACGAACCATGGCACTGCGGTTGCGGTCGCCCCAGCAGATGTTGGTGGGAGCTTCCTGGTGAGGCACCAGACGGAAATAGCTGGTGGGGTTGGTGTCGCCGAAAGCAGTGAGCGAACCGGCCAGATTCAAAATACCGGCAATGGCCTTGTGGGCCACCTCGGTAAGTCCGTTCTCGCCAATGTACATGTTCTTGCCGTCCTTGGTGATGCGGGTGTGGATATGCATGCCGCTGCCGGCCTTGCCCACGGTAATCTTCGGGGCGAAGGTGACGGTGATGCCGTACTGGTAACCCAGTGTGCGCATAATCCATTTGGCTATCACCAGCTGGTCGGCGGCATCCTCCAGGGTGGTGGGAAGGAACTCGATTTCGTTCTGCTCATACATCAGGTCGTCCACGCTGAAGTTGCCCACCTCGCTGTGGCCGTATTTAATCAGGCCACCGCATTCGGCAATCAGTTTCATGGCTTCGGTGCGGAAGTTCTCAAACTTGCAGAAAGGTGTCGAGGCATGATATCCGCGCTGGTCGGCGGTCAGGTACTGCTCCTCCTTAGGTGCGATGACGTAATACTCCAGCTCGCCCATCACCTCAAACTCCATGCCGCCGGTGGTCTCGCGGAAAGCCTTGCCGGCCTTGGCCAGGGTGTACTCGGGAGCCATGTCGAACGGCTCGCCGTCCTTGGTGTAGAAATTGCAAAGGATGTCGAGAGTGGGAATGTCGGCGAATGGGTCGATAAATGCCGTGCGGAAACGCGGAATGACATACAGGTCGCTGCTCCCTGCCTCGAGGAAGGGGAACAGGCTGCTGCCGTCCACACGCTCGCCGCTGGTCAGAATCTCGTCGGCGTGCTCCATGCTGTTGATGACAAAATTCAGCGTTTTCAGCCGTCCGTCATACGCCATGTAGCGGAACTTGATCATCTCTATTTCAAACTCCTCGATGACCTTGAGGATATCGGCTTTGGTGAATTCGCACATGGGTTTCTGCAGAAACTGCACCAAGCGGTTGGGATTGTGTTTTAACTGGTCTTGTTTCATATTGGAAATTATTTTCAATTGGGACTGCAAAGATACAAAAAAAATTCGTATCTTTGCATTCTCAAACAAAAATAATTTCATTATGTTTAAAAAGGAAACTTATATCGCTCGCCGTGAACAGTTACGCAAGGACGTAGGCCACGGTCTTATCATCATTCAAGGCAACCACGAAGCCTCCTGCAACTACCCCGACAACACCTATTGGTTCCGTCAGGACAGTACGTTTCTCTATTTCTTCGGACTCCAGCGCGAGGACCTGATTGGTGTCCTCGACTGCGACAACGGGAAAGACTATCTTTTTGCCAACGATTACGACATCGACGATGTCATCTGGACAGGCCCGCTGCCCAGTGTCAAAGAACTTGCCGCCAGTGTGGGTGTGGAGAATAGTGGCGATCTCGCCGCCCTCCAGACCCTTTGTACCAAGACCATCGGCGAGGCTCGCCGCATCCATTACCTGCCGCCCTATCGCGCCGACAACCAGCGTCAGCTCAGTCTGCTGCTCGGCTATAAATTCGACGCTGTGAAGAACTACGCCTCCATGGAGCTCATCCTGGCCTGCGTCAAGCAGCGCAGCATCAAGAGCGCCGAGGAAATCGAGGAAATCGAAAAGGCCATCGCCACCGCCTACAACATGCATGTGGGGGCTATGAAGATGGCCATGCCCGGACGTTATGAATACGAGCTGGCAGGCTTCATGCAAGGCGAGGCCTGGAAAGGCAACGGCCCCGTCTCCTTCCCCGTCATCATGACTATCCACGGCGAGACCCTCCACAACCACAATCACAACCACAAGCTCGAGCTTGGACGTATGCTCGTCATGGACGCAGGCTGCGAAACCCCGATGAACTACTGCTCCGACATCACCCGTTCGGTACCCGTGGGAGGCCGTTTCGACGACCGCCAGAAGGCCATCTATCAGATTGTCCTCGACGCCAACCTCGAGGCCATCCGTGTCACCCGTCCCGGCATCACCTATCAGGAAGTCCACACTGCCGCCAGCCGTGTGCTGGCTCAGGGATATAAAGACCTCGGCATCCTGCGCGGCAACCTCGACGACATCGTGGCCAACGGTGCCCACAGTCTCCTCATGCCCCACGGCCTCGGCCACATGATGGGTCTCGATGTCCACGACATGGAGAACTACGGCCAGATTAACGTCGGCTACGACGATGAGACTCGCCCCAGCAGTCAGTTCGGTCTCGGTAGTCTCCGCTGCGGCCGCCGTCTGCAACCCGGCTTTGTCATCACCGACGAGCCCGGCTGCTACTTCATCCCCGCCCTCATCGACCAGTGGCATGCGCAGGGAACCAACAAGGACTATATCAACTTCGACGAGCTGGAGAAATGGAAAAACTTCGGCGGCATCCGCATAGAGGACGACATCCTCGTCACCGACAACGGCTGCCGTGTTCTCGGCAAGCCCATCCCCAAGACCATCGCCGAAATCGAACAGACCATGAACAGCTGAGCCATCCTCCGCTGAAATATCGAAGGGGTGCCGTGCAAACATGTGCGGCACCCTTTTTTGCCATGGAATGAAGAAGGAATGAAGCTTTTTCGGACAAATCGGTCATCGGGAAACCGAAAGTATTTATTATTCAGCCCCTTGAAAAATAAATTTGGCACTGTCCGAAAAAATGTGTACCTTTGCATCGAAAAATAAAACGAGATGGTCCAGATCAAGAACATACACGGCGAAGTAATCCTCACCCTCCCTGAAGGCGAAGAGCTCTACGACGCGGTGCTTGTTGGGGAAGACCTCCACGAAGCTGACCTGCGCGGTGCCGACCTCTCCTTGGCAGACCTCGAATGGGCTGACCTATCTGGTGCCGACTTAACTGATGCAGACCTCTCCAGTGCCAGCATTGAAGGCCTCATCCTTACCGATGCCATCCTTGACGGCACCAAATTACCCGTTAAGAATCATTACTACAGTCTTGGCGTTTTACTTTGACCTTCGGCTGACTCAGGCTTTCTGCTGATTCTATTTTAAACCCCTGTTCCCTTCGGCCAGGGGCTTTTTTTACCTTTGCAATCGATTCTATCCCATCTATAGAATCTATTGTATCTAAACAATCTATCACCCATGGCAAAAAAACCTCTCTCGCAAAGTAACCCGACCTGCGCTGCGGAGCGGCAATGGTTCCCCATCGCTACGGAGAGGGGCCGTTCAATCCTGCATCGTTAAAGTATCGTTATAGCATCGTTACCCGAAATGATAACGGAAAACAAGCCGAGAAGCAGGCAGCATCGAGCCGAGATTGAACGACCCAAGTGGGGTTAACTCAAATCGGTCGTTAGGCCGACTTTTCAATCAATCTTGGTCTCGGCAGAGCAAGCAAAAGGGTCAGCAGCCGTGCCGGTCGCAGTGGGAGGCGGTGGTCTCCAGCTCCAGTGTGCTGTGGGCGATGCCTTGGGTGGCAAGCATGGTTTTGATGGCATGGGTGGTGTCGTCGAGAAGGGCGATGTCGGCAATGACGATGTGGGCGGTAAGAGCCGTCTCGGTGGTGCTGATGGGCCAGATGTGGAGATGGTGCACATCGAGCACGCCTTCGGTCCGGCGCATCATGTCGGCGATGCTGTCGGGGTCGATGTCCTCAGGCACGGCATCGACGCTCATTCGCAGGCTTTCGGCCAACAGCTGCCATGTTGAGACAAGTATCACTACAGCGATGACAAGACCGATAATAGGGTCGATGACTGTCCATCCCGTGTGGGTGATGACAATGCCCGAAGCCACCACCCCGGCTGATACGAGCGTGTCGGCCAGCATGTGGAGGAAGGCGCCGCGGGTGTTGATGTCATGCTGCTTGCGCGAGAGCATCCACGCAGTGAACCCGTTGACGACGATGGCCACAGCCGCTGTCCAGGTGACAAGCAGGCCGTTGACGGGTACGGGGTGGGAGAATTTGTGGATGCTCTCCACCGCGATTCCCCCCACGGCAACAAGGAGGATGATGGCGTTGAGCAGCGAGATGAGGACGGAACTCTTGCGGTAGCCATAGGTGAAGCGTTTGGTGGCATGGGTGTGCGACAGCTTCAGTGCCACCATGGCGAGTAGCAGGCAGAAGACGTCGCTGAGGTTGTGTCCTGCATCGGAGAGCAGTCCCATGGAATGCCCCACGACGCCTGCCACGGCTTCGGCGGCTACGAAGAGCAGGTTGATGACAATGGCCACGGTGTAGATAGTCCCCATCTGTGCAGGGTCGGCATGGTGGTGATGGTGGCCTGCATGATGGCCGTGATGGTGAGCGTCGTGGTTATCTTGATGATTGTGATTGTGTTGCATAATATGTGATGTTTTTTATTCTTCTGCAAAGATAAGCATTATCCTAAAGGTGTCCAATCACTAATAGTGGCTATTTTTTGCTGAAGAGGATTGAATGGTAACTGGATACGGGGTAACAAAAACGTAACAATTATTTAACGGTATCGCAACTGCAATAAGGGGAGAAGATGGTAATTTTGTGGCCAGTTACAGCCTGCCACTTATTAATGGATAGTGTTGATACTGCATTAAATAGATTATAAACAAGAAAACAAGTAAAGATGAGTTTCTCCGATATTCTTATCGTGATTATCAATTTTGCCGGAGCATTGGCTGTGTTCCTTTTCGGCATGAAGCTGATGAGTGAGGGTCTGCAAAAGTTCGCCGGCAACAAGATGCGCGCCATTATGGGCAAGGTGACCGGAAGTCCGTTCCGTGGCATCATGACAGGTGCCGCAGTGACGACGGTGATACAGTCGTCGTCGGCCACTACGGTGATGGTGGTGTCGTTTGTGAATGCCGGACTGTTGTCGCTGGGTGGGGCCATCGCCGTCATCATGGGCGCCAATATCGGCACCACGGTCACAGCGTGGATTATCACGCTCTTTGGCCTCGGCGAGAGCGACAGCGCTTTCAGTCTGCCCATGCTGTTGGGTGCCATTGCGCTGCTGTTTATGTTCGTCAAGCGCGACAAGCTACGTTCCATAGGCGAGTTCATCATTGGTTTGGCGTTGTTGCTGGTGGGCATGGGCTTGCTGCAGCAGGCAATGCCTAATCTTGAAGAGTACCCCGAGTTCCTGGAGACGCTGGCACGCCTGTCGGCTTACGGCTTCTGGTCTATCCTTATCTTCGTGGTTGTGGGCGCGCTGTTGACCTGTCTGGTGCAGGCGTCGGCGGCCATGATGGCCATCACCTTGGTGATGTGTTACAACGGATGGATTGGATTGGATGCCGCCGTGGCATTGGTGATGGGTCAGAACATCGGAACAACCATTACAGCCAACATAGCAGCGATGGTGGCGAACACCAACGGTAAACGTGCCGCAAGGGCGCATCTGGTGTTCAATGTGGTGGGTGTGGTGCTCACGCTTATCGTCTATCAACCAATCTTGTCGCTTATTGCCAACATCACCGAGGGTATTGCCGGCAGCAATCCCTACACCCCTGTGGGTGCCGAAGGGTATGCCCCGGGTGCGATACCTCTGGCTTTGTCGCTCTTCCACACCTTCTTCAACGTGGTCAACACCTTTGTTCTGGCTTGGTTCATTCCTCTGATTATCCGTATCGTCAACTGGCTGGTGAAAGAGAAGCCCGAGGATGAGGAGTATGTCTATAAACTGAAGTATATCAGCAGTTGGATGAACACGGCCGAAATCAACATGAAGGCGGCAGAGCGCGAAATCACCGAGTTCTCCAAGCGGGTGCTGCGCATGTATACCTTCCTGCCCGGCCTGCGTGTGGCCAAAGACGACGCCGAGTTTGAAAACATTGTGGAGCGGATTGAGAAATACGAGGCTATCACCGACCAGATGGAGATGGAGATAGCCGAATACCTGACCCGCATAGCCGAGGGCGACCTCTCGCACCAAGGTTCGCTGCGTATCAGTGCCATGCTCTGCGTGGTGGATAATCTGGAGAGTATCGGCGACACCATCTATCAGATTGCCGCCACCCGCAAGAACAAGCGCGAGACGGCTGTCCATTTCGACCAGCATCTGAACGACAATCTGAGCCATATGACCCAACTGGTGCAGCATGCCCTTGATATTATGGACGAGAACCTGAAGATGGACTATGATGCCATCGACATCGCCCCCGCCGAGGAGGCCGAAGAGGCCATCAACCGTTATCGCGACCAGCTGCGCGAAGAGCACCTCAATGCACTGAAAAAGGGCACTTACGACTTCGCCATAGGCAATGCCTACAGCAGCCTGTACGCCCTGTATGAGAAGTTGGGCGACTATGTAATCAATATCAGTGAGGCCATCGTGGTGAAATACAAATGAAAGTGACCATTCTCTCGGCCCTGTTGGCCACACTGCTTTCCACCTGCGGTGCCACTCTGCCCATGGGCGACACCGCCGTGGCCGTTCAGCGGCTGGAGTACCCCGACTATGCCGACACCGAACACATTGTGGAGTATAGCGGCTTCACCGTCTCATACAATCACACTACCCTTGTGCCCGACTGGGTGGCATACGAGCTCACCGCCGACGAGTTGGTGGTACGCTATTCATCGAAGAGTTCGAACTTCAGCCGCGATCCCTCCCTCAAAGGGCGTCAGGCTTCGCGCGAGGATTATTCCCGGAGCGGTTGGGACAAGGGGCACATGGCGCCCAAAGCCGACTTGCGCTGGAGCGAGCGTAGCTACTGGGAGAGCCATTACTTCACCAATGTCTGTCCCCAGAACCATCAGCTGAATGGGGGTGATTGGAACTCGTTGGAGAATACCGTGCGCCGCTGGGCGAAGAAGTACGGCAGGGTGTGGGTGGTGTGCGGCCCGGTCTTCGACTCGTGCCGTTACGGCACCATAGGCGATGCCGGTGTGCAGGTCCCCGATGCCTTCTTCAAGGCTGTGCTCATCCCGAGGGATGGCGGCTACGTTGGCATGGCTTTCGTTATGCCTAACGAGGGCAAGCACCACAGCATGAGCCATTACGCCTGCTCCATCGACCAGTTGGAGGAACGCATCCATCGCGACCTCTTCCCGAATCTTGATGACGAAACCGAGTCCGCTGTAGAGGCGCAGGTGGTTCCGCTGCAGGCCTTATAAGAATGTGTGAATGTGTAAACGTGTTAATTCGTTAATGTGTAAATCCGACTAACGAATTAACGAATTCCCGAATTAACGCATTCACTATCGTCCCTCACCGACAGATTCCTCGGTGGCACCTGTCTTGGCACGGCTTTCCAGTTCCATCTTGCCGAAGCGCAGTGTGGCGCCAAAGGTGATGTAGCGGCTGTTCCACTTGTTAATGTTGGTAGTGCTGTAGTAGGGGTTGTCCGTGGAGGAGCCCCAGTTGTTCCAGTTGAAGATGTCGTTGCAGTTGAGGTAGAGGGAGAGTTTGCGGTTGAAGAAGTCGGCACTGGCACCGAGGTTGATGCCTTTACGAGGTTCGCTGATATTCATCAGACCCCATGGACTAATGGAGCGGCTGCTGTAGTCACCGGAGACAAAGAGCTCCACTTTCTGCCACAGCTTGGTCCATATTTTGAGGCGGACATTCCACGAGGGCATCCCCTTTTCGGTCCATTCGTCCGGCCTCACCTGGAGCCGGTACCAGCGATAGGCCACGCCGCCATTAAGTCGCACATTGAAGAAGCCCGTGGGGCGGTACATGACGTTGAAATTGAGGTCGGCATTGCGGGTGTCGCCCACGTTGTAGGGCTTGGAGTAGTTTACTACACGGCCGAAGAAAGCGACGTAACGGGCATCGGGGAGGTTGCCGAATCGGTTGTTTTCGGCCCTGTAGGAGCTAGAAATGCCCACGGAACCGAATTTGTCGAAGTATTTACTCCACGACGCATCGATATTGTGGGAGTGGGAGGGCTGGAGAAGTGGATTGCCGGTTGAAAAGCTTTCGATGCCGTAGGATTCGTATTTGCTCAGTCTTTCGGCTGAGGGGTGGGAGGTGCGCATGGTGTAGCTGAGGCTGAAGTTGTGCATGTCCTTGGTGCGGTAGCTCATGTGGATAGAGGGGGAGGCGGAGAGGGGGTGGGTGACAGTGTCGTATTGCGGCAGACCTTCGTGGCGTGAGGAGCTGTAGGCTAAGTTTCCGCGCATGCCCAGTTTAAGGGTGAAGCCACCCCATTTGCGTTGCCATGTGACATAGGCCGCCAGAGAGTGGTCGCGGGAGTAGTTGGAGTCGGACCGCAGAATGTCGCAGTAGTAGTTGCCGGAGGCGTCGATGGTGTCGCGCAGATAGAGCTCATGGCCGAAACCCATATTCAAGTCCACTCCGGTGGATATTTCGCCCTGCTCGCTGTAGGGGAGGGAGTAGTCGAAGCCAATAGAGCCGTTGCCGTTAAGGTCGTTGCTGTTGACGCGGTGGTCGTAGCTCATTTGGGGTTGAAAGGTGTAGTGCTGCCAGCTGGTACTCTTTTCTCCCCATCCCCACCAGTTGCCGCTGGCGTTGATGGAGTATTGGTGTCCCTTGTTGTTGAATTTGTGTGTGAACCACATCCCGCCGAAACCACCGCTGTTGCGGTTCAGTTCTTGTGAATGGCTGATGCTGCTGAAGTCGTGGGGTGTGCCTTGCAGGTCATAGTCGGTGCGGATGGTGGTGTCGTTGCTCTCGTCGCTGTTCCAGCTGGGGTAGGTGCCGAACCAGCCACTGATGCTGTTCATCGAGTCAAACTCGTAGCTGGCGTTGAGGTTGATCCACATATTGTGGTGAAACGATTTGTTGAGGCTGTTGGAACTCCATTTGCGTGCGGTGTCCATGTTGTCGTGCAACATGGTACCTGATGTGGTGCTGTTTCGGGAGATATTGGAGCCGTTGTAACTGACGTAGGCGCTGATGTGGAATTTCTCGTTGCTGTAGACGTATGAAAGCCAAGGGGAGATGGAGGGGCGCGACGAGCCGTTGGCACCGAAACTGATGAAGGAGTTTTTCAACATTTTCTGGTTGGTGACGATGTTCACTACCGGGCCGCTGCCGCCGTAGCGTGCCGAGGGGTTGTGAATCACCTCGATGCGGTCGATGCTGTTGGCCGGAAGCGTTTTGATGTATTGTTTCAATGCCTCACCCTCCAAGTGCGAGGGGCGGTCGTTGATCCACACCGTCACCGACGAGCCGTTGAGGGTGACATTGCCCTCCACGTCCACTTCCACGCCAGGCGCGTTCTGCAGGGCGTCGCTGGCGTTGCCGGTCTGAATGCTGGCGTCCTCGCTCACGTTGTAGAGGTCCTTCTCGCCATCCACGGCGTACATGGGTTTCTCACTCACAATCTTCACTACGTCGAGCAGCATGGCGCCCTCGCTCAGTGTGGTGGTGCCCATGTCGATTTTGCCCAGCCCTGTGGGGCCGCCGTCGCGGGTGTTGGGCACAGCATTGAAGAGGGTGGCGTAGCCCATGGCCGAGTATCTTAGGATGGTGGCGACAGTGTCGTTCTTCAGTGTGTAAACGCCTTGCTGGTCCGTCACCGTACCACGGATGAAGGTGCTGTCGTCCGCCCGCAACATGGCAACGTTGGCATACATCACCGGCTGGCCGTCTTTGCCCTTCAGCATGCCGGTGACCAATTGTTGGGCGCTGACGCTTCCGCCCAATAACAAGATAATGGCTATCAGAGTGTATTTCTTCATGAGTGTATTGTATTATATTGCGAATCCGTTCTTTATGGTGAATTGTAATATGTTTGGGGATGATGTCGTTTGTGTTTGCTGCACCATTCCACACAACCCTTTTATTGCAATTTTAAAGATGCAAAGATACAACTTTTTTTTCATTCGGTTGATTTTTTTTAGGGAGTAACGTGGTGACCCCTCCTCACACAGCCTCAAACAAGTATCGGCTTGCTGTGCGCTAGTGCATTGTCACCATCCGAATGGTTGCTTTTGGCTATACCTGTTTACATTTAACAATTGCCCTGCCCCATGCTGCGGGTCGGGCGGGTGAGAAGGTTCTGCAACGTTGAAATCGGTAGCGGGGGAGGTTAGAATAGGTTTTTATGTTAATATTTTCATGATATTCGAAAAAAAAGTGCTATCTTTGCAGCGCTTAATAGTGCAGAGGTATGGGTGCAAGGGGTTATAGAGTAATGAGATGCAAGGCAGGCCTGCTATAGCTACATGGATGAAAAAGTGTAGAAATGGCCTGTAAGATGGCTATTTTGCACTGTTTTGCCGAGGGGTGTCCTGTGCGGCGGAAGTACCGTTTTTAAGTTTGAGATAGAGAACTAAATTAGTAATAATATGATAAAAATAAAAAAAGGCCTCGATTTGCCGATAGAGGGTGTGGCGGAATGTCGCGTGAGCGATGCCCGCGACATCGCGCTCTATGCTGTGAAGCCTACCGACTATGTGGGGTTGGTGCCCCGCTTGTTGGTGGCCGAAGGCGACAGGGTGTCGGCAGGCGATGCACTGTTCTGCGACAAGAACGACGTCAGCCTTCGTTTTGTCGCCCCCGTCAACGGGGAGGTGTGCGCTGTGGTGAGAGGCGAGAAACGCAAGCTGCTGGCCGTGGTGGTAAAGGCTGACGGCAGTCAGGTGCAACGGCCTGCCGAGGCGCCTGTCGCTGTCGATGGCGACTTGAAGCAGCGTATGCTGGATGCCGGTCTTTGGAGCTTGCTCCGCCAGCGTCCCTTCGGCACTGTGGCCAACCCCACCGGCAAGGCCAAAGCAATAGTGGTGAGCTGTTTCGACAGCGCCCCGCTGGCGCCGGACTACAATTTCGCCCTGCAGGGAAGGGAGCGCGAGCTGTGCGACGGTCTTGAGGCATTGGCTTCGCTGACCGAGGGCACATTGTTTGTCACGTTCCGTCCCGGGCAGCGACTGGCCAAAGTGGTTGAGCAACATGTGGCTTCGCACCAGAAACGCGTCAGCGTCCAGTATTTCGAAGGTCCCCATCCCGCTGGGAACGTGGGCACGCAGATTGCCTGCCTCTGTCCCATCAACAAGGGCGAAACGGTGTGGACCATGACTGCACAGGATGTTGCCGTGCTGGGCGACTGGCTGCACACGGGTGTCTACCATCCCGAGCGTGTGGTGGCCGTGGCCGGCCCCCAGACCAAGAATCCGCATTACTATCGCGTGATAGCGGGTGCCTGTGTGGACAGTATCGTGCAGGCCCAGGTGCTTAATCCTGCCTATCCCTTGCTGGACGGCGGGATGAAGGCTGCGGGTGTGCGCGTGGTGTCCGGCAATGTGCTGAGCGGCGAGCAGATTGCTCCCGACGGCTACCTGGGTGCCTACGACAGCCTGCTGACTTGCCTGCCCGAAGGCGACTACTACGACTTTATGGGCTGGCTGTTGCCCGGCTTCAACAAGCATAGCTTCTCGCGCACTTTTGCGAGCGGTTTCGTGCCCCGCTGTATGGGCGGTCTGTACCAGATGCTGCCCGAGTTTCTGCGGCCCAAGTTCGACACCAATCTGCACGGCGGAGTGCGTCCGCTGGTGTTTACAGGCAATTTCGAGCGGGTGTTCCCCTTCGACATTTATCCCTTGCAGCTGCTCAAGGCATGCATCATCGGCGACATCGAGCTGATGGAGAAGCTGGGCATCTACGAGGTGGAGCCGGAGGATTTCGCCCTGTGTGAGTATATCGACCCGTCGAAGACGGATATACAGCCCATTGTCCGACAGGCTTTGGAGACGCTGAGAAAGGAGGCTCTGTAATGTTTGACAAATTAAGAAGCTTTATCGATAAGATTAAGCCTGACTTTGTGGCCGGCGGCAAGTTCGGCTGGCTACAGAGTACGTTCGAGGCTTTTGAGACATTCGCGTTCACGCCCAACACCGTGACTAAGCGCGGAAGCCATGTGCGCGACGGCGTCGACATGAAGCGTGCCATGATAACGGTGGTCATCGCTTTGGTGCCGGCACTGCTCTTCGGCATGTGGAATATCGGTTTCCAGACATCGTTGAACTCCATGGATTGGCCCTACGAACTGGGTACGGCTGCCAGCTGGTGGTACTGCCTGTGGTTCGGCTTCCTGCGTATGCTGCCCCTGATAGTGGTGAGCTACGTGGTGGGCTTGGGCATCGAGTTCATGTTTGCCCAGATACGTCACCACGAGGTGAACGAGGGCTACCTGGTGACCGGATTGATTATCCCGATGATTGTGCCGGTGACCACGCCCCTGTGGCAGTTGGCTTTGGCTGTGGCCTTTGCCGTGGTGATAGGCAAGGAGGTGTTCGGCGGCAGCGGAATGAATTTCCTCAACCCCGCACTGGTGGCCAGGGCATTCCTCTTCTTCAGCTACCCCACCCACATGTCGGGCGACAGTGTGTGGATAGCTGCTGACCTGTGGGGCACCGATGCCATCGCCGGGGCCACGCCGCTGGGAGAACTGGCAGCAGGCTCGCTGCCTTCGGATACCGCCCTCGACATGTTCATAGGCACCGTGACGGGCAGCACCTGCGAGACGTCGGTGCTGGCTATCCTGTTGGGTGCCATCGTGCTGCTGGTGAGTGGCATCGGCAGCTGGAGAATCATGCTCAGCGTGGTGCTGGGCGGTGGCTTGATGGGTCTGCTGTTCAACCTTATCGGTGCCAACAGCTATATGCAGCTGCCTTTCTATTACCACTACTTGATGGGCGGATTTGCTTTCGGTGCCGTGTTTATGGCCACCGACCCCGTCACCTCGGCGCAGACCAATACAGGCAAATGGATTTACGGTTTGCTGATAGGTATCTTTGCCGTGCTGCTGAGGGTGCTCAATCCTGCCTATCCCGAAGGAATGATGCTCAGCATCCTGCTGATGAACTGCTTCGCCCCGCTGATTGACCACTGCGTGGTGTCCAGGAATATCAAGAGAAGAGAGCGGAGAGGCTCCGTTGTCGAAAACGCAAGAAAGGAGGTTGTGAGATGAAAACCTTTAGCAACCGATATATGTTTATCTACTCGGCAGTGCTTGTCGCCGTCACGGCACTTATCCTTTCGGTGGTGTCGGTCAGTCTTAAGCCGCGGCAGGAGCGCAACCAGGCCGTGGAGAAGAAACAGATGATACTGAAAGCCGCCGGCATTGCCGCCACCTCTCAGACTGCCGAGCAGCTGTATGCCGACAATATCAAGGAGGTGAACATCCTCGACCGTGACAGCCTGCCCGCCTATCTGTATGAGACGAGCTGCATCATCCCTGTGCGTGGAACAGGCCTTTGGGGTCCCATCTGGGGATACATCTGTTTCGACGAAAACTGGGTGATTGAAGGGGCTGTCTTCGACCACAAAGGGGAGACCCCCGGTCTGGGCGGTGAGATTTCGACAGATGCCTTTGCTCGGCGTTTTGTCGGCAAGAGCTGCACCGACTCGCTGATGACACGGTTTGTACCTATTGTGCTGAAGAAGCACGCCGACCCCGGCTCACCCTATGAGGTGGACGCCATCTCGGGCGGTACAATGACCAGCAACGGCGTGACGGCGATGCTTGAGACCTGTCTGTCGCGTTATCAAGAATATATGCTAACAAAAGCGGGGACTGAACTCCCCAGTGGAGAATAGAAGCTATGAGCACAAAGAATTTTGACTTAATAAAGATGCCGTTTAACAAGAACAACCCTGTCACCGTGCAGGTGCTGGGTATCTGTTCCTGTCTGGCTGTTACGGCGCAGCTGAAGCCTGCTGTGGTGATGGCTATTTCGGTCACCGTGGTGGTGGCCCTGGCCAACCTTATCATCTCCCTGCTTCGCAATACCATCCCGCCGCGTATCCGCATCATCGTCCAGCTGGTGGTGGTGTCGATGCTGGTGGTGCTTGTCGACCAGGTGCTGAAAGCCTATGTCTACGATGTCAGCAAGCAACTGTCGGTCTTTGTGGGGTTGATTATCACCAACTGCATTGTGATGGGCCGTTTGGAAGCCTTTGCCATGAGCAATCCCCCGTTGCCTTCGCTGTGCGACGGTATCGGCAACGGACTTGGCTACAGTATCATCCTCGTCATCTTGGGATTCCTGCGCGAGCTGTTCGGCAGTGGTACCCTCTGGGGCTATCCTGTCATGGAGAGTCTGGGCTTCTACAACTTCGGCTACGAGAACAACGGTCTGATGATTATGCCGCCCATGGCGCTTATCCTTGTCGGCATTATCATCTGGATTCAACGTACACGCAACAAAGATTTACAAGAGAATTAATACCCGCGGTGTTTGGCCGCACATAGAACATGGAATACATCAATATCTTCATCAAGTCTATCTTTGTAGACAATATGATTTTCGCCTTCTTCCTGGGCATGTGCTCCTATCTGGCAGTGTCGAAGACGGTGAAAACCTCGGCGGGCCTGGGCATTGCAGTCACTTTCGTGCTGATTATCACTGTGCCTATCAACTGGCTTGTCAACAAGTACTTTCTTGCTCCGGGAGCCCTGGCGTGGATTAGTCCCTCGTTGGCCGGGGTCGACCTCTCGTTCCTCAGCCTCATTATGTTCATAGCGGTCATCGCCGCTATCGTGCAGATGGTGGAGATGATTGTGGAGAAGACGTCGCCTGCGCTGTACAACTCGCTGGGTATCTTCCTCCCCCTCATCGCCGTGAACTGTGCTGTGATGAGCGGATCGCTCTTCATGCAGGAACGCGCCTACAACTTCGGCGAGGCTGTCAGCTTTGCAGCGGGCAGCGGCATCGGCTGGTTCCTGGCCATTGTGGCCATTGCCGCCATCCGCGAGAAACTGCGCTACAGCCATATCCCCCCGGCATTGAAGGGCGTGGGCATCACGTTTATCATCACCGGCCTTATGGGTCTGGCATTCATGAGTTTTATGGGTATTAAACTATAACCCGGACAAATACAAACAATCGATATGGCTACAACAATACTTACCGCGCTTATCGTCATCGTTGTCGTTATCTTGCTCTTGGTGGCTTTGCTGCTCTTTCTGCGTGCCAAGCTCATACCGCAGGGCAACGTCACCATTACCATCAACGACGACAAGAAACTGACCGTACCCACGGGCAACACACTCATCTCCACCCTCGCCGAGCAGAAGATCTATCTGCCCTCGGCATGTGGCGGCAAAGGCTCGTGCGGGCAGTGCAAATGCCGTGTGCTTGAAGGCGGCGGCTCCATCCTCCCGACAGAGGTGGGTTTCTTCACTCGCAAACAGATACAGGACCACTGGCGCCTGGGCTGCCAGGTGAAGGTGAAAGAGGATCTCAAGATTGCCGTGCCGCAGTCTATTCTCAGCATCAAGGAATATGAGTGTACGGTTATATCCAACCGCAATGTGGCTACCTTTATCAAGGAGTTCAAGGTGCAGCTGCCTCCGGGCGAGCACATGGATTTCGCCCCCGGCTCTTATGCCCAGATCAAGATTCCCAAGTTCAACATCAGCTATGCCGATTACGACCGCGGCTTGATAGGGGAGGAGTATGTGCCTGCATGGGAGAAATTCAATATGTTCTCGCTGCGCTGTGTCAACACCGAGCCCACTGTGCGTGCCTATTCCATGGCCAACTATCCCGACGAGGGCGACGTGTTCATGCTCACCGTGCGTATCGCCACCCCCCCGTTCAAACCCGACCGCTCGGGCTTTATGGATGTCAATCCTGGCATCGCTTCGTCCTATATCTTCTCGCTCAAGCCGGGTGACAAAGTCATCATGTCCGGTCCTTACGGCGAGTTCCATATCAAGGAGCATCCTGCCGACATGGTGGACAAACCCGAGATGATATGGGTGGGCGGTGGCGCCGGTATGGCCCCGCTGCGTGCCCAGATCATGCACATGACCCGCACCCTCCACACCACCGACCGCGCCATGCACTACTTCTATGGTGCCCGTGCGCTGAACGAGGTGTTCTATCTCGACGACTTCCACCAGCTGGAACGCGATTTCCCCAATTTCCATTTCCATCTGGCTCTCGACCGTCCCGACCCCGCTGCCGATGCTGCTGGCGTGCCCTATACCGCCGGCTTCGTGCACAACGTCATGTACGACACTTACCTCAAGGACCATCCCGCCCCCGAGGATATCGAGTACTACATGTGCGGACCCGGACCCATGAGCGCTGCGGTGGTCAATATGCTGGACAACCTGGGTGTGGCTCCCGAAAACATCCTCTACGACGATTTCGGCGGCGGTGCCCCTGCCGGTAAAAAATAACAGGTGTCCCTGGCCGGTAATTATAGTCACTAACACATTAACACATTCAATAATTAACACATTCAAGAAATATGAATTTACCCAAAATCCATTCCATCTCCAAGAAGATATGTGTCGCCCTGTTGGGCGGATTCCTGCTCATCTTCTTGCTGTTCCACGCCAGTGCCAACCTCTGCGTCCTGCGGCACGACGACGGTGCTTGGTACGGCGCGTTCTGCCATTTCATGGGCACCAACTACATCGTGAAGGTCTTTGAGATAGTGTTGCTCGGTTTCATTGCTCTGCACATCTGCTTCACCGCGTGGCTCTGGCTCACCAACCGTCTGGCCCGCCCTGTGCGTTACCATCAGCCCGGCAAAAGCAAGACCCATCCCGGCTCCAAGCTGATGATGTGGACTGGCATCCTTATCTTCTCTTTCCTCGTCATGCACTTCTGTCAGCTCTACTTTGTTAAATTGGGCTGGGTGAAAGGTGAATACATGGTCAAGACCGAGAATCTGCAGGACGAAGAGATGATGCAGTGGGCACAGCTTGCCGACCAGATGGAAATCTCGCTCGACGAGTTTATCAACCAGCTTGAGGAGCGTTCCGCCACCATCACCGACGAGAACGAGGACGCCGCCGAGACCGAAGAATATATTGCACGTCTCCGCAGCAAGGCTGCCGTGTTGGATATTGTGCAGCGTGCCTACACCGAAGACAACATCAGCAAGGATGGCAAGTGGATACGCCACCTCACCTACGACGAGCGGCAAACCCTCCGCGAGGCATTGCCCGATAGCGACCCCGAGCCCGACTTCTACTACATGGTGCGCCAACTCTTCCAGAACCCAATCATGGTGATACTATACCTCATCACCTTCGTGGTGCTCTTCATCCACATGCGCCACGCTTTCCCCTCGGCCTTCCAGACCCTTGGCCTGAACAACTACAAGTACGGTAAGGCCATTGACATCATCGGTCAGATTTATGCCTGGGTGGTGTGCCTCATGTTCGTTGCCGTGGTCATCTTGGTCTACCTCGGCCTGTAATCGATATTGTTCATCCTTTAACAGTAAACAAGAATGATTTTAGACTCTAAAATACCCGAAGGTCCTCTTTCCGAAAAATGGACCAACTACAAAGCCAGTCAGAAGCTTGTCAATCCCGCCAACAAGCGCAAGATTAACATCATCGTGGTGGGTACAGGCCTTGCCGGTGCCTCGGCTGCCGCCTCTCTCGGTGCCATGGGCTTCAATGTGGACATCTTCTGCATCCAGGATTCCCCGCGCCGTGCCCACTCCATCGCCGCCCAGGGTGGCATCAATGCTGCCAAGAACTATCAGAACGACGGCGACAGTGTCGAGCGCCTGTTCCGTGACACCATCAAGGGTGGCGACTACCGCGCCCGCGAGGCCAACGTCTACCGTCTGGCCGAGGTCAGCGGTGCCATCATCGACCAGTGTGTGGCACAGGGCGTCCCCTTTGCCCGCGACTATGGCGGACTGCTCGACAACCGCTCCTTTGGCGGTGCGCAGGTCAGCCGCACCTTCTACGCCCGTGGCCAAACCGGCCAGCAGCTCCTCCTCGGTGCCTACGGTGCGCTGAGCCGTGAGATTGCCCGCGGCAGTGTCAAACTGCACGAGCGTCACGAGATGATGGAACTCGTCGTTGTCGACGGCCGCGCCCGCGGCATCATTGCCCGCAACCTTGTCACCGGCGACCTCGAGCGCTATGCCGCCCATGCCGTCGTGCTGGCTACCGGTGGCTATGGCAATATCTACTACCTCTCCACCAATGCCATGAACAGCAACGGCTCCGCCGCTTGGGTCTGCCATAAGAAAGGCGCCGCCTTTGCCAACCCCTGCTATGTGCAGATTCACCCCACCTGCATCCCCGTCCACGGCGACTACCAGTCCAAGCTGACGCTGATGAGTGAGAGCCTCCGCAACGACGGCCGCATCTGGGTACCCAAGAAGAAGGAAGATGCCGAGGCCATCCGCCGCGGCGAGAAAGGCCCCAACGACATTCCCGAAGAAGACCGCGACTATTACCTCGAGCGCCGCTATCCCGCCTTCGGCAACCTGGTGCCCCGCGACGTGGCCTCCCGTGCCGCCAAGGAGCGTTGCGATGCCGGCTACGGCGTCGGTTCTACCGGCCTGGCCGTCTACCTCGACTTTGCCGATGCCATCCAGCGTCTCGGCCGCGATGTGGTGGAGCAGAAATACGGCAACCTCTTCCAGATGTACCAGAAGATTGTCGATGTCGACCCCTACGAGAATCCCATGATGATTTATCCCGCCATCCACTACACCATGGGCGGCCTCTGGGTGGACTACGAGCTGCAGACCACTATCCCCGGCCTCTTCGCCGCTGGCGAGGCCAACTTCTCCGACCATGGTGCCAACCGTCTCGGTGCCTCTGCCCTGATGCAGGGCCTGGCCGACGGCTACTTCGTCCTGCCCTACACCATGCAGAACTACCTGGCCGACCAAATCTATGTGGGCAAAATCTCCGACAAGACTCCCGAGTTCGACCAAGCCGAGCTGGCCGTCCGTGAGCGACTCCAGACCCTCCTCAACATCAAGTCCAACAAGTCCGACCAGTCTGACAAGTCCGACCAGTCCCATTCCGTCGACCATTTCCACAAGGCCCTGGGCCGCATCATGTGGGAGTATGTAGGCATGGCTCGCAACACCGAGAGCCTCACCACCGCCCAGCGGCTGGTTGCCGACCTCGAAGCCGAGTTCTGGAAAGAGGTCTTTATCCCCGGCACCGCCGACGAGTTCAACCCCGAGCTGGAGAAAGCTTACCGCCTGGCCGACTACTTCGAGCTGGCACGCCTCATCATCACCGATGCCATGCATCGCGAAGAGTCCTGCGGCGGCCACTTCCGTACCGAACACCAGACCGAGGACGGCGAGACTCAGCGCGACGACGAGAACTTCATGTATGTCGCCGCTTGGGAGTACCAAGGCCACGACGTCACCGAGACGATGACCAAAGAGCCTCTCAACTACGAACACATCAAGATAGCAAAACGTAATTATAAATAAGCCATGAAATTCACATTACATATCTGGCGGCAGGAGAATGCCCGCGCCAAAGGCCATTTCGAGACCTACCATCTCGACAATATATCGCCCGATTGTTCTTTCCTTGAGATGCTCGACATCCTCAACGAACAGCTTGTCAACGACCGCATCTCCCATCCCGTCTGTTTCGACAACGACTGCCGCGAAGGCATCTGCGGCATGTGCGGACTCTACATCAATGGCCGTCCCCACGGCAACGACGACGGTGTCACCACCTGCCAGCTCCACATGCGCAAGTTCCACGACGGCGACGAGATTTGGATTGAGCCCTGGCGCGCCAAGCCCTTCCCCGTCATCCGCGACCTTGTCGTCGACCGCACCGCCTTCGACAAAATCATCCAGGCCGGTGGCTACATCAGCACCACCACCGGCGGCGTGCCCGACGCCAACACCATCCCCATTCCCAAGCACAAGGCCGACCAAGCCATGGATGCCGCCGCCTGCATCGGCTGCGGTGCCTG
>JAEEGL015533638.1_pt1 | contig 31954 bp, 42 predicted proteins | sample 9134231 | NCBI WGS metagenome assembly JAEEGL01 (sample SAMN16246548, study PRJNA631951) | gut metagenome | biome: gut microbiome; feature: rumen; material: fiber-attached | host: Bos | place: Iran: Karaj | collected 2018-10 | reverse complement strand
CGCGTGCATGCGTTCGTCGGACGTGAGCGCGCAATCGTCCAATAACCAACGGGCGTTTCGTGCTATAACGCCCATTCTGGCAAACAAAATCGCGGCGTCATAGTAGCTGATCGCCATTACTCGTACTCCTGCGGCAGAACCTCGGCGACCGCCTTTAAGACGTCTTGCAAGTGCGTGATCTGCTCCTCATGCGCTTTCATGCGTTCCATTGTGCTATTCGCGAGCCCGCAAGTCGCCTTATCGAAAAGCGACTTCAGCGCTTTTGCGAGCGCGCGTTCGAATTCAGTTTGCGTCATAACAAAAAGCATTGCTTTGGTTGGATCGCTTCAGCTGCTTCGACTGCCCGAAGCAATGCGTCGCGAGAGTGTTCAAGATCGGCTTTGAGCTTGGCAACTTCATCGCGCCAAGCTTTTGCTTTGTTGCCGATGAAGGGATCTTGCTTCGAGGTTTTTTGCAGCGACTCGAGCTCTTCGAGCGCATACCCCAAAGCGTTTTTGATCCCTTGGATCTGCAAGGCTTGCGCCTTGCCGCGTTCGGCGGCATCGAGGTTTTTCTTCATAGCGTCACCGCATGCAATTTTGTCGCGAGCAGATCGGCGGCTTGGCGCGGAGTGCGCGCGAACAGCCAGCGAGAGCGAATCGGCTCGATCTCAAAACAGATGAGCCCGTGATTTTTGGCGAACGCGATCGCGCCCTCTCGATAATAGGTTGATTGCGTAACCGCCCAAAATTCGTCGAGCCAAAAAGGCTCGCCTTGGGCGCAGTCTGGCCGAATGTTTGCAAAACGCGCATCGAGATTTTCGAGTGTCGCTTTTCGGGCATGAGGGCGCGAAGCTTTGGGCCGCGGTGGCCGTCCATCGCGCTTGATGCCGAAGAAGTCGTATTCTTCAAAGTCCATTTTTCATCCTTTCCTCTGCGATCGCGATCTCGGCGCGCGAAATCGAATCGCATTCATCGGCGAGATGTTCGAACAGCGTTTCGTCGCCGCTCCATTCGGCAAGCTGGTCGCGCGCCCGGTTCATTCGCGCGATCAAAATCTTCGTTCGCTCGAGCTCGCGTTCGGCGCGCTCGATCTGATCGTCGAAGTACCGAAGCAGCGCGACGAAGCGCTCATGATCAAGATCGTTCAGCATCGCGATCAACAATCTCGGCGAGCTCTTTTTGAAAAACGAGCGCCGTCAAAACCGCGTCGAACGCTGCATCATGGCAAGCCGAGCGATCGAACTCGAGCCCGTAGAACGTTGCGATCGATGCGAGATCAGCTTTCGGCGCCTCTTCTTTTGCATGAAGCTGGCGAAAAACTCGATGCGTGTCGAAGATCTTGAAGGCGCCGAACAATTCGAGCGCATCGTCGCGCGGCGAAATGTTGAACAGTCTCGATGCGATGAAGCCAAGATCAAACGCGATGTTCTGGCCGACGATGGCGCATCCCTGCGTCCATCGCAAAAACAAGGTTCGAGCATCTTCAACCGTGAGGCCCGAACTTCGCACTTCATCGAGATCGAGACGATTGATTTCGAGCGCCGATTGTTCAACCAGTCCGGGCGAGTTGCGAATGAAAAACGATCGCGTTCCTTCGCCGGGGATGTGGATCGCGAGTTGAAGCAGAGCGTTTTTGGTTGGATCGAGGCCGCCTGTTTCAACGTCGAGCGCGCACCATCTCGAAGGGAAGTCGAGCGGATTTTGCGCATCGGCGATCTCGAAACGATAGGGATTTTGAAAACGCATCACATGATCTCCAGAAAAATTGCGAAGGCGAACGCGCTCAGCATCAAGCCGAGCGCGGTGAAAAAGTCTCGAACTACCAATTTTTTTCTCCCGTCACGCGTTCGAACTCGTGAGAAGTGATGTGAAGGTAGATCAACGGGATCCGCTCAAGCGCGGCGTCGATGATCTCTTGGTCGACGTTGGCGGCTTTAGCCATTTCCAACGCTTGACGGATGAAGCAGAGATAATCGCAGGCGTCGTTTGCGGTGGGGATTCTTTGGGGGTTGGTTGTCATTGTGTGAGCCTTTGTGTGTGTGTGAAATGAAGCTCGGAACCATTCCGTCGCTTCATGGTTAAAATATAGGCGAACCCGCATAATGAGTCAAGCTGCTTGACTCATTTTCTCCCTTCTTTTTTGAAAAAGTTTTAACGCCTTGAAAATAAAGCGCTTTTTGCTTTGGTGGGTTGTGGATTAAAACAAGGTGAGCTGATTTTTGGGCTCAAAACGCGTCCAGCTTTTGCCCGCGCAATTCGTCGGTGCGAAGATCGATTGCAGCAAAAGAGCATAACATTTCGCGTTCAAGCCATCGCCAACACCAGCTCCCCATTGCGCGTCGCTGATTTTCGACCGAAGAGGCCAGCGTTCAAAGCCTTGCAGTTTTAGCAATTCGACGCGCTCGAAATAACGCCTCTTTCGGGGTGTGTATGGCCAAAAAACGTAAGTTCTTTCGCTCTCCATTAAGCAGGCGCATTTTTTCCAAGCGATGGAATGTTGTTCTTTGTCCAAGCAGTAAGGCCAAAGAAAACCGCGGCCTTTGAGATGAAATTCTTTTGATGGCGCGGGCGTTTCGAGATCCCACAAAAATCGGTAAAGCTCGACCATCGGACGAAGCGCGATCGGCGCTGGTCGCTCGCCACCATCTCGACGAAAAAAGGTGAAGACGCGCGGCCGTGATTGAGGGATTCCGATTTCATGCGGCGAAAGTTTGATCCAGAAAATTTTGTAACCGAGAGCTGCAAACGCGGCCAAATAACCCGAATCGGTGGCCGCGCGAAGAAAAGGCAGAACATTTTCGCTCATTAAAAATTTCGGGCGATGAATCTTCGCTAGCTCGAGCATTCGCCAAGCGAGCCCAGAGCGCTCGGCATAGATTCCGGCGTGCCTGCCCGAAATGGACAGATCTTGGCATGGCGATGAAAAATGCCAAAAGTCCGCATTGGGCAGATCGTTGATCGCGGTGACGTCGCCGAGGTTCTGAACGTCCGAGCCCCAAAGTTCTTCATACATGCGATCTTTTTTCGGCGAGATTTCGGCGCGAGCGACGATCTCAAAATCGAGCCCGCTTTGCCGAAAGCCTTCATGAACGCAACCGATTCCGGCGAAAAATTCGATCACCCGAAGCATGCTTTTTCAGTTCCTCAACTCTCGCGCTGAACGTCGAAGATATTGTTCGATCGCCTCGATCGCGGCCGCGGCACCTCTGCACAAAACGTATTCGTAACCGCGCGATCGCATTCGGTCCTCGAACAGTTTTTGCTCCGGTTTTTGCGAGCCACCTTTCTGGCGCTTCATCTCGATCCAAAGTCCGAACGCGGCCGTCGTCGGAACGGCCAAAAACAGATCGGCGACGCCAGCGACGACGCCTTCATCGACCAGCCGCTTTGCGGTGGCCGGATGACGAAGCCCGCCATTGGGAATCGCGAACAACATTTCTGGCTCGACGCCGAATTCATCGGCTTGCTGGCGAAACCACTGGATCACTGCGACTTGCTCATCGTGTTCAAGCGGGCATTTATTGTTCGTCATCTGCTTCTCGCTTTTTCGAGCCTTCAATCTCTGTATCCGTCATGGCTTCGGCACTCCGCGATCATCATTTTGCGCAGGACCTGATGAAGCTTTTCGAGCTCATCTTTTCCGCAACATTTGATTTCGTCGCGCTTCACATTGCGCTCGATGATCTCATCGATCGCCTTCTTCTCGTTGTGAGGCAGCCAGGAAAAAGCTTTGTATTCGTCGATCATTTTTTATTCGCCTTTGCTTGCGCTCAACTTCGAGCGCTTGAAAATCGCGTTCGATGGTCGAAACCCATTTTTCAACGGCATCGAGCGCGATTCGAAGAGATTCAAAATTTTCTGAACGCGCCAAGATGAGCAGCGCGTTCGATGCGTTCGCCAGCTCGGCGCATTGGTCGACCAGCTCTGCGCGATTGATCATGGAAGCTCATCTTCGTCGTTCAGTGATAGCGAACCAGATTCGCGAGTTCGCGAGTTGTGCAACCAAAATCGATCGCCGAAAGCACGATCGGCCACGGGAAGATCAATTCGGGATCGGTCTTTCGCCCGGGCGAAACGTCTCGATGTCCAACAATATCTTGCTCATCGATCTGGTATTCGTTCGCCAGAATCGGCAACAAGATCCTGAACGAATCGATCTGCTCGACGGTGAATGGCTCGAAGAAGTTTCCCTCATGCTCGATCCAGTCTCCCTTGTATGGCGAGCCGTAAGCGTCGAAGAGCTCGCCACCTTTTTTGGTGAGCCGTCCGAGCGAGTCGAAGTCGACTCCGATCGCCCATGCGTTCACGTCGCTGGTGATCCCGAGGCGCGGCCAACTCGATTTCCCTGCGTGCCAGGCTTTGTCGAGCGTTGAAACGCCTTGCAGGATCATGCCGTTTCTCAAGATCACGAAGTGCGTCGAAGCAGTCGAAGAGGTGTTCATCAACCATCGCTCGATCCGCTTTCGGTTGTCTGGCGTTTCGCGGGGCGCGATCGTTGTGTGAACGACGATCATCTTGATCGGCTTCACGCGCTTGTTGAACTTTGGACTCGCGATTCGATTTTCTGGCGGAACAAACCACCCGTCTTTACTTGGCGTAGGCATTTTTACTCATCTCCACTTCTGGTTGACGAAGACGCTTTCGAGCGTCGAACGACCGGCGGCTTTGAAACGCGCGGCCGGAAATTCAATGAGGTTTACAAAATCTTTGGGCGCTGTTCGCGAAGAGACGAAGATCGGGACGGTGGCGCGCCGACAAAAAGACCAAAGGCGATCGATGTCGAAGACGTGTCCAGCATAAGATCGCCGATCGCTCGATTGATACGGCGGATCGGCATACACAAGATCGCCATCTTCGAGCGAGACGTCTTCGAAATCTTTTGCGCTCACCTCAACCGGCCCGCATTCGCGTTCGGCAAGATCGGCGCATCGAATCCAACGAGTGATCGGCGCTTGGAACGAAGAGATCGTCGCAATGGTTTTGAGCGCGGCCAATCTTCGTCGGCATGCTCGCGCGCATGATCCGCCCTCGGGATCATCGTCGAGTCCGAAGCGTGATCCCGAATATCCCGTCGTCGCGAAATTGTATGCGTCGCGCGCCGCGCCTTCGTCGATCTGCTCGCCTGCGAAATAGGTCGTTCCGAACGTTGCGAAAGAAAAAAGAACGCGAGTCAACCAACTCGAGGCGTCGTTTTGATCGCGCATCGCGTAAAACTTTTCGCGCGAACAGAAAGCAGGGGCGACGCAAAAACGGTTCATCGCCTTCAACGCGACGAAGTTGCGAGGGATCGGCAGAACGTCGTTCAGCAAGATTGAGCATCGATGCCGTTCACCGATCAAATCACTCAACGCGGCGCCACCGGCGAAGAGTTCGACAAAGCGCTTCGTCGGAGCGGGCATCGCATCCGCGATTCGTTTGGCGAAGCGCTGCTTCGAGCCGCAATATGGCAAGCCATAAAAAGTCCGCGTCATTTGATCGCCTCCGATGGAATCGCGATTTCGCCGAATGCATCGTCGTCAAAATCGTCGCGTGAATGTGGCTGATGTTCGAAGCGGAACTTCCGGATTCTTCCTGAAGCGTTTGTCGCGCCTTCGAAGTCGAAGCCGTTCTCGTTTTTGATCGTCTTCGTCGCGACGCGAACCTCACGCCCGCCGATCTCTTTAAGGATCCGGCGAATGCGCAGCTTCGAAAGACTCGGCTCGTTTTTGATCTCTTTCTCGTTCATCAGGTCCAAAACTTCGACGTCGAGATAACCGTTGATCGCAATGCCCGGCGATTGAAAACGACGAATGATTTCGTTCGTCACCAAGTCTCGGAGCTCGTCTGCTTGTTGGCGAGTCTGCACATAAGCGCCCATGATCGCGATTTCCTCGCCCATGGGAGCAAAGCCAGATCCTCGCGACAAGTAAGCGCGCATCAAAAACATTGCTTCGCCCCAGATCTGATCGCGATTTTGGCGCAGCCAATCGAGATCGATCATGGCTCGCCGCGAGCAACATGCGATCGGCCAATAGCGACGATTGCCGGTATCGTCGCGCAGATAATCATCTTCGTTCGTCGTTCCGACGAAGGCGCAATGCCTGATCGCGTGAGTCTGGCGCCGCGCATATGCTTCGCGATAATCATCAGAGCTCTTCGACAGAAACGCCTTTACTCGTTCTGGCGTCGACTTCAAAACTGCGGCCATCTCTGCCCATTCGTGGATCCAAGCGTTCCCGAGTTGCTGATAAGCATCTTTCGAATCGAGGTTGAACGCCGTATCGGCCGCCCAATCGCCACCAAGGATCGAAACGACGGTCGATTTTCCGCAACCTTGCGGGCCTTCCAAAACCAGCATCGAGTCGAACTTCACCTCGCGATCGAATGCGCATCCGCGAGCAGCGGCGCCCGCGAGCCAAAGCGCGATCGCCAATCGATGCGGCTTGATTAAGTCGGCTCCGAGCGCGTTCAAAAATTCGCTGATTCGCGTTTGCCCGTCCCAATCCTCTTCGCATTTTTCGAGGTAGTCGCGAACCGGATGCGATTCGTTTTGGTGCGCGACAATGTCGATCGCTTGCTCGAGCATCTGCGCCGGGATGTTCTTGCCGAGTCGTTCGGCCAAACGATTCGACAACAAGTTCGAATCGTAATCGCTCCAAAATTTGGCAGTCTTTCGCGACGCCGCTTCGCTCGGTTGCGCGCGAAGCTTGATGATCCGTTGAGCCAAAAGATCGAAGCCAAGTTGATCGCGAAACTCGTCGTCGGTGGCGATGAGTTCGACCAGCTCCGGCAACAAAAGCTTTTTCGAATCGGCTTGCTGGTTCGTTGGCTTTTTCGAATCGAGCTGCTTCGCCTTCGCTTTTCCGCCTTCCATTCCGGAGCGGATCGAAGAAGTAATTTCACGCATCGAAAGCCCAAGATTTGATCCAGCATTCGCCAGCGCTGCGAATGCTTGGCGTTCAAAATTTTGGTCACCCGCGATCACTTGCCCGATATTAAACGCCGCAGTGTTGAGCTCGTTGTTCCGCTCGCCTTTTTGGGCTTGGCTCAATTTGGCGAGGTTCGATTCGAGGACGCGCGATTGATACGCCGAACACTCGCGTTGAACTTTGACGGCCGAAAAATCGATGACGTGATCATCGTTTGCGGCTTCATCTGCGCTTGGCGGCTCGAGCAGATCGGCTTGCTTTTTCTGCTCGCCGCGTCGGAGCGGCAACCAGTCCGGCGCCATCGATGTCGGGCGCCGAAACGATCTGAAAAATCGATATTCGCGCCCGCTCGGATGGATCGACGGTGGCGCGACGACGTATCCGCCCGAAGTGCGATAATCAACGCCTTCGCCAGAAAAGACCATCAATTTTGCTTGGTTGGTTCGGCGCGGATCGGGCAGGCAATAAATATGCGCGCCCTTTCCCGTCGTAACGACGGGGCCGATCTTTTCCTCGAAGAAATCGAAGACTTGATCGCGATCGAAGTCTTCATCGATTTCGATGCCGATGAGATGCTCGGCAAAACCTCGAATCGCGTTGTCGCCATCGAGATCGATCACGTCAAAAGCAAAGCCGGTTGCAATCCCCACATTGCAACCGTTGCAAAATTGCTTTTGATGCGCGTTCGGTTCGAGCGACGCATCTTTCACTCCATGCGTCGTCGCTGGATTTTTCCCGCGAGGTTCGAGCGGAAAGCATGGCGCGCCCGCTTGGCGGTAGAGTTTCACAAATTGTTCGATGTGTGGAAGCATGAAAACACCTCAAAAGATTTCGAGCGATCGTTCTGGCGATGGATAGCTCGACGGAACGTCGGGCATGCGGCCGGGATCGCTGGCGTTCGCCATCTCGATGAGCCTTTGAACCTCGGCGCGATCGCGCGGATTCGTTGGATCGAGAAAAACGCGAATGCAAGTTTTCCCGTTGAACGCGCCAACTTCGCAGGCGCAGACCAAACCATCGAGATTGCGATAGTTGCTGATCTGGTAGTCTGGTTGTCGATTCTTAACCATCGCATCGCAAGCGATGATCGCATGAACAGCGCGATCGCCTTTGGCGCACGGCGAATAATCGTTCGCTGCGATCCCCATTTGATGCTGAACGGCTTCGGTCACCATCTTCGAGCCGCCGAGCTTTTGACCGGCATACTGTTTCGGCGCCAAGATCGTCAGCTCAAAAAAGAACTTGAGCAGACCGGTTGTTTGATCGGCGGCGATGTAACCACTTTGCGGATTGTAACAAAAAGGCACGTCGTGAAGCTTGAACGATGCGAGAAGCTTCGTCCCTTGCGGGATGTTCGGTTGTTGGTATTGCCCGCGGGGCGCACCATCGTTCGAGGGCATCTGCGTTGCGTTTGAAAAGTTCAGCATGATCTTTTACTCCTTTGGTTTTGTGAAAAAGCAATGCCGGCATCGAGGTTCGAACGTCGAATCTCGAAACGGTTCTGCGCGCTTTACAAGCGCAGAATAGATCGCATCCTGCCCGCAAATCGCGCAATTCGAATGCAGACGAACAACGCGATCGGCCAAACAAGCGAGCGTTCCGGTCGTTGGCCATGGCGCCGCGTTCGAATCGAGACTCAACGCAGCAATGTAGATGTCGAGATCTGGATTTTTCGCTTGATGCTCTGCGAGACGGAACGCGAAAAAAGGCGAGAAAAACTGCGCTTCATCGATGAAAAGATCGCCTTCTTCGGGAATCTCGATGGTCGCTTCGTTTTCGACGATTCGCGCGACGATTCGCTGTTCCGGATCGCGACCATCGATCACGCCATCTTGACGCGAGCCCGGCAACGACGGGACGAGACAAGTTCGACGGCGCCAATTATGTTCGCGATAGATCTTGATCAGTTCGCGACTTTTGCCCGCGAATATTGTGCCCAAAAACAAAACGATCATTTTCACCCCTTCGCTATTTCGCGCGCCAATTTGGGCGCGAGCTCTAAAACAATCGAAGCCTTCGGTTCGGCCAGCGCGCGCCGAAGCGACGCCACCTCATTCGAGAGCTCGATCGAGTCTTCATCGTGTTCGAGCAGAAAAATTTCGTAACGCTCTTTTGCTGCTCGATATGCGGTGACGGCGTCGCGCAATCGGTCGCGCTGGTTCGCATCCATCGCCACCGAAAAACCAAAAGCGCTCAAAGGCAGCTCGACGAAATCCATCATGCGATCACCTCACGCGAGTTAAAGCTAAAAATTCTTCGAGCTCGTTTTGCCCGGCTTCGAGCGTCTGTTCGATCTGCTCGATGGTTTTCCCCGCAACGACCAGCGTCGCCAACGCGAAACCACCCGCCGAGGTTTTGACGTTCGATTCGCCGAAGATGATCTCAAGCGCTTCTTCGATCTGCTCGTTCACGTATGCGCGCTTGCTGGCGATCTTGTCGGCGGCCTCCATTGCGGCGGCGCGAATGGTGGCGAAACATTCGAACGCTAAATCTTCGCATTCTTGATCGTATATCGAAGAAGTCATCTTTGCTCCATCTCGGCAAGACGAAGCCGAAGATCGTTCACTTCGGCTTCGAGGTTCAAGATTCGCTGGTCGAGTTCGTCGGGCTCAAGGCTCGGAGCGTCCGAAGCCCACCGAAGCAGCGTCTCTTTTTTTAGGCCGTAAAATTTCGCGGCATCTTCGAGCGGCATTCCCGATCGCATCGTTTCAACGACGGCTCGACGAAGAGAATCATTGGGGCGCATGCGCTCACCTCCTTTCATCGAGGCGATCTTCGCCAGAACGATCCACGCTCGCAAGGTTTTATGCGCGGTTTTGTGGTGTAAAGTTTTGCACCATTTCGAACCAATTATGCACGATTAATATCCTGTTTATATGGCGGCATATAAAACAGGGCCGTTTATATCGCGCGCATGTTGGCTTTATATCGCGCACTTAAAAAAGCAACCTTCAAAGATTCTCGGATTTTTGGCGATTTTTTGCGCTGTTTTGATAGCAATTCGCGCTCGAAATCGGGTTGCGTCCAAAAACGTCCAAATTTTTTGGACGTAAAATGGACCATTTTTGGACGTGGCTTCCCCCTTCAACCCCCTGTTTTTAAAGGCTTTTTATAAAGAGATCTCTTTGCGTCCAAGAAATAGTATGGATCTTTTAAAGGAGTGAAAAAGCTTGGGGCGTTTATATGGGGGCATATAAAACGGATAAGTGAGGCGCATATAAAGCGTTTATATGGCGGCATATAAATCGCGCTGAAAAAATATGCTCTAGGCGATTTTGCCCAAAAAACTTGGACGTTCTTGGACGCGATTGATAACCGCTTGAAATCAAAAGGTTTTAATCTTCGTTTGCGTCCAAAAATCGGTCCAACTTTTTGGACGCAAATTGGACGCAGTTTGGACGCGCGCCATTGACCGCGCTGCGTCGATGGTGCGATAACGTCACCAGCTTGATCGCTGATGGCGAATCTCGGAACGGTGATGGAGAGCTCGCCGCGTCGAGAGCTTCCCGCCATCAGCGATCTTTTTTCATCCAAGGCTTGACGCGAGCTTGGTCGTTTGAGTATGTTCGCAGTTGCCCTTGGTGGCTGTGTGTGAAGCTGGAGAGCCGCTTGCTTATCCCCACGAGCAAGCGGCTTTCTTTTTGGTTCGATCTTTGGTACCGTTGGCGGGCTGGTGGAAGCCAGCTTCGAGCGTCGCGCATCGGCCCCGATCGCCCTTGGTGGTCGGGGCTTTTTGTTGGCTTTGGGGATGTGCCGCGTTTAAGGCATCTTCTGGCCGTTCTGGCGCGTCTGGCCGCGTTCATGTAGGGCCATTAAGGCGAGCCTCAAAACGTGGCTCTGGCGCCAAGGAAACCCCTACCCCGTTGATTTTTGGGCAGGGGGGCCTAGCCGTCTGCGCTCGCGTCGAGGAGGGCAAGACCGAAATCACTAAAAAGTGCCTAAAATTTTCTACCCACCGGCTCTTTGCGATCGACTTTTGAGGTCGGATCGATCGATTCTGATCTCCGATCGAGGCTGTTTCGATCAATTCTGATCGCTGGTTGAATCCGTTTCGATCAGATTTGATCGACGTTTCGACAATTTTCGATCGGAGTGAGATCCCAACAGCGCGGCGAAGCCGCGCGGAAAATTTTTGGGCTTGGGCGCAAACAGCTGGGGTCAAAATGCAAGGTGGATTTGCGCAAGGCGAGTTGCGCGATCGCGTAACCGTGTGCAATACTTGCGTTTATGGACAGTCGATCAGAACGATTCAAAATGGCGGTTGCGCTCCGAGATGCCGGTCATCAAGTGAAGGAGATCTCGACGCTGCTTCAGATCCCGCTTCGCACGATCCAAAACTGGTTCGCTCTTCTGCGAAAAAATCCAGATTACGTTCCTATGAACGTTGAAGAGCAGACGAAGAAAGCCGGAAAGGCGGGCGCCCAAAAGTGCAAAAGGATTCGGGCGCTCAGCCAAACGCCGCCCCTCGTGATCGATATGCTTTCGGATGCGGTGGCAAAGGCTGAATCGCTCGATGCGATGAAAGCCGCAGACGCGGCCGAAGCCGACAAGATCGAACAGGCCAGCGAAGAGCGGAAGCAGAAGATTCGCTCGATGAGCCGATCTGGCGACTTTCTGCAGGCGGGCGCCGAACTTTCAGATGCGGCGCCGGATGAATGGGAAGAGTTGGGCAAGGTCTTCGCGCCCGAATTTCTTCGATCGTGGCAATGCGGGCGCTTGCTGTTTTACCTCGCGAGCGGAATCCATCGCGCGATCTCTCTTGCTCGCGTTGGAATCAGATTGAGCGAGTTCGAGATCTGGTTGACGCGCGCGGGCAACAAGGTCGAACCGTTTTCCACCTTCATCGATCTCTGCTCGATGGCTCAAGCTTCGGCGTGCGCTCGCCTTCAAAAGCTGGTCCAAAAAAAGACGCCGGGTTGGCAAGCGCTGAGCTGGAGCCTGGAACGTTTGAGCCCCGAAATTTTCGCAAAGCACGTTCTCGATGATCGCGCGCTCGAAGATTCGAGCTTCGCCGATGTTGGAGACGACAACATCAAGCGAACAGCGCTTGCCTTCATCAAAGCCGACAACGATCGAACCGCGGCTGACGTTGAGTTCGTCGATCTCGACGAGATCGAGGGTCGCAATGATTGAGCACGGTTTAGCGCCTGAAGTGATCGAGTGCGCGAAGCGCGCAGCGCGAAAATCGTTGGCGTGCTTTGCTCGCATGTTCTGGCCGATCGTGAATCCGGGAGTCGAATTCGTCTGGAACTGGCATCTCTCGGTAATTTGCGATCACCTCGAAGCGGTGAGCGCGGGCAAGCTCAAAACCTTGGTGATCTGTTTGCCGCCGGGATCTTGCAAATCGACACTGGTCAATCAAATGTGGCCATGCTGGGAGATGCTCCGCTTTCCGGAGCATCGTTGGGCTTTTCTCACGAACTCTCGAGAAAACGCTTACAAAGAAGCGGGCTATCGTCGAACGATCATGGCATCGGATCCGTACTTGGCGTTGAATCCACCGGCGACGCTGCTCAAGGGTGGCAAGTCGATCTCTCGAACAGTGAACACTCGAAACGGCGAGTTTCGTGCCTTTTCGCTGCTAAGCAAAATCACGGGTGCGCACTTCGATCGCCAAGTTTTGGACGATCCGAACGACGCCGGTGCCGTCGTGAAAGAAGAGCTCGACAAGGTGATCAGAATTTATGACACCGTTTTAGCGACGCGTCTTCGAGATGGTGCTGCGCGAGTCTTGATTCAGCAACGCTTGGCGAACAACGATCTTGCCGGGCATGTTTTGCAATTGGGCGTTGATGCGAAGCTCATCTTTCCGGCGGTCTATGATGAAAAGCGGATCGAGTCTTCGACGCCGCTCTACAAGGATCCGGATCCGCGTCGAAGTTCGGGCGAGCTCTTTTGGCCGAAGCGTTTCAATGGCGCGTTCCTGATGGAGCGTCGAAAGACTTTGGGCATCGCGGCGTTTTTGGCGCAATACCAACAAGCGCCGGTCAACGAGTCTGGAATTCTGTTTCAACCGGAGTGGTTTCAAACTTTTGTTCCGGGAACCGAACCAACCAGTTGTTTCGAAGAACTCCTCATGGCGTGCGATACTGCGAGCAGCTTGAAGGCGACGGCCGATCGAACTGTGATTCAAGTTTGGGCACGAAGCGGTGGCGCGCTCTATCTGCTCGATCAAGTCTCGGGGCGTTTTACCTTCTCAGAAAAGATCGAGCACATAAAAGCCACCTTCAACCGGTGGCCGAAATGCCGGCGACTTCTGATCGAAGGGCGCAACGGCGGAATCGACTTGGTGAATTCTTTGGCGCCCGTCTTGCTCTCGATTTCTCGAACGCTTCTTCGATGGTCGAGTCAGCAAAACAAAGAGGTTCGGATTCGATCGGTGAGCCCCATCGTTGAAAATGGGCAAGTCTTCGTTCCCAAAAATCGCGAGGGCGAATTGCTTATCGAAGAAGCTCTCGCCTTTCCGAATGGGCGTCATGATGATGCGCTCGACGTGATGACGATGGTTCTCGATTTCTGGCGTCAACGGATCGTCTTTGCGGAATCGCCGCGCCCCAACATGGTAAGCCGCGGAACGTTCAGAACTTCGCCCGGTACCGTTTATCGTATTGGTGGCGAGAGGCGAGCGAAGATTTCGATGCGCAACTAGTTGAAACATGCAACGTTTTGAGCAAAAATGAACATATGAAGATCGCAACCTTTGTTCGACGATTTATTGAGGCCGCGCGCGAATTCCGAAAGGGGATCGTGCTCGACAAATATTCGGCGCAAGTTCTCGCGCAGAACTTCTCGCGGACGAAGCGAGTGAACCAATTTTCTGGCCAACAATGGGCAGTCGAAGCCGATCGAATGATGCGCTCCGATGCCAAGCTCTTTGGCGCGATCCAGCAATTGAAAAACTCGCTGCTTTCGGCAACTTGGTACGTCGAAAGCGCCGATCCAGATGATCCAGAATGCGAGCGAAACGCGAACTTCATTCGTCGCGCCTTGGGGCTCGATGGTGAGCAATCGCATCTTAAGAGCGGATCGTTTGAAGCCGAGCTTCGAAAAGTTTTCGACTTCGTTTTCGTCGGGCATCAAGAATGCGAAGAGGTTTACTGCGTCGATGGCGACGATATCTGGCTCGAGGAACTCGCCGACATTTCGCCCGCTTCGGTCCTTCGCTGGAATTATGATGGCGATGGCGAGCTCGTTTCGATCACTCAGGTTGCAACGCCGCGCGAGATTTCGCTCGGGTACACTCCACCCGCCGAAATTCAAATCGATGCCGAAAAGCTTCAGATTTACACGCTCAATCGAAAAGGGCTCGACTTCGAAGGTTGCGGAATCCTTTCGCCTTGCTGGGTATGGTGGCAACTCAAAGACGCCTTGATCACCTTCCTCAATGAGGGCGGCGAAAAATGGAGCGTTCCGACGATCATTCTCACCGTCGATCGCGAAATGCTTTCCTCGATGAGTTACACTGCCGACGACATCGACGTTCTTTTGTCGAAAGCATGCGAAGCCGCGCGCAATTATCGCGGCGGCGCCGAATCGTTCATCGCTGTTCCTCAAGGGATCAACGTTCAGGTTTTCGGCGGCGGTTCGTTCGATCCGACGAAGGTCATCGCCAGCATTGAGCATTGCAACCAAGAGATGGCCGCGGCGTTTTTGACAAACTTTCTCGAGCTCGGAATGAGCACCGAGGGCAATCGAAACGTCGGTGAGATCCATTGGAACAGTTACAAGACATCGATCGCGAATTTGCTCGACGTCGTTGCGGACGTTTGGAACGGCGCTGGTCGAGTTGGTGGCGGAACGATTGCCAAGCTTCTGCAGCTCAACTTTTATGGTTCGGCTGCGGCTGTCCCGATCGACAAATTGCCGAAACTTCGTCATCGTGGCGTGGATGTTGACGCGCTTTCGGAGTCGCTCGGCAATCTGCCGCAACTTGCGGCGTCTGGTTTCTTGACGCCGGACGATGCGATCGAGATCAAGCTTCGCCGGCTGTTCGGCATCGCAGAAAAGGCGAGCGATCAAGATGAGCAAGTTCGCCTTGCGCGCATGCATTCATCGAGCGTCGGTTCGGAGTCTGAACTTCGAGAATCGGCGGGCGGTCGACCAAAGGGGAGTTGAGATGATTACGATCAAGGTTCGTGGATTCCTTTCGCGCGAACCAGCGCCCGCCGAATGTTGCGAAGAACCTGGGACATCATACCAAGATCTTCGATCGCAGATTGAAGAGGCGCTTCAAGGTGACGAACAGATTTTGCTCGACATCGATTCGGGTGGAGGCGAAGCGATCGGCGTTCACGATCTGGCCGAATTCATTTTCGCAAATCGCGAGCGCATCGAGGGGTATGCTTCCGGAATTTGTGCTTCGGCGGCTTACCATCTCGGATCGGCGTGCGGGAAGCTGTTCGCAAATCGCGACGCGATCATCGGTTCGATCGGTTCGATGATGTATCCGCCTTGGAACGGTGGCGCGATCGTTGCCGATCTTTCGAAGAACAAAAACACCGAGAGCGGGATTCAAGAGATCGTCGACGAATCTTGCGAGCGGTTCATTCTTGACGTGGCGAAATATCGCGAGCTGCCCGGCGATCTCGAGCAGCTTTCAAAACAGTTCGGCGAGGGCAAGCTTTTTTCTGCGAGCGCCGCCTTAAAACAAAACCTCATCGACGGGATTAAAACCATGGATGATCAAACCGAAGACAAACTCGACGTCGAAGGAATCGCGGCAATGTTGCCGACAGTTCTCGAGAAGCTCGATGAGATCGGAAAGCGCATCGATTCGATCGACGAGCGAGTTGGGATGCTCGAACGCGACGAACGCATCGATCGCGAAGAGGATAAGGGCGAGCTCGAAAAGTGCGAGCCCAAGCAAGCCACCGACGGCGAAGAACAAAAAGACGCCGAAGACGAAGAGAAGAAGAAGGACGAGGAAACCGACAAGATGGCCGGCGTCGTCAATTGCTTGATCTCGACACTTAAGCGTTCTGGCCACATCGCGCCGAAAGAAGAGTCGCGAGCAATTCGGCTGCTCAACGCCGATCCGGTCCTATTCCAAGAAATTTTCGTTGAGCGCGAACCGCGCATCGAAAAGCCTCTTGGAAAAATCTCGATGAGCCAAAAGAACAAAGAAGCGCCGGCCGAAACGCGAGATGGTCGCGCGCGTCAAATGATGAAGGCGACGGGCTGCAACTATATTGAAGCGCTCGCCAAAGTCATGGAACAGGAGGGCTGAAAATGGATGGTCCGAAACTGATCCGTGCGCCCTATACCGGGCTCACTGTGAGCGACGCGCTGATCGGGTGCGTCGTATATGAGCGCGCGCAAGGGCAAGTCGACGTTGCAACCGATGCGTCGGTTGAACCGCTCGGCGTCGTTGTAAACATCCAGCCGGATAACCGTTTGGTTATTGCGGGCGTCGGAAGTTTTGCGCAGGTGATGTTGTCGGAAGACTTCGAAGCTTCTGATTCTAAGATCTTCTCTGCGACAACCAATGGCGCGGCCGCGGTGTTCGCGCCCACAACTTCGGTAACGTACTCGGTCGGACAGATCGTTTTGCCTTATGAAGGCAAAGGCGACGCCGGCTCGGTGCAAGAGTGTTTCATCTGTCCGACTCGCCATGAGGCGGTTGCGGGGTAACGGCCATGCAAGAGATCACCAAGAATCTATACCTCGATCGCGAGGAACTGAAGGGCGTTGTCTCTGGCTACATCGACGACGACAAAGGCTATATTTCGCGCGTGATCCCGGCGATCAACGGCGACATGAACCTCCGCGAAACGGGGACTTCTTACGGCGGCTTTTACTGGTCAATGACGCCGGAGACTTTCTTCGCGCAAAATGGGCACATCGGCGATATTGGGTGGGGGCAAGATTACCCGCGCCTGAATCAAGGCGAGCTCGAACACACGCCGTTTTTCACCAAGAAATTCGCGCAGTCTGTAGTCGTCTCTAAGGAATCGCTTCGCGTTCCGCTCGTAAAGATGTTGAACAAAGTCGGGAAGTCGCTGCTTCAGCTCCGTTCGGTTGTTCGAGGCATGGCTGAGCGCGAGGTTGTTTCGCTGCTGACGACGGCCGCGAACTGGACGAACAAATCGACAGCGGCGCATAGCTGGTCGACAACTGGCGATCCCGTCTCCGACATTTCGGCGGCGATCGACAAGGTTGCCGAACTGGCCGAACCTGATACGATCATTTTAGGCCGCGCAGCTTTCCGCGCGTTGCTCGACAATAAGGCATGGAACGAAACGCGCCCCTATGGCGACGATCGTGCAACTTCGCTTTCGAAGCCGGGTCAACAGTTGAACGAGCTTCGCCCTGATCAGCTCGACTTCTTGAAAGAGATGATCGCGCGGCGCTTCGGATTGAAGCAGTGCATTTTTGCAACCGCTCGATGGAACGCATCGGCCACCAAGGCGACGACAACGATCGCCAACCAGTTTGGCGATAATTGCTGGATCGGTCGAGTCGGAGCGTTCACCGAAATGGACGTCATCAACAACGACGGCGGCTTCGAGATTTCGCCGCGCGCCTTCTTCAAGGCGGCCGCCGGCGATATCGAGTTCGAAGAAGAGGAGCATCTCGGCAAGATCGAGCTCGGTGCGAGCCAGCATATCGGATTCAAGATCGTTGACGATCGAATCGGTTATCTGATCCAGAAATGCGCGGCGACCAGCTAATCAGCTGATCGCCAAAGGGATTGGCGATGAAAAATAACCTCTGCGTTCAATCGCATGGCCAAAGCAAAGCGCTTGTCGGATCGGAGGTTTCGAACGTGTTCGAGTTCGTCTCGCCGATCCCGCTTGCGAGTCCGCCTTCCGGCTTGCTCGATCTCTTCGGCGAGCCAACCGAAATCATCTTTTCCGGCGAAACGCCGATCGAAATCGAAGCGCTCACAGATGGCCGCCGAAAGTTGAAGCTTAAATCCGCTCCGACTTCGGCGCTCACCGGTGGCCGCGGATCGGCGTTCGTCGTCTCAGAGCAAATTAACTGGCCTTGCCAGATCCAAAAGTTTTCAACTGAGGGCGAAGTCGTTTACGCGTATTTGTCCGACGCGTTGCCGGCCAGCTTGCCGATCGGCGAAGTCTGTTCGTTGTACTTCGCTTATTTTTCGGCGCCGGTGCCGGCATCCGATTTTGCGAGCGGCCCCCATAAGCTCGAGGTTTCATATTCGGCGCTTTCGCAGTTTGGCGGGAACGACGAAACGCAACTGTTCTTCGTCGTTTACGTTCACCAAATCTTTTCGACGGGGCTCACCGAAACAGATCTTCGAGCCTACTTCAAAGGGTTCAATCCGAATCCATCGGTTGACGCGGGGATCCCTTCGGCGTTGCTGGCGAGCGAAGATTGGTTGATCGAGCGTCTTCGTCTCGAACTCCGCGAAACGGATCAGACTGAAGACGATATTTTGGCGCCGCAAGCTTTTCGCCGCGCTCAACTGCTTTATGCGGCGGCGCATGCTTTTTTGCTCACCGACACTGCGCGCTTTGAGCTGCTTCGAAAAGAAGCGAACTACGCTTTCAAGGCGGCGTGTTCGCAAGTTTTCATCGATCGTAATCACGATGGAACGGCGGAACGAGCGGAAGCGACGACGATCGGAAAAGCGAAAAGCGATGTTCAATTCAACTTCCCGAAGAGGCGGCGCCTATGGTGAATATTCGCACGATTTTTCAAGCGATCATCGATGGCGTTCACGGCATCGAACCGACGACGTGGCCAGATCGCAATTTTTCGTTCGAGCCGAATTCGCTTCTTCGGAAGCCGGACGAATGGATCCAGCTTCAATCGCGAAACTTTCGCGATTGCTGTTTGCATCTCGCCGGCTATCCTCTGAGCGTCAACGCGTACTGTTACAGTTCGATCGATGTTGAGATCATGGTTTTTTATCCGCTGAGCGTTGCAACGGATGAGCTACAAGCGATCATGGTCGAAGACGCTCTCGCAATCCAAAACGAGATCGGGCGCCATCCTGAGAAATGGGGCGGAGCCGACTCAATTTCTTTTCTGAACCAACAACCATACGAATACCAAGAACTGGTCGACGATAGCGACGAAACGATCGCATTGGTGTTCGCGATACCGTTCAAGGTGGTGATCAAAAAATGAGCTCAACAGCATTGCGATCGATCGAGATCGCTACCGAATCAAGCTTTTGCGGTTTGACTTCGAGCAATTCGACGCCAAACGTCACCGGCTTGGCGTTTACGGCTATCGATTTTCTGGACGCAGGTCAATTGCTCGTCGAAGGCGATCCGCTTCTAGACGATCCCTCGGGCATGATTGGCGGTGGCTACTCCATGCCGGCGCGACCAGTTGCAAACGGTACGTCGCCGATCGTTCGAGGTTCGTTTTCGTTCGACTTTTATTTGCGTCCTTGGTCTTCGACGGCAAAAGGGATCCCCGAACTTTTGAAGACTCGCTTCGACGTCGGATCGGGCTCTTCGTCTTCGACGATTTCAACGGGAACGACAAGTTCTCAAGCGATCACAACTGCGGCATCGGTGACGACGGGAGCGGGCGGCGTTTGCTCGATCGTTGCAACGAGCGGCGCAACTCTGTTCGGTTACGTCTGCAGTTACACTTCTGGAACGTCGTTCAATTTGGCGCCGAACGTTATCTCGCGAGGCGCGACAATTGGCGACGCGATCGATGGTTGTTGGACGTTCAAGATCCCGACTGCGGGATTGCCGGCGACGACTTCGACTTGCGCGATCAGGATCAAGGGGTGCGACTGGAGCCAAACGCTTTACGGGTGTTCGCTGACGTCGCTCTCGATGAGCGGCTCTTCCGATTCGCGCGCTGTTCGCTGTACTGCAACGATCGATGTTGCCTACGTCGAGTCGTCGGTCGCATCAGGTTCGCCCGTTGCCAGCGCGCCCGATCAATCGTTGGGCGTTCTGCATCAGTTAAACTCGCCTCTTGCTCTTTCGGCGACTTTCGATCTCGGTGCGGCTGGTTTTACTACGGGCTATGCGCCGAACGCTTCGACGCAGACTCTGCCGGGACAATGCGTCGATGAGTGGACGCTGAACATTGAGTTCGCGACGGCGTTTTCTTCTTGCGGATCTTATTCGCTTGGACGTTCGCGTTCTGAAACGACTTCGATCACAACGACGCTCGAGATGCATATTGGCGGAACTGCGCTTTATTCCGCGATCAACTCGCAGTGGATCAATCAACAAGCGTGCAATCTGATTCTCGGTTTGACGTCGACTGATGGCGGCAAGGGCGCGATCGTTTTCCCGGCGGCCATCGTTTCGGAGTTTGTGCCAGCGCCCGATCTTGGTTCTGAGTTCGTCCGAACTTCAGCAACGTTCGCGCCGGGACCGAATCCGCAAACGACGCAACCTTGTCTTGTTCTGGCGTTGGAGGCGCCGCCCGTATGATCGATTTTTCGCGCGTGATTGACGACGTAACGCTCAATTGCGATTCGGAACCGAAAACCGTTTTTCGCATTCGCTCGCTCAATTTCGACGATGATCTTTGGATTCAGAAAGAGCTCCGAAAGTTGGGCGAATATCCAACCGCGGCCGTAGCGCGTCTGCAAAAAAGGTGGAAAGCAGATGGCGAAGATGCCGAACTGAACGAGCAAGAAAAAGTCGATCTCGAAATCTGTTCGCAGTTCTGGACGGAGCGCGAACGGCTTCGTTGCATTCGGGGGATCGTCGAGATCGATCGCAAACAAGTTTCGCCCGAGGACGTCGCACAAAAAATCGGCGAGTTGCCGGCGGCTCTTCGCTCGCTTGTTCAAGGCGAGCTCGCAGAAAAAATCTCTCAGCTTGGAACGCCCGCCCCAAAATCCGAAGAGCAGTCCGAATCGCCGCTTGGCTCTGGGCGGATCGGGATTACTCCGGCTGGAGCTGCGAGCAATGCAGACTAAGTGAAGAGATCCACCAAGTTCGAGGGCGCTGCGAAAAAACTTCGCATCCGATCCCTTTGGCGCTGACGATCTCGTCGAACCTTTCTGATCTCGACGATTGCGAGCGCTGCCCGATCGCAGAGGTTGTCGAGTATCGCGATTTGCTCGAGCGCATCTTCGCCGAATATCGCTGCTTAAAGCGTCTCGGGATTCGAAACGATTCGACGATCGATGTTGAATATTTGGTCGCGCTCGACATCGAGATTGCGGCCATCGATCGTCGCGAAGATGAACGGCGAAGGCGCGACCAGAAAGCAAAGGAGATGAGAAGCCGTGGGTTTTCGCGTTAAACTCGAAACGACACTGCCCGATCGCGTTCGCCAATTCGCCAAAAGCGGAAAGGTTCGATTTACCCGCTTGGAATACGACGCGATCGCGCAGATGATCAAGGTGCTGACGATTATTCGAACTCGGGAATATTGTCTCGACGAATGGGGCGAGGCTTTCGCGCCGTACACGTGGCAAACGTTGCAGAAGAAAAAGCCAAAAGACATTGAAAATTCAATTTATCCGTATATGACTTTGATGCGGATCAAGGATAAACTCGTAAAAAAGCTTAAGTCGGGCAAGGTAAAAGCCAAATACATTAAGACGATAAAAGCGCAAATCATGCACTTTTGGGGCGAAATCTCGGAGGTCGCCAAGGCCTTTTATGGTGGAGATTCAACCAAGGGCGAGCGCGAAAAGGTGAATCTGACCAAATCAGGCAAGATGTTAAACTCGCTGATTTCCAAGGGAACGCAAGATTTCGCCGAAGTCTCGATCAAAGTGCGTTATGGTCGATGGATCGCGCATGGAGTCAAGGGGAATCGAAAGGGCAAAGGGCCTTTGCCAGCAAGGCCGTTTGTTGGGCTTTCGACGGCTGAATATAGATGGCTGAACGAAAATTTTACAAAGAAGGTTTTGTGGAATTTTATCGAGATGTTTGTCGCGAGCCTCTATGGCGAACGACGTCCAGATCAAAAATCGCCAAGCGAACTCGCGAATGAAGCATTGCGCAAGCGGCCGAAGAAGAACCAGATCCAGCAAGGAGCGTAAGGATGCCGAACGATGGTGCGTCGTATAAATATTCCGTCGCGGTTGATGGCGAAAAGGAACTGATCAATCTCAAGCGAAATCAGGAGGAGATGATTGAAGCGGCGAAGCGCCAAAAACAAGCCGAAAAAGAGCTCGCCGCCGAACAGAAGAAAACAAACACGCTCTATAAAAAACTTGCTCTAGGCCAAAAGCGCTGGTCGATGGCGTTGAAGAGTGGAGCGGAAGATCTTGGTTTGCTTGTGAGCGGGCTTTCGCGATCGCTCGGCGTGATCGGTCCATGGGCCGCGGCGATCGGTGGCGCTCTCGGTCTCTTGATGCAACTTTACAAGCGCCTTGCCAACCCGCCCGAAACAAAACCAACCGAAGATCGGATCAAGGCGCTAACTGAAGCGTATAAAAGTTTAGGCGATGCGGCGAGTTATGCAGCCGCGAAACAAAAAGTACAAGCCGACGACGCCGCGCAACGAAGCGTCGATGAGTTAATCAAGCGCAACATTGAGCTTGAGCAAATTAAGAAGCAGATTGCCGAAAGTGAAGGGCGAACGCGTGCGTATCAAAGAGAATATATCACCGCGAGCGACGCAGGTCGTCGCGGTATATATACTTGGTTGGGGGTCGAAGAGCAAAAGCGCGAAGCACTCGAAAAACAAAAAGAACAGCTCGAGGGATATATCGAGACGCAGCAAAAAGCGCTCGCCGAAGAAAAACGCGCACGCGAACAGCGCGAAGATGAAGAGATCGAGCATCAACATCTCGTCGCCTATGAACGCGAACGGATGCAGAAGCGCGAAAAAGAGCTCGAAGAGCAACGCCGCAAACGTGAAAAAGCTGCGGCGGATGCAGCGCGACAACGCGAAAAGGAGCTCGCGGCTTTGGCGAAGCTTCGAGATGAAACCGAAAAGATGGCGTTTAAAGAGTCTTCAGCCGGGCGCATCGAGACTCTCGAGCGCGAGTACGAAAAGCGAAAGAATCTGGCTGAAGAAGAATTTCTCGAACAAAAACGCCGGGCTCAAGCGCTGACGCAACTCGAAACGCAGCGCGTGATCGCGGTGGAGGCTGAAAAAGAAAAGATCCGCGAGGAACTGGCGAAAAGCTCAGCATCGATCACAGCGACCAGTTCGGCGCCCGAAACGAAAACAGAAAAAGCCGAAGCCGATTGGCGAGCGCTGCGCGAAAAAATCTTAACTGAGGTTCAACAGCTCGAAGAGATCCAAGCGCAGTATGAGCGCGAGTTCACCGCTTCAGAGCTTTCGTCTTCGGCCGAATACCTAGCGATCAAAGATCGCCAGATCGAAGCGTCGAAGCGTCTGGCCGAAGAGCAGTTGAACTCGCTTTCTCGCGTTTCTGCCGCGAGGGCAGAAGATGCGCGTCGCGCTCAAAAAGAAACGTTCGATCAAGTTTACGCCGAGCACGCTTTGACCGAAGCCCAAAAAGAAGCGGCCGATGCCGCGCAAAAAGGGTTCGAGACGATGGCGAGCGGGCTCGAAGCTTGGGGCGTCGAATCGGCGGCGGTTCAAAAGATGCAAATGGTCGCCTCAGGGATCCAAGCTGGCGCAGATGCGATCGATTATGGCGCGCGAGCCTTGGCATATTTCGCGAGCGGCAACCCGATCGCCGGCGCTGGAATGATGGCGGCGAGTGCCGGAAAGACTGCGGCGGCCGCGGCTTATGCTGCAGGCGTTGCCGATCTTGGTGGAAGCGCTCCGCGCACAGCTTCCGCTCCATCCGGCGGCGGCTCATATAGTTCATCGAGCTTAACTGGTTCGGCGCCCAAAGAGTCGAACGAAATCACGGTCAATTTTGCTTTTGAAGGTTCGGACAACCAGATCGCGTCTGCGCTGATTCGAGGGCTCAATGCGACGACGGGCACATTGGGCCGCCAAAAACTCAAAAAGAACGTGATTTCTGAACGGGTGTAAAAAAATTCCCCCGTCTAAACCCTTGCCAGACCGACGATATGGGGTGCAACTAGAGAATCATCCACGGCGGGCGCAAAATGCGCTAGAATGAACGCAAAGCCCGTTTTTGAGGGGAGTGCAAAAAATTGACCATCTACAACCCAACTCCACTCCCGCTTCTCGCGCCGAAAGTTGATCTTCGTCGCGTTTCGTCGATTGCTGGCAACGCGATCACTCAGGGGATCTATCGCTCGATCTTTCATGCGCTTGGTTGCCGTCATCGCACCGAATCGTTTTTTGGATTGAGCGATATCGGGATCGTAACGACGCAATCTGGGCGCAGTTGTGTTGTTCGGCCATCGACTTTCAATTTTCGACAAACGACATCGACTTTTTCGGGGTTTCCGACCATCAACACAACTGCCGACAAGTACGGCGGGGTTTATCGCGTCGCTGGAATCCCAGAATGGACGAATAACAAGACTTACGCCCAAATTGCGAACGTCGTTTTTTATCTGAATGGAACAGGTTACCCGATCACCGCGTGCAGCTTCGAAAATTTTATCGCCGGCTTTGAATACAAGGATTATGCGACAACGATCTCAAATAACAACAATCTGAGATATGCGCCCTACGCCATTTCTTGGCCGACTTTTTTTTTAGAGAACACGCAATGGCTCGAATCAGATTACGAAGATTTGCCGATCTTTTCTGACCTTGTCGATTCGACCAAAGCTGTTTACGCGCGCCCGCTCATCTTCGCTCCGAAGCGGCCGTTGCTGGCGACGCCCACCTTGATCGCAGATGAGCGAATTGATCAACTCGTTTCGCTCAACGGCCGATCTTATCGGGCATCATATTCGCGGCGTCGGATCTACGAGGCGAAACTTTTGCTCGACGGCTCGGCGAGCACAGGTGGAACATTTTACGATCCACTTTCAATCTGGCGACGCTTTTTGGTGTTCGCCGATGCAGGCGTCACGCTTTGGATCGACCGAAACTGGCTTTGCAATTTTTGGCGTCCAGCATCGAGTCTTGTCTGCGCGAACATGCCAAACGAGATTTCGGGGGCGCTGCTCGATGCGAGTCTTACCAGATTTGAACCTCGCGACGGGATCCAAGATGCGTACGAGCTAACGATCCAGATCGCCGATGAGACTGGTTGCGAGGGCTTGGTTTTTGGAGGCATGCCGACGATATGAGCATTACACCGACAAGCGGACTTCCCAACGAAGCAAAGATCCAATTTCGCCCATGGGATCAGGCGTCCTCGATCGCTGCCAAAGTTTCGTCGCTCGAACGCCAACTCGAATGGGCGTTGATGCGCCGATTCAACTTCGATTGCTTCATCAAGCCATACTCTTCTTATACTTCGACGTTCTCGCTCTACTTCCCGCCGATGCCAAATCGCTGCGGCATCAAAGTCCGATGCTCAGATCCCGCAAAGCTGGGAAGCATCCTATACATAAGGTATGGAACGAGCACAACGAGCGTTTCGTTGTCGACGTCGTTCAACTCCCTTCCGGGCGTACCAAATCGATTTTTTACTACGTATGTCAACGGAACAGCGCCAAGCGGTTGGACGTCGACAACTGCGCAGACGCGCATTCAATTCGTTTGCGATTATTCAACCGGAGAACAAAATGGATACTATTCGAACTTCATGACGGGGCCGGGGTTCCGTTCGGACGCGCCGCAAGATTACGAGCACGCCATGCCGTTTTTTATGAAGACGCGCGAAGCTCTCTCTCTTGGGCGGCTTCCATCATGCGCATACAATTCAATGATCGATGCCGCGAAACAGATCGAGCGAATACCGGTCATGCATTCGGGCGCGGCTTACTTCAACGGCTACTACGATGACTGGTCAAATTTTAACGTTCAGTTTTTTGCCACACTCGATCCTGATCTTGGTGGACGCCAACATGTTTTGACGTTCGCGTTTTATGCAACGGGCGGGCCAACGCGTTTTCGCGTCACCGTCGGCGCGTACACGCTGACGGCGAAACTCATCGAATCGCCAGCATCAACGACCGACGTCTACGAGTACGAAGTTGATCTTTCGCTTGTTGTCCAACATCTCGAGCCGGATTTTTTCAATCACGGCCGAAGCTTTTATCACGTAAAGATCGATCCGTTTCCCGATCTCAAAGTCACGGCCGAAATCCGGAGTTGGGGCGCTTATACTGGGTGTCCCGGGTTGGGGTGAGTCATGCTTTCAGCGCCGCCATACGTAACGAACGAATCTGTAGTCACCGCCGAACAATGGCAAGCGCTCGCGCACTACATCCATCAACGACTTTGGGCGCGGCCTTCGACGATCGTTGAGTGCCATCTTAGCTGGACAACCGGTCGAACATGGTCAAATGGTTCACAAGATGCGTCTTTGGCCAACCTTTATTTGTCGTCGTCGAACACTCTGAGTTATGATTTTCTGCCTCTTGGGCGGATCGTCACCTCTTCGACGTCGATCAACTTTGGTCAATCTGCGAAGCCGGCATATCTTTACGCTAGAAACGGCTCGGCGCAGTTGAGCCAGACTCCAGCATCGACCGAACCGGTCGTCGGTTGCGTTTCGGGGACGTCTTATGCTTTGACTGCTCGACGCGCGGCCGTCTACACGATCGTCTTGGGGAAGCCATGAAGATTCCAGCGATCGATCTTCTGATTTCGGGGCTCGAAGATTTCCCGCTCGACGAAGCGAACATCATCTCGATTGGCGCGCTCGAGTCAACGGTTGATCCGCTCGAGCCGTTCGTCAATTCGAACCAGTTTGCGATCGAACTGGCGGGCGAATCGGAGTCGAATGGCAAGCAGATTCGCGATCTGTTTTCGCGCGATCCGATCAGCGTCGGAACGCTCGCGCAAAACTGGTTGATCGGCGAATCGACGATGAAGATTTTGAACTCTTCGCTCGTGACTCCGACGGTCGTTTGCGTCGGTCCATCAACGTTTTTGCTCACGCCGCAATCAACCTCGGGCAACGTTCAAACTTGCGCAGTTTCTGATTTGAACTTCCCTTCGCAGGTCTGCAATCTGTACTCCGATCCGAACCTCGGAATCTCGATGGAGATCTCGAAGTGGCCGCGAGTCTGGAAAGGGCGAATCGTACGGATCCGGCTCAATGGCGTTCCTTGGCGCTATGCATATTTTGCAGACAATCCGCGCTTTTCGCTTTCCTCGGTGACGTTGACGCTCGTTCCGCTCGATGCGCGGATTCGCGATCATCAACCGCAGCCTTTGACGCCAACGATCGCCAACTTTCACGCGAACAATCGGTCATATATCCGCAACGCCAAAGGGCGCTCGATCTTTTTCTGCGCGGCGACCAATTGGCCGGCCGCGTTGGTCGGCGCAATTGCGGGAACGTATTCATTCACAATCCCGTCTTCGACAACTTTCGAGACTGCTGCGATCTATTCGCTCGTTCAAAATACGACGGCGACTTTGCCTGGAGGGTTCGTTGTTCCGATCGACATTGTGGCGACGAATTATTGGGCGACGCGTCCTGCAATCGCGAAAAATGGCGGCGGCTTTTTGGGGCTCGATGGCTTATCGGCAAATGGTTTGACCGGTTATCTTTCATCGTCCGTCACCTCGAACAATTTCACGATTTGCCCGCTCGATTCGATCCGCTTTTATTTGACGGCAGATTCTCCAACAGGATCGCGCGCGAGCAAAATCGCGACGCGATCAACGAACGTCACCAACAAAGATCCACTCGTTACCGTGACGCGATACGGGAACAGTTATGGCTCGACGCTCAACGTTCAGCCGAACGTTTCAACGACGATCAATCTGCCCAAAATCTCGATCGGTTTTCTCTGGCAACAAAACGAATCAACGACGCAGCGCGTTCATTCCGAATCGGGGTTGTTCAGTACGATTTCGTGGCATTGTTTCGCATGGTCGAAGTTCAAAACATGCTGGACGATCGCAGATTCGGCTCTCGGATTGGATCAGTTGATCCATGAATCGGACGTCTACTCGTTGCGCCCGATCAGCGAACCAGATACGCATGCTTTTCAATCGGTTTTGCGCGGCCGAATTCGCGGATCGACGCCCGCAAAAGCTGAGGCGGTGACGTCGCATCTTGCAAGCTTCACCCTCGATCCGAACGTCGTCGTCAACGTCGCCGAAGCGTCGAATTGGTGGTGCCCGGGCGAAGACGAACTTTGCTTGACTGAGCAGTTTTGCTCGTTCGGCGAATCGATCTGGCTGGACGCAGAGTGGACCGAAGACGGCGAAACTTTTTTCAAGCGCCACTTCCTCGCGACGCTCGATTCTCAACCCGTCACTGGGTGCTTTCGGTACAAGATCGGCGAGGGATTGCTGCGCACATTGTACGAAAACGACTGCGCGGGGATCGGCGATTGGTTCGGCCATCGAGCAAAATTTTCTGCGGATCCGACGATCTATTCGCGCACGATTTCGGGCGTTCTCTTCACTTATCTTCTTGGCGGAACTCCGGGAAACGTCCTTTGTTTGCCCGCGAGTTTGATCAACAGCGCCTCGCTTTCCGACAACGATTCTGGTTTATCGTTGATCTCTGGTTGGCGATTTGAAGACGCCGAAGCGCTCGACAAAAACCTTGGGGCTCTTCTCGCTTTGGGGCAAACAGCGCTTTCGTTTTCGTGCTCGGAATCAACGCCTTATGCGATTGCGCGTCGCTGGATCGGCGCACCAACTCGAGACGAAACGCCGATTCCGATCGACGAATCAGTTCTGCTCGACGTACCAGTTGCGGAGCGCTCTTCGGAGATCGTCGCAGACTACGAACTGAGGTTCGCAGACGACAAAACGGTTACCTATTCCGATCGCTTGGCGAAGTCGCTTTTCAACGCAGAAAAAACGTTCGAGCTCGATCTTTCTGCGTGCCCGCTCAACGTTTCGATGAGCGTCGATGCGCTCGCAGATGCGATCGTTGGAACGCTGGCCGATCTGGTAAATCGTTTCGGCGCTGAGCGAATGACTTACTCATTTTCGGTGCCGTTCGAGGTTGGCGGATGGATCGCGCCGGGCGATTTGATCGCGTTTTCATGTTCGAGGATCGTTGGCGCATCTTCGATCGTGAGCCCGGTCAACTTGGCTTGTCGCGTGCTCGATGTTTCGCAAGATCTCGTTGGACAAACGACGCGGCTTCGAGTCGTTGGCGATTCGCGAATCGTCGCTAAATATCAACGCGGTTCGCGCGTGCTCGGAGGATGGGCGACGACAACGATCACTGTCGACGACGCTTCTTGGATCACTGTTGGCGCGACAGTCTATGCGGCCGGAAATACGGCGTATGTTGTGCAATCGAAGAGCGGAAATCAGCTCACCTTTTCTTCAGCTTTTCCGTTCTGCACTTATCTCTATGGCGCTCAAGACAACACGCGTTTTCGGTTCGGGAACGATGTTCTGGCATGAAAAGAAAGGCGGTGAAAAAATGGAAACTCAACAGGTTGGAGCGGTGGCACAACTGCTCACAGATTATGGTCCATGGGGATTGATGGCGGTGCTTTGTTTGGTCGTTACTCATCTCTATCGCCAGCAAGTCGCGCTTGGAAAAGAGATGAGAACGACTGTCGAAAAATATGCGAGCGATACGGCGAAACTTCACGAACAAACGCTCGAAGAGCTTCGACGATCGCGTGAATGCGTCGAGCGAAACACCGAGGCGCTTTCGCGGTTGGCGTCGCGCGATCATAGCGCATCGTAAAGCTCAGAGCATGCGGCGAGAAAGTTCTTCCTCGCCTCTTTGACGACGGTGTACCTCGGATCGCTTTTGTCGTCGCACTCCGACAAAAAAACGTTCAACTCTTCAAACCATCCGAGCAAAGAATCGATGCGTTTGAGCTCAAGTTCGCAAACGAATTTCACGTCTCGAGCGCGGCGATCTTCGCTCGAAAACCAGAACGGCGCCCATTGGCCGTAAAGATCGCGCAGGCGTTTTTGCTCATCTTCACTCAGCTCAATTCGCTCAGAGGCCATAGCGCATCGAGCAGTTTTTGCATCGCTTGCCGCGCTTCTCGCCATGTTTCGTCACCTCGGTTTTCTTCATCAAGTCGTTTGAAAATCGTCGCGAACTTCGCCAGCTTTCGAACGTGTTCGACGCGAACGCGCCCGATATAGGCGATCGTTGCGGCTGATGTTCCGGCGTGCGTTGGATCGGGGAAAGTAAACATCACTTCAACTTCTTCTTTTGGGCGGCGGCTTCGCCGATCAGGCGTTCGAGAACGAAACACCATGAATAAAACCAGTTGCGAAGATCGCTGTTTGCGAGCGATGGCGATTCGAATCCCTCGGCGCAAATTCGATGCGCAGTGATCAAGGTTCGCTCGAGCAGTTCGAGATCGACAAGCGCTTTCGGCTCGTATGATCGCGGGCTCACCTCGATTCCCCCTTCGTTTTTCGTGGCCGCTTTGCGACGGTCAAACAGAATTTGCAGATATATCGCCAATCGTTTTCGATCGCCGAATCGACTGGTCGAAGATCGTTGAGCGCGTAAATTTTGCGGCAACAATAGCACTCGCCCCAAGCGCTCGGCTTGGGGACGATGCGAAGATCACCCGGCTTCATGGTGGCGTCTCCTTTTCTTCGCCTTCGATCTTTAAGTAGTCGTACTCAGTGCAAAACGTCGGCATCGAATCGAGCGCTCGGAGCGATTGTTCAACTGCTTGAGCTTCTCGCCAGCGCCAAAAATTTTCGGGTGAGGCTTCTTTTTTCCATGCGTGAAAAGCGGCGAGGGCTTTGCTTCGCGCATCTTCGATTTGATCAATTATGTTCATCATGCCTCTTCGGGTGGTTGTTTCCAAAAAGGAAACTGTTCAAATCTTGATCCGGCTCTCGTAGTACTGCCCCTGCATCGGCGAGCCTTTCAATCAAGCAGAAGTCGAGAGCTTTAGTCTTGTCGTTCATTGCTTCTCCTATCGGAGAAAAAATTGATACGGCGGCGCGATGTCGTAAACGAGCATGCCGCCGCCGTAGTCGGCTACAGCGTGCACCAGCAGTCGAGGCGCGGCCTGTGCTTGCTTCGGCGCTGGTGCTTTGCTCTGCTCGGTCGTTTCGGACGAGCTCACCGTCTCCGGGTACTCGAACGGCTCATCGTGCAGTTCGGGCCTAGTTTAATTTTCATGCGAGCGCCCCTCCCCCTAAACATGAGTCTCGGTCATCTTCGCACGTAGCTCCGGAGGATTTTGTCCACCCTGTAAAGCAATTCTCTCCACCTGTTGTAGTCTGATTCCGAGACTGGTTCTGTCTCATCCCAGTTGTCTTCCATGTCTTCGAGCACAGTATCCAGAAGAATCATTGCATTTCTGAGGCTACTCTTTTCTTGTTCAGTCATGACTGCTCCTCATGCGCTTTCATGCGTTCCATTGTGCTATTCGCGAGCCCGCAAGCCGGATCAAGCCAGATCCGGGCGGCTTCTTCGACTTCGTCGTCGTCGTCGCCGCCCATGCTGGGATCGTCGTCGTCTTCGACTTCGTCGTCGTCGTCGCCGCCCATGCTGGGATCGTCGTCGTCGTCGACTTCGTCGTCGTCGACTTCGTCAGCGGTAACCGGGCGCAGGTGCGCTTTCATGTAGTCGTCCATTCTGGCGATTGCGTCTACGATGATTTTCGCGTGCATGCGTTCGTCGGACGTGAGCGCGCAATCGTCCAATAACCAACGGGCGTTTCGTGCTATAACGCCCATTCTGGCAAACAAAATCGCGGCGTCATAGTAGCTGATCGCCATTACTCGTACTCCTTCGGCAGAACCTCGGCGACCGCCTTTAAGACGTCTTGCAAGTGCGTGATCTGCTCCTCATGCGCTTTCATGCGTTCCATTGTGCTATTCGCGAACTTTTCAAAGCTGGCGTGAATCTCATTGAAGGCCCGGCGCAGAATGTTCATTTTCTCTTCGAGCAGTCCGATCTTTTCTTCTCGCTGGCGTGGCTCATGCTCCAATCGAAAGATTCGCCGGTCGAAGTCGTTCTCGAGATTCTCTTGCTCTTTGCAGTGCTTGCGCTTTTCTTCTTCAAGCGCATCGATCCGCTTGCTCACGGTGTCGATGCGCTCGTCCAGCCCTGCATCGATCTCATCGAGCACATTTAAGCGCTTCTCAACATTGATCAAACGCTCGTTCACACCGCTTGAGAAAGTCCAGAGCCGATCAAGCCGCTCGTGCGCGTTGCTGTCGCGAGCATCGTTTTCAACGGGCTCGGGTTGGTCTGAGGGCTTTTGTTGCGGCGCGGGG
>JAEEGL012478851.1_pt1 | contig 31959 bp, 18 predicted proteins | sample 9134231 | NCBI WGS metagenome assembly JAEEGL01 (sample SAMN16246548, study PRJNA631951) | gut metagenome | biome: gut microbiome; feature: rumen; material: fiber-attached | host: Bos | place: Iran: Karaj | collected 2018-10 | reverse complement strand
GATAAAAATATTATAGTTTCAGCTGGAGCTGGTTCTGGTAAGACTGCAGTATTAACTGAAAGAATAAGTCAAATCCTATTATCTGGCCATACTTTAGATGAATTATTAGTTCTAACATTTACTAATAAAGCGGCAGCTGAAATGAAGGAAAGAGTAAGAAAGAAGATATTAGCTAATAATAATCTACTTATTCATAAGGATAAGGTTGATTCTGCCAATATTACTACCTTTGATGCTTACTGCCAATTTATAGTAAATAAATATGGCTATTTATTAAATATATCTGATATTAATGTAGCTGATAATGTTTATCTTGAAATAAAGGCTAATAAAATATTAGATGAAATAATATTAGATCATTTTAAAAATGATAAGGAAAATATCAAAATGTATTTTGATTTATTTCCTGATAAAAATGATAGTGGCCTAAAGGCTATCATTTTAAGCATGTATAAAAAGATTGATATTATTATTGATAAGGAAAGCTTTTATAATACTTATTTTGATAAATATTATGGAAAGGAATTTATCAATAATTCTATTAATGAATATTTTAATTCAATTAAAAAAGCCTTAGATAAGGCATTATTATATAAGGATGAATTAATTAACTTATTAGAGGAGGAAAAGGAATATACCTACTCTAAGGATTTAGTTGATGCTAGTAGTGAAGAATTATATGATTTTATCATTAATTTATATGAATTTATTGAATCAAAATATAGCCTAGATGATTTAAAAGTATTCTTTAGTGATTTTGCAATTCCAAGAATTAGCCAAAAGAATAAAAACGACCTAGATTTAAAAGAAATTAGAACTAGATTATCTAGCTTAAGAGGCAATTTAAAGGATTTATTAGATGATGTTATTCCGACTATTATTTCTAAGGATGATTTAGTTTTAGAATTAGATGAAAATAAAAAGCTAGTTAAATTCTTATTAGATATTATTAAAGAATTTGATGATAAATTTTATGAATTTAAAAAGGAAAATTCCTTATATTCATTTATGGATATTCAAAAGATAGCTATTGAGCTATTAAAAATTGAAAGTGCCAGAAATGAAATAAAGGATTCCTTATATGAAATATTAATTGATGAATATCAGGATACTTCCTATATTCAAGAATATTTTATCAACCTAATATCTAAAAATAATGTCTATGTTGTTGGTGATATTAAACAAGGTATTTATCGCTTTAGAAATGCTGAACCAGAATTATTTAATGATAAATATAATACTTATAAGGTTATTGATAAATATGATAATAGCTCTAGAGGAATGAGAATTGATTTAACTAAGAACTTTAGATCAAGAAAAGAAGTTTTAACAAATATTAATTTAATATTTGATAAGCTTATGACGCTAGAATATGGTAGTGCTGCCTTTAAAGAATCTCACGAGATGGTTTATGGCTTAACTGATTATAACAATCAAAGCCTTAAGGATTATAACTATAATATGCAAATTCTAAGCTATTCTACTGAAAAGGAAGATGATGATAGTGAAGGAATTAATGCTACTACTCAAGAGATAGAAGCTAATATTATAGCAAAAGATATTAAAGAAAAAATGAATAATAATTTTAAGGTCTTCGATTCTGATTCTAAGGCTTTAAGAGATGCTAAATATAGCGATTTTGCCATATTAATTGATAGAGGAACAAGCTTTGAAATCATTAAAAAGATATTAGAAAGTAAGAATATTCCAGTATCAATTGAAGCTGATTTAAAGCTTAATGAGGATAATATTACACTTATATTATCAAGTCTAGTAAATCTAGTTGTTCTAACTAAAAATCATACATTTAATAGTAATTATTATCATTATTTTATGAGTATAGCTAGAAGCTACTTATTCATGATGGATGATGCTAAAATTTATGATATTGTCATGTCAGCGAAAGATGGCTATGGCTTTAAAAATGAAGAGCCTAAGAGTAATATTATTTCTGATAAGATTAAAATGATAGCATCTCATCTAAATGAATTTTCAAATTCAGATATTTTTACAATGTTAATAGATGAATTTGAACTTATTAAGAAGCTACCACTTGTTGGTAATACTCAATCTAAATTAATTATTATAGATAGAATAAGAAATTATATAGATTCATGGAGTAGCTTTGGTGAAAGCCTAGATACTATTTCAGAATATATAAAAGAGATGCTAAATGATGACAATAATAAATATTCAATAGATACAACTGGCTCTGATGCAGTTAGAATTATGACTATTCATAAATCTAAGGGTCTAGAATTCCCTATTTGTTATTTCCCAATGCTAGATAAGAAATTTATGGAAGCAGTAAAGGAAAGTGTAGGCTTAAATGTTAGATATGGTATGTATTTTTCAAAAGAATCTATCATTAGAGCTTTAGCTAAAAATAAGGAAAGAAGCCTAGATTTATCCGAAAGAATTAGATTATTTTATGTTGCCTTAACTAGAGCAAGAGAACAGATGATTTTAATTTCTCCTAATTTAAAAAAGGAAATTAATTATGTTGATGAAATTAGATCATTTAACGATATGCTAAATTATGTTAAGGATGATTTAAATAATTATATTGTTAATATTGATTTATCTACATATGAAATAGATGATGCATATCAAAGAAGAAAAAAGCTAAAGGATATTAAATATCATGAAAAGCCAATCTATAATAACGTTAGCTATCTAAGTGATATTATTTCTCAAAATAGAATATCAAAGGAAGTAATAGAGGTATTATCAGATAGAGAACAGGAAAATCTAGATTTAGGTTTAAAATATCATAGATATATGGAATTATTAGACTTTAATAATATCGATACATCAAATATTAAAGAGCCTAATATTAAAGCTGATATAGAATTAGTCTTAAATAATGATATTATGAAGGAATTATCAAAAGCTAAAACATATCATGAGCATGAATTTATTTTCTTAGATAAAAAGACAAATGAAACATTCCATGGTATTATAGATTTACTTGCGGTATATGATGATCATATCGATATTATCGATTATAAGCTATTTCATATTGATGATTTAGCTTATGATAGACAGCTATCTATATATAAAAGATATGTAGAATCTATATCTAATTTACCAATTAGATGTTATTTATTATCACTTGCGCTTAACAAGGTAAGGGAGGTTAAAATATGAAAGAAATAAAGGTAATAGTTAGAGATAAGAATACAATCGTATTAGATGAGGATGCCCAAAAGGGTGATTATATTGATTTAACAAGCTTAAAAAGTGTTGATTTAACTCAGCTTGAAAATGCTATTGCATCTGGTAAAGACCAAATATATGAAAAAAAGCTTGAGGAAGCAAAAAAAGCTGATGAGCTTCAAAAACAATTAGATTTAGAAAAATCTAGTGCTAATATTAAACAACAGTATCAGGAACTATTAGCTAAGAAGAATGAAGAAATTGCTAATTTAAAAAATACAATTCAAAATAGCAATTTAGCTAAGGAATTAGAAATTAAAAAGACTGAAGCTAAAAATCAAGAAGATTTAAAGAATAAAGAATTTGTAATAAAAGAATTAGAGTTGAAGCTTCAGGCTAAGGATGCTGAAAATGATTTAAAGATTAAAGGCATTGAAGAAAAATATAAAAATGAGTTACAACAGAAGGATGTTCAAATAGATTTTTATAAAGATTTAAAGATTAAAGCCTCAACTAAATTATTAGGTGAAACATTAGAACAGCACTGTCAAAATTCATTTAATCAAATTAGAATGGCAGCCTTCCCTAATGCTTATTTTGAAAAGGATAATGATACATCTATTTCAGGCTCTAAGGGTGATTTTATCTTTAGAGAACAAACAGAAGAGGGTGCTGAGCTTATTTCAATTATGTTTGAAATGAAAAATGAGGCAGATACTACTTCAACTAAGCATAAAAATGAGGATTTCTTTAAAGAATTAGATAAAGATAGAAATGAGAAAAAGTGCGAATATGCAGTACTTGTTTCTATGCTAGAGGCAGAAAATGAATATTATAATAATGGAATAGTAGATGTTTCATATAGATATCCAAAGATGTATGTTATAAGACCTCAATTCTTTATTCCAATTATTACATTATTAAGAAATGCTAATTTTAGAACTGTTGAAACTAAAAATGAGCTAGAAAAAATTAAAAATCAAAATCTAGACATCACTAATTTTGAGAATAAATTATTAGATTTCCAGGATAAATTTAATAAGAATGTTTTAACCGCAAAAACTAAATTTGATGACGCTATTAGCGAAATAGATAAGACAATTACTCATTTAACTAAGGTAAAAGAAGCATTATTATCATCAGAAAATAATTTAAGATTAGCTAATGATAAGGCTCAGGATTTATCAATTAGAAAGCTTACCTATAATAATCCTACAATGAAGGAAAAGTTTAAGGAAATAGAAGATAAAAAATAAAATTTAGCTTCGTGTAAAAAAATTGTTGCATTATGAAAAAATTTTGTTATAATAATAAATGCACGAAGCAAATGCCGCAGTAGTACAACGGTTAGTACCTATGCTTGCCATGCATATGATGACGGTTCGATTCCGTTCTGTGGCTCCATTAAAAAATGTAAGCACTGATTAGATTCGGTGCTTTTTTTGTTTTATTACTTTATGTATATTTACCTCTAGTAAATAATTTTATAGAATTAAGGAGAGATTTATAAAAAATATAGGTGAAGGTTATGATTATAAATACAGGTCAAAGAACTGATATACCAGCCTTTTATTCTAAGTGGTTTATAAATAGAATAAAAGAAGGTTATGTATTAGTTAGAAATCCATTTAACCCTAATTTAATAACGAAATTTTTACTAGATCCAAAGGTTGTTGATGTTATAGGCTTTTGTACTAAAAATCCAAGACCTATGCTTGCCTATTTAGATGAATTAAAGGATTTTGGACAATATTGGCATGTTTCTATAACTGGCTTTGGAAGGGATTTTGAACCAAATGTTCCACCTGTTAATCAAGTAATAGAGGATTTTAAATATTTATCTAATAAGGTTGGGAAAAATTCAATTGCTTGGCGCTATACACCAATTATAATTAATGATAAATATACAAAGGATTATCATATTAAAGCTTTTGAATATATAGCTTCTAAGCTTGAAGGCTATACAGATATAGTTGTTTACGGCTTTGTTGATATTTATAAAAAACTTGAAATAAATCATCCAGAAATTAAAGACTGTGATGATGTAACTAAAATTGAAATAACAAAGGAATTCATTAAGATTGCTAGTAAGCATCATATGAGCTTAAGATTATGCTCAAAGGAAAAATGGCTAAAGGAGTATGGTGTTGATATAGATGGCTGTATGAGGATAGAAGATTATGAAAAAAGTATCTCCTCTAAGCTTAATATTAAGAAAAAGACAGAAGCTAGAAAGGGCTATTGTTCATGCTATCTATCAAATGATATAGGCTCTTATAATTCTTGTCCACATTTATGCAGGTATTGTTATGCTAATGGCAATAAGGATTTAATATTAAAAAATTATCAAAGCCATGATGATAATTCACCACTATTAATTGGACATGTTAATGAGTTTGATGAGATTAAAGAGGCTAAACAAGAATCGAATAAAGACGAAAGAATCACATTATTTGATTTGTAATATGTTGTTTTCACTTTTGAAAATAATATGCTATAATTAGTCGGTATCTACCAAAAAGGAGGTAACCAAATTGAGAATCGAATTTAAAGATGTTAAATTTGAATATAATCAAAAGGATAAGGCACTTAATGGTGTTTCTTTTGATGTTGAGGATGGATCTTGGGTATCAATTATTGGACACAATGGTTCTGGTAAATCAACTATTGCTAAGCTACTTGTAGGTTTAGTATTTCCTAATTCAGGAGAAATTCTTTTTGATGGTGAAAAATTAACTGAAGATAATTTAAGTAAGATTAGAAGAAATGTTGGAATAGTATTCCAAAACCCTGATAATCAATTTGTTGGATATAATGTTAAATATGATATTGCCTTTGGACTTGAAAATCATAATGTTCCAAGAGAAGAAATGTTAAAGCTTATAGATGAATATACTAAAAAGGTTGATATGGATAAATTCATTGATAGAGAGCCTCAGACATTATCTGGTGGACAAAAACAAAGAGTCGCTATTGCGGGTATTTTAGCGCTAAATTCAGATGTTATCATCCTAGACGAGGCAACATCTATGCTAGACCCAGAAGGCGTAGAGGATATCGAAAATTTAATTGAAGAGCTACATAAAAATTATCATAAGACAGTTATTACAATTACTCATGATTTATCATTAGCCCAAAAATCAGATGAGGTAATTGTTTTAAGAGATGGTTTAATTATTGGCGAAGGTAAGCCTGAAGATATTTTAAAGGATGAAATGCTACTAAAGAGCACATCCTTAGATATGCCTTTTAATTTAAAGGTTTATGGCGAGGCTATGTCTAATGATATTTTAAAAAATGATGAAAGGCTTATGGATGCGTTATGGGAATATCGTTTAAAAATGTAAGCCATTCTTATAGAGGGCTAAGTAAGAAGGATGTTACTGTTGCCTTAGAAAATATCAATTTAGAAATTAATGATAAGGATGAATTTGTTTCTATAATTGGTAAAACAGGTGCTGGTAAATCATCTTTAATTGAGCATATGAATGCTTTAAAGCTACCTACAACAGGTACTGTTGAAATATTTGATTATGTTATTACTCCAAAGAAAAAGAAAAATCCAAAGCTTAAGGGTGTAAGAAAAAGAGTTGGATTTGTTTTCCAATTTCCAGAATATCAATTATTTGAAGAAACTGTATTAAAGGATATTATGTTCGCTCCAAAGAATTTTGGTATGAAGGAAGAGGATGCTAAAAAGAAGGCGATTGAGGTAGCTAAAAAGCTAGGTATTGAAAAACTTTTAAATAAATCACCATTTAATTTAAGTGGTGGTCAAATGAGAAAATGCGCAATTGCTGGTATTTTAGCGTATGATCCTGATATTTTACTTCTAGATGAGCCTACAAGAGGACTTGATCCAAAGTCTAGTAAGGAAATAATGGAGTTATTCTATGATATATATAAAACATTAGGAAAGACTATTGTTTTAATTACTCATGATATGAATTTAGTATATGAATATTCATCTAGAGTTGTTGTTTTAAATGATAGTCATATTACATATGATGGTGATAAGCAAAAGCTGTTTGAAAATGATGAATTAATTAAAGAAAATCATTTGACAAAGCCTGATGTTTTAAAGCTTATTGATTATTTGAATGAAAAGCTAAATTATAATATTGATTATAATACTCATAATTTAGATGAGCTTATGGCAAAGGTGGTGAAGCTTCATGGATAATATCACCTTTGGTCAATATGTTGAAGGACACAGCTGGATTTATAAGCTGGATCCTAGAGTTAAAATATTTTTAGCAATCCTACTTATTGTTACTATATTCTTAATTCCAAATTTAATAGGTATGGGTATAGCATTTGGAGTATTTTTATTAATATTTTTATCAACTAGAATATCATTTTTAAAGGTATTAAAGGGCTTAAAGCCTATACTATTTTTAATGATATTTACTATCGCATTACAAATAATATATACTCACGATGTAACATATAATCTTTTGTATACATTTGATATGCAAATAGGCTTATATCAGGTATTAATATTAGTTGGATTATTATTGTTATATTTCTTTACACGAAAGCATATTCCTTTTAGAAGTATATATTTGTTATTATTAATTTTTATTGGCTTTTGTATATTATGGCAAAATCCATTTGAAAAATTTAATTGGAGCTTCAATATAAATTGGGTTTCATGGAAATTTGATGTATATCAGCAGGGTATTGAAAGAGCTGGCTTTATTCTAATTAGACTTGTTATTATGATTGGAATAACATCACTTTTAACACTTTCTACAATGACTACTGATATCAATAATGGTATTGAGGGAATACTTGCCCCATTAAAGCTATTAAAGATTAAGGTTGGAGTATTTTCTATGATGATTGCCTTAACATTAAGATTTATTCCAACATTAATAGAAGAATCAAGAAAAATCATGAAGGCTCAGGCCTCTCGTGGCGTTGATTTTGAAGAAGGTAGATTAAAGGATAAGGTTAGTCAAATTATATCTTTATTAATTCCAATGTTTGTCATCTCATTTAAGAGAGCTGATGATCTTGCTAACGCGATGGAGGCAAGAGGCTATGTTATTGGAGCTAAGAGAACTAAGCTTGATGAACTTAAGCTTAGATGGCGCGATTATGTCTGTATAATTTTATCACTTGGCCTTTTAGGCTTAGTTATTTGGAGTATGGTATATTATGGTTAGATATAAATGTATATTATCATATGATGGATATAATTATATGGGCTTTCAAATTCAAAATGATTTGCCTACTATTGAGCTTGAAATAAATAAGGCTATGTATAAGATGCTAAATAAGGATATAAAAATATATCCATCAGGTAGAACTGATAGATATGTTCACGCAAGAGCGCAGGTTATTCATTTTGATTTAGATAATTATATTGAGCCAAGTGCGCTTAAAAGAGGTATTAATACCTTTTTACCTTCAGATATTTATGTTAAAAGTGTAGAAGAGGTAGATTTAGATTTTCACGCTAGATTTAGTGCGAAATCTAAGGAATATAGATATTATATTAATACCTTAGAGTATAATCCTTTTTATGCTAGATATTCATCTTATATTTATAATTTAGATGTTTGTAAGATGAAGGATGCGATTAAGCTGTTTGTTGGTAAGCATGATTTTAAAGGCTTTGCGAGTGCCCAAATAGATGAAAGAAAGGATACGATAAAAACTATCTTTAAGGCTGAATTAGTTGAAAAGGATGGTTTCTTAGAATTCATTTTTGAGGGTACAGGCTTTTTAAAATATCAGGTTAGAAAAATGGTTGGTATTTTAATTAATATAGGTAGTAATAAGGCAGTAAAGGAAGATATTTTAAAAATATTTGAAACCGGTGATACTAAAATAAATCATATGGTAGCAGATGGCTGTGGTTTATTTTTAGAAAAGGTTAATTATTAGAGTCAATATTCATTGGCTCTTTTTAATTTTTTATTGTATAATCTAGTTATATGAATGGGGTGGTAGGTATGAAAAGAAAACTACTATTTTTAAATATGATTTTGTTGTTTATTTTTTTACTTTCCCCTAACGTTTTCGCAAATGAATATTTATCAGATAAAACTGAGACAAATTATAACTCTAATAATGGCTTACTAACTGGTAAGGCAAATACTATTTGTCAAACTGCAGATGGCTATATTTGGATTGGGCAATATGCTGGTTTAACTAGATATGATGCAAAATCATTTACTACTATTACAGCCTATAATGATTACAACATTACAGGTATTACAGCATTAGCTGCCTACGGTAATAGTCTAGTTATTGGAACTCAAGGTGGCTTATTTGTTAGATATGATAATGGTGAGATAAAATCATTATCTGAAACCCTAACGGATAAAATTGCTATTAACGATATTAAGGTATATGGTGATGTAGTCTTTATCGCAAGTGATACAGGTGTATTCTTATATTCATTTTCAACTGATAAGCTTTCACTAAATTCTGGTGGTAAAGGAGATATTACAAAGGTCGCTCCTATTAATGAGAAAGAGTATTTTTATGTAACATCACTTGATAAGGTTTATGGTAATTTAAGTCCAGATTCAATCTATTATGGCGAAACTAATATTAAAAGTATTTATTTTGATGGCACATTACTATATTTAGGTGAAAGAAGTGGTGGCGTTGTTGCCATTGATAATCAAGGTGCTGTAGTTAAAAGAATTGAGCTTGATGGTGAGCAATGCGTAAATGATATTTTATCTTCTAATGGTTCACTTTATATCGCAACAGATAAAGGTTTATTTGTTAGTCATGGTGATTCTAAGGCTAAAAAAGTTGATAAATTAGAGGTTAAAGAATCACTACAAAGAATCATTGTAGATTATGAAGGTAATATTTGGATTGCCTCTAGTTTATTTGGTGTTTCAAAGATTACAACAAATGAATTATTTGATTACTATTTTGAGCATAATTTAGATGCTGGTAGTGTAAATGCCATTATAAAGTATAATGGATTAACATATATTGCGACATCTGAGGGCTTAGATGTTGTAAATGAAGAAAACAATCTTGCAATTAATAATGAGCTAACTAATATGTTAAAGGATGTAAGAATTAGAGATTTAGAGGTATATAAGAATAAATTATATATCGCAACCTACGACTCTAACGATTATGATTTACTAGAATACGACGGAACAAATATTAATAACATTGGTTCTTTAAATTTGATAGAACAAGGCGAATATGATGATAGTAAGGCTAAAAATATAAGATGCGTTACTGTAGCTGAAGATTATCTTTTAATTGGAACAAATTATGGTATTACTAGATTTGATGGAACAAATTATTATACTAAAAAGCTAGATAAGAGAGTTCTATATATCTATTATGCAAATGGTACAGTATATTTAGCATTAGAAAAGTCAGGATTTGCCACAATAAATCTTGAATTAGGCCATCCAATGCTTATATCTGATAAATATAGTTCACCACTTAAATGCTTATATGTTAACGGTGGTTTATTATTCAACGATAACAATTTCTTATATTTTTATAAAGATGGAGAGATTAGCTTAATTAACAATACCTTAATAGGTTCTATTGTTGAGCTAGAATATATCGATAATAGATATATTGTAGGAACAGATACTAATGTATATATTTTTGATGATATCTTTGATAAGAATTCTAATTATATAGTTCTTGATAATAATAATGGCTTAAAGAGTAGTCTTGTAGGTAATTCTAGTGGCTATTATGATAAGGATGATAATAGTTATTATTTTGCGACATCAAGTGGTGTTTTTGTATATGATTTAGCTAGAGGAAAGGCTGAAAATATTAAAAGAAAAATAGCTATAGATTCTATTGTTGTTGATGATCAAGTATTTACTGGAAATGAGATTAATATTAAGCCAAATGCGAAAAGAATATCTGTTAGTGTAGCTGTGTTAAGCTATTCAACTAATCAACATTATAATATTTATTATAAGCTTGACGGTGTTGATAATGATTATCAGGCTATAGGCTCTACTGATTCATTTAAGATTGACTACACTAACTTAAAGGGTGGAAAATATACTTTAACTATCTATTCAAAGGATTTTGATGGAACTATTAGTGATAATACAATTTCATTAACTATTAATAAACAAAAGGCTGTCCATGAACAAGCTTGGTTCTGGGTAATTATCGTATTACTTAGTTTAGCATTATTTGGATTATTAAACTATCTAGTAATTTATAATAAAGCTGTTAAGGCTAAGAAAAGAGAAGCAGAATTAAAGGGTATTACTATTGAATCTATAGAGGCTATTGCTAGAACAATCGACGTTAAGGATACATATACTAATGGTCATTCAATTAGAGTTGGTCATTTTTCAAGAATTATAGCTAAAAAGCTAGGTATGGAGGGCAATGAGCTTGAAAACCTATATTATACAGCCTTACTTCATGATATTGGTAAAATAGGTATTCCTGATGCTATATTAAATAAACCTGGTAAGCTTACTGATGAGGAATACGCTCAGATGAAGAGTCATACTACTAAGGGCGCTAAGATTTTAAAGGATATTTCAACTATTCCAAACATTGTTGAGGGTGCAAAATATCACCATGAAAGATGGGATGGTAGTGGTTATCCTGAAGGTTTAAAAGGTGAAGAAATTCCTTATATTGCTAGAATAATTTGTTGTGCAGATTGTTATGATGCGATGGCTACAAAGCGTACTTATAAGGACCCTTATCCAAAGGAAAAAATCATATCTGAATTTGAAAGATGTGCAGGGACTCAATTCGATCCAGATATGGCTAAGGTAGTAGTAGAATTGATAAAAACTGATGAGCTTCGTGAGGGAGCTTAATATTATATATAATAATAAATAATAAAAATGTACTAATTTTAGTACATTTTTTTGTTATATTTAATACAGTGTTTTTTAAATTTTTTTAATATTTTTTAATTATTAATGTCAAAAAATTGTTGAAATTTGCAAATCAGGGTAGTATAATACTAAAATGCCTATTATGGCAACATTTTGAATTTTTTTGAAGCTAACTATATAATAGTTATAGTTAAAATATAGATCGTGGTTATCCTTAAAAAAGAGGCATTAAACAGCCTTATAAGTTATCTTATGAAGTTCTTTCGAACAGTTTAAAAAAATAGAAAGGATACTAAAAAGGGTACAAGTAAATGAATTACAAAGAGGTCAATTATGGTAAAAAATCTGTAAGACGTAATTATTCAAAAATTCGTACTGACGTTGATTTACCAGGATTGGTTGAGATTCAAACTAAATCTTTTGATTGGTTCGTTAGTCAAGGCTTAAAAGAAGTATTCGAAGATATTTCTCCAATCGAATCATTCAACAAAGATTTAAGTCTTTCTTTTGTTGACTACCATTTTGAAGAGCCTAAGTTTGACGTTGTTGAATCAAAGCTAAGAGACATTAACTATTGTCGTACATTAAAAGCTATTGTTCATCTTGAAAACACTCAAACTGGTGAGGTTCAAGACCATGAGATTTTTATGGGTGATATCCCATACATGACTCCAGTTGGTACATTTATTATCAATGGTGCTGAGCGTGTTATTATTTCTCAAATCGTTCGTTCATCTGGTGTTTATTATTCAAAAGAAATTGATAAGAAGACTGGTGACATTAAGTTTGCTGGTCAAATCATTCCAACACGTGGTGCATGGATTGAATATGAAGCTGGATCAAAGGATGTTTGGTATGGTAAGCTAGATAGATCTAAGAAGATTCCTCTTACAACTATCTTAAGAGCTTATGGTTTATCAACAAACGAACAAATTACTGATTTATTCGGTAATAACAAGTATTTTAAGGCTACTTTTGAAAAGGATAATACAACAAATTCAGAGGATGCTGCAATTGAAGTTTACTACAAGTTAAGAGGCGATAGAGTTATCGTTGAAGGTGCTAGAAACTTCATTATCGACAGATTATTTGATGATAACAAGTATGATCTTCAAAAGGTTGGACGTTATAAGTACAATATTAAGCTTGATGTTTTACAAAGAGCAAAGGGCTTAACATTAGCTAAGGACGTTGTAGCTAAGGAAGATATTTTTGATGAAGAAACTGGTGAATTATTATTCAATGCTGGTCAAAAGATTTTAGAGACTGGCGCAGTTATCGATGAAGTAAATTCTAAGCTATTAGCTAAGGCTAGAAGTGCATTTAGAGAAAAGGTTTATTTAGGTAACACATTATGTGAAGACCCATATAATGAAATTCTTTATGTTGTAAATAAGGCTGGCGAGGAAGTTAAGATTATTGGTAATGATAATAGAGAAACAGCTCTACACATTACAATGTCAGATATTTTAGCTTCTGTAAGCTACTTCATCAACCTATACGACAATGTTGGTAACGTTGATGATATCGACCACTTAGGAAATAGACGTTTACGTTTAGTAGGCGAATTATTAAAGAATCAATTTAGAATTGGTTTTGCTAAATTAAAGAAGAATATTGAAGATAGAATGTCAACAGTTGAAGTTGATAAGGCTACTCCAACAAACCTTATTAACATTAAGCCTTTAACATCTTCAATAAAGGAATTCTTTGGTTCAAGCCAATTATCACAATTCATGGATCAAATTAACCCACTTGCTGAAATCACTCAAAAGAGAAGAATTTCTGCGTTAGGTACTGGTGGTATCGCTAGAGACCGTGCTGGTGTTGAGGTTCGTGACGTACACAATTCACACTATGGTCGTATGTGTCCAATTGAAACACCTGAAGGTCCATCAATTGGTTTGATTACATCTTTAGCTACTTATGCAAAGATTAATGAATTTGGTTTTATTGAAACTCCATACTTTATCGTTAAAAAGGATAAGAATGGTCAAAAATATGTTTCTGAGGATATCGCTTATTTATCAGCAGATGCAGAAGAGGGTAAGGTAATTGCTTCAGCTTCTACAAAGCTTGATAATGAAGGTCATATCATCGAAGAAAAGGTTATTGGTAGACGTAATGGAGAAACAGAAATGGTTGACCCTAAAGAGGTTGAATACATGGACGTATCTCCAAAGCAAATCGTATCAGTTGCTGCTGCATGTGTTCCTTTCCTAGAGCACGATGACGCTACACGTGCCCTAATGGGTGCAAACATGCAACGTCAAGCAGTTCCTATTATCAATCCAGAAAGCCCAATTGTTGGTACTGGTATGGAATATAGAGCAGCTAAGGATTCAGGTTCAGCTTTAGTAGCTCAAGAATCTGGTATCGTTGAATATGTAGATGCAAAGAGAATTATTGTTAAAGAAAATAATAATTACATGCACACTTATAATTTATATCAATTCTTAAGATCTAACTCTGCTACTGCAGTTATGCAACGTCCAATCGTTAAACCTGGTGAGGTTGTTGAAAAGGGCGATATCATTGCTGATGGTCAATCTATGAAGGATGGCGAATTAGCACTTGGTAGAAACGTTAGAATCGCATTCATGACTTGGGAAGGCTACAACTTCGAGGATGCCGTTATCATGAGTGAAAAGATGGTTTATGATGATGTATATACTTCACTTCATATTGATGAACAATCAGTTGAATGTCGTGATACAAAGCTAGGACCTGAAGAATTCACAACTGAAATTCCTAACGTTAATGATGCAGCTAAGAAGAATCTAGACGCAAATGGTATTATCGTTCCAGGTTCTGAGGTTAAGGAAGGAGATATCTTAGTTGGTAAGATTACTCCAAAGGGTCAAACAGATCCAACTCCAGAAGAAAGATTATTATTTGCTATCTATAATGAAAAAGCTAGAGATGTTAGAGATACATCACTTCGTGTTCCTCACGGAGGCGGAGGTATCGTACAATCTATTCAACATTTATCTAAGGCTAATGGTGATGACCTAGGTCCTGGTGTAAATGAGGTTGTAAGAATCTTTATCGTACAAAAGAGAAAAATCCAAGTCGGAGATAAGATGGCTGGTCGTCATGGAAACAAGGGTGTTATTTCAAATATCCTTCCAGTAGAAGATATGCCATTTAGCGCTGATGGTAAGCCAATCGATATCATGTTAAACCCTCAAGGTGTTCCTTCTCGTATGAACATTGGTCAGGTATTAGAATTACATTTAGGTATGGCAGCTAAGAAGCTTGGTGTTAAGGTTGCAACTCCAGTATTTGATGGTGCTACAATCGAAGATATTCAAGCTATCATGAAGGAAGCTGGAATGCCTGAAGATGGTAAGGAAGTTTTATATGATGGTAGAAGTGGTGAACCATTCGAAACTAAGATCACTGTTGGTATTATGTACTTCGTTAAGTTAAGCCACATGGTTGATGATAAGCTACATGCTAGAAACATCGGTAAGTATACATTAGTTACTCAACAACCAATGGGTGGTAAGGCTCAAAACGGTGGTCAAAGATTCGGTGAAATGGAAGTTTGGGCTCTACAAGCTTATGGTGCAGCTCATACATTAAGAGAAATGATGACTATTAAGTCAGATGACCTAGTTGGTAGAGATGCAGCTTATCATGCTATCACTTCAGGTGAACCAATTCCTGAATCTTCAATTCCAGAATCATTTAGAGTATTAACTCGTGAATTCCAAGCTTTAGGTATTCATGTAGAATTAATGAGCAATAATGGTGAAAATGAGGTTAACCGTTCAATCGTTGACCAAAAGATTAGACCATCTGTAAGACCAGGAACTGGTAGAAAAAATCCAGAAGAGGATAATAAGTAAGGAGGAGCAAAATGAGTAAACAATATAAATATTTAAAAGTCGGCCTAGCTTCTCCAGAGGAAATATTATCATGGTCTCATGGTGAGGTTACTAAGCACGAAACAATCAACTATAGAACTCTTAAACCAGATGTAGATGGTTTATTCTGTGAAAAAATCTTCGGTCCAACTAAGGATTATCAATGTGCTTGTGGAAAATCAAAGAGAAACACAGATAAGGGTAAAATTTGTGAAAAGTGCGGTGTTGAAATCACTGAATCAAGAGTAAGAAGAGAAAGAATGGGTCATATCCAACTAGCTAGTCCAGTTGTACATGCTTGGTTCTTAAGAAACACTCCATCTCCTCTTGCTACATTACTTGATATTAAAGCTAAAGATTTGGAGCAAATTGTATATTTAGCTTCATATATCGTTATTAATCCAGGTAGTGTTAAAGAATTAAAGGAAAAGGATATTTTATCAGAACAACAATATTCTGAATATCAAGATAAATATCCTAAGCAATTTGAAGCAAAAACTGGTGCTGAAGCTATCGAAATCTTATTAAAGAATTTAGACTTAGAGGCTGAAGCTAAGGAATTAAGAAGAAGATTAAAAACAAAATCTAAGCAAAAACTTGATAAGACTATCAAGAGACTAGATATTGTTGAATCATTCTTAAGATCTGATAACAGACCTGAATGGATGATTCTAAAGATCCTTCCAGTTATTCCACCTGATCTAAGACCAATGGTTCAACTTGAAGGTGGTAGATTTGCTACTACAGATTTAAATGATTTATATCGTCGTATTTTAAACAGAAATAATCGTTTAAAGAAGCAATATGAACAAAATGCACCTTCTCTAATCATCAAGAATGAAAAGAGAATGTTACAAGAAGCTGTTGATGCCTTAATTGATAACTCAAAGAGAGGTAGAAGAGCAGCTACTGAAAGAAATCACTCATTAAAGAGCTTATCTGATATGCTAAGAGGTAAGCAAGGACGTTTCCGTCAAAACTTACTAGGTAAGCGTGTTGACTACTCAGGTCGTTCAGTTATCGTTGTTGGACCAAACCTAAAGATGTACCAATGCGGTCTACCAAAGGAAATGGCTTTAACATTATTCAAGCCTTTCGTTATCAGAGAATTAATGAAGAGAACTGGTGTTGGTCTATCTGTTGCATCTAAGCAATGTGATAACCAAGAAGATATCGTTTGGGGTATCCTAGAAGAAGTTATTAAAGAGCATCCAGTTCTATTAAACCGTGCTCCTACTCTTCACCGTTTAGGTATTCAAGCATTCGAGCCAGTTTTAATTGAAGGTAAGGCTATTCGTCTTCACCCACTAGTATGTACACCATTCAACGCCGACTTCGACGGTGACCAAATGGCTGTTCACGTACCACTATCAATTGAAGCTCAAGCTGAATCAAGATTATTAATGCTTGCTTGCAACAACATCCTAAACCCAAGAGATGGTAAGCCAGTTGTTACACCTTCACAAGATATGATCTTAGGTAACTACTATCTAACTTTAGAAGAAAAGGGATTACCTAATGAAGGTCATTTCTTCAAGGATTATGATGAAGCATATACTGCATATAAGAATGGTTATATCACATTACATACTCGTATTTTCGTAGATATTTCATATTTACCAACTACAAGATTCATGAATGGTGATAAGCCACTTGATCTACCTTCTAATTATCTATTTACAACTATGGGTAAGATGATTTTCAACAATATCATCCCTAATGAATTCCCATATTTAAATGATAACTCTAGTGAAAATTTAAATGGTGCTACACCACTTAAGTATTTCTTAGATTCTAAGGGTAGAAATAACAATACATACGAAGAGTTAATTGCTAGAGATTTAGTTGAACCAATGAAGAAGCCTAATATTTCTGCAATTATCGCTGCTGTATTTAAGAAGCTACATATAACTGAAACATCTAAGATGCTTGATAGAATCAAGGATTTAGGATACAAGTATTCTACAATCGCTGGTTTCACTATCTCAGCTGCCGATGTATTAGATTATAAGGGCAAGAATGAAATGGTAGCTCAAGCTGACGCTAAGGTTGCCGAAATTCAAGAAGAATATGAATGTGGTCTTTTAACTAACAAGGAAAGAAAGAAACTTGTTGAGGATGTTTGGAGAACTACAAGAAAAGATATTGAAGACGGTGTTTGGGAAGCATTCAAAGCATCTAACAACCATATTTACATGATGGCTGACTCAGGTTCACGTGGTAGCCGTTCTAACTTCTCTCAGCTTGCTGGTATGAGAGGATTAATGGCTAACACAGCTGGTGAAACTATCGAAGTTCCAGTAAAGGCTAACTTCCGTGAAGGTTTATCAGTTGCTGAATTCTTCATTTCTACACACGGTTCAAGAAAAGGTTCTACAGATACAGCCTTAAAGACTGCAGAATCTGGTTACTTAACTCGTCGTTTAGTAGACGTATCTCAATCTGTTGTTATCTGCGAAGAAGATGATGGATCTGATAAGGGTATGTACTATGAAAACATTTATGATGAGGCTGGCAAGCTAGTTGTTTCATTAAAGGAACGTTGTATCGGTCGTTTCGCTGCTAAGGATGTTGTTAATCCTCAAACTGGCGAAGTTATCGTTAAGAGAAACGAATTCATTGATGAAGAAAAGGGTGCTCAAATTGAAAAGGCAGGAATTACTAGAGTATGCTTAAGAACAGCATTAACATGTAATTCAGAAACTGGTATTTCTAAGATGAGCTATGGTAGAAACCTAGCAACAAATATGATTGTTGAAGTTGGTGAAGCAGTTGGTACAATCGCTGCTCAATCAATTGGTGAGCCTGGTACTCAGTTAACAATGCGTACATTCCATACAGGTGGTGTTGCATCTGCTGCCGATATCACTCAAGGTTTACCACGTGTACAAGAATTATTCGAAGCACGTAAGCCAAAAGGTTTAGCTACAATTTCTGAAATTGATGGTGAAGTTGTTTCTAAAGAAAACACTAAAGCTGGTGTTTTAATTACAATTAAAAATGATACTGAAAAGAAGGAATATACAGTTGATGCTACTGCAGAAATTCTAGTTGCTGAAGGTGATCATGTTGCTCGTGGTCAAAAGCTAATTAGAGGTTCTCTACATCCAAAGGAGCTTTTAAGAGTATTAAATGCAGAAGCTGCACAAAAGTACATTATCGAAGAAGTTCAAAAGGTATATCGTTCTCAATCAGTTAATATTTCAGATAAGCATATTGAAATCATCGTTCGTCAAATGATGAGAAAGATTAATGTTGTTACTGAAGGTGAATCTAATCTACTTCCTGGTAAGGATGTAACACTTGCTGAATTCAAGGAAGCAGTTAAGGACTCATTAAAGAATGGTAAGAAGCTACCTGTTGGTAAAGCAGTATTACTTGGTATTACTAAGGCTGCCTTAGCTGCAGATTCATTCTTATCAGCTGCATCATTCCAAGAAACTACAAGAGTTTTAACTTCTGCAGCAATTCAATCTAAGGTTGACTACCTACAAGGTATTAAGGAAAATGTTACAATTGGTGGCTTAATCCCTGCAGGTACTGGTATCTTACAAGAAGAATCATTCGAATGTAAGCATAAACCAGAAGATGAATTTGAAGATGAAGAGTTAGATGAAGTTAATGAGGTTGAAGTTGAAGAGGATGATGAAGAAGACTATGAAGAAGAGTCTGAAGGTTCAATCATCACTGAAGATGAATTAAACGACACTTTAGCTGACTAATAAAATTAAGTCTAGTGGTTAAAAATCACTAGGCTTTTTTTATTTTTTAATAAAGATATTGTAGAAGATATTAATAATTATTATAAAGATAGAGCTGTAAAGTAATAAATACTTTACAACTCTTTTCTTTTTTTGTAAAAATTTGTTATAATTAATTTAATAGAAATAAGGTGTTTAAAATGAAAAGAAGAATATTATTTTTAATATTAATAGTATTTGGATTATCATTATTTACCAGCTGTACAAAAAAAGAAGAACCAACCGGAAATGATGATTTAACAAATGTTGAAAAATATTATTTTGATATTGAAAAATTATCAACATCTGGACAACTTTTTAAAAATGAATTACATAAGCTTTTAGAACAAAGCCATACAACACGCTTAAGCTATACTCCGGGCTGTTGGGATGCCTTAGAAAAGGCTGATGAGGATCCTAATAATAAAAATAATATTATCTGTTTGTATTCGGGTGCTTCAATTTTAAAATCTAAGCACGTTGGTTCTGCTGGTAAGGCTGGAGAATGGAATAGAGAGCATTTATATCCACAATCAAAGGGCTTTAAGGATAAAAATATGGCTGCCCATAATGATATTCATTTATTAAGAGCTGCCGAATATTCTACTAATTCATCTAGAGGAGATACTCCTTTTGGTGAAGGTGATGGATATTATACTCCTAGAGCGGAGGTAAGAGGCGATATCGCAAGAGCTTTATTTTATGTTATTGTTAGATATGATGAGGATGATTACACATCATATACATATGATGGAAAAACATATAGTGATGCTGATGATTTAGACTTAGAATTATCTAGTGGAGATTTAAAACCTTATAATGGTGATTATTATTTAGAAAATTTAGAAATTTTAATTAAATGGAATTATGAAGATCCTGTTTCAGAAGATGAATTAAGAAGAAACGAAGTGGTTTATTCAATTCAAGGAAATAGAAATCCTTTTGTTGATCATAATGATTATTTAAAAAAATTATATCCAGATTTGACGGCTAATTATTAGGAGGTATAGCTTATGACAATTAATGAGCGTATGTCCTTGCCTATTTGGAAAAAAATAATTTTATATTTTATCTCATTAATTATTTTCTTATTACAATTTACATTTATATTATCAGGTATTATTCTTGGCTTTAATGTATCAAATTCTGAGACATTCATAGCTTTTAGATATGCTCACTATGTCTTTTTAGCTATTGGCTTTTGTTTTGTCTTATATATTATGGCAAAGCCAATATTGGTATCATATAAGCTTACTTGGACTATATTAATTTTACTTTTTCCTTTACCTTTTTGTTTCTTATATGTTTTAAATAGCTTTTCAAGAAGAACAACGGGTAGAAAAAGAAAAGAATTAATTGAAGAATCAAGATATATTAAGGATCCTGGCTGTATAGTAGAATTAGAACAAAAAGATCATATTGCTGCCAATATTGTAAGAACTGTTCAAAAGTCTACATACGCACCAGTATATGATAATTGCGATGTTAAATTCTTTACAGATATATATGATAAGTTTGAAGATATAGTTGATGAGGTTATTAAAGCTAAAAAATATATCTTTATGGATTTTTTCATTGTGGCTCCAGGATATTTAATGGACACCTTATATCCTATATTGTTAGATAAAGGTAGAAGAGGTGTTGAAATTAAAATTTTATATGATTCAATTGGCTCTGGTAGAGTTGTAAATCATAAATTTTTAAAGAAACTTTCAATGATACCAAATTGTATGATTTCAAATTATGAGCCAATTGGTATGAATGTAAATTTTACTATTAATAATAGAAACCATAGAAAGATTTTTATTATTGATGGTGAGGTTTGTTATTGTGGCGGAGATAATCTAGCAGATGAATATATTAATAAGAAAAATAAATTTGGTCATTGGCGTGATAATTGTGCTAAATATAAAGGACCTATTGTAAATACATTCTTATTCTTATTTTATCAGGACTGGAAAACATCTACTAAAACTCAGATTGATATAGATAAATATAAAGCCCCAGATGTAGTATATGACAATAATATATACGCAATGGCATTTGGTGATGGTCCACTATACTTTGGAAATCCAGCATATGATTTATTCCAATCTATGATTTCAAATGCGAAAAAGTCATTATATATTTCTACACCTTATTTTATTATTAATGATGGTATGTTGTCACTTATAGCATTAAAAATAAAGGAAGGCTTAGATGTTAAAATATTAATGCCTGGTATTCCAGATAAGAAGACTGCTTATTATATGGGTAGGGCAAATTACAGGCAAATACTCGCGGCTGGAGGAAAAATATATGAATATACTCCAGGCTTTAATCATGCTAAAAATATTATTGTAGATGATAAATATTTATTTACTGGTACTGTAAATATGGATTATAGAAGCTTATTTTTGCATTATGAATGTGGTGGATTAATTATTAATGAAAAAATAGCTAAAGAGGCAAAAGAAGATTTTGATGATGCTGTTAGCAAATCTAGACTTGTTACATATGAGGATTGGAAGAAGCGTCCTTGGTATCAAAAGCTTTTAGCTTTCTTCTTAAATATTTTGGCACCAATGTTCTAATTAAAATTGATTTTAAAAAATAAAAAAATTATAATAAAAAGTAGATTAAAAATAGGGGAAATAGTATGGATTCTTTTTACTATAATAGCAGTACTATTATTAAATATTTAAGAAAAGTACTTAATGAAATAAATAAAGATTATGTAGATAGTGGCTTAAGAGCCGGCTTCATTATGAAAAGATTTTGTGAAAAAAATAAATTTGATGCCGAATATACTCAAAAGCTTGTTTTGTTATGCGTTTTAAAGGATATTGGATGTTTTTATCATGATCAGGTTGTAGATACAAATAATGATGCTTTAGTCGCAGCATCAAGCTATGCCTTTTTAAAACATTGTTCTCCATTTGGCGATGGAGCTAAGCCATTATTATTCTATAAAGCTAAATATTTAGAGGATATTGAAAATGATGATTATTATAGTGGTTTATTAATTACTTTAATTGATCAAGTCGTTAGATATAATTACGAAGAATATACTTTAGATGAAATAGCTGATATGCTTTATGGTGATGAAAGTGGTAGATATAACCCTAATCAAATTAAATTATTGATTAAGCTTCTTAGAAGTGAACCAGATATTTTAGAAAAACTAAATCAAAGAAATTCACTTTTTGTATATGAGGTTACAAGTTACCTACAACATTCAAGCTATTCAAATGAAGATTTATTAAAATTTATTGATATGACAAATTTTTCATTTGAATTCCATAATCACGAGACACTGGCTCATACAGTTACCGTTGCGGTAATAGCTAAGGAATTAGCTAAGCTAACAAGATTAACTGAAGATCAAATTGCTTGTATTGAGCTTGCTAGTTTAGTTCACGATATTGGTAAAATGCGTATTCCAGTAAGTATTTTATGTAAGCCTGGTAAGCTAGAAGATGATGAATATGAAATCATGAAGAAACACGTTGTTTATACAAAAGAAATTATTGATGGATGTTTCTCATATAAAATTGTAGATATAGCTGCTAACCATCATGAAAGAATTGATGGTTCAGGCTATCCTAAGGGATTAAAGGCAATTGATTTATCAATTGGTGATAAGATTATTTCTGTTGCCGATGTAGCTTCAGCCCTATATTGTAAGAGAAGTTATAAACAAAGCTATCCTAAGGAAAAAATAATCGAAATATTAAAAACAAATGCGGCAGCTGGTACTCAAGATCCTAGAGTTATTAAGCATTTACTTGATAATTTTGATTATATTATGGGTCTTGCTCAAGCTGAAGAGGCAGAGGTTTTAAATAAATATGAATCAATGAAGGCAGAATATGATGCCTTAGCCTCATCAGATTCTTTAAAGAAATTTTTTGAATAGATTATATTGAAGAGAGAATTATTTTCTCTCTTTTAATTTTTATGATAAAATAGATTAAAGGAGATAAATAAATATGGATTATAAGTTAAATATCAAAGGCATGGTAATTGACGGATCTTTTATTTATGATGAAAATCTAGGTTTTTATTTTATAACTAAGCCAGATTTTTATTCATTAGATTTTTCAGGTGATACTGATATCGAAATAAACGACGGGGCAATTTCCTTAAAAGATGGCGATAATTATAATTTCTATAAAATTAATTATCAAGAAAAATACGTTTATGTAATAGGTAAGAAGAATAAGGAGCCAGTAGATGTTGAATACAAAAAGCTTGAAGAATTAGACGAAGATTTTAATTCTAATTTTGTATTAAATATTTTAGCTGAAATTAAAACTCTTCCTACTGGTGATTTTATCTGTTCAAATGTAACAGATTATATTAATGTGATTGAGGCTATTGATAAAAAATATAGTAATTTTGATCATTTCTATAGAGGACATTATTACTATAAATATCAATTAATTCCATCACTTTATCGTAGAGCCAAATATTATAATAATGAAGATTTAATGTATCTAGAATTTAAAACTAAGTTTTATTCACAATTATCTAACAAAAGATATATAGATATATTAACTAATATGCAGCATTATAATATGCCTACAAGATTATTAGATACTACATCTAATCCTTTAGTTGCCTTATTTATGGCAGTAGATAGACCTATTGGCTTTAAGAATAAAGGACCAGCTATTGGTGAAGTTGTTTTAATGAATGAAGAGAAAAAACATGTTAAGTATGTTGGTAGTAATGCGGTAGTTATTCTATCTAGCTTAGCTGTATTAGAAACACAATATAAACAAGAATTATATGAAAAAATAATTGAAGCACAAGAAAAAAATGATCCAAGCATCTATAAGGAATCTATTGCTTATAAGAGATTTGTTGCAGAAGTTCATAACGAGCTTCCTTATTTTGATGAATCATTCTTTAATCCAAAGGTTTTATTAAAGCCTAGACATGTTAAGGTTGGAATGATGAATGAAAGAATTATTGCGCAAAGCGGAAATTTTATATTGTTTGGCTTATGTAATTATAATACTGGTGAATATATGCCGCTTAAAACTGTAGCTAAAGAAAGAATCTTTATTGTTAATAAAGAAAAGATATTAAATCAATTAGATATGTTAAATATTAATTCAGCTTCTATGTATCCAGATATGGATCATACAGCTTCAGCTATTAAAAAGAGGTTTGAATAATATGAAAAAGGAAAAGAAAATTGATCCTAGGTTTTCTCATCAGCTAGATTTGTTAGAAAAATATTTTGAAGTTGATAGAGAAAATAAAATCATCGAAATGAAATTTAAATATGATAAGGCATCTGATGCGATAGATGATGAAATATCTTCAGTAAAGAAGCCTCTTTTTAAAAGAGAAATATTAGAAACTATTTCAGAATATTTAAATATGCTTCCAACAGGCTTTAAGGCTAATGTTGATATTTTATTTGATGATTTAGAGGGATATGATCCAAAGGATATTTCTGAAAGCTTAAATGATTATTTGGAGCTTAATAGCTTCCAAATATTTAGAGAAGGAAAGAAGAAATGGTTAATAGCTTCTTTACTTGTTTTCTTTGGAATTATAATTTTAATCATTAAGATTAATTCAGGAAAGCTAAATTTAGTTTCAGACTATGGTAAATCAATATTTGAAGAGGTAATAGATATTATTGCTTGGGTATTTATTTGGGAGGCAGTCACTGTATTATTCTTATCACCTTCAGATTTATTGATTTATGGAATTGGTTTATTAAAAAAGATCAATGTTATAAAAATAGGTGATGATAAAAATTATCATACTCAAACAAAAGAAGAAATAATTGATAAGTGGCAATATGATTCTAAATCCTCTAAGGTTTGTAGGGTATTATGGCTTTCCTCATCAGTATTTTTGATGGCTTTAGGTACATCTGATTTTATTACTGAAATAATTTTATGTGGTAAGGTTGGATTTAATTGGATTAATACAATTGGCATTTTAGCTGATGTTTTGACATTCCTATTAGGATTATCTGGATTATTATCATATATTGGAAAGAATAAATTAAATATTATTATGAAAGCCTTTGGTATAATTTTGGCTTTATTAGCTTTAGTTCTTTTTGTAGCGGGTATAGAATTGGGTGATGGTCAAACAATATTTACTTATGGTGCCATTGTAGCATTTACATTAGTAATTGTAATTTTACCAAAGAAAAAGATAAGATAAATTGGAGATTTATTTAATTAAGAATAAGAAGAAACAAAAATTAGAAAATAAAGAAATAAGAGGCGAATAGAATCGCCTCTTATTTCTGTTTAAAGTATTTTTTGTATGTTTTGATATTCATACCATCATTTTTATATTTTATTAATTCCTCATATAATTTAACAAATTCCTTAGTTACTGTAGCACCTGCATACATATCTAGGGCTTTTTGCTTATATGAAGATCTTTCATCTCTACCTTTTCTATCATTTATAGCCTCAAGTAAAACCTTAGCTAAATCATTAACATCATTTGGTTTAAATATCCAACCGTTTTGATTATTAACTAAATCTGTTTGATTACCTTGATTTGCGCATAAAACTGGAAGACCTGAGCATAATGCTTCAATTATTGACATAGATTGATTTTCAGACAAGGAAGCAGTAGCAAATAAATATGCCTTATCATATAAATTAGATTTTAGAAGAAGAACATTACTAATACTTCCTGTAATTAAAATATTGTTTTCAATATTTAATTTATTAACAAGCTTCTTTAAACCATTCATATAAGGTCCGTTACCGATAATAATTAATCTTAAGTCCTTATCTTGCTTTAGGGCTATACTAAAGCCTTTAACAAGCTTATCAATGCCCTTTTCATATCCAACTCTACCAACACAAATGATTGTTTTGTCGTTAACAAAGCTAGAATCAACAACATCCTCGTTTGTTTTATTAGTGAATAAATCAAGATTTATACCATTAGAGATATATCTAACATCTCTTTTCTTTAAATGCTTTTTTAAGCCCTTTACAGTAGTATTTGAAGGTGCTGTAACTGTCCAAGATTTGTTGTATAATCTATTGAAAATTAGTGGGAATGCGAAAAGTGAAACAAACCATGATAGACTTCTAAGTTTTAATGCGTATCTTATATATTCTTTATTATCAACCATTGTATGGTGAGTTGAAATTGTTGGAATATTTAAGATATTTGCAGCCTTTGATAGGGCTATGCCCATATCACCAGGAGATAGGGTGTGAACAATATCAATTTCCTTTTCTTTTAATAAAGTAGTGAAAAGATTCATGTTTTTCTTAATTTTTTTCATGCCTGGATATAGGCTAGAATCCTTTCCACCTAGCTTAACAACCTTGATACCATATTCGATTTCATCACCATCTATTACTCCATTATCTGGAACGAAGAAGTAGACCTTGTGACCAAATTCTATTAGATTTCTTGCAAGCTCAACTGTTGTTGTTATAATTCCATTTTTTTCTGGATAAAATATATCAAATCCAAATGCTATATTCATATATTTTTTTCTTCCATTTCTTTTAATTCATTTTCGTATTGTATTTTTTCTTTTTTAGTTAAAGGAACTGGGTCATACCCACCTTTAAATAATTTATTACATCTAAGTAATCTTTTTAATGTTAAAAAGCTAGCCTTAAAAAAATTAAATTTTTGATAGCATTCCTTAGCATAATTACTACATGTAGGATAATATCTACATCTAGGAGGGCTTAAAGGAGATATTCCGTTTTGATAAAATTCGATGAATCTTATCGATAATTTCTTTTTAGTCTTCTTTTTCATAAATTTGTTCTTTGATTTTGTTTAAAGCCTCTTTACCTAAAAGCTTTTCAATTATTGCGTATGCAAAAACTATTGCAGAAGCAACACTTCTAGCTGTGATTAAATTACCATCAACGACTACCTTTTTATCGATATATGTTCCACCAAAATCCTCATTCATTGATGTGAAGCATGTATAATTTCTATTCTTTAAATAGCCCATTTTACCCAAGATAGTAGGTGATGCACATATTGCTGAAATAAGCTTGTTGTTTTCCATAAAATATGTAATTGCATCAAGTACAAATTTAGATTGAACTAATAGTCTATAATGTGCTCCACCTGGAAGTAGAAGCATATCATAGTCCTTATAATTGATTTCATCAATTAATTTTAGATTTGTTAAATATAAATTATGGCTTCCTCTTACAGTTATATTTGAAGATGCAATGTCTAAAGTAATTCCGGCTCTTCTAAGAAGTGCGAACGGTGCCATTGCCTCCTCTTCCTCAAAACCATCAAAAATTATAGCTAAAACTTTCATATAAAAAGCTCCTTTTTTATTACTTATTAAATTATATCATAGTTTTTGACAATTTTTAATTTTTTGTTTTTTTAATTGTCTTTTTATTATATAATAATAAATAATAACATTTTGATTCTAAAACAGAAAGAGGGTTTTAGTTTGGATTATAATGAGAAGAAACAAGCATTAATTGTTTATGGCAAGGAAGAAAAAGTATCTACTCTTGCGAGAAAGTTTGCTAGTCTTAGTGGTAAACAATTTTACGACTTTTTTTCAAATCGTGCTGTTGGTCTTCCAAGAACAATAAATTGTTTGGCATTATATAATGTCTTAAATGAAAGATTAAAAACTTTAACCGCTTCTGAAGTTAATAAGGATCGAGCTGTTAGATTACAATCATATGATAAGTTTTCTGAAGTAGAACTTTATGATATGTTTGTATCATTATGCCCTACTAAGGAAGCTTATAGACAATATAGAATTAATTTATTTACTTTAATTTTATTAAACTATGAGAGCTTAAAACTTACTGATGGCGAAATAACATATTTAAATAATGTCACAAAATCACCTATTGAAAAAGTTGATTACTATTTCCAATATGTAACAAGTGCTTCATATGAAATGGTTAATACATTTGATGGTCAAGATATTGATAAGCTTATTGATGGTTTTAACAAGAGCGCTGTTATTTCTGATGTCGTTAATTTGGCTTCTAAATATGGAATAGAATTAAAACAAAAATATACTAAGGATGAATTAGTTGAAGAAGTAAAGAATTATTTAAAGATTAATGATTCATACACATTAGATTTAGAGGCTGAAATTGATAAATGTACTGTAAGTGATTTAAATTTATTCTGCTCAAAAAGAAATATTCCACTTGCTTCTAGCATGAATAAGGATAATTTAATTAAATATTTCTTCTTTATCTTAGAACACGCTGAAATTCCTACTACTGAAGTTACTAATATAATTATTCCAAAGGAATTTGAACCATTAGAATTTAAGGTTGATTTATCTCCTTATAAAGGCTTTAAAAACGAAGTAACAGATCCGATTAAGCAAATTATTAATTGGGTTGGTAAAGAAGAGACTGAAGAAGCTGAAGCTTTACCACAAGAAATTCAAGAACCAGCTCAAGAGGAAGTAGTAGAAACTGCTCCTGCTCAAGAAGCTCAAGAAGAGCCAGTTGAAGCTGAGGTAGAAACCCCTCAAGAAGAATCAGTTGAAGAACCTGAAGAGGTTACTGAAGAAGAAACTGAAGAGATTATGTATGTTGATGAGGATGGAAATCCTGTTAACCCTGAGGATGTTGAAGAGGTAATAGAGGCTGAAGAAGCCGAAGAAACAGTTGAAGAATCAACTGAAACTAATGAAGAAGTGGTTGAAGAACCAACTCAAGAGGAAGTAGTAGAAGCTGCTCCTGCTCAAGAAGCTCAAGAAGAAAAAGAAGAAAAAGAAGAGAAAAAGGAAATAGATGAACAACAAGAATTAAAGAAAAAGATTGCAGATGCTCAAAAGAAGGAAAAGCTAGCATTGTCATTTGGTAATGTTGAAGAAAATAGTTTATATGGAGATGAGAATCTATATAAAGCCTTAAAACCACCAGTTAAGCTAATTGTTTCTATTGTTGGTTTATTGCTTGTTGCAGCTGCAGTAATTGTTTTAATTATTGCTTATTTACCACATTAATTGTTGTTTTATTAGAGGTTATTATGAAGAATCAAAAATATACTCCCATGATGGAACAATATTTAGAAATAAAAAACGACTATAAGGACTTTATAGTCTTTTTTAGATTGGGAGATTTTTATGAAATGTTTTTTGATGATGCATATATTGCATCAAAGGAGCTTGAGCTTGCCCTAACAGGTAAGGATGCTGGAGCTGAAGATAGAGTACCGATGTGTGGTATTCCATTTCATGCTGCCTCAAGCTACATTGAAAAGATGGTATCAAGAGGCTATAAGATAGCTGTTGTTGAACAAATAGAAGATCCAAAGGACGCTGTTGGAATCGTAAAAAGAGGAGTAGTTAAAATTATTACTCCAGGTACTATTTCATCAGGACTAAAGGATAATGAAAATAATTTTATTGGTTCAATTGCATATGTTGGTCATGAATATATTTTATGCTATAGTGATGTAACAACAGGTGAAGGCTATATCACAAGCTTTAAGAATTTTTCAAATTTATCTAGTGAAATATTATCACTTCATGTAAAGGAATTAATTGTTAATGATTCATTTAATAATAAAAATTTAGTTAATTTTATTTCTCAAAATTCATTAACATTATCATATGAAAATAATACAAATATTAGCGATGATTTAATTCACATTGTAAAAGATATTGATGAAAAATATTATGATGTTGTTGGTATTTTATTAAATTATTTTATTGAAACACAAAAGATAGAGCCATCATATTTTAAGCCTTTTAAATCATATATTAGTGAAAATTATTTGCATCTAGATGCATTTACAAAGAAGAATCTAGAATTAAATGAAACTCTAAGATTAAATAATAGAGTTGGATCTGTTTTATGGGTATTAGATAAATGTAATACCGCAATGGGTAGACGTTTAATGCGTAAATGGCTAGATAAGCCTTTAATGGATTTAGATATTATTAATTATCGTTTAGATTTTGTTGAATCTCTAAATAATAATTATGTTGTTAAGGAAGAATTAAAAACATATTTTAAGGATGTTTATGATTTAGAACGTATTATAGCTAGAATCTCATCTGGTACTGCCAATGCTAAGGATTTAGTTTGGTTAAGAAGAAGCTTAAAGGGTATTCCTTTTATTAAAGAATTAGTTTCTAAGCTAGATTTAGATATAGCTAAGGAAGCATCAAATAGAATTGATGCTCATGAAGAGCTTTGTGATTTACTTGAAAAATCATTAGTATCAGATCCTCCTTTTACAGTAAAAGAGGGTGGAATGATTTTAGATGGCTATAATAGTGAGCTTGATGAAATTAGAAAAATATCTAATGGCTCTAAGGATTGGATTTTGGAATATGAAAAGAATCAAAGAGAATTAACAGGTATTAAAACCCTAAAGGTTGGATATAATAGAATAACTGGCTATTATATTGAAATATCTAAAGGAGCTTTATCACAATTAGATGAAAACATTGGATATCAAAGAAGAGCTACCTTAGTTAATTCTGAAAGATTTATTTCTGAAGAGCTTAAGCATTATGAACAAATCGTTTTAAATGCTAAAGAGAAAATTGAAAATTTAGAATATGAATTATTTGTAGGTTTAAGAGATGAATGTAAGAAACATGTTAGAAGCCTACAGGCATTAGCTGATGAAATATCTATGCTTGATTGTTTTATTTCTTTATCTGATGTAGCAATTGAAAATAATTATGTTAGACCTACATTTAATAACAATAGACAAATTAATATTGTTGATGGTAGACATCCAGTATTAGAAAAGCTTGCAACATCATCATATATTGTTAATGATTGTGTAATTAATAAATATAACATGATGCTAATAACTGGACCTAATATGAGTGGTAAATCAACATATATGAAGATGATTGCAGTAATTGCGATAATGGCTCAAATGGGTTCATTTGTTCCAGCAAAAACTGCTGATTTAATGATATTTGATGCTATTTATACACGTATAGGTGCATCAGATGACCTAAACTCTGGTCAATCTACATTTATGGTTGAAATGGTTGAAGCAAATTATGCACTTTGTAACGCAACCAAAGATTCACTTGTTTTATTTGATGAAATTGGTAGAGGTACTGCTACATTTGATGGTATGGCATTAGCTCATTCAATACTTGAATATTGCCATGAAAAGATTGGCTGTATTACACTGTTTTCAACACATTATCATGAATTAACATCCTTAGATAAAACATTAAAGAGATTAAAAAATGTTCACGTAGAAGCTAAGGAAGAAAATGGTTCAGTTTCATTCTTACATAAGGTTATCGATGGAGCATGTGATAAATCTTATGGTATTAATGTTGCTAATCTAGCTGGACTTCCAAAATCAATTATTAAAAGAAGTAAGGAAGTATTAGAAACATTAGAGGAAAATAATAAAGCTAAT
>JAEEGL013117197.1_pt1 | contig 31960 bp, 25 predicted proteins | sample 9134231 | NCBI WGS metagenome assembly JAEEGL01 (sample SAMN16246548, study PRJNA631951) | gut metagenome | biome: gut microbiome; feature: rumen; material: fiber-attached | host: Bos | place: Iran: Karaj | collected 2018-10 | reverse complement strand
GCAGCACAACACATACCATGTAGTGCAGGGTCTTATCGCCCCAGTCTCTCTTTGTATTGTACCTGAGCCATGTGGCAAAAAGATATGTGGCCAGGATGCACATCATATCTATGGCCCATAAAGCATAAGTTTGAAGTGTTTTGTATTTCTGATTCATAATCTCAACATTCTGTTTATTTTTATTTCAGATCTTCTTTTTGCATCATAGAAATGATCTGATTGAAGTCAGCTGAAAAAACTTCAAGTTACATATTACCTCTAAGGCAAGGTTTTCTCAAGGCTTAAGGCCTTATTCGTCCAACTCGATTCTTTCCACTGCTGTACCATCGTATATGTTAACAAACATATCGTCAATAGCATATTCACAAACTTCATCAAAAAGAATTATGGCTATTCCGTTACACTCCGGAGAAAAGTCGTAGTCTCCCACCAGAATATGGGGGAATTCATCAGCAGAAGACTTGTAGATATCGCAGTCGGTATCTCCCAGTTCTCTATAATATTTGAATTCTTCAGCCGCCTCAGAGTAGTACAGGACCTCCCCTGATCTGATGAGCCAGACACCGCCCTTTTCATAGTCGTCTGCATTCACTCCCAGCTGAGTCAGATATGGCAGATACAGGTCATCCCCCTGGGCTCTGTAATTGCCGCTAAGGGAGAGGATCATAGTCTGATCACCATCCGCGTCTGTCAGTTCCTCAAGATACTCCTCAAGTTCCTCCTTCTCCTGAAGTGAATATCGCAGCTTCCTGTCATTTAAATATCTTACATGCCGGTCCCACAGCTCATACCCTGCGCTTCCTCGCCTGTCCGGCACATCGTAGTCGCTTACAAGGATCTTTTCAAGAGCCCTTGTGACCTTGGCTGCACCGTAATCATTAAGATGCCCCACGTCCCGCAGGTCACAGGAGAAGTCGATGCCTATATCATCATAATTTCTTATGAAATCAATATACCTGCAGCCTCTGCTCTCCACATAGTCCCTGATGCTGTTCTGCCTTGCCTGGTCGTCCTCACCTGCAACGAAGGGCGCTGCAAAAAACACAGGCTCAACACCGGCTGCTGTGCAGGAATCAATGATATCATCAATGTTAGTATAGACCTGCTCTCCAAGCTCCGCCCTTGTATCTATCAGCCCGGGAGCATCAAATGAAACAATTTCATTGCTCCCACGATATCCCCTGATATACTCATCCTGAGTCTTAAAGTCCCCGGGTGAGAGCTCTTTGTACCTGGAATGCACAACAGGCATCCTGAGTACCATGTTCTCCAGCATCTCTCTTCCAAGATTACTTTTCTTAACTACATTCATGGTGTAGTCCAGGTATCTTTTGGAGAACCTGGTGGTCAGTGCCGATCTGTAATAGGCATCCAAAGAAAAGCCTTCGCCTCCAAAAAGGTACGTCTCCACCAGTGCAACCTTTGGTTTATTGACCGCAATGGCCTCCTTTACAAAATAAGCTGTTCCATCGCCGCCCTGAGAACCTGCGGTCAGTGAATAACTGGCAATACCGTTGTCTTCCCAGAGCATTGCATTGTTAACAGTACAGGCCGCGTGAGAGCTTCCAAAAATGACTACATCTATCGGCACCCTGGTATTATAAAAATTGTCCATTCCTCCGCCGCTTCCGACATTTTTGTATCTGAGCACCCTGTAGCACCTCGGTACAATGACGGCAAGCAGAAGGCAGACCACAACAATCTCGATCAGGAATCGTTTCTTTTTCATACTCTGCCTCCTAGAACTGGAAATAAATAAACTGTTTGGAATCAAAGCCCGGCCCATATTCCCCAAAGATAATCACCATCATGATGATAAGAAGCACAAACAGTATCCTGAATCCAACAAACTGCCCCGAAAGCCACTTATCTATGGTAAGGCCCTTTCTTGCCCTGATAAGGTCAACAGCAAAGAGAAGCAAAAGCGCAAAGGCCAGTATCCACATCTCCTGCACATCCAGCCCGTAGGTATAGATCCTGTCAGATGAAAGCAGATAAAAGTCAGGCCTGTTTATGAGCCTGTAGATAAAATCCCCGGCCTGGGCAAAGGAATCTGCCCTGAAGAATATCCAGGCAAAGTCTGCTATCACGGTCACCACCGCTGCTCTGCACATCATAAATCCAAAAGAGCTTTTGTCTATCTGATATTTCTTTTCCCATCTGTGGAGCCATGGTCGTAAAAGGGTCTCCAGGACCTGGATGATACCGTGCACCAGTCCCCAGAACACGAAGGTCCAGTTGGCCCCGTGCCAGAGGCCGCTTAAAGTAAACACTATGATGACATTGAGGAGCTTCCTGGCCTTACCCTTTCTGTTACCTCCCAGGGGAATGTATACATAATCCCTGAACCAGGTAGAAAGAGATATATGCCACCTGCGCCAGAAATCAGTAATGGAAGAAGCAAGATAAGGAGCATTGAAGTTCTCCATGAGCTTAACCCCCATGATCCTTGCAGCACCGATGGCGATAATGGAGTAACTGCCAAAATCACAGTAGATCTGTATGCCAAATCCAAAGAAGGCCATTAAAAGCCCCACCGAGCCGTAAAGGTTACAGTTGTCGTACACATTATCCACAACGATGGCGATCCTGTCAGCGATCACCAGCTTCATGAACATGCCCCAGCACATGAGGATTAGGCCGTTCCTTACCTGTTCCCAGTCTATCAGCTCTCTCCTTGATATGGAGTCATAGCGCTTTATCTGTCCAAGCAGGTTCGTACTCCTCTCAATGGGACCAGCCACAAGCTGCGGAAAGAAGGAGACAAAAAGAGCATAGGTGATGAAATTGTGCTCAGGCTTTGTTACGCCCCTGTAGCAGTCAATGGTGTATCCAAGAGCCTGAAAGGTGTAGAAGGAAATGCCCACCGGAAGCAGTATATCAAGATATCTTGGTGCTCTGCCTGTGATGAGGCTGATAGATTCCAGCGTGAAATTAAAGTACTTGAAGAAGAACAGTATCCCCAGATTCAGGACAATACACAGGATCATCACCGCTTTCTTTTTCCGCTGATCCCCCGCCTTCTCCATTATCAGAGCGCTGACATAAGTAATGATCGTTGATCCCAGTATAAGAATGATATAGCGTGCTTCCCAGCACATATAAAAGAAATAGCTGCACGCCAAAAGCCAGGGCTGTCTTGCCCTGGCCGGTATGAGCCACAATATTATCACTACAAGCGGAAAAAACAAAAGAAAATCTATACTGTTAAAAAGCATCTTAAAGATCCAATCTATATTGTAATCATTTTACAGAGAGCAATACCTCAGTTCAGCTTAAACTCTGCGTTCTTGGCTTGGTCAAAGACAGTTGAAGCTTTGATCTGCCTTGAGATCACCCCGTGTCTGAAAAGTGCATCTCCAATCACATCCCCCGCGTAGTCAGGGTATGGCCAGTTGTCCCCTGAGCTCTCATTGACAAAAACATGTAGTTCAAATTCATCCAGTCCCGCCGCCTCGGCAGCCTTAAACTGTTCGATAAGATCCCCGGAGATCTCAAGCTCTTTTTCATGGGAAACGTGACTTAAGTTATACTCCCTGTAGGACTTGCAGTAGTTGAGGGTCTGTGAAACCAGAATAAAGGTTATAAGCGGCAGAAGCATCGTAACAACGCGCTGAAGTCTTCCGACTCTCTCCTTCGTAAGGGCTGTGTTTTTAACAAGATATCCCATCATGACAGCTATCATAACAAGCCCGTAAAAGAATATCCCCAGCTTCACATCATTTCTGACCAGATACTTGGGATTGGCTACACCGCAGAGAAGGATCAGGTAAACTGAAATGAAAACAAAAGAAAGAAGCGCTTCAGTCAGTACTTTAGTAAATGTCTTATCCTTATCATCAGCTTTTTTGCTCTTGCCTTTCATGATCACAGCCGCAACAAACAGCGCTGCAATGATAACGCCAATCAGAGCCGCCATCTTATTTACAGATGTGAAGTTGCTTATATAGTTTTTAAGAGCTCCGGACATGCTGCCGGTCATACCCTGGGATCTGGCATTCTCATTTCTTGCGTCAAAGAGCTGGAAGATCACCGCTATCACCCATGCTGCAATAATAACGACATGGATGCTGTAATACTTCCAAAGGTTTTTAAACCTGCTGCCCAAAGTGCCCTTCTCCTCCTTCAGCAAGCTGCGAAGAAGATGTGCACCGCAATAGACCGCCAGGATGACATTGGTAAAGCTGTTGGAGAATATCCCCAGGTAAAGCACCAGCACCAGAAGTCCGCTCTTTAAATATCCAAGCTTATTCTCAGCAATCTCAAGAGAAATGCTCCTGTTTTTCACAGTCTCTGCCCCCAGGAAAAAGAGCACTATGCAGGCATTGAACACAGCCGTCAGTGTGTAGTGGAAAAAGCAGGTGACATCCGTGGACCAGAACAGATGCAGGTTCTCGCTCCAGCCATTCTTGTACATAAGGAAGTGGAACATCATAAAGCAGGTGGCAATCATGTCCGCAGAAACAGCAGAACACTCTGATACGCTCTCAACCAGCCTAGCCACAAGATACACGTAAAGTGTGATAAAAGCCGCCCCGACTATGGCATAGACAAAAGCCAGGGACATAAGATAATCATTAAGAAAAGGCATCACAATATTCACTGCCACCATGGAACACAGGGGCATAAAGGTCTCAGGAAAGACCTTCATGCTGTTAAAGCTCCCAAATATCGGCAGCGGACGCCTCCAGTAGCTGGTATAGTACCAGTCATCCGTGTCTGAGAGAATAAGGGGATGGGCAACAAACAGAAAAACAAACAGCCCTGCAAAAACCGCCCCCACGAACAACAACTTTAATATTCCGTTTTTATTCTTCATCACCAAACTCCCCACGTCAAACCAACTACTCTCTCATCCTGAAACTACTACTCAAAAAACTTACTGTAAATATTCCATTCTTCTGACTGCCTTGGATAAATTGAAATTAAAGCAGACTTTGTCAGCCACAATACCGTTAGCTTTATCATATACCAGGAACTGCAATCCGCTGGTATCTATTCTGTAATTTATCCCGTTAACTTCCAGATAGGCGTGTGAAGACCTTTCATCTCTCCAGTTGCTCTTGAGATGGTACCCTGTACCGTTGTCAAGAGTCCCCTGTAATTCCACCTCATCGTCTCCTATCTGCTCGTTAATGGTTCCACCCTCGATAAGTGCAGCATAGCTCTTGTACTCTCCGGCATTCATATCCACCTTTAATCCAAGCTCACGAAGCTTACTTATCTGCTCCTCGTCAAGACAGTTCATTGCATTGTGGTTTACTGCAGCGATCATCACCGCATAATCAGGTGAAGCTATGTAATCCTTGAGGCAGTCTGCGTATTCTGAAAGGTCATCTATCTTAAGCCTTGCATCTCCATCCTGGCCGTAAACCTGATACTCCTCACCAAACAGTTCTCTGTAGTATATGTTCAGGTCAAGATACTTAATATTTACATCACTGATGGGGATTTCTGCATAGTACTTACCCTGCTTCTTTTTCATCCTGATGTTCTTTTTGTTATCGCCATCGCCATTGCTGTAGTACTGCAGATAAATACCATAAAGCAGCTTTCTGGTCTTATCTTTGAGGTTGCTTACAGATACGCTGATAACCTGTTTGTCCTCATCGATCTGAATGTCTGCATCTGCTTTCGGATAAGCCTTCTCCTGTTCGGTAATACTCTCAGGGTCTATTCCCGAAAGCTGGGCCAGGAAAGGTGAGTAGGTCTCGATCTCCTTCTTTTCTGTTTCAATTCCAAAGGTCTCGGAAAGTGTCTCCATTCCCGAAAAGAGATCTGTGCCAAGCCCAAGCCTTCCGCCTTCAAATGTGGCGCCAAGAGAAGTCAGAGTAGTGGGAAACATATCAAGTGTTGTGTATACTCTCTCACTGTCATCCTTCTTCGCTTCTATCGGAGCATTTATGAACAGAGAATATGTACGTCTGTTGTAATCATCATCTATTGTATCGCTGAAGGACGCATCCATAGTTGTGTGATCTCCGCAGAGCACCACCGTAGTATTCTCATAAAAGCTCTGCTGCTGGATCCAGTGAACAAAGTCAACAACCTGCCTGTTGGAGCAGGCATATACATTTTCCGTCAGGCTGTCAAAATCATCCCTGCACAATTCACAGACACTTCCGCCAAAGTGTGTATCTATAGTCAGCATGGAAAAGTTAAAGGGTTCATCGCTGCGTGAAATTTCAGTCAGTCTCTCTTTAGCAAAGGAGAACAATTTCTGATCATTGTATCCCCAATCGGAGTAATCAGTGTCATCAAGCCAGCCTCTTGACACCGCATAGGGGAAATCATCCAGCTCGTAATTGCCATGGGCGGTAAGATAATCCGCTTTTCCTGCAAAGGACGCATTGGAGCCGCACATAAAGTACTGACGGTATCCATTGTCCTTCAGAATATCCCCCAGTGTGACAACGGACTGATAATAACCTGCGTCAAAGGTGGTACTTCTCTTACCTACCTGAACCTGCAGTGGCAGTCCTGAGGTCTGTGCAATAATGCCTGCCACAGTCCAGTCCGTACCCGGCAATGAATATCCCCCATTAAGATAGCCTGTACTTCCGGAAAAGTTTTCGCCCTGAGACGCCAGGTCCGTAAGCTCGGGGATTATATTGTAATCGAATGCCCCGCCATTATTTTTGTCAGCATAAGTAACCTCCATGGATTCCATGTATATATATATGAGATTCCTTTTTTTCTCAGGAAATGTTATCTCAACCTCAGCAGGATCCACATAATTCTCTTCTATAAAGCTGGAACCGTTCTTAAGTGTAACAACGTAATTGTAAAAGTCTATCTTCCACAAAAAGTAAGCTATATCTCCCAGGAATATGCATACCGCCAGTACACAGGCAATAACGTTGACAGGCTTTTTGCCGGAGAGAAAATGCACGGCAAAGATCATAGCTATCCAGATACCGATTCCGGGCAGCGCACTGTGAACAAAAAAGGACGACAGCACAGACTCCCCTGTTCCCTCCAATGGAGAGAAAAGATGATACAGCAATTCGTTAACTGTCATGGTGCTCCAGACAGATGAAAACCAGATTACGGTAAGCATTAAGAATAAAGGGAATGCCAGCGCCAGAGCCTTAAGTACCGTTACTGACCAATATTTAATTCCCTCTTTATTTGAGTGTTTCATTTATTTATCCTTTCCATCTGTCATCTGATGGTCGCAGGTTCCTCGGATACCGTGTTAAAGGATACAGAATCCTCAACACGATGCGTCTGCTTATTGTAAACCACAATATTAAGTCCCTTGTAATTGTTGGCGTATTCCTGCCCATCTATCCTGATGGATGAGTAATCGCCATAATCTACAATAGCACTCTCAACTGCTATTTCCGCGTCGCCCATATTGCCTTCGTAGGAGAGGGACTCCTTGCCCTTTTCCTCGATTGTTCCTTCACTGCTTACGATGGCATAGTATGCCACCCTCTCACTGTCCTCTTCAAAGTCTGCAAGTCCCATGGCCTTCAGTACTGATGCTGAACTGTCGTCAATTCCCCTGAGGGCATCGTTCTTGACGCTCATTATTACAATATACTTATCAATATCCTCGTACAGAGTCTCAAGATATTCCGAAAGGTCACACTTAAGAAGCGCAAGATTCCCATGCCAGTCCAGATCCTTGATCTCCTTTCGGCCTATCTCATCATACACAAATACCTTCAGATATGCATCAGAAATGTCTATGTTCTTTATATCTAAATCCGCATAAAGATTCTGCTCCTCATCCCTCATAAAGTCAAACACAACAGGCTTGTCTTTATGCTTTGCATCCCACAGCTCACCCCGCAGTGATATCTTAAGAAACTGTCTTATCCTGTATCTCCCCGGACATCTGCTTCCACGTGACAGAATTCATATGTTCCTGCTATGTCGAACATATTGAAGCAGGCTGAATCAATAACCTCGCCTTTGTCGTAATCATATACAGCAACATGAAGTCCTGTCTCATCCGATGCGTATTCAACACCATCCACCATGATCGAGCAGTACTCTCCCGATTCTTCATTGGCATTGGAAGAAATATTGCCGCTACCGGCCATGATAAGCGCCAGATTCTCCCGTTCTTTGAACAGTTCAATATAATAATCCAGGTTCTCATGGGCTGCAAGTGTAAGATTGCCATCCAACTGACCAAGAAGCGTTTCTTTTTTGCCCTTTGCCATGACCTGTATGACCTTGCAGCTGCCGTATTTATCAAGGTTAATCTGCGCCATATATGACCTTTCCTCAGCCAGGGAAGCTTTTACCTTGCCCAGCTTTTTCTCGTTGTCGTCATACAGATATAGCATAACGCCCTTAAGTCCGTCCACATTCACGATATCATCAACCTTCACTGTGATGGTGTTTGTGTCAGAGTCGTATTCATTTTCAAAAAGCTTTTCATCCTCATATCCCCAGAATACATGATACCCTTCAGGGATAAGACCATTTTCCAGCGCATAGTTATAATCGTGGATATCATATCCTCCATGCTCCGTAAAATAAAGCTTTCTGCCTCCAAACACGGCATCCGAGCCGATGAGCAGTTCCTGGTTATAGCCTTCTTTCTTAAGAACATCTCCAAGACATGTGGCGCCTGAGAAAAAACTCTCCTGCGTATCCATCATATTGTTGGCGAGATTTGTCTTGAGGGGCAGACCTGAAGTCTGGGCAAACATTCCGCCCATGGTCCAGCTGGTGCCAGGAAGGACATACCCTCCGTTGAGCCCGCTGCCTGCAGTAAAGCATTCTTCACTCTCCGCCAGCTTTGTAAGTTCCGGAATACAGTTATAATCAAAGCCGCCTCCATTTGCCTTATCCGCATAGGTAATCTCCATGGACTCAAGAAAAATGTATATGAGGTTTCTCTTCTCCTGCGGAAAAGAAATAGTCACATCTTTGGGATCCACGTAATTATCATCAATAAATGTGGAGGTATCGGATAAATTGACAAGATATTCTGTAATATCCAGCCTGTTCCAGAAAACTATCACACAGATCAGCGAAAACAATAGTGAAGCCAAAAAAGTCCCTGTCCGGATCTTTCCCCGAATCTTTTCCAAAGCCTCAGCCTTAAGGACATTTAAAAGAACTATCACTATGGTAACTGCCACTGCAGGAACAAAGGCTTTCAGAATATATCCGGTGAGCATATCGCTTCCTGTCCCCTTAAGAGGCTGTGACAGCTCATATACAAGCTCATCCATATTCAGCCTCTGAAAAGTCGAAAGGACCCAGATGGCACTGGATCCAATGACTATAAATATGAATGATGCAAAAAGCAATAATATCTGTTTAACTGACTTTTTCATTACCGCTCCATATATCAATATCCGTCTCTTTACCCCTGTCAGTGTAAAGAGTCACAACTCATTATCCGTTTTTATTCCTATATATGTATATCAGATTTGACTTTGCGTGTCCAATGAAACCAAAATGGAGAAGACCTCAGCTATAACAGATTGTCTTCTCCAGCTTTGTCCGTCGATGTAAAACAATTAAACCGCCTACTTTATCATACAGCTCCGAGACCATGTTCCAGTCAAGAATCTCCCAAAAAGCCTTCACATAATCTGCCTAAGATTCTTGTAACCAATATAATAAGTGCACTCCAATACATCCAGCGGAAGGATAGGTGTTCCGTCCGTTCTCTCACCGATAAGATTGTTCTGGTTGTGATATTCGTTCACAAAGAGGTTGCCATCTTTATCCGCTGAAAGAGATGACCTAGCGGCCCCAAAAATATCCGCCAGCTGCCCTAGACAACCCGTCCACCACTTCATCAACAATTTAAATGTATCCTTAAACCAGTTACCTATCTTTTTTATCACTTGTGCAAAAGATACCAGAAGAACTTGATATTTGTTACAAAATATCTCTTAAAGAGTCTTCCGGGATCCTGGAAAAGGCGGTAGAGCCACTCAAAGCCAATCTTCTGTATCCAGACCGGCGCCCTGTCAATGGTACCTGCATGAAAGTCAAATCCCGCTCCAACTCCCATCATGACCGCATTAATCCTGCCCTTATGAGCATTCATCCACTTCTCCTGCTTGGGGGCTCCAAGGCCAACCCAGAGAATATCGGCTCCTGACTCGTTGATCCTGCGGGTATCCTCTTCATCCTCCTCTGGTGAAAGAGGTCTGAAGGGCGGTGAATACATGCCTCTGATATCTATCCCCGGATACTGCTTTTCCAGATTTTCCTTCAGAGCTGTCAGTGTCTCTTCTGTAGAGCCGTAAAAATAATGGGAGACCTTGCCGTCCATGGTATCCCTGAACATTTTCTGCATAAAATCCGGACCTGCCACACGCTCCAGCCCGTGATATCCCCGTCTTTTACCAAGCCTCGCAATCGGTGCCCCGTCAGGAAAGACCATTGCCGCAGAGTTGAGCACATCGCGATACTCGCTGCTCTCCTTGCCCATCACAGATGTGTGAACATTGGAAAAGCAGATATACTCACCCTTAAGTTCCTCTATATGATTGATCACATGCTGAACAGCCTCCTCTATCCTGGCTATACAGTAGTGAATCCCAAAAACGTCGAACCTCTGACTTCTTACATAAGCCGGAATAGTTGCATAGTCCTCTATATCCGTAACGATGCCAGAACGGACTTCATAACCGTTGTGTGCAAGCTCTATATATGTCCTTATCTTCTCTTTCTCAAGTCTGCCAAGCACCTGCTTTAGGAGCTTACTGTCACCGCAATCATCATTTATCAGCACAACGCAGTTATGGTCTGCGTCTGAGTCCATTCTGACAGCTTCTTCAACGTCCATGTCAGAAAGTGAAAAGCGGTAAACCTTAGCACTTCCCGGTGCTCCATGCTTCTTTATGTAAATATTCCTATAGGCTAGCCGCATGAAAAATCCGTAGACCATGCTAAGTATAAAGAACAGTGTTATCACTACCCTTGAAGCCAGAGCAGTCCTGCGGATTATAAACAGGTAAAGCATGGAAAGGACCATCAGGAACAGTCTGCTCTTTACCACTGCAACAACGCCGTCAGCCGGATCCATCTCTACAATGGATTTCTTTTTTCTGTCATAGAGGAAGAATACTATCAGCTGAAAGAGAACTGCCGTGGAAAAAATGGAGGCATATATCCCGTAGCTGAAGTCCACCCAGTTGATTATATTGTCAAATCTGATGGCTATAGCTGAAAAAAAGGCCAGCACAATAGAGACTTCATCAATGATAAAGGTCGCATGATATACAATATTGGTCTTGGATGAATAAATCTGTTCGTTATTCATTGATCTTATTCCTTTTGTTTACGACCCTCCGCAGTCCACAGTACACAAGAGACATAAGAACCGTCCCCCAGAAAAAGATACTTATGTGAAGACGGGCCTTTTCTACAATTCCTGCATTGGGGGTATAGTACCCTCCCTCAACAGGATTCGATCCATCCGTATAATACAGATACATCAGTTCATCCTCTCCGCTGTAATTGAGGACTATGTTGCCCTTACTGCGGATATCCGCAATCTCATCAGGAGTATAGGTCTTTCCCACCAGGTCAGTGATAAGCTTGTGCTCTCTCCTGTTGTAATCCGCAAGAACAAAATCAGGATTGGGAGTGACCATAAACAGAGCTATTGAAACAATAGCCATGACAACAGCGATACATCCGGCCACAATAGCAGTTTTTTTCCACGAAAACTCCGGAAGCTCTTTATCCAAAAGCGCCATAGAAACCCTGTGCTCCCCAAAGCTTATAACCCTGCGGGAGCTAAACAGCGCTCCTTCTTTTCCCTGATAACACTTCTGCAGCACCTCGTATAATGCAACTCCCATAAATATAAATGCGAGGTTCTTATAGCTAAGGTTATAGAGGAATGGGTCAGATGTTCCCATGACCAGTAATGCCACAGTTATAACATACTCCTCTATCCTGTTGTTCCTGATAATATATCTCAAAAGCACTATCCACAGGGCTGTAACAACTATAAAAGCTGCGCATCCAAGCTGGACCAGAAGGTAGAGCTGAGACATGTCAATTCCATAGATCGGCTGATCAGGATTGTTGAGCCTTGTGCCAAAAAGAGTTAAACCGGCATGTTCCAGGTGACTCTTGCCGATGATAAAGCGAAAGAAATAGGTGCTGTCAATCTTTTTAAGTGACTCCAGTGTTTCCATCGGAACAAACATCGGAATCAGAACAGCCGTGACGTATGTGAATGCCAGAAGAAGATAGAACAGCATCGCATCAATAAAGCCAAGCTTTTTTCGGAATGTATAAAAAAGATTCAGCCCAATAAGTCCAAAGCTCATAAGAATTCCGGTTCTGCTGTCAGAGTATATGAAAAGATATACCGAAATAGCCAGAAGAAGAGCCGATACCCTGATAACCTTTATCTTATCGCGCCTTCCGGTCACGTAAAGGATCATGGCCGAGAGGATCACGAAGGAAGTGCTCAGCGTGTTTGCATGGGCTTGCCCCATAGAATGTCTGAACATAAAACCAAAAAGAGGCCTTTTCTGCACATATGCCACATCCTCGATCAAGCCAAAAGCCGATAAAAAAGAAAGGCAGGCTACTCCAAGACCACCGGCCCATATACCCACCTTAAAAAGCCGGTTGACATCTACATTCTTCATCCCCAGCATCAGGGTAAAATACAATAAAAGCCCCTTCTCTCCGGAGCTTATATACACCAGTCCCGCAAGTCCCAGGAGCAATAAAGCCATAACATATTCAGCAGGGGTATGTTCGCTCATCAGAAAGCTTATACCCCACACTAAAAAGCCCAGAACAAGAAGAGGACCATAGAGCCCTTTACCCTCGTAAACGCCCCACATCCTCATTCCGAACATTATCGCAAAATATATATAAAAAAACAGATTTCCCAGTTCTACCATGTAATTCTCTCTTAACCGGCTTAATGAGTCTCACAATATCTGACAGCCTCTATAAAGCCCTCATACATTCTGTCTATATGGCATTCTCTGTCATACTCAGCCACGCAGGCTTCAGACATATCCTGAAGTCTTTGGTCATCTCCCAGCAGATCTGTCATGTAATTATCCAGATCCTTCTCATCATCAGCAATATAGCCGGTCTTACCCTGCTTCATATAATATATTTCAGGAGCATGCGATCCCTTAAGCAGCACTACAGGAAGTCCCCAGAACATAGCCTCCACAATGGCAAGGCCGATGTGCCCGGGAGTGCTGAAAACGTCACCCATGGCATATATCTCGTTTACTTCGTTGCCGTATTTCTCTCCAAGATAATATATGTTGGAATGTCCATCGCAGAATTTCTGCTGTTCAGGGGTAAATCCCGGCCCCACCAGAACTACGGCAACGTCCTTGCGATCCTTAAACAGCTCCATCAGAAGATCAGCTCTTTTATACGGCATCATCCTGGATATATACAAGATCACTTTCTTCTCTTTGATTCCGTACTTTGACCTGATCACATCCTTGGAAGGATATACTTTTTTGTCAATGTCAATGAGATTCAGTGTGTTGTAGGCCACAAAGAGCTTCTTTTGTCCCCGTGCCGAATAATATTTTCTGGTATCCGGAGTATATGTCAAAAGAGCATCACAGGAATCCTGTATACAGTGAAATATCGCATTCTTAATTCTGGCATTGGGCGTCTTGGTATTGATGCCTATGTTCCAGTAGATTACTTTTATTCCGTGAGTTCGACAATAGACGATCAAAGGCACCATAACTGTGTCCTTCAGATGCAGAAAAAGAATCACTATATCCGGTTTTAACGTCTTCAGAACCTCTATATACCCCTTTACAGAAAAGGGTCTTTCAAAATATCTAAAATCCAGATGATAGTCAACCTTCTGAAACTTATTTGCCAGAACCGAAAAATCATAGCCGTCTTCTATGAATCTTCTATAGAGGTAATTATATACCTTCTGTCTGTAGTGGAGCACATCATTGGATATAAGAAGTATCTGTTTCATCGATCTACCTTTCGGCCTCAGCCAAATTCACCGGAAAAGAACTTCTCATATCCCTCAAGCAGTGCCTTGCTGGTATGCTCCCAGCTAAGCTCATTGACGATGCGGTTTCTTCCGTATTCGCCCATTTTATGTCTCCTGTCAGGATCATTTAAAAGCTCTGTAATCTTCTGCGCCATATCCACTGCATCATTAGGACGGGCATAAAGCGATGCATCCTGTGCAGAGTATCTGCCTTCTGTCAGGTCAAACTGTACAACAGGCTTGGCAAGGGCCATGTACTCCAGTATCTTGTTCATGGTACTCTTGTCATTCATGCTGTTGTACTCATCGCAGTTGACACACACGTCTGAAGTATTGAGATACTTGAGCATCTGATCATCCGGAGCCCTTCCGATAAACTCAACACAGTCATCAAGCCCCATTTCCCTGGACTTGGCTCTGAGAGCCTCCAGGTGCGGGCCTCCTCCGACAATGCCCCAGAACACATTGTTGTCCCTGTCTTTGATATATTTAGCCGCATCAAGAAGATACTCAATACCCTCCTGCTGCCCGATCACGCCTATATAGCCAACCATATATTTATAGCCACGCTTAATAGACGGATCAGGATCCTGTATCCTCATTCTCTCAAGCTTTGGACCGCTTCGAAGAACAATGACTTTGTCAGGATTCATCCCGCCTCTTTCTATGGCTATTTTTTTGTAACTCTCATTGGTAACAAAAGCAAAAGTACAGTGCTTATATGTCTGTCTCTCAAGGAATAACTGGCTCCAGTAAAGAAGTCCGCTCTTTCTGCCAAACTTGGCCTCAAACAGTTCCGGACAGATATCATGGTGGTCAAATACATATTTAACGCCGTATTTCCTGAACTTCCTGGCGACCATATATATGTCGTCGGGAGGATTGCATCCATGAATCACATCAAAGCCGATTTCCTTATATATCTTTCTGGCCAGTCGGATTTCCTCGCTGAGCGCGGATGTGTACTCTTTCCAATATCCAAGTGCGCCGTTTCCCTCTTCAGGAAGGTCATGCCTAAAAATATGGACACCCTGAAGGAGCTCTTCATCCTTGGTATAATTCTTGCCTTTGGGGCAGATAACCGAAACAGTATATCCGTTGGCCGCCAAAGTAGTAGCTTCCTGCCACACTCGGGTATCAAAGGGTACCGGCAGATTCTCTACCACTATAAGTACTTTTCTGTCTTGTTTCATTACAATACTCCATCTGAATAATGTATTCCGATAAAACACTTTAAGATAATACCATAATGAACAATTTGACTCAACTTTAATTGCTACACTTTCAGCTACATACTCTTAAGCTGGTACAAAGTGCAGTATATATGCAAATGTTATAGACTACAGTTATTGATTGCCCAGATGTATTTACCTCTTGAAGATAGTTTAACTTCATCTACAAATACTATTTTCACATCAAGTAATCCCTCACACCTTCGGTCTATATAGTTCCTGACAGTCTCGATTTCAGAATCAGTCATAGGTGAATCAAGCATAATCCTTAATTCTGCCTCACCTACCTTATCCTGGTAATATTGATACCGTTTAACTTTTTTCAACTCCTCAATATGTAGAGTCATCGCTCCTTTAAATATCTTCTGTCCATTCTTACTGATCAAATACACTTCACTACGTCTATGACCAATAAGTTCCATACTGCCATCATTCTGTATGCGTACAACATCATCTGTAGCATATCTGATCAAAGGCATTTTTTTGCTCATAAATCCAGTACATACGATTCTGTACTCATTTGGATCATCAGTCGGAATCAATTCTGTAAGTCCATAATAATCGTTAAATGTGCATTTTCCATTTTTGATCTCAGCAAAACATGACCTCTCAGTGTGTCCGTAATAAGAATCCACTCCACATCCAAGTTTTTCCTCTATATACACTCTGTCTTCATAACTACAATTCTCTGAAAAATAAACAACATGGTCAAAATGCATTTTACGTCCATACTTTTCCAACATTTTTACGAATAAAACAATAGCAGACGGATATCCCGTTAAAAAAGTGGCTCCAAATCTTTCTATATCATCACATAGTGCAGGAAAAGCGTCATCAGAAAACAATCTAAACGGAGAAATGACTATTTCATTCTTCAGCGGAGAATAGTAGAAATCATTATCCTTGTTATGGCCAAGAAACATCACAGACCTGGTTTTCAACGGATCATATCCAAAGCGTGACATGAAATGTGTTACAACAGCTCTCTCCTTATAGATGGATTCCTTATCCAGTAACACTGTTAACGACTTTCCACTACTACCACCCGTGGATGTTCTGTAATATGCCAAATTGGGATCAGTATTGTATAATTGCTCTCCTGCATCAACAGCCACATCCTTTTCGAGTATAGGAATTTTTTTGATATCCTCTATGTCATTAAGTGTATAGGGCGAAAAGCCAATATCATCAAATAATTTTTTATAGTATGGCACATTTTCATATGCATTTATCAGCGTATCCATCAATGCCTTTTTCTGATACTCTGCCTTTTCCATAGAGGACATTTTTTCAAAACGATCCAGCTCGTTCCACGTTTTTTGAAAGGATTTGTTTTTTACCATTAATCGTATGAACAGTGGCGATAGCGCAAACTTTACCCTCTTAGGCATATTCTCATACATTTTTTTTAAAGTATCTGTAAGTCCCATCTCACTCCTTCAATTATCAAGTAGTTCTATTCTCACTTGACATTCTCTATCAAAATCAATCACAACGCCCATAGTATCCTGCCTGGTACCATACTTATCAGAGCATTGAAAACTCTTGTACATAATACTGCTTTGTCCATAAAAAGTCATCTTAGCAATTCTATCTTCATCCACAAATAGATTTATATTATTTCCTTCTCTGACAGCTTTTATGTCATAAGCAAATATAAATGTCGCAACTGCAGGTGCCCGAGCAGAAAGTTCATCTTTTATTTCGATTGTCAGTCTACCATCATATTTAATTGTCCTTCTGTGAATTATTGGGGAATAACCATCTTGCTCACAAACAAGCATTACGCCATTTTCATTCTCTTTAAAAATCACTTGCCTGGCATTAGCCTTTTTCCCCCATAAAAATGCTCCAAGCATCTCAGACTGATCTTTTCCGCCAACAGTAACAGTATTATGCCACTCTGTCTTCCTGAATTGGTTTCTACTATGAAGATCACAATGATATATGTATGTTCCTGGATCTATGAAGACAGGTTTGCCGCAATAATATAATTGAAAACTAAGGGCATCGGCATGTCCATGCGCCGCTATCGACCCAAACCCCAAAGCCCCATGATCCAATCCCATCAGCACTTTTCTGTCAACACTTCTCATTATAGTTATTCCGCCATCAGGAAAAGTCTTATACTGCGGGATGACATATTCACCCTTATGAATACATGCTTTTATCTCGGCTTCTGTAAAAAGCCAATGAATATTCTCACACCTTATTTTTTCAAGATCAACATATCTCTCATCCAAAAGAACGCTAAACATTCCCAGAACATATTTATAGTATTGGAGATGTTCTTCGCCACAAAGATCAAGTATTTTCCCCTCATCATCGTCGCCAAATTCTAATACTTCATCACACATTCCCATACAAACTGATAAATATCTACACATCTTGACCAGCATATCATTCCATGTGTCCGGAACAGATATTGAATTCTTTTTCATCAACCTCATTATCAACCCCATTGCTTCCATATAAAACGCCTGATAATGAAGAGACAATTCTCTGTTAACACCATCATCATAGTTCTGCAGAGTGATTTCTCTAGTCAAAATTGAGATTGCCAAATCCGTCCACTCAGAGTGCTCAAACATAATGCCACTCTGTCCTATAGCAAATGCTTCGACAATTAAATGATTATTGGCAGATGAAAATCGGGAATAGTGTGAAATGATATAATCCGTCATGTTGATAATACCGATTCTTATCTGGTCAAGAAGTTCTGCAGGTGCTTTTCCGGCTTCAAGAAAAGCATATGTATAGCACCAATTACTGCACCGAATGGCTATCTCCATGACACTGGTCCATGATATTCCATAAAGAAAGGCATTTTCTCTGTTCCAGTCTGCAAATAACTCCTGCAGTTCCTTCAGATATCCATCTTTTCCTGATACATAATATGCCTTTGCCAAAAGTGCAAACTGAAAGTGCCTGTTAAGTTCCCAATTTGTTCTTGCATCTCCAATGTCATCCCTCTGCTTGTAATTCAGCTCATAAGCAAAAACATCAGGCCATTCATTTGCAGTTTGAAAGCCCGCACGCCAGCTTCGTTTATAATCCTCGTAGCTAGCACCGGAGAGCAAATGAATGCCTGTGTCTGTACCAAAAATATTATTGTTAAAATTTAAAAACAGTTTAGAAGGAGCTGGACGCAGATTAGAAAGCTTGGCATTAAAAACATGCGAGGTTACTGCTGTTTTATTATCCTTATATCTGTGTTTCTCACTGTTCTGAATCTGTTTTTGTGAGAGTCGCCATATAACTTCCCGCACGCTCATTGCCTTGAGCCTTCTAAAAAGCCATGAGATATCTGCCATAATCCTAAGCCTCTTCTCTTACACCCTGGCCACAATATCCCCAAGGCGCATTGTAATGTTTGAATATGAAAACTTATTTTCGTAAAGCACACACTGTCTTTGCAGCATTTCTTCGGTGCATTTTCCGGAGTCTATAGCCTTAATGGCGTTATTAAGATCAGCATCATAATTGTCGATAAGAAATGCTGAATTATCTACATATTCCTTCATGATATCCGTATTTCTGGAAATCACTATCTTACCCAACCGCATACATCTGAGCATCACCGACTGTCCTGCAGCTCCGGTATTTTCTTTGAAGGGAAGTATGCAGGCTATGGCACCTTTAAGCCAGCTGTCAAACTCCTCTGAGGTCACATCAAAAAGAATCCTGATATTATCAAATTTGTTATCATAGCCAAGTAATTCCCTGTTGTTTTTGGATGCTATGATCACAAGTTGCTTATCCCTATGGTTTCTTTCCCATGCTCTTATTAAAGAAATGTAATCTCTGTTTGAGTAGCCCCCACTAAAATAATACTCTTTTGTGTTATCCTTGCCTCCGGACTCCACATTACAATTACCTTCTTCACCAGACCAGTTTCCATAAGGAATATACTCTATTGCCTCCCTTTTAAGTCCCAGATCCCTACAATACTTTTCGCGCTCACACTCTGAAAAAACAACGAACCTCACATTGGAAGAATTGAGCAATTTAAGGATAAACCGCAGCGCTTTCATCACCTTTGAGCTGTGAATAAAGAAGGCCCACCACATAATCCTGCCAGGTCTTATAAGGTGGATCTTGTTTACAAACAAGATCCATAATGTATTGAAATTACCTATAGACAAAACAATGTCAGCTTTCCTGAGTACTCCGCGATGCTGATGAAGCTTCCCGATGCTCTTTAATCCATCTTTAAAATGGGCTGTCCCTGATTTGATTGACTTTCCCTCTCCTTCAGTGATGTTGATCACTTCGAATCCAAGCTCATCACACAAATATCTACAGGGAGCTTCATATACATTTTTGTAAGTCCTAACAACAACTCTGCTCATAACTCAACCAATTATCAATTTAAAATAATCATATCAGAACTCTGTAGTAGCCATATCCCTGGAGATGGCATTCTCCTGTGCGGTATTGGAATTGATATTGCCCCAGCTTATTCCCTCATAGTTGCCGTCATAGTCCACTTCACCAAACTGTCTAACAAGATCAACAATACACTTATGTGGATATTTGTCCGGAATCTGTGCAAATTCCTTCTCCTTGTTGGTGATAACAAGAACGTCGCACTGACTGCAAACCTCATCCAGGTCATCGGTGATTATCTGGTGAAGATGTGGAATCTTGGCTGCAATGAAATCAGCATTGGTTCCTGTGAGCTGACTTACCTTGACGTTGCGGTCATAGATATGGATCTCATATCCCTTGCCGTAAAGGCTCTCAGCCACATCAACAATAGGGCTGTTCCTCAGGTCATCTGTGCCGGCCTTAAAGCTAAGTCCCAGGATGCCCACCTTTCTCTTGCCCTTACTCTCTATCACATCGATGGCAGTCTTCTTCTGGATCTCATTGGAGGGATCGATGGCATTCATGACAGGAACATCCACATAAAGATCGTGGGCCAGGGTCCTTAATGCCTTGGAATCCTTGGGAAGACAGGATCCGCCATAGGCAAATCCGGGCTTAAAGTAATAAGGTGAAATATTGAGCTGCTTGTCCTTGCAGAATATCTCCATGACCTTATGGCTGTCTATATCAAGTGCCTTGCAGATATTGCCCACCTCATTGGCAAACACTATCTTGAGAGCATGATATGTGTTGTTGACATACTTCATCATCTCTGCCACCTTGATCTCTGCAGAGACATACTCTCCGGGAATGTCCTTGTAGATCTCCCTGAAGGCCTTGTCTGCGATTTCATTGTCAGTTCCAACCAGCGTAAGAGGTGGATTCATGTAATCATGCACTGCAGTTCCTTCTCTCAAAAACTCAGGATTGGACACAACTGTGAAGTCCTTGTCCCTGACCTTACCCGATGTCTCTGCCAGGATCTCTCCAACCTTCTGATTGGTTCCCGGAAGTACAGTGCTCCTGATAGCTACGATGTGGAAGCCATCCTTTTCCTTCATTCCTTCACCGATCTGTCTGGCAACACCAAAGATATAGTCAAGGTTGAGATGTCCCTCCTTGCTGCTGGGAGTACCCACACAGATAAAAGACACGTCGGTGTTCTTAACAGCGTAAACATAATCAGTTGTAGCCTCGATCATGCCCTTGTCATGCCCCTCGCGGACCAGCTCGTCAATCTCAGCCTCTATTATGGTGGGTCTTCCCTCGTTGATGAGGTCGACCTTATTCTGTGCCCTCTCGACACCTATAACGTGATGGCCAAGTCTGGCCAGACATGCCGCTCCAACACATCCCACATATCCAAGTCCAAAAATGCTAATATTCATAATGCTCCTTACCTTATTACTTTCTTTTTAAAATAGTTTGTATAGCATCCCGAAAGAGAGTTGTCTTCCTATATATTACATAGTACATGACATTGGGAATAATAACGCAGATTATCACTCTTATCAACAATACAATTATAGTATTTTTGCAATTAATAAGCATACAGACTGCATATGTCGCCAGTGCAGCAAAAAGCGTTACCATCGTATACTTAAACTGCGACGAATAAAAGAATCGCAACTTCCCTTTATCAAAATATTTTTCAAATGTAATCCTGGTAGCCCATACATAATTGCACAAAAACAGAGACACTATTGTCGCTGAAATAATACCATTGATACCCCAAAAGTAACCCAATACTATGTTCAGAACAACATTCATTGTTGTCTCTGCAATAGAACGCCATCGTTGTTCCCACCAAAGACCATTTGCCGAATTATATATGCTTCTTGTATCGCCAAGTTTAAGCAGATAAAAATACAAAGCAAACAAAATAACAGATGATGGGGCTAACAGCATTTCTTTCCCCATCCACAATGTCATAAATGGCTGATAAAGACATAAGAGGCATATAGTACACCACCCTCCTGTCCACAGATATATAAAGTCCAGCTTTTTGAATTCTTCAAAATTCTCATCCGGACTTTTCTGAACAACATGTCTTCCAATTCCTCCTGCAAAAGCAGTAATCACAATATTCATAAATGCAGTTACTGAGTGTGATATATAAAAGTAATTATTATATACCGCAGTCAATGTAAGTCCCAGGAAAGCCGAAACGCATACACTGTCCAAAGAATTTCTGGTAATAGAACATGCCTTCTGAATGAAAGTCCCTGATATGAGCGTTTTTAGTCCTTCAATTGTCTCTTTTGATACCTGTCCTTCGCACTTATATTCAGGGAATCGTTTCTTAATTACATATGCCATCCAAAGATTATTAACGATTGTAAAAAGTGGCGTCAGAAGAATATAGATATAATAATTGGGGACTATCAGCAATACACCAAGTCTTGCAACATTGATAAGTATAGTTATAGCAGAGTTAATCCTGCTGAGAATATCATTGCGCTGAAGTACAGTCAACAATGGCGTAAGATATGCGTACATGAAATAGCTCAGTGATGTATTACTCAAAAATATCAGGTAAGTCTTCCATAACACGATATCCTCAGGATATGATCCCTTAATAAGCTCAGGAAGAAAAGGTATTACTATTATCCCCAATACCATAATTGCCACTCCAATAACCCTATAAGCCTTCTTATAAAAATTTAGAATGGCATTGACATCTTGAGTCTGCCCTTTTGTAACCGGTTGGTAAAGATGATACACTATAGCAGAACTTAATCCCAGCTCAGAAAGGCTAAGGACTGATATTATAGACGAAAACAGGCTATCCATACCAAGGTACTGTGTTCCCAGAAATAACTTTACCATGGTCTTGGTAAAAAACGGGCAAAGCATAACAATAAGTTTGTTAAATACTCCCCACACAATATTTCTTTTTGCATTCCTTATAACATCATGCTGCATTATCAAAAACCTTATCTTTATGCATACCTGAACAATATCTTTATCAGATATTTCACATTTGTATCTATTTCCCCCGGACATTTGCAAACACACTTTTTCCACAGAGAGAGAGCTGTTTTTCTGTCGCCCTTCCTGATATAAAAAGGAATAAGTCTGATGTTACACTTCCAAAAAGCATAACTATGAGTTTTCAAATAATCCTCATTTTTGATGTAGAGTCTTTTCAATCCATTAATCGAGCGATCTGGCTTTTTGCTTATCTGATCTCCTTTATGTATATAATACCTCACAAGCGAATCCTCTACATAATTCACTTCATAACTTGATGACAGTCTCAGCCAGACGTCGTAATCCTGAGCAGACTCAAGTTGTTCGTCAAACCCGCCAATACTTTCAAGAGCATCACGTCTCATTAGCGGAAACGATGTTGAGCCAATATAATTGGTCAAAATCAGACTATCAAACACTTTGCCTCGGTGTTTTGCTCTCTCAATAAGTTCAGTTTCACCAGTTTCTTCAAATACCCTTTCATTATCGCAATAGACCAGTGCCACATCCGGTCCCGTAAAAGCCTCAACCATTCTTGCAACCTTGCAGGGGAGCCATTCATCATCATCATCCAGATATCCTATGTACACTCCTTTTGAATGTCTCAATCCGGTATTTCTTGCTGCACAGGCACCAACACATTTTTCATGCCTTATATATAAAAGTTTCTTATCTATTACTTGTCCCAGATTAGTAATTGTTTCTCTGACTTCATCTCTTTCCGAATAATCCGAAGGGCTGTCATCAATCACCAAAATTTCTATATTTTTGTATGTCTGATTCACAACGCTTTTTACTGCCCTTAGGACAGTTTCAGAATTTCTTTTACATGTTGTTATTATAGCGGATACCAATTCCATAATATTACCTCTGGTTCCTTATCCCATATATAAACCCAAGTGTCAGGAGAGTTGGTTTCAATGCAATATATGCACTTTTGACTATAGGATCGTAATACCTTTTATCTAAGATATTCTTTTCAAGAATTGCCCTTAACAGTCTTTCAGTTTCAGCCTGCTGCTCTTTTCCCAGTTTAGCATATTGAAGAAACAGATTTCTGAGTAATCTGGCCTTATATTTTTTACAGAGCTCAAATTGTTCCCGGGGGATATTCTTACCGCCTGCATACCCATCAATTTGGGATATGGCATATTCATGCCCCTCCGCAGACCTCAGCATGCTCCTGGTGCTCATAATTGAGCCCGCCCTGTAGCGCCTGTGGTAGATCATGTCCCTTACTATCTCTGTGCGAGCTGCCTGAATGTATGTCAGAAAAGCATAGTCGATATCCTCATGTATGATGGACTCGTTAAATACTATCCCAAGTCCTGATACAAAGTCTTTTCTGTACAACCTGAGGCATACGGAAGTGTAATACTCGTTATTGTCAAAGGCCTCTCTCATAGCCGCAGTGCCTGTCTGAACAACATCAAACCTGCTCTTTTTGCGTGCGTAGACATTTTTCATCTCTTTGCCATCTTCCCTGAAGGGGTCAGCTCCGAACAACAGTATATCAAGTCTGTCTTTATCTGCAATGTCCACAAGCTTTTTTAATGAATTCTGTGTAAGATAATCATCGCTGTCAAGATAGATGAAGTACTCACCGCGGGCAACCTTAAATCCTGCGTTTCTGGCGCTTCCAAGTCCCCCGTTGGGCTTATGGACGACTACTATTTTATCATACCTGCTCATATAGTCATCGCACATCGCGCCGGATCTGTCCGTGGAGCCATCATCAACCAGAATGATCTCATACTCCAGCCCGTCCTGTTTTATCACACTATTCAAACATTCATCCAGGTATTCTTCACAGTTATAAACCGGGATGATTATACTTAATTTGACATCTGACATTTTTATAGCGTTCCCTCAAACAACACCTTATCTCCAACCTCAACTCTCTTAACGCCCTACTCTTTTGTCTTGTCAGTCACATCGACCATATAGTGTTTTGTGGGGATACAAACTCCCGTAGTATTAAATGCATGCATGGTTTACTCACTTTTCTTCGTTTTACACAGTTTCATTTTACATCATCACAGTTTCCAATGCCACAAGCATCCAAAGTCATGCACGGTGCAGCCGGCAGTAGGTTATGCGGCTTCTCACTCCCCTCTCACATTCCTCACCGACTCCAGCTCAAAGGCCCAGCGCACGCTCCTGTTGATCCTGTCCGTAGGGTCGTCTGTCAGGTAGAAGGTGTAGGCATACTCAATCTCCTCCGAGGTCAGCGGCACATCCACTTCAACCGCCTCACCCTTATGAGCTTTAAGGTATTCAAAGGTTTCCTTTGTATTCTTAAGGTTATCCTGATACACATGGTCATAGAGCCCCTTTATGACTCTGACAGTCCTGTAGGAGCGTATCTCAAAGGATGATGTTGCAAGGATGATCACACTGACAGCCAAAAGAACTGCCGCGCAGATATTTCTCTTTTCTCCCAAAAAGCTTCCAAGTATATGCCCCAATATCAGGCAGAAGTTCCCAAAGCCCAGTGCCAGAGCTACGTAAAAGACATACCGGCATCTGTCAGGGATCCAGGGCACACCGTAGCCAAGGACCACAGGAAAAGCGCAGATAAATGGCAAAAGAAGTCCCGGAATACCTGTGGCATACCAGGCCGCTCTGCTGTTTCCAAAAACTTTTGCCAAACCGCTGCTGCCCTCTGAATCACCGGTGCCAATGCCGCCTCTGTCATGCCCTGCTGCCGCCAGTACTACGCCGCAGGCCACAAAGGCAACCAGGATTGCCGCAAAATTGTAGGCGTGGAGCATATAGTCAATCTCACCACGGAAAAGTGTCCAGGTGTTCTTAAGTCCGATGCCCAGGGATATAGCTGCTCCGCCTTCGGCATCCTTTCTAACATAGTTACCGGGAGCCACTGTGTTGATAAGGGACGCCGCAAAATAAAAGCAAAATGCTATAATGCTCCTCTTGTCAAAGCGCTTATCCACCAGGTAGTAGTAAAATATCACAATAAGTGCTGCGTAACAGAGGGTTCCGCTGACTGCCAGTGTCCCTCCTGCCGCCAAAAATCCCAGAACCCAGGAAGCTATTGCCATGCCAAGGCTGTCTCTTCTCTTTGCCAGGATCAAAAGACCCATGGCTATACAGCCCAAAGACAGCGGAACTGCCAATACCACAGCACCTGTGTACCAGAAAAATATTTCAGGAAAGACATCGTACTGTGAAACCACAAACACCACCAGGCCGCAGATGATAAGTCTCTCTCCCCATCTTTCCTTACCGGCCCTTTCTGTAAGGACCCACACCAGAAAGATTATGGCGCTAAAGGCCAGGATACAGTTCAGGGTCATTAAGACCCTCATCTCCGGAAAGCCTCCAACATTAACGGGGTTTAGAAGGGCGTTTAAAAACTCAGAAAAAAACGTCCCCTGCCAGTTAAAATACACCATCTGCATATACTTAAAGCTGGCTGCTATATACTGCCAGAAACCGGTATTTCTGCCGGTCTGCATGGCGTAGTCAAAATCGTCATCCGCAATGACTGAGTATGAAGAAGCAATGGCCATGATCACAATGACCACAGCCACTCCAACTGCCGAAAGTATCCCTAAAGCGTTTATTATTTTCCTGCTCTTTAACTTCATGTCACATCAGCCTCCAAAACCGTTGATGCAGTCTATTACTCTCTTTTGCTCATCATCAGTCATTCCGCTGTATATAGGCAAAGATATGACTTCAGAGGCATACCTTTCAGTCACAGGCAAAAAGCCCTTCTTATGCCCAAGATAGCCATAGGCCTGTGAAAGATGCGGCGGAATAGGATAATGAATGATGGTCTTAATGCCGTTCTCATCAAGATGTGCCTGAAGAGCATCTCGCATTCCTGAAGGCTCATCACCAGAACCGGGGACCCTGAGTACATACTGGTGCCAGACACTAGTGGCGCCGCTGCAGACTGAAGGCTTTATTACTCTCGGATTATCTATACCTGCAGCATACTTTTCCGCCAGAGCTGTTCTCTCTTTGGTTATCTCATCCATATGAGAGAGCCTGACCCGAAGAAGCCCCGCCTGGAGCTCATCCAGCCTTGAGTTAGCCCCCACAACCATGTTGTAATATCTCTTCTCACTGCCGTAGTTCCTGTATATCTTTACAAGCTTTGCCAGCTCCTCACTGTCTGTTGTGATGGCGCCTGCATCACCGAAGGCTCCCATGTTCTTGGAGGGGTAAAAAGAAAAGCACCCTATATCACCAAAGGAGCCTGTCATCTTCCCGTCATACTTTGCTCCGTGGGACTGTGCACAGTCCTCCACAAGCTTAAGGTCGTACCTGTCACACAGCTCTTTTATCCTGTCCATCCTTGCAGCCTGGCCGTAGAGATGCACCACAAGGATAGCCCTGGTCCTGTCCGTTATCTTCTCCTCAATGGCATCCGCATCGATCTGATAGAACTCATCAGGCTCCACAAACACAGGTGTTGCGCCGTTGATGGTGATGCCCATTACGCTGGCAATATAGGTATTGCCCTGGACTATGACCTCATCGCCCTCTCCTATCCCAAGAACTCTGAAAGCCAGCCACAGCGCATCAAGGCCGTTGCCTACGCCAACTGCATACTTTGTGCCCACGTAGGAAGCAAACTCCTCTTCAAAGCTCTCCACTTCCTTACCCAGGATGTACCAGCCCGAGCGCATAACCTCCAGGGCCTTTTGTTCAAATTCTTCCTGATACCGCTGAAACCCTCTGTCCAGGCGGCTCTGCATGATAATATCCATAAAAACTTCCTTACTCGTCATGTTTTTCCACTGTATCAATGATGAAAGGCGGGCGGTTCCTGGATTCCTCAAGGGTTCTCCATATGTACTCACCAAGTACCGCCAGCATAATGAACAGCAGACCGAATCCAAACAACAGCACGCACATAATGGATGCGTAGCCAAGGATCGGCGTTCCAACCATTATCTTTTCCCTCAGCACCATTATTATGCCGATTATCGAAAACAGTGAAAATGTGGTTCCGACTCCTGCAATAAGTCTGATGGGAAAATAGGAGAAGCTCATCATTGAATCCACCACCAGTTTGATCTTCTTGCCAAGAGTCCAGCGGGACTTACCCACTTCCCTGTCCTTTCTGTGGAAGTAGATCTTCTCAGACTTAAAGCCAACCCACATCACCTGAAGGGTCAATGATGAATTCTTTTCATCCATCATCTCTATGACATCTATGACCTGCCTGTCCAACAGGTAGCAGTCGCAGCCACCCTGCGGCATATCCTTGTTGATGGTCTTGCGTACAAGCCAGTAATAGCAGCCTGCAAAGAACTTCTTGATGGGGCTCTCATCCCTTGACTCTCTGATGGCAAGCACAACCTTGTTGCCTCTCTTCCAGCTCTCGTACAGATCAAGAATAAGGGTTGAGTCCTCCTGCAGGTCAGCCTGCTTGGTGACGGCACAGTCCCCGGTACATACGGAAAGTCCCGCAAGAATAGCTGCATGCTCACCGAAATTCTTGGAGAGCTTGACGCAGACAACCCTTGGGTCTCTATTCTTGATGCTGTTCATCACCTTCCAGGAATCGTCCCCTGAGCCGTCATCCACAAAGACGATCTCGTAGTCTCCCAGCTTTCCCAGGATCTTTTCCTTCATATCTTCATAAAGAAGTTCCAGCGTATCCGCATTGTAATACACCGGAACCACAATCGAAATCTTACTCACTCTCCAAAACCTCCCTGCGGAATGCTTCGTAATCCCTTATATACTCATTTTCTATGTAGTGCTCACTGGCAAGGACCAAAAGTACCGAATCGGGAGAAAAATCGTACATCTCCTTCCACACCATGGGGCCCAGATAAAGTCCCATCCTGGGCTTGTCCAGAACGATCACTTCCTGTCTGGTACCGTCATCCACCAGCACCTTGCTGCTGCCTGAAACATTGATGAGCACAAACTTTGTATATCTGTTGGCGTGGTTGCCCCTTCTTATGTCGGGATCAGAGCCGTACATATAAAAGACCCTTCTTATGTCGAAGGGCACATCAAAGCCTGACCCTTCTGCCACCACAAGGCTTCCTCTCTCATCTCCGAATTCCTTAAACTCCAGTACTTTATATTTCTTATCAGTATTCATAACTGCTCCAGATCAAACAAAAATAATCATGTTCCGGATTGCACCGCCTGCAGCTTTTCACAATCCTGCAAAACATCTTTATATTTTACCACATAAAAGCGTTTCATTTAAGCCTTATGACAATACCGTCTCTGCCATTGGTCAGGATCTCATGATAAGCGCTCTTATGAGCCACTGTAAATTCATCAGCATCCTTCATGTCGTACACCCTCTTTATATTCGGAAGCTTGAAATACCTATAGAAGTAGATCGAGTTCCAATCGCTGGTGCCCCCCTGGAAATACACAGGGATAAGCTTTTTGATAAGCACGTAGTCATAGGTATAGTTCTCAATAGCCGGACAGAACCCGATATCCCCCTGAACTATAACCCTTTTCTCATCCTCAGTCTGCATCACCTCAAGGTCCGCCAGGTCACCTATCACCTCCTGAACCCTGAAGTCAACATACTTCATCTGCTGAGCCAGGGCATTTCCATAGGTAAAAGAAAAGGCAAACATACACCAGGCCAGTACCAGCATCAAAGCCTTGCCTCCAAAGGTGATGATCCCGTCAAAGGAAAGGATCGCAAAGCCGCAGATCATCAGCAGGAAGGAAAAGCCATACATGCTCCTTGGAGAAATAAGAGTCAGTGAAAAGGCCGGGTACACTCCGAATACCACCAGTAACAGCAGCACCATCATCAGAACAAACATACCTGCTGATACCAGCCTGTTCTTTGCGGACTGGACCACGAACAGCACAAACAGCATCAGCACCATCAGAAAGGCCAGCATGTTCCAGATCTTCATAAAGTCAGCAACCACCGTAAGATAGAACTCCCTGTAATTGCTGATCACACCTGAGATAAAGTCTCCCAGGCTGAATACCGACGTGTTGATATATCCCTCCTCAATGGGCTTCATCAGAAAGATTGCAAAAATGGCGAGGGTTGCAAGATATGTTACTCCCGCCTTCACCATGAACAGCACCGATTCCTTAAGTTCTTTTTCCCCTCTGTTCCACTCAAGGAAGGCGATCATTATGGCCATCATGGGATATATCCCCGATGAGGCCTGGTAGGTCATGCACATCACCAGAAGGCATACTGCTGAGGATGCGTAAAACAATAGCTTCCTGTCTCTCCAGACAAATGGCAGGACCGCAGCCAGAACCGAAAGTGCCATGAACACCGAGTCATATTTGTAAGACATATTGGAAAGAAAATACGGCGACATGATAAGCGTTCCGCAGGCGTAGTGGAGCCAGGAAAGATTCCTTCCCCTGTTAAATACATAGACAACCGCCACTACTGCAGCTGCAAGAAGAAAGCACCCCAGGATCTGCGTCAGCGGCGACATATCCGTGTTGTACTTGTTGCCGCCAACCATGATGGAAACCCAGTCCGCCACGTACCTGCTGTCAAAGGCATTGCCCGTGTAGCCCTCCAGGTTCCTTCCAAGATCATCATTATAATAAAAATTTGCACGGATAATGGCTGACACCTCGATCAGAAATATCACCGACATTATCAGTATTTCTTTTCCATAGGATGTTATCTTCCTCAAACCAAATCTCCTCCGGTAGTTTCTTCAGCCCAGATTAAAGGTCACGATCCCCAGCATGATAAGGCACATGCCGATGAACTTGAACCTGGTGATCTTCTCTTTAAACACAAGCCGGGACATTATCATCACCATGATGTATGACATGGACTCCATCAGCACTGCAGCCATGTACTCAAGCCCTGTATTGCAGTAAATAGTCAGCATCATGGACAGCACAAGAAGGCCGTACCCGCCGATGACCAGTGGGTTGACGTACTCTTTTATAAAGGACCCGTGCTCCTTCTGGGCGCTTTTTTTCAAAAAGACCTGTGATACTGCGGCGATGAATTCCGCCAGAAGCATCAGGAAAAAGAAAACATTAATCATCGCTTTCCTCCCCCAGATTCATGAACACCACGCCTGCCATTACGATCAGAACTCCCAGCACCTTCCTGATGGTTATACCCTGGCTGAAGATCAGGTAGTTCCACAGCATGGACCACAATAGAGTTACGGATTTGTTGATGTAGGCAATGGACAGATCAAACCTCTTTATGACCTGCTGCCATAAAATGGCATAGATCCCCAGTATCACGATCTCCATTCCGAAGAACAGTATGTACCCCGGGGAGAGAAAGTCATTTCCTGATGCCAGTCTTGCTGCCACCATGGAGAAAGAGTATACAAATACCGACAGCTGAAGCAAAAGGAACCGCCCCAGCTTACTGTTTTTTGTTTTTTCCATTTGTTATTTCCTTCTTTTTTCTTTTATCTGGTCCAGACCACCGGGTCACTGTCAAGTATATAGCAGTTAAAGCCTGCGATCCTGACATTGTCTTTGATAATATCCTTACCCGTTCCTGCAAGAAAATCCTGAAAATCACCATCCGTGCTGTCCGTTGTCATTACCAGCACCTGCCTGTCTTTATCTGCAACAGGCGGATACCAGGTCTCATTGCTGAGCCACTTGCAGCCCTCCATTTCGCCCAGGCTGTTCACCGGGTAGATGTTGACCCTCTCATTGCAGGTGACAGTCATATCCGAAGCAAAATCAAAGACGGCGTATCCTGTGTCTATGCCGTTTTCCTTCATGTAAGCCTCAACCTGCAGGTAAGGCGAACTCTCTGAGCCATCTTTTAATATAAGGTTATTGACGTTCCATGTACAGGACAAAATTCCACAGGCGATGGCCGCCACATATAAAGCCGTGGTCAGTGCCCTGATATAGGCCATTGTCCTGAACCTTGTGTGGTCCATATACATCCCGATGCCGCATCCTGCTGCAAACATTATATACAATGAGTATCTTGGCGCAACCTCAAAAGTCGTAAAGGCCATTGCCAGGATCATCACTGCCGCTCCGGCCCAGAGCGACGCCAGAAGCGTCCATCTTATGTCGCTGTCAAAAGAGCCGTCCACAAACAGAAGATATGCCGATATAAAAAGACCTGCAATACAGAGCGCTGCACCAAGTACTGTGATCAGCGGATCTGTGCCCTTTGTGAAAAGAACTGCCACAGAAGGAAGGACCTCTGAAAAGAGCTTTTCAAAGCCGTGCCTTATGTTGCGGCTGGTGCCCGAAACCCCTGAGGAAGCCACCTTACAGGTAACTGCCGATAACAACGTAAGGATAAAAAGCCAAAGACAGGTAAGATACTCTCTTTTAGGCAGAGGCTTTTTCCTGACAGCTTTTATAATGATCTTCAATACATGGGCCGAGAGGATTGGTAGATAGACCATGAGGACTCCTCTCATACCCTGGGTTCCCAGAATCGCTGCGATCAGGAGAGAAATAACATAGAACAGATAGTTCT
>JAEEGL015471986.1_pt1 | contig 31962 bp, 26 predicted proteins | sample 9134231 | NCBI WGS metagenome assembly JAEEGL01 (sample SAMN16246548, study PRJNA631951) | gut metagenome | biome: gut microbiome; feature: rumen; material: fiber-attached | host: Bos | place: Iran: Karaj | collected 2018-10 | reverse complement strand
TTTGTGTCTTACACTAATTATATCGGGCGGTATTCGGAAAACTTTAGAAAAAAAAGAAAAAAATTTTTATTTTTTTGAAAATAGCGATTTTACGCGTATTTTCGGGGTTTTTAGCCCCACGGACCGTATGCTTCCGTGCATCGGAATGATAGTTACACTCCGATTATAAGTATATTATATCATAATTAATGAATAGTTTTAGAGTCAGCTGCAAAAGAAAAGATCCCTTCGATATTATCAAAGGAATCTTTGTATCTTTATTACAATTCATTTTTAAAATTCATCGCCTGATTATAGGACTTAAGCGCCTTGACACCGGATCTTCCGTTGCGTAGCTTCTCGCGCTCGTTCTTGAAGACTTTTTCGAGGGAGGCCTTGTTTCGGGTCTCGCCCGCCTGGATGGTGGCGCTCTTTTCGGTTATCATGCGGATCAGGTCCTGCATATGGGCGATCTCTTTGGCGTAAGCCGCGCGGTTGGCGTTTAGTTCTTCTCTCACTTTCTCGTAAAGGGATTCGAATCCGTCATCCAGCTTTTCGAGTCTGAAGATCAGCACACCCTTCTCTTCCGCATTCTTGTCGAAAGCTTCAAAAGAAAAGGTTTCTTCTTTAAGAAGTGCTTCCTGCTCCTTGTTCTTTTCTATGATCTCGTCGAGCACCGCGATCTTTTTTTCAAGGCTTTCGGAAAGGGCTGTCAAATATGTACCGTTCATGTTCCCTCCGCCTATGCCGTAGGAGCCTTGGCCTGAGCCTGCTTCTTCATGACTTCTTTCCAGTTGTCCCTCATGGAGCGAAGGTGGGTCAGGATCTCTTCCATGATCTCTTTGTCCTTTTTGAGGTTGGCCTGGATGAGCCGCTGGGACAGGTAAACATAGATCCTTTCAAAGTCCTGGGCTACGGGGTACTTCATATCAAGAGTTTCGCGGAAATAATCTATGATCTTTTCTACCCTTATGATATTGTCGTGCGCTCCGGGGATGTCTCCCGCTTCGATCTTTACAACAGCGATGTTGCCAAACTTGATGGCGCCTTCATATAAAAGAAGGGTTAACTCCGCCGGTGATGCGGTAAGGATCCTGCTGTTTGTATACTGGGCGTATGCATTGGGTAATGCCATATTCAAATCTCCTTGAAATTATGTTGCTTTAGTTGCCGCCTCCGAGCATGGAAGTGATGGAACTGGTGGAGGACTCAAGTTTGGAAAGAGCCACCTCCATCTTGGAGAACTTTGCGTAGTACTTGTCTTCGTACTTTGCAAGTTTCTTCTCGGCTTCCGCGATCTTTGACTCGAAATTCGAAAGATCCGACTTGTACTTCTTGTCTTCGTAGAAAGAACCCTTTGAGGTCTCCGTGGTGCTGGCTGACAGCTTATCGAGCTTCTTGTACATGTTCTGGGTAAGCTGTGTAAAGAAGCTGACTACCGTATCGGGATCGGTAGCGATCATGCTCTTAAGCTTGTCGGGGCTACCTTTGGAAGTTTCATCATCGGGGTCTCCCGCAATGTGGTACATGCTCCTTTCATTGTCGGCAGCTAAGAAATAAGAAAGGGTTTCGATTCCGAAATCTGCCAGGTACATTGTCTTGCCGTTAACTTCGAAGCCTTCGGCCATAGCCTGCTTCATGGTATTTGCAAGAGTACCGAGGGTGGAGTCTTTGCTGAGAATTGAATCCTTGATCTTCTGCTCCCACTTCTCGATCTCCTTCTCGGACATCTCTTCTTTTTCTTCGTCTGTAAGAGGTTCAAAGCCTTTTTCTTTCTTGGCGTTGTAACTCTTGTCCACGGTATTGATCAATTCGTTGTACTCTTTGAAGAACTTCTTGAGAGTATCGTATATGCCGTCGGTATCATCCTGTGTGGTAACGGTGATATTCTCAGCTTCGCTAAGGCAGGTAAAGGTCAGTCCGTTAACTTCCACATTGTTGGAACCGGAATAATAGTCAACACCGTTAAGAACGATGTGAGCATCAGAACCGGCGATACGAACCGCCTCTGTGGAATAAAGGGAGCTGTCGGTGTAATCCGTAAGAACCTTGTTTGCGAACTCTGCTTTGGTCTTTAAAAAGAAAATGCCTGTATTATAGTCGTCTTCGCCCATCATGTTTTCTTTGATGGCCTTGTAAAGATCACTCTCAACGTCGATGCCTTCCATGGTAGCTGCATAATCGATGCCCTGGGCTTCGTCATCGTTAACGTACTTGATCTTGGAAGCAAGCTCATCACCAAGAGACACAAGCTTCGAATATGCGCTGTAGGTCTTGTAGTTCCCGGATTCGGGATCGGAACTTATCTGCGCATTGATACCAAGGAAAGTAAGTGCTGAAAAACCACCCATGCCTTCTGCGGTAAAAGCAAAATCATTGTCGGTACCGCTCTGAGGGCTGGCGATATAGATACGACCATTCTTCTCATCGAAGTTGGCGCTGACACCGGCTTCGTTAAGTTTTTTAACTACGGAACTAACGGTTGAGGTTGCGTCAAGATCGATATTGGTGGTCTTTCCGTTAACAGTAACGGAAAAAGCACCGCCTTCTTCAAAAGAAAGATCGTTGCCGGTATAACCCTTCTTGCCAAGATCTTTGATAAGGGTATCTCCGGTAACCTTGGAGCCGTCCTTCTTATAAAGAGCTTCGCCGGTCATGTATCCGGACTTAGCCAGTTTCTTAACGCTTAACTGCTGCACGCCGTTCATGGCCTTCTCGCCCGTAAGAACGGAAACCGCACTCGAATTGCTCACGGATGTGGTTTTCTTCTTGTAGGCAGAAGTAAAACGCAGGTCATTAAGGGTCTTACTGAAAAGGGATTTAACCTTCTTGTTAAGATCCGTCCATGCTTCCTGCTTCCATTCAAGCTTTGTCTTGTCTTTCTTAACCTTGTCAACTTTAAGGGACTTTGCTTTAACAAGTTCCTTGATGATCGATTCAGTGTCGAGACCGGAGTACATTCCGGAAAGTCTCATAGTCATAACAGATTCCTCCTATCGGAACAGGGGTTATCTCTTCTCATCCACCATTATTCCCGCAAGTTCCCATGCCTTGGCGATAAGGTCCAAAGTCTTCTCGGGAGGAAGCTCCTTGATGACTTCTTTGGTTTCCTTGTCGATGATCTTGATGGTAACACGGTTGGTCTTCTCATGAAATCCGAAAGCAACCTCGGAGTTCATCATCTTCTTGTTGATCTCTTCAACAGCCTTGTGAAGCTGTTCGGTGGAAGGCTGCTGTTCCCTGTCTCTCTGGTTGTAAGAGGGATCTGACTTTTCTTCCATGTTTTCCACTACCCTTGTGGAATCATCCACCTTGGGAGTGTCTGCCGTCAAAGAAACATCCGTGTACTCAGTCGCCGGCTTGGGGGCTACGGGCTTGGGCTGATAATTCTGAGCCTGTACCGTCATAACGCTGTTAATGGGTTCAAGTGCCATATCAATTCTCCTTCTGCAGCATCCGTGCTGCCCGCAAAGGTTCCTTGTAAAACATATATCGGAACGTTAAAAAGAAAAGTTAATGGTTAGCCGAAAAGATTTTTAAGTCCTTCAAGAGCATCTGTGCTCATAGCTTCCTTATTGGAATCCTGGATCTGGACGTAGAGTTCCTTTCTGTATACGGGAACTTCCTTGGGTGCAGTGATACCAAGCTTTACCTGTTCTCCTCTGATCTCGAGAATGGTGATCTCCACATTGTTGTTGATTACGAGGGCCTCGCCCTTCTTACGTGAAAGTGCTAACATGCGCCCTCCTTTCTTCTTGCGTCAAGAATATCATAAATGGGGAATTTTACCTTGTAGGAATCATCATCCAGGATGATCTGAACAGCCTTGCGCTCCGTAACATTGATAACGATGGGTCCGCGAAGGTTAACGCTCATCTTCTTAAGGTCCTTGGGAATGGTCACGGTGGTAAGGACCAAAAGCTCGTCGGGATCGATGTTACCGATTGGCTTTAAGATCTCATCGTCAACCATGGGGTTATAGTCCGGAGACACAATGAGGGGATCCATAACAGGCATTGCAAAATTGGGCTCCTCAAGGGACTGCAGCCATCTGATGCCTGCGTTGTTGCCCTGTTCCTCATCGTGGATCAGTGCAAATTTCTTCATGTCAGGAAAGCCGATGATTCCGTTAACAAAGGTGATGATCTTCTCGGAATCAATCGTAACTTCGCCAAAAATACGGGTTTCAATTGTCATTTTACTTCCTCCTGATAATATTTATTCCACTTAAAATTATTCTTTTAAATCCCGAAACCGCTTCGGGGCATTTCTCTATAAGTAATTAAGAAGGCTCTGCTGGATCGACTTGGAAGTTGCCATCAAAGATGCATCGTAAGCGTACTTGGCGCTTGAAAGTCTGATGGCGGTCTCTGCCATGTCGGCATCTTCGTTGTCGCTCTTTAGTTCCTTGAGAGTATCAAGCTGTGTCGCCAGTCTGTTCTCGATAAGGTCCAGACGCTTGCTCCTGGTACCGCAGTTTGTGAGGGCGATGTTGTTGGCTTCGAGATAACCGTCGGCCTTGGAAATACCCTTTGAAAACAGATCATGAAGATCGTTGATCAGGAAAGTCTGTGCCTTCTTTGCCGCATCGATCTTGACCTGAACAGCATCTCTTGCAGCGGTATCCGCCTCATCGATGGCATCATGTTCTTTCTGAAGGTTGAAGATCTCGGTCTCGATGGTTTCAACGTTCCTTAACGCCCTGATAACGTCATCGATGTCCCTCACTATATCGTGGTTAAAGCACTCGCTTGCTACGGTATTGATCCTTAAGGACTGATTTACACCTATATTATAGCATATTTCACCTTCGGGAGGGGTGTCGTAATTATATTTTATGGGATCGAGGTTATTCGTAACATCGGTACACTTAAAGTAGTGCTGAGGTCTTAAATCTCCCTTGTTCCATTCACCCTTCTGATAGTCAACGCTGATGTCTTCGATATTATCGACCGAGAGCTCCGTACCGTTACCCATCGCATCCTTTCCAAGAAGGATCTCTCCTGTTTCAGGTACAAAAACTGCCTTGTCGGGGTTATTCATCACATATTCATATGGGCTGTACACAGGCGGAGTCAGGGATTCATCCGTCTCTGTAAGACTGCTGATGGTAACGACTTCCAAAGTGCCTGTTCCGTTAATATCCTGATAAGAAGAAGCCTCGCTTCCGTCCTTGGTCTTTATGTAAAGCTTGAAAGCTTTGTCGGGATCGGTCACCTCAGAATCCGTCTTAAAAGAAACGGATGACAGTTTGTCATAAGAAAGTCTTACGCGCATGATCTCGTTCTCGGAAACCTTGGTCTCGTCAGTTTCGTCCTTATGTACGAATTTAATATTGTCTACAGTAAGAGAATCCATATTCTCAGTAATGTTGAATACAGAATCGGAATACTCAAGTTTGGGTTCCGATTCCAAAGTTACATTGGCACCGTAATAAACCCTTTGGGTGTCCGAATCGTAAACCACTGCATTGGGGTGTTCTACCATGTAGTCCCCTGTGCTGTATCCGGGAGTAGGTTGGAAAACAAATACATCGTAACTGACTCTGGAACCGCCCGCCTCACCGGTAAGTCTAAAATTATCGGCAGAACCCTGGGCTTCTGGGGGAACATTGACAAATTTTATTTCCACGTCGGCGCCTTGGTAGGAATATCTCATCACCCCGTTGGGAATTACATCCGTAGTCAGGTACGAAGAATCCTTCTGTACCGTCAAAGTGGTGTCGGTTCTGTATCCGGTGAATACACTGCGGCCTGCAAAATCCGCATTGCCGGTGTTGTAAACTTCCGCCGCCAATGATTCAAGATTCTCAAGAATGATCTTTCTGTCGGAAGCGGTAAGGGTATCGCTGGTACCCTTGGTATACTGTTTTCTGATATCTGTGATTATGTCCGAAAGAGTGTCGATGGAATCCTCTGTGACGGTAAGCCAGCTCTTGGCATCCTCAACGTTCTTGTTAAGGAACTGATCCGTCTGGTTTACGCTTGTACGAAGACGCAAAGACCTAAGGGCGATGATGGGATCGTCCGAAGGTCTGTTTATTTTCTTCTCCGAGGAGATCATGTTTGATAGCTTGTCCTGGAGAGTCTTGTTGGTGTTGATATTGGTCAGAGAGTTGTTCTGAATGATCTTGTTGGTAATTCTCATGCTGTGCTCCTCAAGGTTCCCAAGCACATCCTTGTATAATCTGCGCAGACGTCCTTGTCTGCGGGGCTATATATTATATCGGATCAAACGCATGAATTCTTTAGAAGGATCACACTCCCGTCTGTAGGATCAGACGATCGTATATCTCCGTAAAGGTCTGGATCATCTTGGATGCCAGATTATAAGCATTCTGATATTTTACGAGACTGACAGCTTCTTCGTCTGAATCTACACCGAAAACGGAAAGTCGCTGATTGTCGATGGTATCGTTCATGGTCTGATAGTAAGTTACGGAGCTGTTGGCCCTGGCTGCATTAAGAGCTACATCCGAAAGCACGCTCTGTAAAAATTCGCTGGCAGATCCGCCGCGGAAAGAAAGAACGTTTTTATCGTTCTTCATGTTGATAAGATCCATTACCACATCGGCCTTGGAGGCTCCGTCGGAAGCACCTGTGCGTGTTGCTAAGCGCTTTGCGTCCTCGGAGATATATCTGCTTATGGCGAAATTGTCTGCGGTAAGTCTGAAATAGCTGTCATCGGAATTGCCGATCTGCAGGAATGTATCCGTGGAGCCGCCATCCCAAGCCGTACGTGCAGTTTCAAACTTTGTATAATAATCGTCGTAATCGTACTGTCCGCCCAGTACATCATTGCCAAGAAGCAAAGCAGTGGCGGGATTTCCGTCGGAATCCACTGACCCTTCCTGGGTAAGTATATTGTTAAAACTTCTGGCAAAAAGTCTTACGAATTCATTGAGCTGTTCCTGGTAATAAGGAATACCCTGGTAATCCACGCTTTGTCCCACGTTGACTTCCTTGCCGATACGTGTGGTGGAAAGTTTGAACTCATCGTAGTTGGGATCAAGATCGAAGGTATAGAAGCACTCGCCGGTAGCCTCGTTGTAGTTATAGGTCCAGTCGGTGTAGTAATACTCCTCGATACCGAGTTTGATGGTGCCGCCGGAGGTGGAAAGTGTACACTTGTCAAGATCCTTTAAGTAATCATCCGTAACCGAAACTTTTATCTTGTAGTTAAAGGGATCCACGGATTCAACGGTACCTCTGAAATTCTCGGTATTGTTTCCGTCACGCATCTCCACAAGGCCCTGAAGCTTGCCGCCCACCATGGAACTGTAGATGTTAAAGTCGGTGCCGTGGCTCCATCTTATATCGTAAAGGCCCTTGGCATCGGACTGGTTTATGGTCTCGTTGTTCTCTCTTGCGGTACATTCAAGTTTGTAATACTCGTTGGTATCCACAAGTGTCTGACCGCCGCAGATGGTAACCTTGTAGCGGTTGGCTCCGGTATTGTAATTGTTTGCGGCATCATAGATGGGAGTTTCCCTGGTCTCTACAGAAACATATTGGGAAAGTTCGTCAATAAGAAGGGCTCTCTTGTCCCTTAACTCATTGGCCTTGGCTCCGGTAAGTTCGATGGTATTGATCTGCTTGTTAAGGGTAGCGATCTGTTCACCGATGGAATTGATCTGGGACACGGTGTCCTTGATCTCCATGTTAACGTCCTTCTGAAGTTCGGAAAGCTGTCCCGAAACGTTATTGAAGTAGTCGCAAAGGCTCTGGGTGTACATGATGAACTGAGACTTTGTGGCCGTATCTCCCGAGTTCTTGGAAAGTTCTTCCAAAGCATTGAACATCAGGTTAAAAGCGGTATTAAAGCCCGATACACTGTCGGAATCCGTGAAGTAGTTCTCGATGGACTTCATGTAGTAAGACTTGATGTTTACTTCGCCAAGTTTTTCATTGTTATCCCAGAACTTGTCATCGTAAAACTCATCGCGGATACGCTCTATGGCGATGGTATCAACACCGGCGCCTGCACAGCCGTAGGTGGTAAAAGTACGAAGAGCTCTGTTGGCTTCCTGAACCGCCTGCTGTCTGGAGTAGCCGTCCGTCTCAGCGTTGGAGATATTGTTGGCAGTGGTATTAAGCCCTGCATTGGCGCTTGTAAGTCCGGTATATGAAATATTAAGTCCGAAAAATTGTGAAGGCATCTTTCCTCCTTCCCGGCATTAAGCCTTATCCGAGAGCTGTGAGTATGTGCTCCAGCATGTCGTCCACCACGTTGATGTAACGGCTTGCCGCGTTGAAAGCGTTCTGGAACTTGATCATCTGGGTAAGCTCCTCATCGGAGGATACGCCCTGAACCTGTTCCCTTGAATAGTTTATGGAATCTACTGTAGCCTGCTGGCTTAAGGAAATGTTCTTATATACTGCTCCGGAATTTGCCACCTGGGAAACCAGATTGGTGTAGTAGGTGTTTATGGAGCAGGTGGTTGTAACATTGGGGTTTAATGAATAAATATCGGCATCAAAGGCTTCAACAAGCTTTGCTGCAGTCTCATAATCCACGTTGCCGTCCTTTAACCTGAATTTAAGTTTTCCGGCTTCACGGATAAGAACGGGATTTATCTGCAGGTTGGGTATGCTGTAAAGGGTATCCGAATAGTAATCGTCATCGGTGATTTCTTCTATCGGTTCCCAGGTGCCGCCGTTAAACTTGTATCCGTCACACTGGACTCTCTGAAACAGTTCCAGGGGCGCGCCGTTGTCATCTACCATGTAGGTGCCGCCGCTCTTGGTAAAGGCCTCGTAAAGGACACCGTTGATGGCTGTGGTCACGTTGTGGATCAGCTGATCGAATTCAGCTTCTATGTTCATGCAGACAGACTGAGCAACTGTGTGATTGTAATAATCAACATCTTTATCGTACTTGTCCATCAGCCTGTTATATTCTTCAACATCGGCTATGTACTGCAGGTCAGAGGAGCCGCCGGGATACTTGACTGCATCCGTAACATCGGGTACGGGGGGCTTTACGGGGAGGTCCGTATAGTCCGCAAACTTGTCACCACGGATATAAAGCATGGCTCTCAGTTTTCCGATGTCCGTGTATCTGTCCGAAGAGATAAGGGCTTTGGTATCAAAGACTTTGGCATTGGAGATGTCAAGATATTCAACTCCGTCCTCATTGTGCTTAACCTGTGCGTTGATCCTCCAGAAGGGAGTGTAGAAACCGGTGGAAGCATCCACATCCATGCCCATTTCGTAAACAGCATCGGAGGTTACAAAATCAACGCCCTCTACCTTGACTCTTACGCTTCCGAAGATATCTTCGGAATAAGAAATGTTTACCATGGAGGAAAGTTCGTCGAGGCACTGGTTTCTTGCATCCTTAAAGTCGTTGGCGGATTCGATGCCGCCTACTTCTATGCTTCGGATCTTGTCATTGAGATCTGCGATCTTATGTCCCAATTCGTTGATCCTGTCTACGTTCTCTTTGATGTGAGAGTTGATCTCTGTCTGATAATCCGCAAGGCCCTGATAGACCTGCTTGGCATTGGTAAGAAAGCTGTTGGCGTTCTGCACAAGAAGCCTCTGTACGACTGTGTCGTCAGGGGTCTTTGCCAATTCTTCTATTGATTTCCAAAGATTTACGAGGGACTGATTGAAGCTCGCATCATCGTTCATCTCATCCAGAAGGTCTTCAACCTCCGAAAGAGCCTCAAATGATGCGGCATAGAAAGCCGATCTTCCGTTTTCACGACGATAAGACTGGTCGAGGAAGAAATCCCTTACCTGTCTTACCTTGGCGTAGGTAACGCCTAAGCCCACCTGCTGGCTTGAAGTGTGCAGGGAGCCGTTCTTTATCTTATTATAGAGCCTGTCGCCATGAAGAACCTGCTGGCGCACAAAGCCCGTTGTTCCCATATTGGACAAGTTATGCGCAGTCGTGTTGAGGGAATTCTGGCTTGTCTGCAATCCTGAAGTTCCTACATATAAGCTTCCCATCAACGGCATAACTAAAATCTCCTACATGTCTATTGCCTTGCATCAAAGCTGCCGGATCCGGTTCCGATGGACGTTCCGGTGCTGTATGCTCCTCGATTGTAATTGGCAGTCTCCGGCGCCTTTCGCATGGCCTGTATGAGATTCATGTTGAAGTCAACCATTTCGATGGCACTGTTTAAAAGTTCCTCGTTTCTTTCGTTGACGATCTTCATCTCATGGATAGTAGCCTTTAGTGCGTCGTGGACCTTGGCCAATTCCTTCTGTTCCCGGGGAGTCTTCTTAAGTAAAGGAATAAGCTCCCCCAGCTTCAATGCTGCAACATCCGTGTTGAGTATTTTAGCGATTTCGTTCATCGTCTTTATGCGCGTGTTTTCAAGCGCGGTGATCCTTGATACGTGCTCCTGTTCCTCATCCGTGATTTTTTCAAGAGCCTCAAGATCCCCTTTGACGATCACCTCTGTCTTGGAGGTAGAGAGTTCAAGCAGCTGCCTGTATTCACTGTTCTCTCCGTTTAAAGTTTCGATAAGAGTGTCAATAAGACTGGCCACTTAAATCCCCCTACAGACTTTCGTACTTCTCCAATAATTTTTCGGCAAATGATTCGCCGCTTACATTGTATGTTCCGTTAGCAATGGCTTTCTTTAAAGGCTCAACAACATCGTATCTGATGTCGGAAGCACCCTTAACGGCAGCCGTAGCAGTCTGAAGATCGAGACCCTTGGAAGAGATCTGAACCTGGTCGGTCTGACCCTTCTTCTGGACGCTCTGCTCACGGGACACCTTAGATGAGCTGTATAACTGCTGCACCTGAGTATATGCTTCTATACGCATACCGCACCTCCTTTTGCATAGATATGCTTTATCTCTCTGGTATATGTATCGGATAATAATTTGTTAACTTTAGGGGTAAGATGATTTTTTTTGCAAAAAAAATGAAAAAGCACGGAACCAAAAAACGCACCCCGAAGGGTGCGCTTCCGAATCATGGTTTTGCGATGACGATCTCACCGTTTCGTACGAAAACCTTGACCTTATTATCCGTAAGTTCAAGACTTGCCAGCATATCCTGGGGAAGCTGAAGTCTTCCCGCACGGTCAAGGACCACATACTCATCCTGAGAATCGGCGTTGCGCCAGTCTATTCCGCTTTCCTTCAGTCTGTCTGCGAAGCCTTCCTTAAGAACTCTCTCCGAAGAGATCTTTCCGTCCCGGATGGCCACAACACGCTTAACTTTCTTGGAAAGGGCGGTATCATGGGTAACTATGAGAATGGTCTGTCCGTTCTTGTTTAACTCCGAAAAAACATCGAAGATATAATCGGCAGTCCTAAAATCCACGCTTCCGGTAGGTTCATCCGCCAGCAGGATCTTCGGTGAATTGGCAAGAGCTATTGCTATGGCCACCCTTTGCTGCTCACCACCGGATAACATGTTCATTCGGCTGGACTTCTTGTGGCTCATGCCCACCATTTCAAGAAGTTCCAGTGCTTTATCCTTCTTTTTCTTTGTATCGGACAGATTCATGGGAAGCATAACATTTTCCACCGCAGAAAGAAAAGGAAGCATGTTTCGGCCGTTGTTCTGCCACACGAAGCCTACGGTGTCACGCTTGTAGAGCACCAGTTCCTTCTCCGTCATGGTAAAGAGGTTCTTGCCGGCTACAAAAAGGGATCCGGCACTGGGCTTGTCCAGTCCGCCGATCATGTTAAGGAAGGTTGATTTACCGCTTCCGCTGTTACCGATGATGGCGGTAAGCTCGCCCTCTTCCACCGTTAAATCAAGACCCTGAAGTGCCAGGACTTCGGTCTCTTTGGTCTTATAGATCTTTACAAGGTTATCAGCCTTAATCATTGTTTCAGCCATTGATACGTTCTCCGTTCTCAAGCTCAATAAGGAAATCCGCCGCTCCCATAAGTCCCACATCGTGGGTAGTCATAAGGATGGTGATACCTTCTTTCTTGCTCATCTCGCCGAAAAGCTCGGCTATTCGTGCAGCCATTGCACTGTCAAGCTCGGCCGTAGGTTCGTCCGCAAGGATCAGCTTGGGTCTGTGGGCAAGGGCTCTTGCTATGGCCACTCTCTGCTGCTCACCGCCGGACATCTCTGCGGGCATGTGTGACATACGGTTTCCAAGGCCTACCAGTCTAAGGCATTCCTCAACACGCTTGTCCCGGTCTTTTCCGTACTTAACTCCCGCCATGCGCATGGAAAACTCCACGTTCTGAAAGGCACTGAGGGACGGTATCAGGGACACGGACTGGAACACAAAGCCGAAATCCTTGCGACGGATCTCTTCTTTTTCATAGTCGGAGAGTTTTGCCGCATCTACCCCGTCTATAAGGATACGACCCTCCGTGGGTTTATCCAGGGTACCGATAAGGTTCATGAGAGTGGTCTTGCCGGAACCGGAACGTCCCTTTAATATCACGAAAGAACCTTCCGGAACCACCGCATTTATGTGCTTAAGTGCCAGAAACTCACCCCCGGGAACCGGGAAGGCTCTGGACACGTTTTCAACTTCAATTACATTCTTTCCCATTAATCTTCTCCAAGTTTAAGTGCTTTGGTCACGTTCATCTTAAGGAGCATGACAGTAAGAACAAAGAGGCAGATGACCATCATTCCGATTATCACCGAGATGAGTCGGATCAGGTCTCCCGTATTTGTAAAAAGCATGAGAGGCAGCGCCTGCGAATCGGAAGCGTAAGCCTTTTGCAGGATGGGCACGAACATCTTGGAGGTCAAAGTACCGATGCCAAAGCCTGCGATCACGGAAAGGATACCGCAGAATACCTGCTCATTAAAGAGCATGTGGAAAAGTTCTTTGGTATGGAAACCGGAAGCACGGAGCACACCGAAGACCAGTTCACGTTCTTTCAGGGACATGATCCAGTAGATGAGATAACCCACACCGCAAAGCACGATGGTTACCACAAATCCGAGGGTCAGCACACCGTTGGTACCCTGTAACAGTGGATCGTTCCTGGTGGCATCCATATCCTCGGCTCTGTTCATGTATTTCTTCAGATGAACATCGTTTTCTTTTACCCAGTTGTAAACATCCGTCTTGTCGGTGCCTTCACGCTGTTCGATCCAGAATTCGTAAGGGTAATTGCCCAGACGGTCCAGGATATAGGAGTAGTTTGCAACGATAAGGTAATTGCTCTGCATGTTGACCTTGCCGTCGGGCTGTTTAACAAGGGTCTCGGGAGCATATCCCGGCCAGTAATCGAAGAAATCAAGGATCTGCCCGGTAATGGTGCCGGCTTTGCCCGTACCGTGACCGAAGGTGATGCTGTCACCCACCTTGTATCCCAGCTTGTCCCTGAAGTCCGAAGAAACCAGGAGACCTGCGGATACCTTGGCAAGTTTGTTCAGGTAATTGTAGTAATGTTCCTTGTTTAAATACTTGTCCACATAGGTGATCTCACCGAATTCCTTGGTGCTGATACCCAGTAACTGTGCCTTGAAGGTGCCGCCGTTCTGGCCTCCCAGGACCTTGGCGCTCTCGTCGTTTATTACTCTGGTGGACTTCTTTATGAAATCTGCGGAAAGATACTTGAGAGTATCGGGTTCTTTGTACACGCCCGTGGGTACACCGCTTGAATCCACGTTCTCGGGCCAGACTTCCTTGATGATCATATCCACGCCGTCGATGTAATCAGTGTTCCGGACAGCATTCTCATAAATGGTGCCCGCAACGGCAGAATGGTACATTCCGAGGGAAATGGTCATGATAAGGAACAGCATGATCAAGTGCTGCTTTCCGCCGTTTTTGACATTCTCGGTAAAAGAAACAAAGCTTGCGGGCTTCCAGCGTTTCTTCCCAAGCTTGAATATCCCGCTCAATACATGGGTCTTGATACGTAAAAAGAAAAGTCCGAGACCGATGATCATAAGGGAAGAACTTAAGTACAGCAGAGGATCCAGGGACTGATTGTTAAGGACCGATTCCGCCATACTCGCGGAGTTTCTGTTGAAATTGTAAAAGCCGTAGAGAGATACCGCAGTAAGGATCACATCAAGGTACATCTTCTCCCAGAAAGGTTTCTTGCGGACCGCATTCTGCTGCTTTAAGTTTACAATGCTGACCTTACTGTGCTTGATAGCGGGAAGGGTCAGGCAAAGCATGGCAAGGATGATGGCTCCCACCGCATAGATAAGGGCGTACCAGGTTATGGCAACTTCAAGCTGATCGTTAAAATCAAATACCAGGAAGGTCCTGGCCGCACCCAGCATCTTGCTCATGAGCATTCCGAGAGGGATACCGATAAGAGTTCCCACACCGGTAAGCACCATGGCCTGGTACAGGTAAAGCCTGAAGATCTGTCCTCTGGAACTTCCTCGGCTCTTGATAACGGAAATCTCGTTCTTTTCCATCTCGTACATCTGTCCCGAGATCATAAGAAGAAAAGCCGCCAGCATGATAAGAACGGGAACCTGCAGGATCGTAAGGGTTGCGGAGATCCTGGAATGCTTGTTGTTGTAGGATTCAAGCACATCCATGTAAGCAGGCTTCTGGATAACTCCGGTAAAGTCGCTGCGGTTCACGTAGTAATCGGTGTTGTCGTAAAGTGCGGGGACATCCACCGCATCAATATCATTGTATTCGAATTTAACACAGTAAAAGCAGGTGTATGTATACTTTCCGGCCTTGTCTCCCGTAAAGGTACGCCTGAAAGCATCCATGCTGATGTAGAGCATGTCATCGGGATATCCCGAGTCGCTCTGCCAGTAATAATCGCTGTTATCAAGGGTAAATACACCCACGACCCTGAGTCTTATGGGATTTCCGTCAAAGTCCTTCAGATTGTTGAACTCAAGAGTCTCGCCCATCAAAAGCCCAAGGTTTGTCATGGCGCTCTGGCTGATAACGACTTCGAAGACACCATCCTCCGCAATTCCGACGGGATTGTACATACGGCCGCTCAAAATATTCACATGATCTTCAAGCCCGGTCTTTGCACCGAACCTGATGGAGGAATTCTCCACATCGTAACGCTCAAGCTCCGAGTGTACGTCGTTCTTTGAAAAATAGTAAAAAGAATAGGAATCCTTTTCTTTTACTCCGAATTCATCACATACTTCGGGCAGAAATTCTTCCATGGAGGCCACTGCTGTACCGCCCTCATCGCGGCGTGTAACGATACGCATGTCGATGGTTGCGGGCCACTTGCCGGTGGAAGAAAGATAATTGTTCATTTCATCATGGAGCATACGGTTGTAGGCGGCCTGTTCGTAAAGCGGGAAGCTCACTGCGGTAGCCACCAGCAGGATACACCCAAGCAGGAGGCTTAAGTTCATCCAGCGTTTATGCCACATTTTTTCGATCATTATTCCAAGCATATCGTAGTTCCCTCCGTCAGACCTTCCGCTACCCAGTAGGAGGTGGAATCCATTCCTCCCGAGATAAAGGGTACCATTCTAACGGTACCGTCCGCTTCTTTTACATAAACATAGGTGCTGCCGTTCTTCTCCGTAACAGCCTTTCTGGGCACAAGAAGAACATCGTCCATCACACGGATACGTCCCGTTACGCTGATGGGCGCAAAACCTCTGGCATTGGGGTCTTTGGCAATGGCCTCGGAAAGGGCTTTGATACCCTCCGGAGACACCTTTATAAGATAATAATTGGTGTTAAGGCTTCTTGACAGAGCCATAGGGTTTACGATGACCACAGTTCCGCTTGCGGTGGTCACATTGCCGTAGAAATCGGAAAAGCCCACTGTCACAGAATCTCCGTAGGACAGCCGTCCCTTCTGGTCTTCAACCCTTACAAAACAGGAAGCTTCATCGGACAGCACCATCACACCCGAGTCAGGGGCAAGAAGATCTCCCTCTTCAAAAGAAGGTGCATAAAGCACAATGCCGCTGCAGGGAGCCGTGATGGTGGTCCTTTTGGCATCGTCCCGCATTTCTTTAAGTTCTTTCTGTATTTCGGCTATATATTCACGCTTTGCCTCGATGGCACGCTTGTTCTTTTCCTCATCTTTGAGAAGGTCGTTCAGTTTGGCGGTCTCGCGCTGTATCATCCGCTCTCTTCGCTGGATCTCGATCTTGTCGGCCACCACATGGATCTTAACAAGAACATCGCCCTTTTCTACCTTCTGGTTTCTGGAAACCAGTATCTCATCCACATAGGTGGTTCCGTAGGTCACAGGATTCATAACGGTCTCGGTGGCGGTATAGAAAAACTGGCCTATCTCGTTAAATTCGGTACCCACGCTTCCGAGTTTCACCGTACCGGTTGCAGAACCGTCGGGCATACGCTGGCTGGTCTTTACCTTGTCTTCTTCTGATAATCCGGACAGGACTTCCGTATACACTCCGTCGGTCATGCCCACTTTGATGTAGCGAACTTCGTATCTGTCACCGTCATACACAAAGACATATTCGCCGTTTTCATCTTTATTTACGGAATTTGCGGGTATGCAAAGGATCTGCTCCCTGCGATCCGATACGATCACTATGGTAGCGGCACTTCCGAAAGCAACGGGTTCCTCTTCGTCACGTACTGTAAAGGTGGTATAAACCACGGCGTCACGGTCGTAGATACGCTTGTACTCATCGGTACTCATGGTGTGATAATCCACTTCGTAGCGCTTTCCGTGGATAACCGCATAAATATCCGTGGCGGTATTGATAAGGCCGCGGTTGATGAATTTACACTTGATCTCTCTCACATCGAGATTTCCGATGGCGATCTGGGGATCGTTCTTGGCAATGTAGTAGTTTCTTTCAAAATACTTAATGGCAACCACGGTACCGTCGGTATCCGCGTTAAGGACCTGTGAATTTCTCTTGGCCTTGAGATCCTTTAACTGGGACTGCTTGTAATCGTAGTCAAGCTTGTAGAGCTCTTCATTCTCCTTGAGATTGAGTTTTGCTCTCTCAAGTGCCAGATAAGCATATCTTGTGGAAGAATCATAGGAACCGTACTGGCTTTTCCAGTTAAGGTAATCCTTCCAGGGCTGGGAATCATCCTGGGGATAATTAGGCACCTCCACGGGATTTGCATCCAGTCTGTCGAAGATCTCCTTCTTGGAATCGTAGTCCTTCTGTGCTTCTTCCAGGGCCTCTGTAAGATCAGCCACATCTTCCTTGTGGCTCTTAGCCATATCGGAAAGGTTCTGGTTCATGTTCTTGATCTGCTCATCAAGCTGGTGTGTATCGGTCTTTAACACCATCTCGCCCTTCTTGATGATCTCACCGGGGCTCTTGGTGTAGGCCTCAAAGGATGCCTGAGTCGCAAGGCTTTCCTCCACGATCTCGGGGCACACCACTCCCGCATATGTGGTGGAGGTATACAGATTCCTGCGCTCCGGGTTAACGTAGTTGATCACAACCCCCACAGGCTCCACCAGCTCTATATTTTCGCTCTTTCCGTCATCGGGCTCGGAACAGCCGGATAACACCCCTGTTCCCAAAGCAAGGACCAGAGAAAGAAAAAGCGCTTTTATCCTGATACCGTATTCTCTGTTCATCACCGTTTTATTACCGAATCCCCTTCTTTAAGTCCCTCTAAGATCTCCACTCTGTCATCGCCCATCAGGCCGACTTTCACAAAGCAGGCATCCCTGAGACCATCCTCGTTGATCACATAGACATAAAATTCTTTGCCGGCCCGATATACGCAGCGGCTGGGTACATTGAGAACGTCGGTCCTTTGATCCACAGTCACTATGATATCTCCCGTAACATCGGCGGTAAGGTTCTCAACATCACCTTCAAAAACATAGAATTTCATGTACTTGTCCCAGTTCTCGATATCCGCGGGAATAAGCCTGTAGTCACCCTTGCCGTTTCCTACGGTGATCCTCATGGGAACAGGCTCACCTTCTTTGAACATATCCTTGTACTTAAGATCGGAAGAAGCAAAATACCCTTCTTCATTGTCAACGATAGTCATGGCAAGCTTTGATATATTGGAGGTGGATCCCTCCAGATTATCGGCGATAAATTTCACTGTGCCGTCAAACTCGGCATAGACTCTGCTGGCGGAATATTCCGCATTGAGACTTGCCAGTTTCTTTTTGTCGAATTCCAGTGAATCACCGTAATTTTCTTTTTTACTGTCGGTCTGCTTCTTTAAGTTCTCCAAAGAAGTGTCCAGTCTTTCCTTGTCCTTGGCAGACTGTCCCGTCATGTAGATATAATTCAGCCACTGATACTGCATGTCGATCAGGTATTCCTCGTCGGCATAGCCGTTCAAAAGCTCATTTCTTTTGATCTGATACTTTAAGCGGGCAATCTCTCCCTGGATGTTTCCCGCAGACAGTTCAGCCAGAAGATCTCCCTTTTTAACGACATCACCTTCTCTGACATAAACCTTGTCCACGTACTTGCCGCTGACAGGGAAATAAACCTCCTGCTCGGAGTTTTTCTTGTACTGGGCAGCGATCCTGGCTGTAAGGACCACGTCGCCTTTGGTACAGGTAACAAGCTCATAGTCTATTGTGTCGTTGCCGCTGTCGATAACGATTAGAGGCTCCTCTTCCTTCTTGCCGCAGGATACCGCGCCTATAGAAAGAACAAGGACCGATATGAGCATCAAATTCTTAAATACTGTCTTTCTTTTCATAAAAATGTCTCTGCTTTTCCTGTAACCGCTTTCAGAAAGCGGTAAAAAAAATACTCAATACCCCAAAGTGTCTCACTTGATATCGCATAAAAAGAGGCGGCCCGGAAAAACCGCCTCTTTCTGATTATTCAATCCGTCCTGACCGATTTACATCGGACGGATCTCGGACTGTCAGTTTTAAGCTAAACGGAAATTACTTGTTAGCCTCTGCAATGTATGCCTTCCAGGTTTCTCTTACAGATTCTGCTGCGGATGAAGGAACGGTATACCAGTTGGGCCAGCCAAGATCTGCAGGTGCGCTGTCGCAGAGGGTAGGAACGATCTGCATGTAGCGGATGAATGCGTTGTCAGGGTTGGTCATGTAATCAACGGTCTCGGTAACGGCTCTGTCATCGAAGATACCATTTCTTGCATCAGAGAACTGAGCGTTGAAATCTTCGTAGCCTGCAGGCTGATTCTTCCACTGGTCAACAGCGAAAGCGATCTTCCATGCTCTGTCTGCATCGTAGCAGCCGGGGATGATGTAAGGGTTATCGTTGAAGAGTGAAATGTAGTGATCGCAGTCGGGTCCCTTAGGATACATAACGAATCCAACGTCGAACTTAGCGCCGTTTTCGGGATCGGTGAGGTAGTTGCTTGTTCCGGTTCCTGCGTAGAATTCTTCGCAAAGGAATGCAACCTTACCACTTAAGAACTCTTCCTTGTAGTAATCCCACTGAGCACCTTCGGGATCGTGGTTGTCGTACTTAGCGCAAAGGTCAACAAAGTTCTGGAAGCCCTTCATGGAGTCTGCATCTTCAAGAGCGTAGTAAAGCTTACCGCTTGCATCCTTCTTAACAAGAGCACCGCCGTTGGACTCGATCCAAGGCTGGAATTCAGCACCTTCGTTCATGGTCATACCATAGATATCATCAACGCCGTCGCCGTCAAGGTCTCTCTGAACCTTGGAGCAAACTTCATCGAACTTCTCCCATGTCCATTCGCCGTTCTTCTGCCAATCATAGATCTGATCGGGTTCGATACCTGCATCCTTAAGTACCTGCTTGTTGAAGAAGATACCGTGCTTGGGCTGTACATAGCCTGCTGCAAATGCATATATGCTGTTGCCGAATGTAGCTTTAACGTGGGTCTGGTTGATCTGATACTTCTGCTCGTTGAAATCGATGCAGTCAAGAGTTGCCAGGTCGTAGCACATTCCGGTGTACATAGCGTTAAGGATCTCGGATGACCATCTCTCTACGAAAACGTAGTTCTTGTCATCGCCACCGGTAGATACGTAGTCAACAAAGTCCTGAGGAGCGCTGCCCCAGTCGGAAATACCCATGGTCTTAAGAGTGAAGTTGTAGGTTTCCTGAAGCCACTGATGATACTCCTGAACAGCCTCATCATATTCGCTCTTGGGTTCCTGTTCCTTACCTTCGGGATCGGACCACCAGTCACGGATGATTACTTCCATGCCGCCAAGGTCTACTACTTTACCGTCTTTCTTAATAGCGGTATAAGCTTTGGCACCCTTTTTGGACTTGCCGGCGCCGCCGCCGCAGGCTGCAAGGCTTAAAACCATAGCAGACGCAAGAACGATTGCGACAGCTCTTTTTAACAAATTCTTCTTCATAGTTTACCCTCCATTTGAATTTGTGTATATATCATTAACACCTTGTGGCTTTCCGGAGGCCACGGTGTTTGATACCGATTTTTCTTAAACGATTTCGTATCTATATTTTACCGCTTTAATGCGATATTGTCGAGTAAAATCAAGACATTTACATCTTAATACCGGAAGAACTTATACTTTCCACAAACTGCCTCTGTGCAAAGAGATAAAGCAGGATAACGGGAGCGATTATCATAAGTGTTCCGGTGGAAAGAATGGCATTGGAGTAAGCCACGGAAACGGTGGTCTTGATACCGGTATATCTCTGGATGAAGGCACCCAGACTTTCCACGATGTTTGCAAGACTGGTGCTTACCAGACGGACGTTTCCGAGGAACATCTTGGAATAGAATCCGTCTGTCCACTGCCATACGAATGCAAACAGAAAACAGGAAGTGATGATGGGCTTTGCTTCGGGAAGCATGATCACGAAGAAGGTCTTGAACACTCCGCAGCCGTCAACGTACGCCGCTTCTTCCATGTCCGAAGGGATATTCCTGAAGAACTGTCTGATCATGTAGATATAGAGACCGTTCTTAAGGCCCATGCATCCGATGCTCATAAGGTAATACGGGATAACGGAACCTCTGAGGTTAATGGTACTTCCCGTGATGAGCTTGAATATTCCCAGGAAATCAAAGAATCTGAAATGCAAGAACAGAGAGTTTGATATAACCTGCGGAGGAATAAGGATTATGAGCATTACACAGGCAAACCAGAATTTCTTGAGAGGGAACTTAAATCTGGCAAACCCGTAACCAACCAGTGTACATACGGAAATCTGTACAATGGCGATGGTCAGGGAGATTATCATGGAGTTAAAGAAGCTTCTCCAGTACTCCATTATCTCGTCCGCTACTCTGTAGTTTGAAAGAGTAAAGTGAGCGGGAAGCGATATGACCGTGGGATCGAAAAGGTCCTTTTCCGGCATGAAGCTTACGGAAATCTTGTTAAGCAAGGGCTGCAGGATCAAAAAGCACAATCCGAACAGCAGTATAAAGCGGGCTACGCTAACGGCCTTCTCGCCTATTTTCTTTTTCAGTAGATATCCGCCGGATTTTTTGTTTCTTTCCCAGAAATCCTTATTGGCGATTTTTCTGTTAGTCATAGTAATATACCCTCTTGGAAATGATTAGTGAAGATAAGCCCACATAGGCGGCGATCACCAGGAAGTACATCCAGGACATGGCACTGGCGGCGCCGTAATTCATCTTGGCCTGAAGGATATCCTGGATCTTGTCGATGACCTTGTTGTCGGATCTCATACTGAAATCCACTACGGTATAGATCCAGTTTACAAGGAACAGACCGCTGATGCTGGGGAAGGTAACCTTCCAGAAGCTTTCCCAGGCGGTGCAGCCTTCAATGCTGGCTGCTTCGTACATGCTCTTGGGAATGGTCTGAAGTCCGGATAAGAAAATGATTATCTGCATACCGGAGGCAAGAGCCACATCGTAAATATTGTCGATGACCTCAAACACTGTCTCATAGGCTCTTACGCCAACACCGGTGTTTCGAAGTATTGTTTTCAGGGCATCCGTTATGCTGGCGCCGGTGGTAACCTCTTCAACGGTATTCTGCAGGGTGGATATCAGGGTATTATTTGATTCAAGACCCAGCATAACACCGGAGGATAAGATCACCGGAAGGAAGAAAACGGCTCTTACCAATGCTCTTCCCTTAAACTCCTGATTTAAGATCACGGCAATGAACAGACTGAATACTATGATCGCAAAGGAGTATAAGAACATTCGCAGCAGTTCTTCACCCAGGAGACTGGTAAATTCGGGATCGACTCTTAAACTCCAGCGGTAGTTTTCAAAAAGGTTATCCTTAAAAAGGACCATATCAAATTTGGCGGGACCCAGCTGCACATCGCAGAAACTCATGTAGAGCGACTGTATGAGGGGCTTTACCATAAAGAGGAGGAACCCGAATATAAACGGCGCAATGAACATATAACCCGCAAGGGCCTTTTGTTTCTCGAGTCCGACCACTTTCTTTTTCTTGTCTTTTTTCATTGAATCTGCCTTCCTTACCGCTTTACTTCTTAACTACCTTGTAGTCTCTGATACCGACCTCGATACCGTCGGCGGTTTTGTATGTATCAAGGAAACTGTAATTTACGTAGACTCTGGTGCCGTCTTCGTAGGTGGTACAGGATACATCGCCGTCAACACTGTGGCCAACTATTTTTTGACCGAAGGTGTGACCCAGTTCTTCGTTGTATCGCTTGCAGGTCTCGATCATCCTGTCTTTCCATTCAGCGTACTCGGATCCGTAATAATCGGGATACAGAGTCTTCTGAAGGGCAAAGCAGCTTTCTTTCATGAGGGTGTAGTAAAGTCCCGCACCGTACTCTGCGGACATAAGGATCTGTTCTTCTTCGTTACCGCAGATATTGATGGGCTCGCCGGTATAATCAACATAACCGTGGATCGCTATCTGGTAGAAGGGAACACACTTGTCAAGGAGTGTATACTCACTTCCCTTAAGTTCCATACCGGTGATCATGTCAGCATAGGGAAGCACGTAATCGTTACCCATGTTGACCATGACCTTCTGTCCCTTTTCGGAGGCGGTCTTCAAAACTTCAACGTCCTTGTCGAGAGTGGACTCGCGGCTTACGGTCTTCTTCTTGGTAAAGTCGGAAGAAAGATCCATTCCGATATCGTTGAAGGAAACGTTGGCTTTGTACTTATCGGTGGTCTTCACCAGTTTATTTGCAGCTTTGATGGATTCATCGCTGTTCAGAAGGTAATAACTCTTGGCGCCTTCTCTTGCGGCATAGGTTACATCGCTGTACTGGTAGAGCTCGGCTCTTTCCTTGGTGAGGAATCTTGCGGCATCACTGAAGGAAAAGAAACCGTTGAATATTGTACTCTGGTGCTCGTACTGGGTTATGCCGTCAAGGTAAAGGTCAACTCCCAGGTCATTTGCTTTCTTGGTAAGTTTCTTTAAGTTACCGGAACCTCCCAGAGCGGAGATAACATTTACATGCTTAAGGATCTTCTGTTTTACACCGCCGTTTAACCAGCCGGTCATCTTGACCGAAAGGTCCCCGATGTCTGCGGCGTTCAGTTCTTCCATCATCTCACCGGCTTCTTTAAAGGTGGTAAGCTTTAAAGGTCTTGATACGGGAACGCCCATGATCTGACGGACCTTGTCTACTGCACCCACGATCTCGACCGCAACGGGAGCTTCGGCATCGCCACGAAGCACAAAATCGTCACCGTAACGGTTCTCAAGATACTTTCCGTATTCCTTGGCCATGTCCACATAGTCACCGCTGTCGATGAAATGATATCTCTGGACGATGGATTCCTCGGGAAGACTATCCAAGAAGGAGAACACGTCGGAACTTGCGATATTTGCTATATCGTACTTTTCACCGGGGATGATACTGTACTTTGCATCAACGTAATTGTAGCTGTGAAGCTTTCCGCTGATGGCTGCACGCACGGAACCGTAGCTTGCGCCGTCTTCCATGATGCAGATATAGGAGTCGTTGCCGTTGGCCTGACCAAATACATTGAAGTAGGCTCTGGTGTTGTGGATCACATAGTCACGACGCAGGCACATGTCCCAGCCGTAGATATTGGCGTAATAGTCGTTCTGTGACTTCTTGCCGTTATTGTAGTTGATCAAAGCTCCGCCGCCTTCGGGAACGAACATGAAACCTTCGTTACCTTCTCCCACTGCTCCGAAATAAGGAAGAGGGATAATGGAAGATACGGGGTACTGACTCTTGAACTGGATAGAGGAGAAGGGGATCTCAACCACCAGATCGTCGCCTTCGACCCTGAAGATCATCTCCACATTGAAGATAGGTCTGTTGTCGGCGGATTCGGACTTATCAAGGGCTTTGTCCTTGGCGTAGTCCTGAGTGGTGTATCCTGCCTGCTCGAAGTACTGCTCCAGCACTTCCTTAACGTTCTTCTTGGGCTGACGGGATACGTAGATGACATGATCCTTCAAAGAAGGATAATTTCTCAAAAGCTCGTCCTTGTCATCCTTGGGAGAAAGCTTGTCTATATCATATTTCTTGTAGTAGTCGGTAATGTACTGAGCCTGCTTTTTGTCAAGATTTGCTTTCCATTTCTCGAAATCTTCCGCAAGCATTACGGGAGGAACAATGTATTCTCTCTCGATGTTACCCATGGAGTAACGAACCTTAACGGCACCGTCTTCTTCCACCACTTCGTAGTATTTATTGGCTACACTGACGGAGTTGGTGTCGAAGGTAGTCTCAAGACCGTTGACCTGGGTGTAGGTAAGGATCAGGTTTGAAAGAAGCCTTTCTTTTTCCGAACCGAGAGCTATGGGATCGTCCTCGGCGCCCTTTGCGTAGGAGGACCATACCTTGCCGGTGGATTTCTTCTTTACCGTAAAGTGGGTGGTGGAAGGATCCAGGGTAAAGATCAGGCCGTCGGATTCAAGCACAAGATCCGGAACCTTGACGCCTTCTTCAACCTCGTAGAAATAAGGCTTTACGATCTCATAGACCTCAGGCTTGTTGGCAAGCTTGACGGCAATAAAGATGAGAAGCGCCACAACAGCCACTGCCACTGCGGGAGGGATCATATCCTTAAAGGTTTTCTTTATTTCGTTTCTGCGCTCCACCTGAGCTTCTGTAAGAGGTTTTTTCTCCTTTTTGGGCTTGGGTCCCTTTGTCTTCGGAGCCTTTTCCTTGGGAGCTTTTACCTTCTTCTCTTTGACCTTGGTTTCGGCCGTATTCTCGTTGGTAGAAATGTTTTTATCTTTTTTCATTGAAAAATCCATCCGTATTGAGCAGTTTGTTTACATCCGGAACAGTACTTCCCTGCCGAGGGAGATAAAGTATGCCACGCCCTGAGCGATCATGCTGAAGAAGATCATCAGGATAAATATCATGATCAGCACAGCCACAAGAGATACGACAATAAACAAAAGGTTCTTTCCTGCCGAGAACTCATGTATCTGTCCCATGGCGGCTATGATGAGCAATCCGCAATATACCAGTGAGATAACCACCAGCACTCCGTAAAACTGACCTTCCTCCAAAGTGACCACATTACTGATGAGCATAAGAGGGATCTGGATCACGGGGTAGGGTAACAATGCATAGCAGGTACCCATGTAAACCTGTCCCAGTCGCCCTTTACCGTCAAACAGCGTGGTGCAGGCCCAGTTTCCGATAACCCAGAGGGCCAGAGGAAAAAGAACGCCGGCGATGTAAAGGAAGATATTCAGTTCTTCCCAGTAAACCTGTATAAACATGAAACTGGTGTACTTAAGTCGGATGATCCTGACAAAGATCGTAAGGATCAATATGGCATTGGCCGCTGCGTAAGTCCCCCGCTTTTCATGGGTCAGATCCCAGAAACCGTCCAGAGGATGGGTCATGCAATAGAATCCGAATTTAAAGGATTTCCAAAATCTTGAGTATGTTTCTTTCTTTCGTAAAGCTTCAAACATGTCCGCTCTTCCTTTATTTGTTAAGGTCTTCTCTGAAGATATCCGCAGTTGCTATTTCCCACTTGATCTTCTTATATTTGCCGATTCCCATGGGAACCAGGAAAAGAACAAGAAGTACGGCAATGATGATACCGATATTATCGTTGATCCATTCCTTACGGTACTGCTGGAAGGCTTTGGAATAGTTCTCATCATCGTATTTGAGTTCGAAGTATTCCATTGCTTCTTTGTAACGTTCCTGTCTGAGTAACGCTCTGCCCACACCGATGTAGGCCAGAGTGTAGTTTCCGTCCAGAGCCATGACCTTTTCCCAGGCTTCCTGGCTTCGTTCGTAACGTCCCTTATCGAAATCTTCCATAGCCTTGAATACAAGACTGCCGAATTCGGTGTTGGTAAATACGGTAACCGCATTGTCCATGTTATCAAGAACAAGCAGGTCCTTGCCCATGTGCTCAACGGATACGGGCTGACGGAAGAATCCGTCCATGTTACCGTTGCCGCCGAATACATAAACGAGACGTCCCTGATTGTCGTAGGCGAAAAGTCTGCAGCGCTTCTTATCAAGGCAGAAGTAAACTTCATTGTCAAGGACCGTAACATCCACGAAGGAAGAAGCACCGGCAATACCGCCCGCATTGCCCCAGTAGAGGTCGCCGTATACGGGGTATTCACCGTTTCTTACAAGGATGTCGGAGCCTAACATGTTAAGCTTACGGACCGCATCACCCTTGCCGGCATCCAGATCTTCGTCCTGGACCTTATCGGAAACGGCGTAGATAAAGCCGTCCTCGTCCATGTAGACGTTAGAATACTCGGTGGGAACGAAAGCAAGCATCTGCTCTAACTGTTCCTTGGTTGCGAACTTCTTACGAAGATAAACACCAAAGTCGTATGCTACGGGAGTTGCTCCGATAAATCCGGAGAAAATGCCGTCATTTTCGTATTTGATGAGACCCTTATTGATACCGATGGCTGATGCGTACACACGCTCCGCGGAATCGATAACGATCTTGGAGGGCTGATAGGTAAGCTCGGGATCCAGGGTGTTATCTACGGGCTTTACAAAGGTGAGAAGATGGTTCAGATCTTTGTCCACCTTGAGGATACGCTGGTTGCCGCGGTCTGCGATGAAGATATCACCGTTGTCGGCAACTGCCACATCGGCGGGAGCCGAAAGATCCGAAGGGGATGTGCCCTTTACGGAATCGATCTCGCGAACAAGAGTGAAGTCATAGCCGCGACCCTTTCTGAACTGAAGGATACGGTTGTTACCCGTGTCGCAGATATAGAGATCCTCGCCCTTTATGTAGATGGATTCGGGATTCTTGAAGTTTGTGTCCAGTCCGAAATCCTTGTAAGTGAGTGTCTTGCTCACGTAGTAAGGATTAGGACAGTACTGAACGTCGCCCCACCAATCGTATATGTATGAATAGTTTTGTTCTTCGGCATGGGCCGTCTGCTTGGGAACTGCTGCAAAAGCAAGTGTGCAGACAACCGCAAGGCCGATAGCTAACAGTCTTCTTTTCATAGTCACCTCAACCGGGTAAATTAATCCTTCAAACCGGAACTTGCCATGGTTTCCAAAATCTGACTTTCGGAGAACACGAAGATCAGGATGGGAACTATCATAACAACTACCAAAACCGCCGCGCCCTGACCGGTTCTTGCGATACCGCCGGCCTGGATCTGCTGAAGGGCGTATACAAGGGTCTTTCTTTCTTCGGAATAAATGTAAGTCGATGCTCTGTTATTCCAAAGTCCCTGTACCGAGAAGATGATAAGTGTCATCCACGCGGGCTTAACGTTTGGCATTACGATCCCGGAGAATACCCTCCACTCGTTGGCGCCGTCGATCTTGGCTGCCTCAATAAGGGATGTGGGTAAGCCTTCCATGAACTGCTTCATAAGGAAGAGACCCATGGGAGAAGCGAATGCGGGGATTATGATGGCCCAATATGTATCAACCCATCCCAGTTTGTTGATAAGGATGTAGTTGGGGATACCGGTAACGTAGTACGAGAACATCATGGCAACGGTAACGATCTTGAAGAATGTTCTGTTGCCGGGGAAATCGTACTTTGCCAGCACGAAGGCACCCATGGATGCGATGATCAGATGTCCGAAGGTACCCACCGCAGTAATGAACACCGTGTTAAACAGGTATCTGGTAAATGTGACCCAGGACTTTCCCATGGTCACAAACAAGTCCGAGAAATTGTCCATCGTGGGGTTCTTGGCGAATATCCTGGGAGGGAACATGAAAAGTTCGTCCAGGGGCTTTAATGCGTTGCTCACCGCATACACGATGGGGAAGAACATTATGGCCGCCACCAGTAACAGGAATATTCCGAGCGCCACATCTCCGCCTATGGATCTGTTGGGCTTTCTTCTTCTGATCAGTTTTTTGCGGTAAGGTTTTTCAACCGCAGCTTCACGTTTCTTTTTACTCATATCAGGTTCCTACTCTTCTAAGTAAACTCTGAATTGCTTTATTGCAAAGGATCATCATCAAGAACAAGATGGTAGCTATGGCACAGGCATAACCCATTTCAAATCTTGAGAAACCGTAGTCGAACAGGTGGGTTACGATGGTACGTGCTGCATAGTCGGTACTGGGATATCCGCAAAGCTGCATGGTTACGTCGCAGACACCGAAGGCCTGGGTGATGGCCATGACCGCACCGAACATGAGCATGGGCTTCATGTTGGGAAGAGTGATGTACCAAAGCTCCTGCCAGCGGTTCTTAACGCCGTCCACGTAGCCGGCTTCGAACTGGGCTCTGTCAACACCCTGAAGACCTGCAACGAAGGAAAGAAATCCGGTACCGAGACTCATCCACAGGATGACTAACATACAGATCCAGATCATGTACTTGGGATCCGTCAGCCAGAACTTGGGAGCGTCCTGCAATCCGAAATGCATTAAGAGTGCATTGACGTATCCGTAAGCATCGCCTCGGAAGAATACTGCGAAGATCACGAAACAGTTACCCGCGATGGAGGGTGCGTAGAAAATAACTACCGCTACGCTTCGTACCCAGCGGGGAAGCTCGTTGATAAGCCAGGCGAAGAAGAAGGACATTATGTATCCCAAAGGTCCCGTGATGACCGCGATGAGCAGTGTGTTCTTAACGCCCACCAGGAAGATCTCATCTTCGAGCAACAGGCTTATGTAATTGTGAAGCCCTATGAATCTCGGAGGTTCCAGGATGTTGTAGTAGGTAAAGGAAAAGTAAATGGACGCTACTACGGGGAACACGAAAAACATGGTAAACAGGATGGCGTAGGGAGCAAGGAACAGATAGCAGTTCTTGGCTAATTTGGCCTTCTTCCAGGCAACCTGTGCATTGTGTTTTCTGAGTGCAAAATACTTACTGAAAAATTCTTTCATGGTTTTCCTCTTTGTAGGATTTTTACCGTTTCAGCCGTTTCGATCATTCTTCAACCGGCATACCGAATTCTTTTCGTTTCTTTGTTATCTCTTCGTTGATCTTAACGGAATAGTCGATGATGGTCTCTCGTGAATCGACTTTCTCGTTGATAACCTTACGTACGGCGTTACCGAGGTGACGGCCGGTGTAGTATCCTCCGGGAACCTCGCGGATACCCTTGGACTGGCTCCACTGTTCTTCGAGGACCGCTATGTCTTCAACGCTCCAGGAAAGTCTGGAGAAAGCATCGCGGTTTGCGGTGTTGTAACGGGCGGAGGCTCCGAGAAGCGCTTCGATCTCACGGCCGAACTGAACCTGAGTGTCGACTCCTGCCCACCACTTCATGAATTCCCAGGCGTTCTGTCTCTTCTGATCGTCTTTGATCTTAAGCATCATGGTGGCATTACCGGTGATGAATACGGATCTGTCGATGTAGTCAAGACCACGCTTGTTGACTCTGGGCGTTCCGGGGATAAGGGTGAAGTCCCAAAGTCCGCGGATCTCGGGAGCGGAAACCATCAAAGTGTTATAGGTACTGTATGATGCGATTCCGATGGGCATCTCGCCGGAACGGAAACGGCTTACAAAGTCAAAGAAAACGGGAATGCCGTAATCATTGAAGTAGGTTACATAGTCATCGAATGCTTCAACACCGGCTTCGGTATCCACCGTGGTGGAAGTGCCGGGTTCATTGTACAGGTCTCCGCCGTACTGGAAGAGAAGGGTAAAGTACAATGAAAGGTCGGGCAGGTTGGATGCGACCGCTGTGGTGGCACCTGCTGAGGATGAAGATCCGCCCGCACTGGGAATTCCGATTGACAGGTTGTTTCCCTGAATGGTGGGAAGCATCGCTATAAGATCGTCCCAGGTCTGGGGAACTTCAAGCTCAAGTTCTTCCAAAACGTCCTTGCGGTAGAACATTACGTTGAAGGTCTGCTGCTCGGGTATTGCGTAGATATGATCGTCCAGTCTGTACTGTTCATAGGAGCTTTCGGAGTAGTGAGAAAGAACATCCTTCCAGTCAGGGAACTGGGTAATATCTTCAACTGCATTACGAAGTGCGAAGTTAACGGGCTGGTCGGCACCTGCGGAAAGGACCACATCGGGTCCGCGGCCTGCAAGGACTGCATTGAGCAGTGCATCTGCGGCTACCAGTTCTACATTGACTTTGACTCCGGTCTTGGGAGTAAAGGTGTCATCGATAAGGGCCTTAAGGATCGTAGCCTGATCACGTCCGGTAAGTACCCAGACCGTAACAGCGTCCTTTTTATCATCACCGGTGTAAACATCGCCTACGGCATTGTAGTCAACTACGAAGGATGCGCCGAAGGATTTGATCTCATGCCACAGGGACATGAAGATGTTGCTCTTTTCAATCTTGGGCTTAACATCGGTACCGGAAAGTACGATATAGTCCACATCCAGCTTGGTCTCGCTCATGTTAAGGGAAGCGGTACCGAGAGCGGTGATGTTATCCTTAAAGGTGGTAAATTCAAGTGTGATCTTCGGAGGTTTCTTTACGAAACGCTCAAGCTGCTGTGCCAGGGTCTGAGCCGTTGCGATCTGATCGGCCTTCTGTCCGGAGTAAGCAACCATGTCATCGACTATCTTAAAGAGTCTCTTGGACTCAAGATCCATTGCCTCGATGATCTCGGGATAAACATATTCGATACGGTAGTCACGGTAGTGATCGGGATTGGTTCCCGTGTATACCAGCAGTTTTCTGTAGATCTGATTAAGTCTGAAGGTGGATGCCTCGATATCGCCAAGTATCGGTCCGAGACCTCCGAGAGTAGCTTCCATCCTTACCGTATGCTTTCCTGCGGTAAGATAGATGTTGTAAGGGTTGCCTTCGGAATCTTCCAGGGTCTTGCACTCCCAGTCGTTGGCGTAGGCAAAAGAAACCTCTTCCAGTTCCTTGAAGGGAACTTCGCCGTCGATAAGAATGGAACGGTTGGAAACGGAACCTCTGGAATAGTTCTGACGGCCCTTGATCATAAGATTGTAAAAACCGTCTTCGGGAACATTAACTTCCCATTCGATCCACTGACCGTTGCTCCTCCAGGCATCGCCGCCCACATAGTTAAGGACTGTGGTGGTAACGCTGTTGGGGTAAGTGGTGGGTGAGGATCTGTCATATTTAGCATAAAGGGAAGATTCGCTTCTTCTGGTGGATTTCTCGCCCTCTATACGCTCCATGTAAGTCTTGGAATTAGCGCCTGCGGACTTGCCGGAATTTTCCTGAAGATAAGTCTTGTAGTCCTTGGTGGCGGTGATGGCCTTAAGGGTAACGGACTTTAAATACATGGGCTCGTTGACCGCGTAGATGGTTACGGTATTGGGACCCTTGTCGAGCCAGAACTTGTAGGGCTCGGCCTCATAGCCTCTGTCATCCTCAAAGTAGTTTCTCTGCCAGTCGTAGATCTCCACCTGGCTGGGACGGATCTCGTTGCCCTGGTTGTCAACCTTGGGAGCGGTGGCGTCGGTCCAGATTCTGGAGAACTCGATGCTCATGGCATCGCTGAAGGGAAGTTCGTTGTTAACGGTAACTCTTCTCTCTGCCACAACACCCTTAGACTCGGAGATAAGATATTCCATGTAAAGATTATAGAAGCCGGCTTCGGGAGCGTTGATCTCCCAGGTAACGGTGGAATCACTGTCGGTAAAGAGGGCCTTGTCGACACCGTTAACATTGGATTCTACCTTGACATTGCCTTCGGTCTTGCCTGAGAAAACATCGATCTCAATATCCTCGGAAGGGAAGACCTGATCATGAGAAAGAACGTACTTTTCATAATCCCCGGCTCTTTCGGTTCCGGCTACATCCTTGGTAAGATCGACTCCCGCATATTTTGAATGGAAATCGGCGACTTTTCTGCGTGAAAGAAGTACGCAGACAACTATCA
>JAEEGL013183389.1_pt1 | contig 31963 bp, 26 predicted proteins | sample 9134231 | NCBI WGS metagenome assembly JAEEGL01 (sample SAMN16246548, study PRJNA631951) | gut metagenome | biome: gut microbiome; feature: rumen; material: fiber-attached | host: Bos | place: Iran: Karaj | collected 2018-10 | reverse complement strand
CTTATGACTGTTCCAATACAGTCATTTCCGGTATCGCCGCCGCCGACTACCACAATGTTCTTTCCCCTGACATCTATATATCCGCCCTGCTCTTCAAGTGCCGCAACAGTTCTGTCCGATGCCTTCATCAGGGCCTTTGTGGTTCTTGTAAGAAAATCAACAGCATAGTAAACGCCCTTCACCTTCCCGGGCTCAGCGGCAGGAAGAGGCCTTGCCTTCTTTGCTCCGCAGCACATCACTACTGCGTCAAAGCCGTTCAGGATCTCAGTCCCCTTCTTATCAGCTCCCACATTTACTTTCGTGTGGAATACAACGCCCTCCTGTTCCATGAGCTGCCTTCTTCTCTTAATGACACTCTTGTCAAGCTTCATGTTGGGGATCCCGTACATCAAAAGGCCGCCAATCTCATCTTCTCTCTCAAAGACTTCCACCGAATGTCCCCTGTGATTAAGCTCATCTGCAACTGCAAGACCTGAAGGGCCGCTGCCTACTACTGCAACCTTCTTGCCGCTTCTAAGCTCCGGCACGAAGGGTTTGATATATCCTTCCGAGTACGCCTTCTCCACCAGATAAAGTTCATTGTCGTGAACAGTTACCGGATCACCGTCCTGGCCGCACATGCAGGCCTTTTCACAGAGGGCAGGGCATACTCTTCCCGTAAACTCAGGAAAATTACTGGTCTTATGCAGTCTGGAAAATGCGTGGCTGTAATGTCCCTTGTACAGCTCGTCATTCCACTCCGGGATAAGGTTGTTGAGGGGGCATCCTGTGACCATGCCGCCCAGAGTCATGGCCGACTGACAAAATGGCACTCCGCAGTTCATGCATCTTGCAGCCTGCTCCCGCCTGGCCGCCGTATCAATCGGAGTATGAAACTCATCAAACGTCTTTATCCTCTCTGCGGGTGGTATATCAGCGTTGTTAATTCTCTTATACTCAAGGAATCCGGTATCTTTTCCCATTTTGTTATCTCCTTACACAACTTCTTTGAATGCCTCAAGAACCGCATTCTCATAGTCAATACCCTGCTCTTCATACTTACTGATGGCAGTCAGCATCCTCTGATAATCATTAGGAATGATCTTCTTGAAATCCGGAAGGAAGCTCTCGAAATTATCCAGGATCTCCCGTCCGAACTCTGAAGAAGTCTCTTTTACATAGTCCTCAATAATGCCCCGAAGCTCAGCGATATCATACTTCTCGGTGACTTCATTAAGAGATGCCATATCCTTGTTCATGCGCAGGTAAAGAGTGTGCTCCACATCAAGCACGTAGGCAATTCCGCCGCTCATTCCGGCTGCAAAGTTCTTGCCCGTCATTCCAAGGATAACTGCTCTTCCACCGGTCATGTACTCAAGACCATGATCACCGCATCCCTCCGACACTGCAGTTGCACCGGAATTCCTTACACAGAATCTCTCACCTGCAACGCCGCATACATAAGCCTTTCCTGAAGTAGCACCGTATAATGCCACATTTCCTATAATAATGTTCTCATGAGCCTTGTAAGCAGCGTTTTCAGCAGGCCTTACAACCAGCTTTCCGCCGGAAAGTCCCTTTCCGAAGCCATCGTTGGCATCTCCGTAGAGCCTTAAGGTCACGCCCTTAGGAAGGAAAGCTCCAAATGACTGTCCGCCGCCACCCCGGGCATTTACTGTCACGCTGTCATCCGGAAGTGAGTTCCTGAAATCTGCTGTGACCCTGCTGCCCAAAAGAGTTCCAAAGCTTCTGTCCGTGCTGGACACCTTAGTCTCAATACTGGTGCTGAAGCCTGATTCTCCGGCAGATTTCAGCTTCTCTTTATTCTTCTCATACTCAGGTATCAGCACTTTTGAATCCAGAGTCTTCTCAAGGCCGAAATCATAAGCATCATTTATATCAAAGTGGTTTTTTTCTTTTCCAACATATGAATGATCAAGTATTCCGGATAAGTCTGCGGTATCCTTGCACCTTGCCTTGGGAATACTGCGCATCTGAAGACAGTCAGTTCTTCCGACCATCTCCTCCACTGTCCTAAAGCCCAGCATACTCATGATCTCACGGAGCTGTCTTGCCACAAACAGCATGAAGTTCATGACGTGTTCCGGCTTACCTTTAAAGCGTTTTCTGAGCTCCTCGTTCTGGGTTGCTATACCCACAGGGCATGTATCCTTGGAGCATACCCTCATCATCATGCATCCCATGCATACCAGCGGAGCTGTTGCAAAACCGAATTCCTCAGCGCCAAGAAGTGCAGCGATGGCAACATCTCTTCCGGTCATAAGCTTGCCGTCAGTCTCCAATACAACCCGGCTTCTAAGTCCATTATCCAAAAGGGACTTGTGGGCTTCACTTACGCCCAGCTCCCACGGAAGACCCGCGTGATGAACCGAGGATGAAGGAGCAGCACCGGTTCCTCCGTCATAACCCGACACAAGAATAACCTGTGCTCCGGCCTTGGCTACACCGGAAGCTATGGTTCCGACACCTGCCTCTGACACCAGCTTGACTGAGATCCTTGCCTTGTCATTGGCATTCTTCAGATCATAGATAAGCTGTGCCAGATCCTCGATGGAATAAATATCATGATGCGGTGGCGGCGAGATAAGTGATACGCCGGGAGTCGAGAATCTTGTTCCCGCAACCCACGGGTAGACTTTCTTGCCGGGGAGATGTCCGCCCTCTCCGGGCTTGGCTCCCTGCGCCATCTTTATCTGTATCTCTTTTGCGCTGAGAAGGTACTGGCTGGTCACGCCAAATCTTCCCGAGGCAACCTGCTTGACAGCACTGTTTCTGACTGTTCCGAATCTGGCAACATCTTCACCGCCTTCACCGGTGTTGGATTTTCCGCCAAGCCTGTTCATGGCTGTTGCCAGCGTCTCATGGGCTTCCTTCGAAAGAGAGCCATAGGACATGGCACCTGTCTGGAATCTTTTAACGATGGACTCCTCGCTCTCAACCTCATCAAGAGGCACAGGCTCTTTTGCCGGAACAAAGGCCATCATAGCCCTTAAGGTATGCGGTCTGTCCTCGTCGTCCACCATCCTTGCATATTCCTTAAACCTCTCGTAATCTCCCTCTCTTACAGCTCTCTGGAGAGTAACGATGGTCTTGGGGCTGTACATGTGATCCTCTTTGTCCGTACCGCTTCTGAGTGTATGGAATCCCAGAGAATCAAGAGTTGTGTCAACCGACAGTCCCAGGGGATCAAAGGCCCTGTTATGGCGATACTCAATATCCTCTCCCAGCTCCTTTATTCCTATTCCGCCAACTCTGCTGACAATACCTGTAAAATACTTGTCAACAAACTCAGCCGAAAGACCAATAGCCTCAAATATCCTTGCAGACTGATATGACTGAAGGGTTGAGATACCCATCTTGGCCGCAATCTTAACAACGCCCCCCAGAAGAGCCTTGTTGTAATCAAGGATAGCAGTATGATAATCCTTATCAAGTATTCCGATATCTATGAGTTCCGAGATACACTCATGTGCCAGATAAGGGTTGATCGCACGGGCACCGAATCCCAACAGTGTCGCGATCTGATGCACATCCCTGGGCTCACCGCTCTCCAGAATAAGCGAAACAACCGTCCTCTGCTTGGTCCTTACCAGATGCTGCTCAACTGATGACACAGCAAGAAGTGAAGGTATTGGCATGTGGTTCTCATCCACGCCCCTGTCGGAGAGTATGATGATATTCACACCGTCCGCAATCGCTCTGTCCACAGACACATTAAGCTGATCCAGAGCTCTGTCCAGAAGTGCATTCTTATAATACAAAAGAGATATCTTCTTAACCTTAAAGCCCGGCTGATCCAGGGCCTCTATCTTCATGAGATCAACACCTGTCAGGATGGGATTGCCTGCCTCAAGAACCCTGCAGTTGTCCCCTTTTTCCCTCAGGAGATCTCCGTCTGATCCAATATAAACTGTTGTATCCGTCACTACCTTTTCCCTGAGGGAATCGATGGGCGGATTGGTAACCTGGGCAAAGAGCTGCTTAAAATAGCAGAACAGCATCTGATGGTGCTGGGAAACAAAAGCCAGAGGCACATCAGTACCCATGGAAACTGTAGGCTCAACTCCATTCATGGCCATAGGCATGATCTGATCCTTCACATCCTCATAGGTATACCCGAACACCTTATAGAGCTTGTCCCTCTTTTCCTGACTGCTGGTTGGTATCTTCTTATTTGGAATGCCCAGCGTCTCAAGATGCAGGAGATGTCTGTCTATCCACTCACCATACGGTCTTGCCTTGGAGTATTTCTCCTTGCATTCCTCATCGGATATTATCCTGCCCTCTCTGGTATCGACCAGCAGCATATGGCCGGGTGAAAGTCTGGACTTTCTGACAATCTTATCCTCAGGAATATCAAGCACGCCAACTTCTGACGCTAGGATAAGCCTTCCATCGGCGGTGACGTAGTATCTTGAAGGCCTAAGGCCATTCCTGTCAAGTGTCGCCCCGAACACCTCTCCATCAGTGAAAAGAACTGCTGCCGGCCCATCCCATGGCTCCATCATTGTTGCGTAGTAGTGATAGAAATCCTTTCTGTGCTGTTCCATGAAGTCGTTATGCTTCCAGGGTTCCGGTATGGTCAGCATCATGGCCAGAGGCAGATCCATTCCGCTCATGTACAGAAATTCCAGAGTGTTGTCCAGCATGGCAGAGTCAGATCCGGAGGAGGCGATAACGGGATAGACTTTGGACAGATCATCGCCAAAGACTTCCGAAGACATGGTCTCTTCCCTGGCCAGCATTCTGTCGCTGTTACCTCTGATGGTGTTTATCTCTCCGTTGTGAGCGATCATCCTGTAGGGATGAGCACGCTGCCATGAAGGTGTTGTGTTAGTTGAGAATCTGCTGTGTACCATGGCAACAGCAGTCTTATAATCAGGCGAGAGCAGATCCTCATAAAAATTGCGAAGCTGTCCCACCAGAAACATTCCCTTATAAACAATGGTCCTGGATGACATTGAGCAGATATATGTGTCCTCAGAGGATTTTTCATATTCTCTCCTGAGGCAGTACAGCCGTCTGTCAAACTCTATTCCCTTTCTGACGTCAGCAGGTCTTTCGATGAAGCACTGGCTTATATGCGGCATGCAGTTCCTGGCGACTTCACCCAGAATCTCCGGATGAGTTTCCACATCCCTCCAGCCAAGGACCTTAAGGTTCTCCTTTTCTGCTATAACCTCCAGCATTCTCTTTGCGAACATGCGCTTCATGTCATCCGTGGGAAAGAAAAACATACCTACGCCATATTCACCGGGGCCCTTGAGAGAGATTCCCAGGTCAGCTGCCTTTTTCGCAAAAAAGCTGTGGGATACCTGAACCAGTATTCCCACACCATCTCCGACTTTTCCCGTGGCATCCTTACCTGCCCTGTGCTCCAGCTTCTCCACGATGGAGAGGGCGTCGTCCAGGACCTTTCTGTCAGGTCTGCCATCTATATTGATTACTGCACCTATTCCACAGGCGTCATGTTCATTCATCCAAGCATTCATTGTTGTGAACCTTTCGCGATAATTAGTCCGAGAAAATCCCCGATGTGGTCGTCAGTGGGAATATGCACAGTTTTTGCTCATATTGCCCCAAGCATTCCATCGAGCCCAGAGCATGAATCACTCGTGCAATGGCACTCCTGATTCATTGGTCTCGATTCCATGGGGCAAAAATCGCAAAATCCTGTGCATATTTCCGCCTCCACCCAGATCAGGGATTTTCCCTCATTCCATATTTTTATATAGACCCTTATATGTAGAGCTTATCTTAGCGAGAACAGCATCTGACCATAGGTCGGATAGCAAAGGTACTCATCCGGGATCAGAGCTTCTGCCTCATCTGCATATTTTCTGAGCTCTTCCATGTCTGAGAGCACTGTTGCCTGATAGAAAGCTGCTGTTTCCAGGACCTTCGTCATACCCTCAGCAGCCCTGGTGTCAGCTGCAAGTTTTTCAAGAGCCTTGCACATCTTTGCTGAAGCCTTGTCAAGAGCATCCAGCAAACCTTCCTCAAGCACGCAGCTTGCACCCTCCAGTACGCTCATTTTCTGCACCATCTCTTTTGACAGTTCCTTTTCATAGGCGATAATACCTTCCGTAAGATCCTTCCTCACCATCTCCTGCATAGTCAGGGATTCGATGTGGATGGACTTGGAGTAGTTCTCAAGAAGGATCTCGTATCTTGAGTAGATCTCCTCCTTTGTGAAGATGCCATGCTTTGTGAAAAGATCTATCGACTCCTGGGAGATCCAGTAAGGCATCGCATCCGGCAGTGACTTAAGGTTTGCAAGCCCTCTCTCTTCTGCTTCCTTGACCCACTCTTCTGTGTAGCCGTTTCCGTTAAAGAGAATTCTCTTGTGGCTCTCAAGACACTCCTTCAAAACTTCCATGATCTTATCTTTCAGCTCGTCGCCACTTACACCTTCAAGCTTCTCATAGATCTTTTTAATCTCCTCAGCTACTGCCGTGTTGAGAACGATGTTGGCATTGGCAACCGACACAGATGATCCGGGCATACGGAACTCAAACTTATTGCCGGTGAAGGCAAACGGTGATGTCCTGTTGCGGTCGGTGTTGTCCTTGGTGAAATGAGGAAGCACTGTTGCTCCCATGCCCATCTGCACCTTGCCGGCACCCTTGTATGCTGCGCCCTGTTCAACGCCCTTTAATACCTCTGCCAGCTCGTCGCCTACGAAGATTGAGATGATAGCAGGTGGAGCCTCATTTCCGCCAAGTCTGTGATCGTTGCCTGCTGATGCAACAGAGAGCCGCAGGATCGGTGCATAGTCATCAACTGCTGCGATAACTGCCATCAGGAATACAAGGAACGGCAGGTTCTCTCCGGGATTCTTTCCGGGATCAAGAAGGTTCATTCCTGTGTCAGTGCATACCGACCAGTTGTTATGCTTGCCGGAGCCGTTGATCCCCTCGAAGGGCTTCTCATGAAGCAGGCATGCGTAGTTGTGCTTGTCTGCCACTTTCTTCATGACTTCCATTGTGAGCTGGTTGTGATCTACTGCGATGTTGGCTGTCTCAAATACCGGAGCCAGCTCATGCTGTGAAGGCGCAACCTCATTGTGTTTGGTCTTTGCAGGGATTCCCAGCTTCCAAAGCTCCTCATCAAGGTCGTGCATGTAAGCTGAAACCTTGGGCTTTATTACTCCAAAATAGTGATCCTCCATCTCCTGACCCTTGGTGGCCGGAGCACCGATCAGTGTCCTTCCGGTAAACAGAAGGTCTTTTCTCTTCTTATAAAAATCCTTGTCGATAAGGAAGTATTCCTGCTCGGAACCTATCGTGGTGTTTACTCTGTTGACATCGCCGTAGCCAAGCAGATGCAGCATCTTTACGCCCTCCCTGGAAAGCGCCTCCATGGATCTTAGGAGCGGTGTCTTCTTATCCAGGGCTTCTCCGCCATATGAGCAGAACGCCGTGGGAATGTAAAGAGATCCGTCCTTGATAAAGGCTGGCGATGAGGGATCCCATGCAGTGTATCCTCTTGCCTCAAAGGTTGCCCTAAGTCCTCCTGAAGGAAAGCTTGACGCATCAGGCTCGCCCTTTACCAGCTCTTTTCCCGAAAACTCCATGATCACTCCGCCGTTATCCGTGGGTGAAATGAAGCTGTCGTGCTTCTCAGCTGTAAGTCCCGTCATTGGCTGGAACCAGTGGGTAAAGTGTGTTGCCCCGTTCTCAACTGCCCACTCCTTCATGGTAGCCGCCACGCAGTTGGCCACATCAAGTTCCAGATGAGTCCCCTTTTCTATAGTCTTGTGAACTGCTTTGTAGATATCCTTCGGAAGTCTCTCCCTCATGACCCTGTCGTTGAATACAAGACATCCGAACTGTTCTGTAAGTTTTCCCGCTTCAATCATTTTTTCTCCTCCTTTAAATGTTCAGTCTACGCCTGTTGCTATCAAATCCCAAAACCTTAATATGCACTTGCTCCGTAGTTGGATAGAACCCTGGCTGAAGGGTCGTTTACATTGCAGCCCTTCCAGCTCTTGTTGGGCATCCAGAAGTCGTCCACCATCTCTGACTGCCCCGGATAGTACTTTTCAAATATCTCTCTGTATAGCAGTGATTCCTTGGTAAAAGGTCTCGCATGTGTGTATTTCTTTTTCTCAATCTCGCACTGTACGTCTGTATATCTCTCTGCCGCATAATCCATCAGATCGTCCCTGAGCGAGTGCCCAACCGCATCGGAGAAGGCTGCCTTTTCCCTCATCAGGATATTCCTTGGTATCAGCTCGTCTTTTTCAAATGCCTTACGCAAAAGAAATTTTCCTATCCCATAAGTGTTGAGTTTTTTCTCCGGATCGATGCTCATTACGTAGTCCACAAAATCCAGATCCCCGAATGGCACCCTGGCCTCCAGTGAGTTTACACTGATGCATCTGTCAGCCCTCAGGACATCATACATATGGATCTCTCTGATCCTCTTCTCAGCTTCCTCCTGAAAAGCCTCTGCAGAAGGGGCGAAGTCTGTGTACTTGTAACCAAAGAGCTCATCAGAGATCTCACCTGTCAGCACCACCTTGATATCCGTGTTCTCATGTATCCATTTACATAGAAGATACATTCCGATGGAAGCCCTTATGGTTGTGATATCGTAGGTCCCAAGAGCATGTATGACCGGCTCCAGGGCATTTATCACATCGTCCTTTGTTATTATGACCTCGTGATGGTTACTGTGGATGTAGTCCGCCACCTCCCTGGCATACTTCAGGTCGATGGCGTCTATGTCCATTCCAATGGCAAAGGTTTCAATGGGCTTATCCGAAAGACTTGCCGCCACTCCGCAGACCAGTGACGAATCAAGTCCGCCGGATAGCAAAAACCCAACAGGGGCATCCGCATCAAGCCTCTTCTTAATTCCGGAAAAGAGCTTGTCGTGTATATTTGCAGTTATCGTCTCAAGAGAATCTGTCCTTACCTCTTTTACCTTAGTCATATCCCTGTAGCAGACAAATCTTCCGCCTTCATAGAAATGTCCCGGAGGGAATGGATAGATCCTGCTGCAGATTCCCACGATATTCTTTGGCTCTGAGGCAAAGACTATTGCACCATCCTCATCATATCCGTAGTATAAGGGTCTTATTCCTATTGGGTCTCTCGCAGCTATGAACTCGTTCTTTTCCCCGTCATAGATCACCAGGGCAAATTCGGCATCCAGGAGCTCGAACATCTTTGTTCCGAGCTTCTCATATAGCGGAAGGAGGATCTCGCAGTCGCTGTCGCTTTCAAAAGTGTACCCAAGTCCAATGAGATATTCCTTAAGAGGCCTGAAACCATAGAGCTCTCCATTGCAGACAACACTGTTTTCGTTCAGTGAAAAGGGCTGCATGCCCTTGCAGTTAAGTCCCATGATTGCCAGCCGGTTGAAGCCCATCCATCCGCCCTTTACCTTCAGGATCCTGGACTTGTCAGGTCCTCTTGAGGCTGTCTTCTCCAGCATCTCCTTAAAATAGTCCTCTGATACATCACTCCTCGTGTATGTAAGAATTGCGCACATACTACTTGTACCTTCCAATCTTCCTTAGTCCTTTTCGCCGGGATTAACACCATTTAAACCATATCTTTCAGCTGTATCCCTACGAAAACGCAAAAAGCGCCTTAGAGAATCAATAATTCTCTAAGACGCCTTTGTCTTATATTTATGAATTCTACTCTCGGTCAAAAAACCTGTCAAGTATTTTTGTATACAATAATTCAATTATTCACTTAATCAAATATATCCTCGCCGAATCTCACCTTACAGTGGGCCTTGATAGCATCAACGCACTTCTCAAATCCCAGCTTGCTGCTGTCGATGCACAGGTCATAGTTCATGGCATCCGTCCATTTATGTCCGGTGTGGTACTCATAGTATTCGGCTCTGTACTTATCCTCTTTGGCAATGTACTTCTCAAGCTCGTCCTCCGGAAGGCTCTTCACCTTGGCCGCCTGCTCCATCAGGAAATCATGAGGCGCATGGACAAAGACACTGAGAACATTGTCATAGTCCTTAAGCACAAAATCCGCTGCCCTTCCCACAATGACACAGCTCGTGGTCTCTGCCAGTTTTTTAAGAGCCTTGGCCTGGAAATTGAAGAGATTATACTCGGAGGTAAATTCCTTGCTCTCAGGGCCAATCAGTTCCCCTCTGTATACATTGGTCTGCTTCCTGAAAAAACCTGTATTCCTGCATCTCTCATCGGTCTCCAGGAAGAGGCTCTCATTAATTCCGCTCTCCTCGGAAGCCAGTTTGATGAGTTCGTGGTCATAATAGTGGATGCCCAGGTCATTGGCCAGCATCTCACCAACGGTCCTTCCGCCGCTTCCGTACTGACGTGCAATTGTGATGACTATATTCCGCTTCATTTTCCCTCCTCCTCTAATAACGGCAGTATATTATCTGACAAAGTCCGCTCGGACCCGATCCCGTAACTCGTCAAAATACGCCTCGAACGGTATCTGGCTCAAATAACGACAGTATATTATCTGACTAAGTCCGCTCGGACACGATCCCGTAACTCGTCAAAATACGCCTCGAACGGTATCTGACTCCTACTCACCAAGATATGCTTTTCTGATGGCCTCATCGTTCAGAAGCTCTTTGGCATCACCCTCTTTGGCGATGCTGCCTGTCTCAAGAACATAAGCCCTGTTGGCGATGGACAGTGCCTTCCTCGCGTTCTGTTCCACCAGAAGTACCGTAACGCCGTCCTTATTTACATCCTCAATAATACTGAATATCTCATTTACAAAGATAGGCGAAAGTCCCATGGATGGCTCATCCATCAGGATAAGTTCAGGGTGTGACATCAGAGCCCTTCCCATGGCCAGCATCTGCTGCTCACCGCCGCTGAGAGTCCCTGCCAGCTGGCTTTTCCTCTCCTCAAGCCTTGGGAATCTCTTATATACATTGGCGATGGTGGCTTCTATCTCAGCTTTATCCTTCCTGGTGTAGGCTCCCATCCTAAGATTCTGCAGCACCGTCATCTCGGCAAAGACACGCCTCCCCTCCGGGACCTGTGCCATGCCAAGGCTCACGATCTTGTGGTTTGGGGTTTTGGTCAGCTCATGGCCCTTGTATTTGATCTCACCGCCATCGGCGCTGATCAGCCCGGACAGAGTGTGCAGCGTAGTGGTCTTACCCGCTCCGTTGGCTCCTATCAAAGCCACGATCTCGCCCTTGTCAACGTGGAAAGAAATCCCCTTCAGGGCCTGAATAACGCCATAATATACACTTAAATCTTTTACTTCCAAAATCGGTTCCATATATAGATTATACCTCTTTACACGTTCTGATCACTCGCCCAGATAAGCTGTTATTACTTCAGGATTTGCCAGCACTTCCTTGGTCTCGCCCTGGCACAGCACGCGGCCGAAATTCAGTACCGTCAGTTTCTCACAGATACCTGAAACCAGCTTCATATCGTGCTCGATGAGAAGAATGGTCATATCAAATTCCCTGCGGACCAGTGCTATGGTATCCATCAGTTCACCGGTCTCATTGGGGTTCATGCCCGCCGCCGGCTCATCCAGAAGAAGGAGCTTGGGATTTGTGGCCATAGCTCTTGCTATCTCCAGTTTCCTCTGCTTGCCGTAAGGAAGGTTTGAGGCCAGAACCTCCATCTCCCCATCCAGATCAAAAACCTTCAGAAGGCGCAGAGCTTCTGCATCCATCTCTTTTTCCACCTTAGAATACTTGCCCAGGTGAAGGATTCCCTCAAGGGAGCTGTATTTAAAGCGCTCGGATAATCCAACCTTGACGTTATCCAGCACCGACATGTTCTTGAAGAGCCTGATATTCTGGAAAGTCCTGGCGATTCCTGCGTGATTGATCTCTATTGTGCTCTTTCTGGTGATGTCCTCACCATCCAGCCTGATGATGCCCTCATTTGGCTTGTACACACCCGTGAGCAGGTTGAACACCGTGGTCTTTCCTGCGCCGTTAGGTCCGATGAGGCCATAGAGTTCGCCCTTTTCGATGGTAATACTGAAATTGTCAACGGCCCTTAGTCCGCCGAAGGATATGCTTAAGTTGTTAACGTCCAAGAGTGCCATTTAAGCCACCTCCTTGCGTCTTATGCCCAACCTGCCAAAAGTTCTTTTGCGCCACTCAATGACCTTGGGTGACCAGTTGACGATCATCATCACGATGAGAACGATGGAGTAGATGAGCATTCTGTAGGTCGAAAAACCTCTGAGGAGCTCCGGCAGCATGTAAAGAATGCAGGCTGCTATTACACTGCCCCTGATGTTGCCGATTCCGCCAAGCACCACGTATACCAGGATCATGATCGAAGCGTTGTATCCGAAGTACTGGGATGATGCAGTAAGAGTTGTGATATTGTGTGAGAAAAGAACTCCTGCCGCTCCCGCAATTGCTGCAGAGATTGTAAAGGCCATCATCTTGTAGCTGGTCACATTGATGCCCGTTGCTTCTGCTGCGATATAATTGTCACGGATGGCCATGATGGCACGACCGTCCCTGGAATTTACAAGGTTCTGAACCACAAAAAGAGATATCAGAAGAACCACAATGGCTATGGTGAAATTGGCATCGTGAGGAGTCCCGGTGATACCCATGGCACCGTTGACTATTGTGTCGCCTCCGTCCATGTTCAGTTCCATGGCATTCTTCATGGAAAAATGAAGTCCATTGCCATCGATTCCGATATAAAATGCATTGATGACGTTCTTGATGATCTCACCAAACGCCAAAGTAACTATAGCAAGATAGTCGCCCTTGAGACGCAGTACAGGAATACCGATCAGGAACCCAAACAGCGCCGCAAATGCAATTCCAATAAGCAGCGCAATTATAAACCTGGGGGCAGTTGGCAGAGAATCCTGCGTTGCCCTTGAAAAGAATGCACTGGTAAACGCACCGATACACATAAAGCCGCAGTGTCCGATACTGAGCTCACCCAGGATTCCGACACACAGGTTAAGGGCAACCGCAATGATCGCATAATATGTCATGGGCACCAGAAGTCCCTTCATATGGCTGGACAGATTACCCGTCAGCATCAGGATCTCAAAGAATATGTATACCACCACCACAATGGCATAGGTTATAAGATTGTTCTTCGTCTGTTTTTTCATAATAACCTCTCCAAGTTCAGACCTTTTCCTGTATTTTCTTTCCCAGAATTCCTGTGGGCTTAACCAGCAGTACCACGATCAGGATACCGAACACGATGGCATCTGCCAACTGGGATGAGATATATGTCTTGGACAGGATCTCAACAATTCCAAGGACCAGTCCGCCGATCATGGCTCCCGGTATTGAACCTATACCTCCGAGAACCGCCGCCACGAAGGCTTTGATACCGGGCATCGCTCCGGTGTACGGTGAAAGCGAAGGATAAGCCGAGCACAGAAGAGCACCTGCAACTGCTGCCAGCGCAGAACCGATGGCAAAGGTAAGTGCGATGGTCCTGTTGACGTTTATGCCCATGAGTGTTGCAGCACCCTTATCCTCGGAAGCAGCCAGCATGGCCTGCCCCTGCCTCGTCTTATTGATAAAGAGCTGAAGGACAACCAGGATGACCACGCTCACCACTATCGTTATTATGGTAACACCCTGTATCTTGAGCTGGCCACCTGCAAAACTCAGGCCTTCCCACTTGACAACCGATGTAAATGACTTGATGTCGGCGCCGTAGATGAGCAGCGCGATGTTCTCCAAAAGATAGCTGACTCCAATGGCAGTGATCAGAACCGCCAGCGGAGATGCCGCACCGCGCAGGGGTCTGTATGCCACAAACTCTGTAGTCACGCCCAGCAGTGTACACAGTATTATCGCCACGATAATCCCCACCACAGAATTGCCTGACAAGGCTGCGCTGACGGAAAAGATAATATAGCATCCCACCATGATGAAGTCGCCGTGGGCGAAGTTCAGCATCTTGGCAATTCCGTAAACCATCGTATATCCCAGGGCAATTATCGCATAAATGCTCCCCAGACTAAGTCCATTGATAAAATAGGTAAGAAAACTCATCCAATACCTCCATTAAGTGCCGTATCCCTGCCGCTTATAAAGCGTAAGTCCGTAAAAGATCTTTTTAGCACTGTACTATACTGAATATCGAAAAGATCATTTCGCCGCTCAGTATAATACAGTGCGAGGGATACCAATGCAGCATCCCTCGCTGAAATTCATATTATTTATTATACCTTTAAGTCAACCGAACATAAAGATTAGTTGGAAACGTAAACACCGCCCTTGATAACAACAGCCTTGGGCTCCTTGTTAGGCTCACCAGAAGCCTCCCATGTCATCTTGGCTGATGTAAGGCCTGCTGCCTCGATCTGAGTCATAGCGCCCTTGATGGCTTCGCAGAGATCTGAGATGCTCATGTCAGGTGTTGCTCCTGATTTCTCGATGGCTGCCTTGATGATGTAAACTGCATCATATGCATCAGCAGCGAACTGGTTGGGAGTCTCACCATACTTTTCGTTGTACTTCTTTACAAAGTTAACTGTAAGATCATCCGTGGCATCAGCTGCGAAAGGTGTAAGAAGCATAAGTCCCTCTGCAAGAGATGTGTCGAAGTTCTCAACTGTCAGGATTCCGTCCATTCCGTCAACGCCGAAGAATGTGGGAGCATATCCCATTGTGTTGGCCTGTGTCAGGATAAGGGCTGCATCTGAGTAGTAGATAGGAAGGAATACCAGGTCAGCGCCTGCGTCCTTGGCCTTCTGAAGCTGAACTGAGAAGTCAGTGTTGTTGTCCTGTGTATATGCCTCAGCTGATACGATCTCGTAGTTCTTGCCCTCTGACTCCTGAGCGAATTTCTGGTAGATACCTGATGAATAAACGTCAGAGCTGTCATAAATTATACCGACCTTGGTTGCCAGGTTGTTGTCGCTGATGTACTGAGCAGAAGCGATTCCCTGGTTAGGATCTGAGAAGCATACACGGAATACGTTGTCATACTTAACGCAGTCCTCAGCTGATCCTGAAGGTGTAAGCTGGAACATGTTGTCGCTCTTGGTGTTCTCTGATACAGCGATTGAGCATGCTGAAGTTGTTGATCCAACGAGAATCTGCATTCCCCAGTCCTTAAGGGTGTTATATGCGTTTACAGACTTCTCGGCGTTGAGCTCGTCGTCCTCGCTCTTGTACTCGATCTTAACTCCGTTGATGCCTCCTGCCTCGTTGATCTCGTCAACTGCGATCTGGGCACCGTTTACAACTGCACAACCATAAGCTGCTGCTGCACCTGTAAGAGGTCCGATAGCTCCGATCTTGAATGTTGCACCCTCTGCTGAAGAAGCACTGTCTTTTCCATCTGAACCCGTACCAGCAGGAGCTGTGTCGCCGCATCCAGCCAGCATTGATACTGCCATTGCTGAAGCAAGCATTACGCTGAATAATTTTTTGAACTTATTCATAATACTTTTTTCCTCCTCAAATGTATTTTTGTATACAATTATTACTTACTAAGTTAATTCTTCTTATTAAAAAAGTCAATACTTTAAAGCAAAAAAGTGGCTCCCACAGACGCCACTTATTCACGATAAAACACTATATTTTCATGCCCTGGATCATTATCCGGATCACCTGATACCGTTATATCCCGTCAGCCGTTATAGTAGTCGTTCTCAGCCTTCTTAAGCATTTTGGCTTCCTGAATCTTGTCATTGACGTCGGCAAGAAACTGATGATTGCCCGGATCGGAGATAAATTCCATAAAATCTGAAGCCTCTTTTACCGTAAGCTTCTGTATGCCGGTGAGATACTCCATGATCTCCTCGCTGGACTTGCCTTCTGTAATAAATTTGTCCACAATGTCAAAGAGCACCATAAATCTACGCATGCGTACCCTTGCATTGATCTGATGAAGTTCAAATATAATGGAAATTACAATGACGACCGAGATAACAGAAAGCATCATAAAGGGGATGCCATAAACATACGAACCGGCCCTCAGATTGAGAGTTCCGGCGACCAAACCGCATATGGAAAAAATAATCATGGAAGAAATAAGAATAAACAACCTTGCCTTATTCCTGGATTTCGCTGTCAGATCCATAAATCTGACCGCCACACCGAATACGATGTAATACACCAGTGAAAAAGCAATCCCCACATAAGAAATTTGTAGCATGATGTATTAATCCCCCTATGGATTAATTCTAACAAGCATAATGTATTAATGCAAACAAATCTGGGGTAAATTTTATCTTATTTTAATAAAATAGCCCAAATTGTTTATAGAATGTTTTTTCTCATATAATTGAATGTTCACCTTATAAAAGCTATCATGTATATACACGAATCTGGGTATTTATTTAAAAGGGAGAAAAAGATGGCTCTATCCATTGGTGGAATTAGTAATCCATACGGCATGTCTTTTGTACAGCCCATGAATTACAATATCAAAAATCAATCAGAGATATCAGATGCTTTCGTAGAAACCGGAATGTCCGGCGCCGTGATGAATGTGCCGCCTGTGGTTTATCCCAACGCTCAGGTAACATCCTCGGATGACAGCAACAACCCTCTGTCCCTTTCAGCAGATGTGGTTAAGAAGTCTCAGGAAGCAAACAAGATGTTCAATGATGTAGCACAGAAATTCCAGGGCATGACCACAGGTTATACCCAGAACACCCAGCCGCTCTCCTACGGCGCAGCCGGTTCAACCATCGATCTATTCGCATAAACCTAATACATAAATAAGAAGGGGCGACTGTCATCCTGGCGGCCGTCTCTTTTATTGCAATTCAGAGCCAAGCTTCTCATTGTGTATCCCTATTAATAAACTTATTATGGAACTTGGAGTACATAATCTTCTGACTTGAATAAAGACTATGATACCCTGAAAACGTATAACTCAAAGCAATCGCCAAAAGATAATACGGCATCCCCTTAAATCCAAACAACTCAAAACAAATAAATAGCGAAGAAATCGGACAATTGGTAACACCGCAGAACAGCGATCCCATCCCAATAGCAGCGCAAAGCGCCGGATCAAATCCCAAAATCCGGGAGTAAAGCGACCCAAACGTCGCCCCAATATAAAGAGCCGGCACTATCTCACCGCCCTTATATCCCGCACCAAGTGTCAATGCCGTGAATATGATTTTCAGAAGAAAAGCAATATAAGGAGCCTCTCCTCTTATTGCCATCTCAATTACATTCATTCCGGCACCGTTATAGTAGCGAGTTCCTGAAATAAAAGTAAGAGCCGTGACAATGCATCCACCTACAAATATCCTTATATAAGGATTGGGCAGGAACTTTTTGTATGTCTTTCCTGAAAACTTGAGCACCTGGCAAAAAACAACACTTACCAATGCACAGAGCATTGCAAGAATACCTGTGAACACCGCTTGATAAGGGCTAAATTCAGGCACAATGTTGACCGCAAACTCTTCCCCGACAACTCCAAGTCTCTCTGCAATCCCCTGTGAAACAAGAGCAGACACAACGCAGGGCACCAGGGCCGAGTAGTACATAACGCCAACGTTCTCTATCTCCATGGCCATAAAGGACGCTGTCATCGGAGTTCCAAACAGAGCCGAAAATGCAGCGCTCATTCCACACATGGTAATAATCTTTACGTTTCCCTCTTTTAATCTGAAGAGTTTACCCAAATTGTATCCAATGCTGCCACCCATCTGAAGTGCAGCACTCTCTCGTCCTGTGGATCCACCAAACAGATGGGTCAGAGTTGTTGATGCAAAAATCAGCGGAGCCTTGGTCCAGGGGAGAATCTCTCCCTGTTGGATTGACTTGATAACCAGATTGGTTCCCTTGTCCTCATAGTCCTTGCAGGCTCTGTATAAAAAGACAATCAGCAGACCCGCAAATGGAAGCCCTAAAATGATCAGGTCATGCTCAGTCCTGAAATGAGTCGCCCAAATTATCGACTTGGAAAAGAGCGCGCCTATGACTCCCACAACAGCCCCGGTCATGCAGCCCAAAAAGAGCCAGCGGAACAGGACTCTTACTCTTCCGTAAATGTCCGCCGCCGGCATATGATCAATGATATAGTAGAAGGGATTTCGCCCCTGTTCCTGATCGTCTTTGTTTTCCATAATAACTCCGTCACAACTCCATTATCTGTTTTCTCTGTTCCATGAGCTTATCATAGAGAGGCTTATAGTCAATGTCATCTTTGGCCCTTAAATGCTCTGTCATTTCACAGACTGTCTCATATAGCGGTGTCAGTGCCAGATTTCCTATAACACCCTTAAGAGCATGAACTGTCTCAAAGGCATCGTCCTTATTCCCGGACTCAAGCTCAGGCCACAGAGTGTCGAATCTCTCATCCGCCAGTCCCAGATCTACCATCTCAAGATAAAAATCCTCCATGCCCATGCATCTCTCAAGGCCTTCCTCAACATTGGCTCCAAAGTCCCGCAGGGAATCGATTGTCATAGTCTCTCCTTTCGCAGCTAATACTGCATACACTAATTATATACTAATATGAATTTCTGTAACCTGTTATTTCATGACACTTCCTGTAGCTTTATCGTGATTGAACAGTCCTATATTTCTCTCTATCAGTTGCCCAAATTCAGATGCTGTGACAGGTTTAGAGAAATAGTACCCCTGAATTATGTCGCATCCAGCTTTTTTAAGCAAAAGATATTGTTCCGAATTCTCAACACCCTCTGCAATGACAGGCACCTTGAGGAATCTGGCAATTTCCAGGATGAACTCAACCATGCTCATTTCTTTGTTGTTCTCGGCTATATCCTTGATGAATGCCATATCCAGCTTAAGCGCATCGATTGGAAGAGATGTCAGCATGTTGAGTGATGAATAGCCCTTTCCGAAGTCATCCATCTCCACCATAAAGCCTTCCTGTCTGATACTGTTTACAACCTCAATGATGGTCGTCACACTGTCTGTATAAGCAGTTTCCGTAATCTCCAACCGCAGGCTTGACGGTTCAAGGCCGTTCTCCGAGACAGTCTTTTTCAAAAACTCCAAAAGATCCGGATCAAAGATATCTACTCTCGAGACATTTACCGAGATCGGGATTGCCACGCCGTACATATCCTTCCATCTCTTCAGTTGCTTTGCTGCCTCCATCCATACATAACGATCAAGATCCTTGATACGTCCGTTTTCTTCAAATAGCGGGATAAAAAAATCAGGTCTGACAAAGCCAAAATCCGGATGTTTCCATCTGATCAGAACTTCGGCGCTACAGAGTCTTGGCTCATCCCCTCTTATATCATACTTCGGTTGGAATACCACTCCGAACTGCTTGTCCTGAAGCGCTTTCTCAATATCTCCAAGGAGTCTGGCCTCATACAGCTCTTTTTCATGCATCTGGTTGTCATAAATGGCAACAGCCGTTGAATTGACATTTCGGGAAAGAGAGTTGCTGGCCTGCAATGCCCTGTCAAAGCGCTGCTGAAGGGATGCAGAGTGATACAGATCAGGATAAACACCGATCCTCATTCGAACCTCCGGTGTCTCCAACAGATCCACCAACTTGTTCATAATGGTCATCTTCAAAAATTCATAGTCATTCTGATGCTCTATATATAAGTAGAAGCAGTCGGCATTGGCCCTGCAGGCAACACCGCCGCAGGATCTGGCCACAATCCTTGCCCCATCAGCGATGGCACAGAGCACCTTATCTCCAAATGCTCTTCCATGCAATTCATTTATCAGATGGAATTTGGTGAAATTGACAACAACCGCATCCACTTCCTGTCCCGGGTGGAACTTGTCATATTCCTGTGCATACTGGAAGAAGAAGTCCTTGGTCATGAGCCCTGTCAGTTTATCTACACCAGTAGTACTGATGATATTCCTTCCAATTGAAAGCTCTATTGCGCGGCTTACTCTTGCCTTTATTACCTCTGGCCTGTCATAGGGTTTGTGCAAAAAATCCCATGCTCCCCTCTTAAGGCTCTCTACTTCTGCTGTCTTATCTGCTGTAAAAACAATAACAGGAATGTGACTGAGCTCTTCTGTATTCATAACGGTATCGAGAACAGTATATCCATTTCCCTTGGGCATATAGAGGTCCAGAAGCACCAGAGAGAGCAAATCTTTTTGATTCTTTATCTCATTGATGGCCTCTTCACCGGTCTGGGCATAAACAATGTCATACTCCTCCCTGAGAATATTCCCCAAGAGGCGCAGATTGACGGGTTCATCGTCAACAACGAGTATAGTTCTCCTGAAATCCCGCTCATGTTTAGCTTCGATATCCAATGCTCTAAAATTGTCAATTGCCATTTAATTTACCCTAAATAATTCCTGCGATTCAAAATAGTATACCTTTTATCATTATAATCTAAATTTAATAAAAAAACTTCATACCAATGTCTATTTTCGTAAAATAACATACTTTTTATAGAATATTTTCAGATTTATATTGTACAAATAAATATCACGTTATGTTACGATTGATGTAATAATGGGGTGAACTATGGGCCAAAAACATAAGATTCTTATCGTTGACGACGAAAAAATATCCCTCCGTATGACGGATCATATTTTATCCAGCGAATACGACACATTATGCGCATCATCAGGTCGCGAAGCAATAGAAATTTACAAAAGAGAGACTCCCGATCTGATCCTGTCAGATCTTCGCATGCCGAAGATAGATGGCTTTAAGCTCCAGCAAATGCTCCGGGAAGAAATGGGTAGACAGATTCCTTTCATGTTCATGACCGCCGACAGTAGCGACGAGATTGAGAGCCAGGGCTTTGCCATCGGCGCGATGGACTTTATTAAAAAGCCCTTCAGAGCAGACGTTCTTCTTCGCCGTGTATCAAATATCCTAAAGACCGTGGATCAGATCCAGGGTCTTAAAAGAGCTGCTGTCACCGACCCTATGACAGGTCTTTTGAATAAGACCTCCTCACAGGAAGAAATAGATATAGTATGCAGGAGTACCAGCGGCGCCCTTATGATGATAGATCTTGACAGCTTCAAGCCTGTCAATGACATATACGGCCATGATATGGGAGATAAGATTCTGATCCGGGTCTCAGAAATAATCCGCACAGCAATCCGCTCCACCGACCTGGCCGGAAGAATGGGCGGAGACGAGTTCATAGTCTTTTGCGAAAACATCTGTGATGAAGAAGTCGTTGCAGAAAAAACCCGGTGGATCAATGAGCAGATTCTCCTGGCAGCCAGGGAGCTCATGGGTGAGGATATGACAATTCCTCTTGGAGTTTCGGTAGGCTGTGCATTTGCTCCGGATGAGGGCGCTGACTTCCTGACCCTTTTCAAAAAGGCCGACAAAGCCCTCTACGACGTCAAACACAACGGCAAGCACGGCTACAAGGTCTTTTCCGATGAAAAGAAAAGTGAAGATTCCGCCTCAGCCAAAGCCACCGCCCTATCAACAGCCATGCTGCTGTTGAGCGAAAGATCTCCAGGAAAAGGTCCTCTGGTCATTCCGACTGAACAATACAAGATCATATTCCAGTTCCTGTCCAGAGTTGTCACCAACTATCACAAGAACATCCACGTGATTCTATTCTCTGTAAGACACCATGGTGATGTCGACGAAGACCAGCTCTTGAACGATTTCATGGACGGAATGAAGTCATCACTAAGGCAGAGCGACATTCTGACCCGATACGGAAAAAACCAAGTTCTCCTTACACTATTAAAAGCCTCCACCATCGACATCGAGGTCATCACCGAGAGGATACTGCTGAACTGGACAGCTAACGAACTTTCCGATCGCTGTGTCGTCAACTTTGAGGTTGATGTGATGAAATAAGCAATTCAGCTATGCATGGCGAAAAAAGTCCAAAGTCAAAATTCTCTTGCGAAAGAAGTCTTTGTGTAGTAAAATACATTTTGCACAACTAATTATCAGTAAGAAAATGAGGCATATATGGGTGCATTAAAAGATTTATTTTTCGGAAGTGAAGAGGAAAGAGAGGCTAATTCAATGTCAGAAGAGATAAAAGAAACAGTCGCAGCAGAAGGTGCTGCTGAAGGAAATATCATAGATTCAAGCATGCTGGTTGGCGACATCATTGCCAAGCATCCGCTGGCAGCACAGTTCCTGATGGAGTGCGGCATGGGATGTATCTACTGCCCTGCATCTCAGATGGAATCATTAGCTGAGGCATGTGCAGTACACGGCATCGACGGCGATGAGATCACAGATGCATTAAATGATTATCTACTTGAACACAATTCATAAGAAGCAATAAGGGGCCTGCGCTCTGGATGATTTTAATCATCAGATGCGAAGCCCCTTTTTCATGCCCAAAAATGAGCTTTTGGCTGTGTTCTTCATTCCATTAACACATTAGGCGTACTATTTTGCAGAATTAAAAATCATCTGGTAATACCAAGAGTCAAAAATAGCTAATATGATGCTACTGATATAACATTTTGAATCTTTTTAAAATCGGACTGTAGTACCAAGTACAAAAAAGTTGCAATATAGTACTACAGATATAGTTTTTCGATGTCGGCTTGTAGTACCAAGTCCGAAAAGATTGAAATATAGTACTACTGATACATTTTTTGACGTCGGCCTGTAATACCAAGTGCCGAAATCAAAGCAAATGATACTACAATAATTGCCTTTGTAAGTCATGCGGTAGTACCATTGATAAGAAGGAGCCGCATTTAGTGCGACTCCCCCTTATTGTATTCATTAAACTAATATCTCACCTGCAAGAACCTTCTTGTAGTCCTCGTAGTTCTTTTTAAGGAGCTCCGGTGTACTAAGTTCATAAGGACACTTTTTAGTACACTCCCTACAGTTTATGCATGTGTCTATCTTTGCCATCTCCTGCTGCCACTCCTCAGATAACCAGTTTTTGGAAGGCGCTCTCCTTATCATCAGTGACATTCTGGCGCAGTTATTGATCTTGATTCCCATTGGACATGGCATGCAATAGCCACAGCCCCTGCAGAAATCTCCTGCCAGCTCATTCTTTTCTTTATCAATAAACTCTTTTATCTCTCCAGTTAGTTGTGGAGTTTTATCCATATATGAGAGCCACTCATCCAGCTCTTTTTCCTTCTGAATTCCCCAGATAGGCATTACATTGTCGAACTGATCCATAAAGGCCATCGCCGCATCGGAGCGGTTGATGAGGCCTCCGGCCAGTCCCTTCATTGCGATGTATCCCATGTTGTGGTCCTTGCACATCCTTACCAGCTCAATCTCTTTATCAGAAGAAAGATAGCTCAGCGGGAACTGCAGCGTTTCATAAAGATCAGATTCTATAAGTTCTCTGGCAACCATCAGCTTGTGCGCTGTGACACCTATGTGTCTAATTTTGCCTTCCTCTTTGGCCTTGACCATGCATTCATACATACCTGTTCCATCGCCAGGCCTGTAACACTGCCCTACCATGTGGAACTGGTATAGATCAATGTAATCAGTTTTGAGATTCTTAAGGGATGTCTCCAGGTCTTTCCAGAAGTCCTCCGGTGTCTTTGCTGCAGTCTTGGTCGCAATAAATATATTTTCTCTTATGCCATCACCAAAGGCCGCTCCCAGTTTCTCCTCACTGTCGCTATAAGCTCTGGCGGTGTCAAAATACGTCATCCCGCCTTCATAGGCCTTCCGCAATATCACAACTGCAGTGTCCATATCCACACGCTGTATCGGCAACGCCCCAAAGCCATTTTGAGGAGCTGTAATCCCTGTCTTTCCGAGAGTTATCTGTTTCATGGAAACCTCCTTTCAATTCCCAGTAATGTAATACCAAGCCTTGCATCCTGCTCATCTGACATATCAGAAACATCCAGCACATCCGGCATCTATAGCCTACCACCTTTTCCCAAAAAGAAATACGTCATAACCTCACATCAGGAAAAAAATCTTATATTTAGTCCATCTCCATCTGCAACCGCTCTTCTGCACATCCTTCTCAGATTACCAAAGTACTCCGGCATCTCTGTTTTGATGTTTTCACAGTTATAAAAAATTACATTCCAGCCGTCGCCCTGCTCTGTAAAAACGTCATACAGAGCATCAAGATTGTGTCCATAATAATAAGGAAGTGGCAGCTCTTTTGCCAATTTCTCATGAAGTTCATCTCTGGTGATCACTCCCTTTAAATCTATATAAAATATCTGTTCCATAAAGCCTCCTCAAGCTGATTAGAATCTCTATTTTGACTTTTGTCTTCACAATACTGGTTATGCATGATTCTCACGGCGAATACAACAGCTCAAAACTCTCGTAATGATCATCTGTGTAATATATGTAACCTTCGTCAGAATAGATTATCCTCTTGGCACCTCTCTTTTTCTTGCCCAGCGTATCTATATCACACTCGTAATACTCCTGATCTTTTGGAAGGAGTCCCTCATAATTTCCAAAGTAATCTCCCCCTATGCACTTTCCTGGAGCATAATCTTCAAGGGATCCACCGCTCCAACCGAGCTTCTTGGCCTGCTTCTTGGTAATAAAATTGGAAGGTAGTTTACCATAAACGTGAATGTACAAAGCAACATCATCCTTGCTTGTGAAAACTCCATCCTCATCAGGAACATTGCTGTCGTAAGATGCAGTATCCTGATCATCAGATGTCGCCTCAACTGAGTTCTTCAATTCATTCTCAGATTCTGACTCTGATGTCGTATCTGATATAACAGCTGATTTGGTATCTGACTCAGCATCTATTTCTGACTCTTGTATCGCCTCTAGCTCAGTATCTGTTTCAGATTCTAAAATTGCCTCTGGCTCAGTGTCTATTTCAAAATCTAGTATGTCCTCTGGCTCAGTATCTCCTTCAAATTCCTGAATTGTCTCTTGCCCAGTGTCCGCTTCAGATTCCTGAATTGCATCAGGCTCAGTGTCTGTTTCAGATTCTTGAATTGTCTCTGGTCCTGTATCTGATGCCGTCTCAGTACTATCTTGCTTATATTCTTCAGCGTTAACCGCTGCACCAGTTTCAGAGCCATTCTGCTGCTCCTTATTAGTCTTTCCACATCCGAACACTCCCATGCTGAGCGCCAGAACCATCAGCATCACAAGAAGTATTCTTGCTCTGGATCTCTTTTTCATAATTTTCCTCCCATTATTATGTAAAAAATCTAAATCTATTTTACATATTTCATTGATGAAAACCTAGCATATTATCTCGTCTGATGCATCTTTTTCAATTCATTCAATTTCTGTCAATGAGTCGGCCATTCGAACTGCTTTTTCAGTCTTCTTCCCTTTTCCCATAGTTTATTTTGGTCTTTTCTAACTGCCTCTTTCTATTACTTCATTTTATGACCGTAATTCTGGCAATTTTTACTTTTAGTTGACACAAAATGTCACCAAAATAATTAATTGTGTCCCTGGTGAGGTTCGTTTTATCTATATGTCAGGCGCCGACACAACATACCCGGACGACTTCATCCGCCATCTGAGAAATATCCCGCACAATCTCCTCATCTATATCCTTTACCCAGTGGTTTTTCCCAGACAAATCTGCCAGCGGTAAATTTCCTTTTTTCTCAACTATATCTCTCCAGATCGCTTTAAGATCATTTCCACAACCACCCACAAGGCTGATATTATCCGCAATTTTGGTCCCATACTCACCATAGTAAGCCTCTGGTTCATCCTTCGTAATACCACCCCAACCGGAGAAACGTTCCGGAGCTATTGTCTCATCCATAATGCAGTCCAGGAAAACTGTTCTGGCCTGCTCTCTCCATGGCCGTCCCAAAAAGACAGATCCGGGTGCACAGCCATCAATACCTCGCACAATACAATTCCTGAACACAAATCCAAGTCCATCACTTAGTCCACAAGTTGCAGTCACATAGCCATTCACAAAGCGCTCTGACACATTTATCTGATCCTTATCAAGTGTATTTTTTGCCGCATTATCCTGCCTATCCAAGCCGTCGCCGTTCTGTACCAAAACTTTATCTCCATCCAACCTGTGATCAACTCCTTCACGATTGTTCACCAATATCTCACAGTCATCAAATACCGCATCTGCACCACCGAAAATGAAATCCACATCACCCACAATGACACAGTTCCTGTAATACTGTATGGTCAGTTTTCTGGGCTTAGCCATTCCAGGACCGGTAAAGCCGCCCTTTTGTCTCTCAGTTCGTGGCAGTGGCGCGCAGAAAAGAGTGTCCTGGTGCCCCACCAGCTTTACATTCTCAAACAGGCAGATTTCAGAATCGGCATAAACCGCTACAGCCTGCCCCACTTCTCTTCCATCACCGGCGCTGTTCATAATTGTCATATTCCTGACAGTTACCTTCTCACCGCCAAAGAAAGCTGTATAACTTCTGAATGTACCCCGCTTTGATCCGTCCTCCATAATCTGATTTGCGCAGTCGTCAAACTCAATGACAGTAGAATCAATTCCATCTCCCACCAGCACAACTTCTCTTTTTTGACAAAAGAGCTTTTCCCTGAAAACACCGGGTCCGATATGTATCTCAGCTTTCTCATCATAAGGAAACGAATCAATAGCCTCCTGAATGCTACTATAGTCTCCACCATCTTTTGCGACGCGAATTATCATTACAAATCATACTCCTTGCTATATCCTGCAAATCATTTATCTATCATCCAACACAAATCCAACTTAATAAGAAACCTGTATATGACTCAACCACAAAGCAGAATCGCATAAATAACGCTATACCCAAATCAAGTGCACCGTATCAATCAATAATACTTCACGTCTTCTAAAGACCTGCTCTCCACATTTATAAGCTCAGCCTCTTCATCGGCAGCTCCAGTGATCTCAACATTCTTAAGCACAAGCTCCCTGACATTCTTAGCATAGATACTACGCCCACTCATCTCATCGAAATTGTCCATCATTACAGGCCGCTCAGGTGTACGCTCACCTTCAGACTGGAAAGAAGCCTTAATATCAGTAAACTCAAGCCTTCCAATCCTACTCTCCGGAAGTCCTACCGCGCACAACATGCAGGCACTTATCCCCTTACAGGTAATGCCACGTCCTGCAATAGTACCGATTACAGGGGTCATATCATCCACTTCTGCCATAGCCTGGTTCTGGACATAATCACTATGCCCGTCCGGATCACAGAAATAAAACATGTTTATGGTAAATGGCATATGAACACCGTCCATCATAATGTTTTCAAATAGAATGTCGTCCAGAACAGACCTTTTGCCTCTGCCACGTCTTGTCTTGATACGAAGTCCTCTGTCCGTTCCGTCAAAGATACACTGAGACACCCTGACGTTCTTCACTCCTCCGGCAGCCTCTGAACCAACCGTGACACTTCCATGACCGCGCTCAAATTTACAATTTCTGATGACAACATTCTCAGTCACCTTATGATGTTTAAGAGCCATGTAATACTTGCCGCTCTTTATAGCCATGCAGTCGTCACCAACCGATATCACTGTACCCAATACCTTAACGTCTCTGCAGCTCTCTGGATCAAGGCCGTCCGTATTAGGAGAATCCGAAGGATTATGTATATACAGATTTAAAAAACTGATGTTATCACAATAATAGGGATGCACTGTCCAACAAGGTGAGTTCTGAACAGTCATATTCTGCACCCTCACATTCTCACACTTTACAAGATAAAGGGCATTGGGCCTCCAGGCACCTCTCTTGACTTTAGCATTTACCCACCAGTCAGAATTCTGGGCGTTGCCGTCAATGGTTCCCGGCCCGATTATGTCAAGATTCCTGGCATCAATAGCCGTAATGAGTGATGCAAATGCGTTAAGAGGATTTCCCTCCCACGTGCCGAGATTATACTCATCTTTCTCATCACTGCTTCTTGTCATACCCGGAAGCACCGGATAGTGATTCCTGTCAGTATCACCCAACAGCACCGCATCATCATCAATCCACAGCGTCATATCGCTTTTCAAAAAAATCGGTCCGGTATAATAAACTCCCTCTGGCAGATATACGCAACCATCTTTGGGGCAGGCACAAACAGCTGCCTGAATCGCAGCAGTATCTGATGTCGTTCCATCACCCTTCGCCCCAAAGTTCTTCACATTAAGAAGCACAGACTCATGTCTTGTCGTAAACTCTTTTTTTGTGACCTCCCCGTCTCTTTCAATACCGATCACATAATCCGTATCAGGCAAAAGACCTGTCACACTGACCACGTTTCTGTCAGTTGAAAATCTCCTTTCCCCATCTATCAAAACATTAAAGCAAGACTCCTGCTTAAAAATACTGTCGGAAACCAACTCGATGGTAATGCTCCTTGTGAATATTTCTGTGATACAAAAATCCATGTAACTCTCCAATCTCCGTCAATAATAGCGGTATAACAACTGAAAACTAAACAAAAAAAGAAAAACCATGCCAAAATGTAAGCACTTACATTTTAACACAGTTCCTATAAACTTCTCAATATGTAACTATTCAGAGTTACCTTCATATCACTTAGAAATCCAGTTATCTATTATCTCCACCGTCTGATCCATCTGTTCTTCACCGGTAATAAGTGGTTCTCCATCACCCTCCTGGATTCCATAGCTTCCAAAGTAAGAATGAATCCCGCCCTGTATCACAACCTCGGTGGAATCCACAGGCCAAAACTTCTTGCTCTGTACATAGGCATTCATATTCAGGACACCATCCCTGTCTCCATATATCGAAAGAAGCCTGAGATCCGAGTTAGAGAGATCATCTGTTGTATAGGAGGCACACATGATAAGTCCCTTTAAATCATATGCATCTTTCTGTGTAAGATACTTGGAAGCCGCCACTCCACCTAGGCTGTGGCCTGCAATATACCAATCAAGATCCTTGGCCTTTTCGTAGTCATCCGGTCTTGCCTTGCCCATATCTTCCAGCGCTTTGATACTGAGAAACGCCAGATTATCACGCATCTTGGCCAAAATGCAAATATACCCTCTTGCAGCCAGCTTATACATAAGTCCGCTGTAAGCGCTGTATTCAACAAGGCCTCCGGGATAAAAAACTATGACAGCTTTTGGGCTCTGCTTCTCTGGCATGAACACAGAGCCGTTATCATCAGAAAACTCTTTCACCTCCGGATCAAGATCATTCTGAATACTAGTAATCACATCCTGATCCTTTTCATAGTAATGACTCGAATACATCTTAATGCCTGCCTGGATTCCCAATGGGAGAGCAAACAGTGCAATAAGTACTATTACAACTATTCTAAAAACTCTTTTATCCATTATTAAAGCGCTCTCTCCTCAATGGACTTGTCCATTATCTTAATGAGCTCCATGGCGCTGGCAAAATCTTTTTTCTCATTGGTCTCTTTGATGATCATATGACCCTGCCAGGTAGCATCCTGTCTGAAAACAACCTGAACCACAAAGGTCCCCAAGGCGCCCTTCTTGTTCTGAATATTGCGGACTCCGAACTTCTCCTGGATAATCTCAATAGGGAGCAGGTCACTGTCACTCTTATGACGGCGTTTTTCCCTCTCCTTGATGGCTTCCTTGGCCTGTCTTGTGAATACTCTCTCAGCAAGGCCTCTCTGGGGAAAATCCCACTCGTCAAAAAGTTCTTCTACTAGTAGCAAGAGATCTGCTACACCTTCAAACTCTATAGGATCATCGGCATACTGATGGAATATCTTACCACAGTAATCCTCATTCTTTTTATCATCAATACATATACATATCAGGTTTTTTGCAAAAAGCATCTGCTGTGTTTCGCCCATATTCTGTACCACTAATTCACTTTCTTTTGTTTTTGCAAAGGCACAATTCCCTCTGACCAAACCTCTGTATGCCTTACTGTGCCTGTTGTATTTATGTTCGCTGACACTTCTGATTATAACCCTTTTTAACGCGAAGAACCATGACATTTTCATGCCATGGCTCCCCGAAACGCTTATAAAAGGAAAGAGTAAAATAGGAGGATAAAACGCAATAACAATTATCCCTTAACAGCGCCTGCTGATACTCCGCCCACAATGTATTTAGAAAGGATCAGATAGATGACAATTACCGGGAAGATTGATGCGGCGATCATGATATAGATCTGGCCCATGTCAAATCTCAGCCAGTCAGCTCCACGGAGCTGGGCAATGAGTACCGGGAGTGTCTTCTTGGTATCGGTGTGAAGGATCAGGGCAGGTGTGAAGTAGTTATTCCAGCTTCCCACGAATGCGAAGATCATCTGAACACTGATAGCAGGTTTGATCAGCGGAAGTATGATTGTGTTGAAGGTTCTGAACTCGCCTGAACCATCAATTCTTGCTGCCTCTACAAGTGAAAGAGGAAGGTTACTCTCCATGTACTGCTTCAGATAGAAATATGTAACAGGTGAAGCAATGGCAGGAATAATAAGGGGTACTATGGAATCGTCAAGTCCCATCTTATTGATGAGCTGTAAGAAACCAAGTGCTGTAACCTGTCCAGGGATCATCATGATCGCAAGTATAAATGTTGCAATTGCTGTTCTGCCTTTAAATCTGTATGTGTTGATGGCATAAGCTGTCATCGCTGAGAAATATGAGCAGAGACATGCTGTACAAACTGAAACTATCAAGCTGTTGATGAATCCGTTTGCAATCGGAATAGTTCCGTTTACAAGGCTGGCCCAGTTATCCAAAAGGTGAGTACTTGGAAACATTGTAAATCCAAGTGTCATCTCTGAGTGTGATCTTGTTGAGTTAATAAGCAGTATGTAAAACCAAATAAGGCAAAGGACTGAGAAGAAGATTAAAACTACGTATGCAACTGCTCTTCTTACTCCGATCGGAACGCCATGTGGCTTCATTGTTGTATCGTTATTCATCCTTATTCCTCCCTTCTTAATCCTTGTCCTTGCTGGTATTCATCCTGAAGACAACCAGACTAAGGATACCTGTAACTATGAACAAGAATACTGACAAAGCTCCACCACGACCTACATCCTTGCTGGTGAGGTAACGGTTCAGAAGCATGATTACTGTGGTCAGGGAGTCTGTAGGATTACCACGACCATTTGTCAGGATCTGAGGAACATCGAACATCTGCAGACCACCGATAAGTGATGTGATCAGCACATATACGAAGATAGGACGAAGAATTGGCATAGTGATCTTGAAGAATACCTGTGAAGCTGTAGCTCCGTCAACCTGTGCAGCCTCATAAAGTGATGAGTCAATACCAAGCATACCTGCCATAAGGAGGATTGTGGTATTACCAAACCACATAAGGAAGTTCATAAGCATAACAAGTGCTCTTGAAGCACCAACATACTGGAAGAACTTATATGGCTCACTTATCCATCCAAGTGAAAGCATGATCTGGTTGATTGGGCCGCTGTCTGAGAACAGAGCAAAGAACAGCATTGAAAAAGCGGATGCCATGATCAGGTTAGGCATGTAAATAACTGTCTTGAAGAATCTCTGACCCTTAAGTCTAAGGCTGGGATCTGAGAACCAGTAAGCCAGCAAAAGAGCTATTGTAATCTGAGGAAGGAATCCACCTATCCACATGATCAAAGTATTAACCAGGTATTTCCAAATTTCAGGGGAACCCAGAAGATTAATATAGTTCTGGATGCCGACAAAGTTAGGACCGATCTGCTTCAGACCGGAACGATAGTTTTCGAAGAAACTGTTGTAGATTGTTGAACAAAGCGGAATAAAACTAAAGATAACATAAGTAACAAAGAAAGGTATCAGGAAAATATATCCCCATCTGTTGAACTTAACAACGTTATTGTTGGACTGCTTTTTGTCCATATAAATTACCTCCACAAAATCTTACTCTTCTGTGTACTACAAGCGTTTTGAAAGAATTGCCTGCCGGTAGAACCGGCAGGCAAAATTATTGCTCAGTAAATAAATTGCTCTACAATTACTTTGTAAGTTCAGGATATCTCTGAAGTGCAAGTGTGTAGAACTGCTCCATAGCCTCGTCGATAGAAGCATAGTTGCCATTGATGTAGTCGCCCATAGCTGTCTGGAAATCTCCAAGAAGACCCTGGTCATAAGCTGTAAGGTTAGCCATGTCGATGTTGTCAGCGCCTGCGCAGAACATCTTAAGAGGGTTCTGTCCGCCAAGAACTGCATTTGAGTATGAAGGATCATTTGCAAGCTCTTCCATAACAGG
>JAEEGL012228397.1_pt1 | contig 31964 bp, 28 predicted proteins | sample 9134231 | NCBI WGS metagenome assembly JAEEGL01 (sample SAMN16246548, study PRJNA631951) | gut metagenome | biome: gut microbiome; feature: rumen; material: fiber-attached | host: Bos | place: Iran: Karaj | collected 2018-10 | reverse complement strand
TGTTATCAATGGTTATGAGTCAGCTTCCGGTGCGGTTCGAAACCACGATCCGGAAATCATGGTAAAGGCATTCGAACTCGTACGTCTCGGAGAAGCAGAAGTAAAAGCGAAGTTCCCGGCAATGTACAACGCATTTACTTACGGAGCACCGCCACACGCAGGAGCAGCTCCGGGTGTGGATCGTATGATTATGCTTCTTACCGGAGAAGAATCCATCCGTGAGGTTATTACCTTCCCGATGAATAAGAATGCGCAGGACGTGATGATGGATGCGCCGTCGCCGGTATCACAGCATCAGCTTGACGAGTTGCACTTAGCTATTAATATACCTGAAGAATAATATGAAATATAAATGCCTAGTATTCGACCACGATGACACTACGGTAAACTCCACTGCGACTATACACTATCCTAGCTTTGTAGACTATATGAAGCTGTATCACCCGGACGTCGACTACTCGCTGGAAGATTATGTGAAGTATAATTTTCATCCGGGAGTAATTGAGTTCTTTACGGATATCATCGGACTGGATCAGGAGGAACTTGTAAAAGAAGAGGATTTCTGGTACGAGTATGCAAAGACCCATGTGGCGGATGCCTTTCCGGGAATCAAAGAGATAATGGAGCGTCAGAAAGCAGCGGGCGGATACATCGCAGTGGTGTCCCATTCTTATGCGGAAAACATCTTGAAGGATTATGCCCATAACGATTTGCCGACGCCGGATGTGATTTTCGGATGGGAACAGCCAAAGGAAGAACGCAAACCCGCGCCTACGGCGATTTATAAAATCGAGGAGATGTTTGGATTAGAACCAAAGGACATCCTGGTTATTGATGATTTAAAGCCGGGGTATGATATGGCGCATTCTGCAGGCGTTGATTTTGCAGCAGCTTGTTGGTGTTTTGATATTCCCGAAAATGAAGCCTTTATGCGTGAGCATGCGGATTATGTATTTAAAACTGTGGACGAGTTTAAATCGTTTTTGTTTGATTAAATTGCAAGATAGGACCGATTTTGTGTCCTATCTTGTTTTATTTTATATTCGTAGTATAATTCTAATTAAGTTTTATACAATTATATTTGTGCTTGGGGAGGCAGACATATGAGTGATGTGACTGAAGAAAAAGAAATCAAAGAACCTATTCAGGTAGAAGAAGTTTCCAAAAAAGACAAGAAAAATTTGGCTAAGCCAAAGAATAAAAAGAGAGCAAAACGAAGTGTCAGCGGAAAATTATTGGGTATTTTGATACCGATGGTTGCTGTTGCCATTGTGTTTATTGTGCTTTTCTTATCCATTCGTGCAAAGAGTATTATTGCAGACAATGCGGTAGCATCGTTAAACAGCGAATCGGGAAAAAATGCGGCAGAGGTTTCTGCGGAAATAACGACATTGCTTGCTGCTTATAATATGTATGCGGAGACACTTGAAACGGTACCGTTTGAAAGTGTAGATGCAATGAATGCGTATTTGGAACCATCCCTTTCTTATTCCGAAATGGCACCAAATGGTATTTACGGTGGATTAGAGGATGGTACTTGGGTGGATCCTTCCGGATGGGTACCGGATGCGGATTATGTCATTACCGAGCGTGATTGGTATATCGCCGGTAAGGATTCCGATACTTTTGTATTTGGTGCTCCTTATGTGGATAGCGACACTGGAAACATGGTTGTATCTGCTTCCAGAAGAGTGGTACTTCCGGACGGACGAAAAGGTGTCTTTGCCGTAGATTTGACATTAGATGGTATAGTTGCCGCTGCAGAGAGTTATATCCCTATGGGTAGCGGAAAGACGATGTTGTTTGACAAGGACTTTATTTTGTCCTATGCAAATCCGGAATTCAACGGAACAAGTGCGACTGAGCATACGGATGATCCGTTTTTGACAAAGATTGTTTCTTATACAACAACGGGAGAAGCCGCTGTATTTAATATGGAGGGAGCAGGAACAGAATACATTGTTGCAGTTTCACCGGTTCCGGGAACTTCATGGTCCTTGGTTTCTTCCATTAGTTCTTCTGATATTTTGAAAGAGATGAATCAATTCCAGATGATTAGCTGGATTATTATGATTGTTTCGGTTGTTGTCATTGCAGTGGTAATGTCACAGCTGTTATACAAGAATATCACAAAACCGGTATCTTCTCTTACCGATAATATTGAAAGTATTACAAAAGGTGACTTTACCGTACAGATAAACGATAGCAGTAACGATGAAATCGGACTTATGAATACCTACATGAGTAAGTTCATCGAATCAATGCGAAAGACCTTAGGGGAGATGCAGTCGGTAACCAATCGACTTTCTGAAGAAGCTTCCAATTCTCAGGATGCATCCGGAAGCTTGAACCGTCAGGCGGAAGAACAGTCTTCTTCTATGAATCAGATTCGTGATACCATGAGCGGTATTTCCGATTCCGTAACAGAATTGGCAGAAAACGCCACCACCCTTGCCGGTGCGGTATCTGATTTGACTTTCAAAGGAAATGAGACCCAGGAGACCATGTCAGAGTTGGTAGAACAGGCCAACCGTGGACAGAACGACATGGAAAAATTAAAAGCGAGCATGGAACTTGTATCCAACTCTATGTCAGAGATGAACGATGTGGTTATCAGTGTGGATGAATCTGCGCAAAAGATTAACTCTATCGTTGAAATGATTAACTCCATTTCTTCTCAGACCAACCTTCTTTCCTTGAATGCTTCCATCGAGGCTGCCCGTGCCGGAGAAGCAGGACGAGGATTTGCGGTAGTAGCAGATGAAATCGGAAATCTTGCAAATGAAAGTGCCAATGCAACCACAGAGATTGCCGGTATTATTCATAGTATTACCGAGCAGATTCAGCAGTTGTCCGAGAAGTCTAAGTCCAATATGGAAGAAATTGCACAGGGCTCCGAAGCAGTAGCAACTGCAGGAGAAACCTTCGCTGTAATATTCAGAGATTTGGATACCACCGGACATACGGTAGAAGAAATGATTACCATGATGAATAATGTAAATGAAATCGCAGCTTCTGTGGCAGCGATTTCCGAAGAGCAGTCCGCAAGTACCATTGAGGTTACGGATACGGTTGAACAGGTGGTAGAATCTGCACAGCACGTGGCAGAAGAAAGCCAGGATGTGGATCGTTCCGCACAGACCGTAGCAGAATCTGCAACCGTCATCGGCGATTTTGTGGGCAACTTCAAAATCGACTAGTTGTTTTTTGTTAAAATCTTGAGGGGTATGTTTTATGATGACATTGAAAAACTGTTACAACGGTATCGGCGAATACGAGACGATTACCGCGTTGTTTCGAGGCGAGGACCGAATCAAAAAGTTCTTAAATCTGTTTTTACAGGATGAAAACTTTGCAAAATTAACAAAGGCCTTGGAAGAAGATGATGTGGAAACCGGATTTGTAGCAGCACATACCTTAAAAGGCATTTGTCAAAACCTTGCACTGACCCATTTGTATGATGCAGATGTGGAAGTGACAGAGGCACTTCGTGCGAAGAATCTTTCTTTGGCAAAGGAAAAGTATCCCAAGGTAAAGGAAGAATACGAAAAAGCATACGATCGTATTTCGCAGACAGTGTCATAAAACTAAATTTTTTTCGAAAAGAGCTTGGCCACCCAGAAGTTACCTCCTTTTAGGCCAAGCTCTTTTTTTATGTTTTTTTTAAATTAGTATTGAATTTTGTTTTTTGTACGCAAAAAGTAGTATGCGTGGTTGGAAAGAATTTCATCCGGCGCTACTTCTGTAGCATTGACCTGTCGCACCAATTCACTGATTTCACTTAGCTGCATACCATCGGACATGGGTAGCACCAATACTTCGTGGATGGATGAGGGGATGATATAGAGGTCTTTTCCCAGGCGCTCCGCCAATTCCTGTAAGTACTCCGGATAGCAAATTACCCCGGCTCCGTGAAAACGCTTGGAATTGGATAACACATACATATCAACGGTTGGAAGCAGATCCTTTAGCAGATTGGAGTCTTCGTCCAAAACCATACCCGGAATATATTCGTTGATGGGAGTGCAGTCCGGTCTAAGTGCTTCATAGGTATTTGTCTTTGCGATTTCAAAGAGTTCTTCCACAGAGATATCCCAAAGTTCCAAAAGATTGTTGTGAATCAAAATGGTTCCGCAATTTTCCTCTGTAAGGTCCACCATAATGGAAAAGACCACTGCCAAATCCAAAAACGGAATAAAGGGTACGTCCTCCAGTAAAACCGCATTCGCATTTTTGTTAATCAGTCGAAAGATAATCTTATCTTTGACTAAAGATAAGTCATTTAGCATCTCCGGATCAAAATCATTTACGTTTTTGGCTTTCTCGTAAGAAGCAATAATATTTCGTAAAATGCTTTCTTTGGTTTCGCCTTTTTCTATCAAATCATAATAATCATTGAGATAAATGTTGGGCGAAATATGGCTGCCTTTGGAACAGATTACGAGCCCGTCCAATAATACGCCGTTATTTTTTGTAAAAGTGGAAAGGTGCACAGTGGCACAGGATTCGTAGCGTGAAGCTACTTCTTGATAGATATAGTCTTTAAATTCTTGATATGTCATACTTCCTCCATATGAACATATCACTTGGGGGTGAATCTAAAGTGAACTCATTTTAACATCCGGATTGTAAAAAATCAATTACCCTTTTTTGGACAACTGTCTTACTTGCCACAAGAAAAATATATTGAGGAGAAGTGCTTTTTTTCATATAATAAATTTATATGGATTTCGATGAGATTTATTTTCAAAAAGCGTCTCCGGCCATCGCAGTAAACTGCGGACCGGGAACCTTTGGACTGTTGTATAAAATGAAATAGTTGGGAGGAAAAAAAGATGGACACAAATGTAATGCTGGATATCAAAGGATATTCAAAAAGTTATGGCGGAGACAAAAAAGCTTGTGAGGATGTAACCATTGCTGTGGAAAGCGGTGATATTTACGGATTCATCGGACACAACGGCGCGGGAAAGTCCACTACCATTCGTGCGGTGGTGGGAGTGTTGGATTTCGATGAAGGAGAAATCTTTATTGACGGGCATTCCGTAAAAGACGAACCTATGGCTTGCAAAAAAATTACCGCATATATTCCGGACAATCCGGATTTGTACGAGAATCTTACGGGTATTCAGTATTTGAATTTTATTGCGGATGTTTTTGAAATCGATGGAGAAAAACGACAGGAACGTATTCAAAAATATGCGGATATGTTTGAAATCACAGACGCGTTGGGAGATTCCATCAGTTCTTATTCCCATGGTATGAAACAAAAAGTAGCGATTATTTCTGCTTTGATTCATGAACCGAAGCTTCTGGTTTTGGATGAACCTTTTGTGGGATTGGATCCCAAGGCATCTTTTACCTTAAAGCAAATCATGCATGATATGTGTGAAAACGGAACGGCAGTCTTTTTCTCTACCCATGTTTTGGATGTGGCAGAAAAACTATGCAATAAGTTGGCTATTATCAAACAGGGTAAAATCATTGCAACCGGTACCATGGAAGAACTGACGAAAGGACATTCCTTAGAGGAAGTGTTCTTGGAGGTGGAAGATGAAGAAACAAAGTAAGAATCTGGTTTTGCTTCGGACCTTACTTTTGTCTACCAGCCTTCATAACATCGCAAAGTACAGTAAGGATCCGAAAAAGAAAAAGAAGGTTGTGGGAAGTTATATCGGACTTGTGGTGTTGTATGCCATGTTAATCGGCTACAGCGCAGTGATTTCCGTTGCCTTGGGAGCTGCCGGTTTCGGCGAGGCCATTCCATTGATGGGAGCTTTAATCGTCTGCGGTATGTCCTTTGTTTTCACCCTTCTTCGTACCAACGGATATTTATTTAATTTCAAAGAATACGATATGTTAATGGCCCTTCCTTTTGAGATAAAGAATGTGGCTGCTTGCAAGTTTTTGTATATGTATGTAAAAAGCTTGCCTTGGTATGTAAGCATCATATTTGCCATGATGATCGGCTACGGCATCTTTGAACGACCGAATGTACTTTTGTATCCTATTTGGATGATTCTTAGTTTGTTGCTTCCGGTTATTCCCATGCTTCTTGCGGCATTTGTGGGATTTGTGATTGCAAAACTTTCTTCGGGATTTGAAAAGAAACACATCTTACAGACTCTTTTGACACTGGTTTTTGTAATCTTTTGTTTTTCGTTGCAGTTTATTATCGATGCTATCTTTAAAAACAACGAGCCTATGGAAGTTGCAATGAAAACAGCGGATATTACCAAAAGCATCGGGACCTATTATTTCCCTGCGGTTTGGTATTCAAATGCGGTGTTGTATTTGTTCCAAAAACCGTTAAAGGGACTGATTTTTGGGGCTATGTTTGTATTTGCCACCTTGGCATTGTTTGAAATCGTGTTTATCCCGGTAAGCAAATACTATCGACAGATTAATTCTGCCATGAAGTCACATGCCGCAAAGCGCAACTACCGTATGACCACACAGAAAAAGAGTAGCGTGGTAAATGCCATTGCCTTTAAAGAGTTTCGACGTTTTATGGGTTCTACCACCTATCTTGTAAACGGAGGCCTCGGATTTATTCTGACGGTTATATTGGGCGTTGTGGTGTTCTTTGTGGGCTTGGATAAGCTTGTATATATTATTGCAAAGGGTGCACCCCTTCCGGTGGAAATCATCTATCCGGCAATTCCGTTTATTATATACTTTTTGGTGGGAATGATGGCTACGACTGCATGTTCTCCTTCTTTGGAGGGAAAGAACTATTGGATTGTACAAAGCCTTCCTATCGAGAAAAAGACCCTTTATCAGGGAAAGATGTTGTTTAATATGTATCTTGCAGTGCCCACCATGGAGTTTGGAATTTTAAGTTTTTGTATTGCAGGAAAAGTGGCATGGCCGCTTATTGTTTTGGAATTAATTTTAGGATTCTTACTTTGTGCCTTTTCCACGGCTTGGGGATGCGTTTGCGGACTCAAGCATATGCGTTTGGATTGGGAAAATGAAGTGGAAGTCATTAAGCAGGGAACTGCCGTGATGGTGTATCTGCTTCCCAATATGTTTGTTTGCATGGGACTCGTTGTTTTGGTATGCTTTTTAGGTACAAGCGTGAATCATTATTTGATTATGGGAATATCCATTTTGATTGTGGGTATTTTAGCAATATTATGCTATGTCAGAGTTATGGCACTTGTAAAAAAGAAATAGAGGAGATGAAGCGGTATGCGTTTATCTGAAGTAAAAACCGGTTCAGAAGTGGAAGTAGAAATCGAAATCCAAGAACAGCCGGTGGTATTAAAAACAAAGTCTCAATTTGCGGTGGGCACAGGACTTGTGGTGGATCGCTTAATGATTGGTGACGGAGATTTGATTTGGCATCGTCCTTGCAAGGTGACGGTTCATAATTTAAGAGACGGAAATACCTATTTGTTTGATGCTATCTCTGTGGAACCGGCACAGACCCAGATGGGAAGCGTTCATCGTATCGTATGTGATATGGAAGGCGAACAGAAACAGATGCGTGTTGCACAGCGCATGGAAGTGGTTCGCCTTGGAAACTGTTTTGTTCACGGCGTGAATTACAAGGCGATTATTTACGATATTTCAGAAACCGGTGTAGCGGTTATCTTAGATGGTAATGTTCGTATGAAAATCGGCGATGAGGTAACCATTCGGTTTAGTATGGCAGATCCGGGAGAAATCTTGCATGTATATGAGCTTACGGCTCAGGTGGTAAGATTCTTTGATGTACAGGGAAGAGTGGCCATCGGATGTCGCATTACAGGCATGCCGGACGGCCTTATGTGGGATATCAGCTTACGAGAACAGGAAAAACTGTTCAGAACTTTGGAAGCTGCCGAGGATTTGCTGTTTGAAGACCTTGAATAGCATGGGCAAAATGATTAAAATATATGTATACCTTTTGTTGGGCAAGTAATAAGTTAATATTAAATGTGAGGGGAGAGCACGTATGGCTACGTATCGTAGACTGGGAGAACTTTTAATTGCAGCAGGAACAATCAACGAGGAGCAATTAAATCGCGCCCTGGAGATTCAAAAGGAATCAAAAGACCGTTTGGGTACGGTTTTAATAGAGAATAATATTATTACAGAGGATCAGCTCATTGAATCTTTGCAGATGCAGTTGGGTATCGAATATGTGGACCTAACTCAAGTAAAGATTCCAATCGAGCTTGCTTCGTCTGTGCCGAAGTCTATCGCGAAACAGTATAACGTGGTACCGGTACAGATTGTGCGAGATGAAATCTATCTTGCAATGAGTGATCCTCTGAATTTTTATGCCATTGAGGAAGTAAAGAAGTCTGCCCGTAAAAAGGTAGTACCTATGGTTGCACGCTCATCCTCTGTGGAATATGCCATCCAGGTATTGTACGGTAATGAAGGTGCAGCCAAAGCTATCGAAGAAATGAAGATGGAGTCTGCCGCTTCCCAGAGTGCGGATGCGACACCACAGCTGAATAACTTCGCGGCAAATGTCATCGGAGACGATTCCGTTTCTAATGCGCCAACCATTCGATTGGTAAATTCCATTATAGAACGTGCGGTGGACGAAAGAGCCAGCGATATTCATATTGAGCCACGTGAAGACGATTTGTATGTTCGTATGCGAATCGACGGTTTGATGCGTGAGATTCTTACGGTACCGAAGGACTTACAAAACTCCGTTATTTCCCGTATCAAAGTTGTATCCGGATTGGATATCTCCGAGCGACGTGTACCTCAGGACGGACGATTCAATGTCCATGCCAGAGGAAAAGATATCGACCTTCGTGTATCCACCCTTCCTACGGTTTACGGAGAAAAAATCGTAGCTCGACTTTTGGATAAGTCCGACGGACGTGTGACCAAAGAAAAGGTGGGGCTCACCGGTCGTGACGAAGAAATCTTTGACAAGATGATGCAGTGGCATTCCGGCGTGCTTTTACTGGTTGGACCTACCGGTTCCGGTAAAACCACCACCATGTATGCCATGATTAATGAGTTAAATAAACCGGATGTAAATCTTGTTACTTTGGAAGATCCGGTGGAATATAACGTTGACGGTGTCAACCAGGTACAGATTAATGAAAAAACAGGTATGACCTTTGCCGCCGGTCTTCGTGCTATTTTGAGACAGGATCCGGATATCGTAGCCGTGGGAGAAATCCGAGACGGCGAGACCGCTGAGATTGCCATGCGTGCCGCTATTACCGGACGTTTGGTATTATCCACCATTCATACCAATGATGCGGTGGGAACTATTGAACGTTTGTATGATATCGGTGTAGAACCGTACCTTACGGCTTCCGCTTTACGAGGTATTATTTCCCAGCGTTTGGTTCGTCGCATTTGCCCAATGTGTAAAGAAGAGTATGAACCCACTCCGGAAGAGTTAGATGATCTTCGTCTTCCGAAGAAGCCGGGAATGAAGTTTTATCGTGGCGCCGGATGTCCGGAGTGCTTTAACACCGGATACCGCGGACGAGCAGCGATTTTCGAAATGCTTCCTATGAGCATGGAAGTAAGAGAATTGATTTCTGAGAAGGCAAAGCGTTCCGTAATTGAAGAAAAATTAAAATCGTCACAGACCGGATTTGTATCAATGCGAGAGAATGCACTTCGTATGATGATGGAAGGTGTAACCACCATCGAAGAAGTAATGCGTGTAACAAACGAGGAGGATTAAGATGTTAAGTGTTGAGGAATTGGTAGCGAAAGCAAAGCAGGATGGTGGTAGTGATATTCATTTGATTGCAGGCCTTCCGCCAAAGTACCGTGTCAGCGGTAGCCTTGAAAATATGACAGAAGAGGTGTTATCCGAAGCGGATGCAATGGAATATGCCAAAGTTTTAGGCGGTGAAAAAGGATTTGCCACCTTGATGGAAGAAGGCGAATTAGATGCTGCCGGAACCTATGCAGGCAACCGTTGTCGTATTCATATTTTTAAACAGCAAGGCATTCCTTCCGTAGCCCTTCGTTTGTTAAGTGAAAATATTCCGGATTTGGCAGGCTTGGGACTTCCCCCTGCAGTTATGGATTTGGTAGGACTTCACAAGGGAATCGTTCTTGTTACAGGTGAAACCGGTTCCGGTAAGTCAACTACCTTGGCGGCATTAATCGATAAGATTAACCATACCAGAAAGGCCCATATCGTGACCTTGGAGGATCCGGTAGAGTATATCTACAAACCGGATTTATGTGCCATCAACCAAAGAGAAGTGGGAAAAGATACCAAGAGTTTTTCCGAAGGACTTCGTGCTTCCTTACGTGAGGATCCAAACGTTATTTTGATTGGTGAAATGCGTGATAAAGATACCATTGAAACTGCCATTACCGCAGCAGAAACAGGACATTTGGTATTCGGAACCTTACATACCGGTTCCGCATCCGACTCCATCGATCGTATGGTGCAGGTGTTTAGTGAGGGTATGCAGAATCAGATTCGTTTACAGCTTTCCATGTGTTTGGTAGCGGTTATTACACAGCAGCTGGTTCCGAAGAAGGGCGGCGGACGTGCATTGGCAGTGGAATATATGCAGGTAACAGATGCCATTCGAAATCTGATTCGTTCCGGAAATACGCCGCAGATTGCAAATGCAGTGGCTACTTCGGCAGCCATCGGCGGACAGACCATGGATCAGGCGTTGGTTCGCTTGGTTCGTCAGGGCGATATTACGAAAGAAACCGCGGTTTCTTATGCGCATGATGATGCATACGTAAAGAAGAACGCGATTTAATAAGTTTTTAAACAGAAGGAGTTTGGCGTGATTACTTATAAGTATTCCGCAATATCCAAAAACGGAGCAAAGGTTCACGGCGTCATCGAGGGTTACAACGAGATGGATGCCATTGACCGTATCAAGGCCGACTGTGATGTGGTCTTAAAGGTGACTCCCGTGGTGGAAGGAAAAGAAAGCTTTCTTACCATGGAGATTGGCGGAAATAAACTAAACAACAAAGAATTTACGGTGATGTGTTCGCAGTTTGCCATTATTTTAAAATCCGGCATTCCCATCGCAAGAGCCGTAAATTTGGTATATGAAAAGACCACGGACAAGGCATTAAAGAAACTGTTAAAAAAGGTTTCTACCGATGTGGAAGGCGGTCGTTCCTTAGCAGCCAGTTTTGAAGAAAACGGTGCGGGGCTTTTGCCGCAGACCTTTGTGGAATCCATTCGTGCCGGTGAAGAATCCGGTAATTTGGATACTTCCTTTGAGTCCATGTATTTGCACTTTGATAAGCAAACCAAAATCGGTGCCAAGGTAAAAGGGGCGCTTATGTATCCGGCCTTTGTGTTGGTGCTTGGTATTGTGGTTATTATCGTAATGATGGTGAAAGTAATCCCTACCTTTATTCAGATTTTCGACGGATTGGATGCGGAACTTCCGGCCATTACCATGTCGCTGATTATTTTATCGGGATTTTTCCAAAAATATTGGGGACTGCTTTTGGGGATTGCCGTGGTGGCAGCCCTTGCCTACAAGATTTACGGCAATACGGAAGAGGGACGCATTAACTTGGCAAAGCACAGTTTGAATGTTCCGGTGCTTGGAAACATTCAGCAGTTAAATGCCGCATCCCAGTTTTCCAATACCTTATGTACCATGATTGATGCGGGATTGCCCCTTACTAAGGCGGTCAGCATTACCGCAAAAGCTTTGGATAATTATTATATTTCCCAGGAAGTGGGAAAGATGACCGGAAAGATTGAAGAAGGTCATACCTTAGGTGATTCCATGCGAGAGAGCGGTTGCTTGCCGGATATTTTAACGGATATGACAGCCGTGGGGGAAGAGTCCGGAGAACTTTCCGAGACCTTATCCACCATTGCAGAGTATTACGATTCCGAACTTTCCACTGCCATCAGCGAGGCTTTGGCAAAGTTGGAACCTACCATTTTGGTGATCATCGCAGCCTTTGCGGGCTATGTCGTTATTGCGATTTATATTGCTATGTTTAGTATGTACGGAGCCATGTAGTATGAGACTGTTGGAATTTCACGAACTGGAAACATGGATGGTTGTTTACTTTTTTGTACTGGCTTTTATTTTGGGTGCGGTGTTTGGGTCCTTTTTAAACTGTGCGGCCTATCGCATCGCAAGAAAGCAAAGTTTTTTGAAGGGCAGAAGTATTTGCCCAAAGTGCAATCATGTACTGGGCGTAGCGGATTTGGTTCCGATTTTTAGTTTTCTTTTTTCCAAAGGAAAATGTCGCCATTGCGGAGAAAAGATTTCAATCCGCTATCCGCTGACGGAACTGATTTTTGGAATACTTACGGTGGTGCTTTTTTACCATGACGGAGTATCCGTATTGTTTCTTCGAGATTTTGTATTTTTCTGTTGTTTGTTTTGCCTTAGCCTGGTGGACTTGGAAATATTTGAGATTCCTGACGGGACCATTGTGATTGCGGTTTTAGCTTGGCTTGTATGCCTTTTTCCATTGGGACTATCCGCAACGGAATTTATTTTCCATATTTCTTCCGGATTTGCCTTTGGGACAGCGGTGCTTTTGATTTCTCTTCTTTTGGATTATATCTTAAAAAAAGAGAGCTTAGGCGGAGGCGATATTAAATTACTTTTTGTCATTGGCCTGTATTTAGGGGCTGTGGCAGGACTGTTTGCAATCGTTGTTGCGGCAGTACTTGGACTTTTGTTTGTTAGGGGAAAGGAAAAGATTCCTTTCGGACCCTTTCTTTCCATCGGAACCGTGGTGGTCTACTTGTTTGGAGATCCCTTGGTGAAGTGGTATTTACAATTCTTGCAATTTTAAACGAGGATAGCTATGGCAAATGTATTAGGAATTGATATCGGACATGACAGACTAAAACTTGTCCTGTTATCAAACGGAAAAGTGAAAAAAACCGTGGTGGTGGAAACACCGGAAAACCTGGTAAAGAACGGAGTGGTGGTTTCCATTGAAACCATGGGAGAATTCCTTCGCGAGACCATGAAAGAACACGGCATATCGGCAAATCAGGCAGCCTTTGTATTAAACGGGGAGCGGGTGTATGTACGAAACGTGACCATGCCGTTAATGACGGCGGAGCAGCTTTTGTACAATCTCCCCTATGAATTTAGAGATTATATCACCGAGGAGTTAAAGGATTATTACTTCGATTATGCGATGCGAAGCGTTAATGAAGAAGAACGCACAATGGAAGTGTTTGCGGCAGCGGTACCGAAGCAATTGATCGAAGAAACCAGAGCGGTGCTTCGCAAAGCAGGATTAAAACTGGTAAAGGCGGCACCTTTGCTTTCCGCCTATCGAGGACTCATTGCTTCTTATGAGAAGACCCACGAAACCAAAGATTATTGCATTCTGAATCTTGGTTATCAATCCATTCGAATGGATGTCTTCCACGGAACGGAGTATTTGACAACTCACGTTTTGGATATCGGATTAAAATCCATTGATTCCATTTTGGCGGAATCCATGAGTGTGGATGAACATATCGCTCATACCTATCTTTTGACCAATTACAAAGAGTGTCAGGATAGCGATGAGTGTAAAAATGCATTTACCAATATGGCGGTGGAGCTCATGCGTACTATGAACTTCTTACGCTACAGTATGCAGGATAACAATCTGGATGAAATCTGGGTTTGCGGCGGTGGCGCCAATATTGATAACTTAAGAGGTGCGATTGCAGAGCATTTGGACATGCCGGTATTTCGAGCATGGGAGAAGTTCTGTGAAAGCGAAGGTCAAAGGGAAGAAGGAGATTCCTTACTTCAGGCAATGGGAATCTTAAAGGATATGTAAATGGATGCAAGTACAATAGTTTCAGAAAAAAAAGAAAAAATAAAAAAACGATTGGGTGGAACTTATCCGACAAAGGACAAAATCAATTTCGCTGAAATCGGTGTGACTCCAATGAAACCTGAAATTTTAATTCCGGGAATGATTCTTGTTGTTTTGTTCGCGGTATTGATTTCCAAGTTTTTTGTTGTGGATCGACTGGTGGCGTTTAATCGATTAAACTCCGAAGTAAGTTCACTGCAAACACAGTTGGAAGAAGCCGAGGAAACCATTGCTTCTTACAGTGATGTGGAAGAGAAGTATTCCCATTATACCTATTCCGGAATGAGTGCCGAAGAATTGGCATTGCAGAACCGTATGGATGCGGTGGGACTGATTAATAAGTACATTCTAAACCGTGCACAGGTCGGATCTTGGACCATAACCGGAAATGAAGTAAATATTCCGATTACAGGGGTAACCTTTACGGAAATTGGACAGATTGTGGCACAAATCGAAGAAGATGAGATGGTAGATCATTGCGAAGTCATTGCAGCTTCCACCAATGATGACGGAATCGTTTATAATTCCACATCCTCCGATTTTACCACACTATCCGGAACCGCCGGAGCGACCGGTCAGGTTACCATTTATTTAAAAGATGCCACCTCAAATGACGCATCGGAAAGCGAGGTGGAGTAAGATGAAGTTTTTAAGCAGAGACTTTACCAAGCGTGAACAGATTCTATTAATTATTTTAGGAATTCTATTGGTGCTGGTTGTGTACTATTACTTGGTAGATATGCCGCTTCGTTCCCAGACCCAAGAATTAGAGTCCAAACGAAGCGAACTGGAGGCAGAGGTTACGGTGGCACAAGCCAAGGTCGCAGAATACGAACAGATGGAAGCTGATTTGGCAAAACTGGGAAGCAGTGCGACTTATATGGAAAGCTACAACAATCGTACCAATGAGATTAATTTCTTAAATGACACTTTGGCATCCACACAAGCATATTCCATCAGCTTTTCACCGGTTACGGTGGAGGGGAATCAGGTACGACGTCAGTTCCAATTGGCTTATACCTGCGACAGCTACACGGAGGCCATGGACATTTTAGGAAAGCTAACTTACGGACATTACCGTTGCTTAATCTCTGATGTAGGATGTGCTCCGGTACAAAACAGTAACAGTACTCTTACCGGTGCCGTAAATGTGACGGTAAACGCCACATTCTACGAGACACTGGTTGGAAAGAATACGGATGCCGGTCTTCCGGAAGAAGCAGTCGCCCCCGAAACAGAAGGAGGAGAAACAGATGGATTATAATACAAGATCAAGTTTAATCGGTGCATTGGCGGATTCGTTTACAGATAACAAAAGCTTGCAGATTGATACTTCAAACTATATTGAGTCCACCGGAACAATGCAGTGTGGTGCGTTGGGGCTGGATGTAGCTACCTTAACCAAAACCAAAAATGTTATTGAGCAGCACGAAAGAGAGTTTTCAAAGAAGAAAGATGATCCCATGTCACCACAGTATTTGATGCATTTAAAAGTTGCAAAGAAGTGCGTGGAAGAAATAATCAGCCAGGTACAAAAGGCAAACAAGTAATCTTTTTGACTTCATGATTCTTATGTAGGGGAGCAGTGATGAGTGAGAGTTTTACCACCAAAAAGCATAGCGCGGTATTGGTGATTATTACCATAGCCTGTCTTGGGGCAATCGTGGAAAACGTTGCCCAAGGATGGGAATTTTGGGTGCCGCCAATGATTATTTTTGGGCTGGTTTCCGCATGGATTATTCATGTCAAACAGCTGCATCACGAATCCTATCGTGAGAGTTTCTATTTAATTCTTGCTTTACTCGTAGCCATTTATCATGGCGTACATCAGACCAGTTTTTTTGATGTAATTACAATATCTTTACTATTTATGGCCGTAACAGCCTTCCTTCGAAGATTAGAATTCCTTCGTTTAGGAGTGGCAGAGTTTTTCGGCCTGATTGTGATGCATATTATTTGGGCGTATCAAACTCGTACGGTTACTTTCGATTCTTTGACGATTTCCCGTATTATTTTGCATATGGTTGTGGTGATTTGCGCCTATCGTGTGTTACGGGATGATATTGTGGAGGCACAACAGTTCCAAAAGGAAATTGAGCGCCGAGATACATTAAAGCTTTCCGATCAATCGTCCATGGAAGATTTCTTGGTAAACATTTCTCATGAACTTCGTACACCGGTAAATGTGATTAACGGAATCTGCAGCATCATCTTGAAAAAAGAGGACAGAGAAGATATCTTTTCCATTCGTGATGCAGGAAGAAAAATGATGCGTCAGATTGAAAATATCCAGGATTACACTGAAATTCAAAGGGGTAGTGTGGCTTTGGAAACAGAGACCTACCAGATTTCTTCTTTGTGGGAAGATGTGATTTCGGATTACAACAGTTTGTACTACAAAGAAAAACCGGAGCTGGTGATTGACTTGGACCCGAATCTCCCTACGTCCTTGGAAGGAGATGTAAAAAAACTGCAAAAAATCATTCGCCATCTTTTGGACAATGCCTACAAATTTACAAAACAGGGGGGCGTTTATCTTAAGATTTCCGGAATCAAACGCGAGTACGGAATGAATTTAATTATCGAAGTTACCGATACGGGCTGCGGTATGACGGCCGTGGATATTGAAAATGTGTCGAAGGGCGTGTATCAGGCCAATCGAAAAAGAGATAGATCCACCGGAGGAATCGGACTTGGTTTATCGGTGGTGTATGGCTTCGTTCGTTCCATGGATGGCTTTGTTACCATTGACAGTGACAAAGGCCGAGGAACCACGGTACGTGTCAGCGTGGCACAAAACGTGATAAATACCTCTCCGTGCTTGGTTTTGGAACGTGACAAGGAGCCAAAGATTACCTTCTATCAGTTACCGGGCAAATATAATATCAAACGTTTGCGTGAATTTTATAACAATACTGCGACGAATTTGGCAAAAGGACTTGGAATCTATTTGTACGAGGTAACTTCTTTGCAGGAATTAAAGAGCGTCGTTAAAGAAGAAGAGATTACCCATGTCTTTATGGGAGAAGAAGAATACTTTACTTCTCCGAATTATTTTGAAGAAATGGCCAACTGGGGGGTTACTGTAGCGGTATCTGCAAAACCGGGCTTTACGATTTCGAAAGAGAGCAAGGTTCTTGTGATGCAAAAACCGTTGTACGGATACCCAATTCTTAAGATATTAAACGGAATCAAAGAAAAGAATGCCGACACAAAAGATAATCGGGAAAAGAGTTTGAATCTAAATGGAATCCGTGCCCTTGTGGTGGATGATGAACCCATGAATATTGTGGTGGCAATCGGCCTCTTGAAGGAATACGGTATGGAAGTAGAAACCGCTTCCTCCGGAAATGAAGCTATCCAAAAGATTACCATTGCCGACTATGACATCGTATTTATGGATTATATGATGCCGGAAATGGATGGAATCGAAACCTTAAAGCGGATGCGCTTTGTAGCTGATCAAAAGAAGAAAAAACTCTTTAGCGTGGCCTTAAGCGCCAATGCCATCAGCGGTGCCAAAGAGATGTTTTTAAGTAACGGATTCGACGGATATATTCCGAAGCCGATTCAAATCCATGATTTTGAACGGGTGATGAACCGCCTTGTGGAAGAAGGGCTTACCTTCCGTAAGGAGGTGAATTAGTTATGCCAAAGTTTTTGGAACGTATGTTAGACCGAATCAAAGATCCTACCAAAGAATTTAAAGAGAGAGTCTTTATCGTCTTAAATTTCATGGTTGACGTTTTGGTATTTGCGGCTTTGATAGGGGATATTATTTTTAAAGAAAATATCGTTGAGATTGTGACACTTTCCATTATCGTGGTGATGGTGCCAATTATTTCAATTATTTCCCTTCGCCTAAATAAGGTAAACTTTGCCATCCGCTTTACGGTCATTATCTTGGTATTTGTGATACTTCCAATCGTATTTTACTTCGGTGGAGGACTTCACGGAGGTGGTGTGCTTTGGATTATTTTTGCTTATTTGTATACCGGTCTTGTAACAAGCGGAAAATGGAAACCAATCCTTATGGTAATCCTTTCCTTGGAAGCCTGCGGCTTCTATTTGGATGATTATTTCAAACCGGAGCGGGTATATCAGCATACAAAGTCTATGCACTACATCGATGCCTTAATCTCCATGATTATTGTGGGTGTGGTTTGCTGCTGCATGGTTTGGTTTGAAGAGTGGTTGTTTTTAAAAGAAAACGAAAGAGCAAGAGAAGAGGCAAAAAAATTTGAAGAATTAAATGCGTCTCAGAACAGATTCTTCTCCAGTATGAGCCATGAAATTCGTACTCCGATTCATTCGATTTTGGGATTAAACGAACTCATTTTGCGCCAAGAAGACGCTTCTGAAGAAATCAAAAAAAATGCCACAAACATTCAGGGTGCAGGCCGAATGCTGTTGTCCTTGATTAACGATATTCTTGATATTTCAAAGATTGAAGCAGGAAAGATGGATATCATTCCGGTGAATTATAATATCGCTTCTTTGGTATCGGAAATAGTAAATATGTTCTGGCTTCGCATAGAGGAAAAGGGATTGGAGTTTGTTGTGGAAATGGATCCGTCCATCCCGGTGGAACTTTATGGCGATGAAGTTCGTATACGACAGATTTTGGTAAACCTTTTAAATAATGCAGTAAAGTACACCAAAGAAGGCAGTGTGACCTTGCATATTTCCATGGAAGAGGAGAACTCTGATGAGGTAAGGATTCTGTTTTCCGTTTCCGATACGGGTATGGGAATTAAGCAGGATGCCATTCCTCACTTGTTTAATACCTTCCAACGTGTGGATGAGGAAAAGAACCGTAATATCGAAGGAACGGGACTTGGACTTGCCATTGTAAAACAATTGGTGGATTTGATGGGGGGAACCATTACGGTGGATTCCGTTTATACCATAGGCTCATCCTTTGTGGTAACTTTGCCACAGAAGTTAACCGGCGCAAATGAGCGTGTGGGAAACATCAATATCAAAAACGTTGGATACAAGAGTGAGAAAAAATATGAAGCAGGATTTATGGCACCAAATGCTCGTATTTTGATTGTAGATGACAATGAAATGAACTTGGAGGTAGAAACCAAGCTTTTGGTTGGCTCCGAGATGATGATTGATACGGCACGAAGTGGTCAGGAAGCCTTAAAGCTGACCTACGAGAAAAACTACGATTTGATTTTGATGGATCATTTGATGCCGGAAATGGATGGTATCGAATGTCTTCGTAGAATTCGAAATCAAAAAGGTGGTTTGAATACGGATATTCCGATTATTGTCCTAACCGCAAATGCCGGAAGTTCCAATATCGAACTATACAATAACAGCGGTTTTGACAGCTATTTGTTAAAGCCCATTACCGGACGTCAGTTGGAAGAAAAACTGTTGCAGTTTTTACCGGAGCGAAAGATTTTAAATGTTTCCGTTTCCGATTCCATGCGAAGGGAATTAAATGTGACAGGCGGATTCAGCAAAAAGCTTCCGATTCTTATTACTACAAGTTCCATGGCAGATTTGCCGTACTCTGTCTTAAAGGCCTATCAGATTGAAACCATTCCGTACAGCATTCATGCCAATGGAAAAGTTTTTTATGACAGCTATGAGGCCGGTGCGGATGAATTGGTTCGCTATATGAGAGAGGGCGTAATATTTGACTCTGATCCCCCTTCAGTGGAAGAGTTTGAACATTTCTTCGGAGAGCGTTTGAATAAGGCACACCAGATTATCCATATTTGCTTGGGAAGCTGCGTCAGCAACGAATATAAGATGGCAACAGAAGCGGCCAAGGCTTACGGAAATGTAACGGTTTATAATTCCGGATATAACTCCGCATCCATCGGTATGATGGTGCTTTTGGCTTATCGTATGTCTACCCAGGGACAGTCGGTTGACAAGATTTTGGAAGAATTAAACCGCATGAGAAAAGCAATGCACTGCAGCTTTGTTACCAATGATGTGGATTATCTTATTAAGCGGGGCAGAATGAAAAAGAGTGTGGGTGCCTTCATGCAGATTTTGGATGTACGCCCCTTTATGCGTATGAAAGAGGATACCTTTACCGTAGGCGGACTTAGCATCGGAAATTTGGATAAGTGCTATGAACGCTATGTGGAGTATGCTTTATCGAGAAAGGTAACTCCGGATTTGGATCTTTGCTTGGTGTCCTACGTGGATATCAGCCAGGAAGAAATCTCTGCCATTCGTAAAAAGATTTTATCCTGCGTGCCGTTCCGTAATCTAATCTTTGTAAAAGCATCTGCCGTTATGTCATTAAACTGCGGCAGCGGTGCTTTTGGAATTATGTTTTTGGAAAAGAGCATGCATTCCTATAACTTAAGTTCCATGCTTTCTTACAAGGATGATGCGGGATATGTGGATGCGGAAGAAAGCTTTGCAGGGGAAAAGTTTGTACGCAAAGAGCCCATGAAAGAGTTTGTATTTAATAAAAAGTGGTATGAGACCATTGACGGAATCGATGGAGAGCTTGCCATTAAAAACAGCGGTTCCGAAGATTCCTTCCGTTCGGTATTAAAACTTTTCTATGAATCTGTAGAGGATAAGGCAAACGAGTTAAGCGATTTCTACAATGATGCAAACTGGGAAAACTACACTATTAAGATTCATGCCTTAAAGAGTTCTTGCAATATCATTGGAGCAAAGAAACTCTCCAAGGCGGCAGAGAAGTTGGAGTTTGCCGGAAAAGAAGGAAACGTAACCTACATCCAAGCTAATCATGAAGAGATGATTTCTGATCTTTTGAAATACAAAGTGATATTAAAGGATGTTTTTGAGACACCGGAAACAAAGGAAAAGAAGCGGGATGAATCCTTTGATCGATTCCTTATGGAAAGCGTCTTTGAAGCCATTTTGGAAGGTGCAAAGAACCAGAACGACTTAATGATTGAAGAAACCATAAAAGAAGTGGAAGAGTACGACCTTTTGGAACGGTATCGAAAGAAACTGGAAGAAATAAAAAGGTTTTTTGCAAAGAAGGATTATGATAAAATGATTGAGATTGCAGAGAGTACTATCACAAATGACATAAGAGGTGGCGAGTAACTATGGAAAAAAAGATTGTGATTGTTACCTATCAGTTTTCCGTCGTAGTAAAGGGAATTGAGAAAGAACTCATTAACGAAGGCTACGAAGTGGAAACCATTGATGACAATCTGGAGGAAATACAATCTAGAGTACAGGAAACCGATTTGTTCCTATTGTATTTGGCGGACAACTTTGTGGACCACTCCGAATACAAGAAGGATGTGATTAAGATTTGCGATACCATTACAGACGGTGGAAAGCGAATCATTATCATCGGTGCCGAGAATTCCAAAGATTCCATTTTGTACGAAGTTCCGATGCTTGTTGATTATCCGTGGGTATATCGCCCGGTGGATATGCATGAACTTCGACATGAAATCAATAAAGAAACCAAACTCATGAAGGATGCGGAACGCCAGAAAAAGGTCTTAATTGTAGACGATGATCCGCTTTATGCAAAGATGGTTCAGGAATGGCTTTCCGAAGAATACGCCGTGGATGTGGTAAACGACGGAATGCAGACCATTACCTATCTTTTGTCCAATCCGGTAGATTTGGTTTTACTGGACTATGAGATGCCGGTGGTAGATGGCTCTCAGGTACTGGGAATGCTTCGTTCCCATAAGGATACCGCAAGTATTCCGGTGGTATTTTTAACCGGAGTAAAGACGAAGTCCAGTGTGGAACGTGTGGTACGTATGCATCCGGAGGGATATATCTTAAAGACTGTTACGAAGGAAGAGTTGCTTGCGACTGTGGAGCAGTTTACCTTGTAAAAAATAAAACGTTGGGGGCAGAAAGAAGGACTTGAATATGAAACGTTTACTAAAGAAATTTACAGTTATGGCAGTGCTTGTTTCTTTGGCACTTACAGGATGTAAGAGTACAAAGGAAGAGGGTACCGTTGAAAAAGAAGAAAATGAAAAAGCGGGGATCGTAGTTGTTACGCATCCCCTTTCTTGCGTCAATAACGGCAGAGAAGTAGTAACCGGAAAATATCCGGAAGTAAAACTATCCAAGAAGTATCAAAAGAAATACCCGCAGCTTTGGGAAGAACTTTCAAATACCAACATGGGTTGGGCAGATAAGACCAAAGAGGAAATCTCGGGATTGGGTGGAGTCGAGCCGGAGGAGTCTCGCGAAGAACCTTATGTATCGGATGCTACTATCCAGGTACTTCGTTTTGACAAGCATCTTTTGATTTTGGAATTGGATTATTACGACGAAACCGGAGGTGCCCATCCAAACCATGGATGCACCACCATGAACTATGATCCGAATACCGGAAACTTCGTAGAATTGGCGGATACCTTAACAGATCCGGATTCCTTTGCTGCCACCATTCGTAAAGCAATGGAAAAGGAATACGATGAGGAAACCATGCAGGCCATCGATGAGTATTATTACTATGATGAGGATACCGATTCTTCTCCGGATCCCTTCCAAAATCATTTGGACAAGGATACCTACAGTTGGGTGATTAACGAAAAGGGACTTACCATTTTCTTTTCCCCTTATGATATTGCGCCTTATGCTTACGGGGATATCTCCGTTGAACTTTCTTATGAGGACTATCCGGATTTGATTAAAGAAAAATATCGTTTGGATGAAGCGCAGAATCTTTCCTCACTGGTAGAGTATAAGGAAGATGAGGTGGAAACTGTTTTACCGGAAGAACAAAACTATTTGGGTGACGATGAGGAATCGGAAGCTTGGACTTTGGATAATCCGTCTTGGAGCTATTATGTGGATGACGCGCAAAAAGCATCTTCCCATACACCCATTTCTTTAACAGAGATTTCCAGAGAAGAAAGTGATTTCTTGGATCTATATACTTGGACGGATAAGTATGGATTCTCTTATGCGGATCCTTGCTACGGAACCGATGAGTATTCCTATTTACCGATGTATAAGGATGATAACAGTTACGAATACACACGACTTCGCGTATATCCCGCAAATGAAGACGGGATTGTTTGTGAGTTTGATTTATCCAAGCTTTGCGACGGACCGGATAGTACAAGCGGTACGACTTCAAAGGTAAACCAAACCATTCGTTATGAAGCCATCGTTGGGGATATTTTATATGTGGAAATCAGTCACTACGGATATTCTTACGAGGAAAAGAATACCGCATATATTGTAGGAATTGATTTGGAAACCGGAAATGTTTTGTTTAAAACAGAGCCGTTAACGGCAAATGCTTCCAACTTTCAGATTTATGATGATTTCATTATTTGCGGATATGGATTTACCTCCGAGGATGACTATTTATATATCTTAGATCGCTATACCGGTAAACGTATAAATTCTATTCCACTTCGTTCTGCAGCAAACCAAATAGAAGTAGTGGATGACATTTTATATGTAGCAACCTACAATACGGCTTACCAGTTTAAAATTACACAATAAAGCGCTTTTATACGTACTTTAGACAGGATGACAGATGACGTCATCCTGTCTTATTTTTTACCCAAAAATCATTTGATAAAAGAAATATGTAAAATATAGTTGACATTATGTAAAACAGGTGATATTATAATCACAGATGAAGGAAAGACGTTTTCTTTATCCAAGCGCGCAAGTAACATTGTAGTAAGTATTTATTTGTTTTTAATTTATGTAATTGATTTTGGAGGATAAGTAATTATGGAAGGATTAGCATTGGATTTATTAAAGTTAGTAATTTTTGTACCGTTTGTTATCGTGGTATGTGTTTGCATTTACAAATTTGCAAATAAAGATTCAAAGATCAAAACAGAATATGACGAGAGACAAAAGGCTCTAAAGGGTCGCAGTTATATGTATGGTTTTTACACCTTGGTGATTTGGGAATGTTTTCTTACCGTTTTAAACGCCGGTGGATATGAACTTACTTCCATGCCGATGTATGCAATTCATTCTCTTGGAATCTTCATCGGAATCATCGTTGTATGTGTACATGGCATTTGGACGGAAGCATACTGGGGATTGAATAATAACAAAAGACGCTATATCGGTGTTTTTGCAGTGCTTTTTGTAATCAATGCATTGCCGCTTGTTATGGTAGCAACTCATGGTAATCAGCTTGCATCAGAAGATTTTCCATATTTAAACTTGTACGTAACGGTAATGCTTATTGTACTTGGAATTACTTCTTTGATAAAAAAAGCTGTAGATAAAAAGGAAGAGGAGGAGTAGCATATGAAGAATTTAAAATTAAAAGCTGCTCGTGCCGGACTGGATTTATCTCAGGATGAACTTGCAAAGAAGTGCGGGGTATCCCGTCAGACCATCAGCGCAATCGAAAAAGGGGATTATAATCCCACCATTAACCTTTGCATTTCCATTTGCAAGGTGTTGAACAAGACATTAGATGAACTATTTTGGGAAGAATAATTCCCACGAAAATTTAAACAAATAAATAATGGACTTTAGAGGTGACTTTGGTCACCTCTTTTTTTGTGTTTCTTATGGTCCGGTTGTGATAGAATATCTGTATGACTTTTATGAAAGGTTATAGAGAATTATGAAAAAGAGACTTCTTATTTTAACAATGGCATTTGCTCTTATACTTTCTGCAGTGGGGTGTTCCAAAAAACAGGAAGAGCCGGATGTGACAGAGCAAACCGAAGAAAAAGAACAAGAGACAAAAGAGGATACAAAGTCCACAAAGGGACAGACGTCTTTGCAGGAGTTTGCAAAGGGATTTGACTGTTTATCCGGAGAAACCTTTGAACTTACAGCATCCTATTCAGAAAATGAGGGAATTACTTCCAGTGTCAACGGCCGAAACGGAACCGTGGGATACTTTTTGACAAACGGGGATGCAACCCTTGTTACCATCGACTATGAGAATGATACCAACGAACTCTATGTTGCTTCCTATGGTTTGGATGCCAACGGTGAAATCGAGGGACTTAGCGTTGTTTCTTTTGATAATGCTATTTTTATGAGCGATAATGCCAGAGTATGCGCGGGAACTCTTTCTTTCTTGGATATTACCAATGCACTTATGATTGAATTCCGTGGAAATGCTTATACTTATGCGGATGGCGTGACTTATCGAATCGTATTGATCGAGATTACCGAAGACGGACATTTGGTTACTGCTATGGATAAAGGCTTAGCCGGAAGCGGTGATGAGGATATTACCTCTGATTTGCGTACAGAGTTTAACGGAATGACCGGCTTTGGTGTATCTCAGCAGGAGATGGAAGACGCCTTTTACTATGGTAATTTGCTCCTTACCCAGTACGATGCAACCATTGTAGCAGGCTATAACTATCAGTCCGAGTCTGCAAAATATGCGGACGCAGGAGATTGGGATAAAGCAGATGAGATTACATCCAAGTTATATCAACTTTCCGAAGGTGATGCCGGTGTTTCTTGGGCTACCGGTACCTTTGAATAGGCTTTGTCTTTTAATTAACGATAATGGACAAACTTACACGAAGTGGGTATAATTATAGTACACAAAAAGTGTTTATTTAGGAGAGTGAGCGCGGAAAGGAGGCTATATGGCAGGGATTGATTTTGGAAAATTCTTTGGAAACTCTAGTTCCGGCGGAATGAATTCCATTAATTTCTCTGATTATAACCAGATCCGAAACGGAAGCTACGGAAAGCTACTGAAATCTTATTATGCACAACAAAATCCGGTGAAGTCTACCTCTAAGACGGATACGTCGAAGACCGATAAGACCTCAAAAGCGACAAACGCTTCGAAGGTATATAAGAAGAGTACGGAACTGAATGCTTCTTCTGAAACCACCAAGATGAAGTCTGCAGCGGATGAATTAAAGACCACGGCAGAGTCATTAAAAAACAGTGATGTTTGGAAGAAGAAAAACGGAAAACTTGATACAGACGCACTTGCAAAGTCTGTAAAAGAGTTTGCTTCCGACTACAATGATGTAATTGCGCAAAACGAAAAGGTTGGCGCAAAAAACATCACAAATCAGACACAGTACATGAAAAATACGTCAAATACTATGGCAAAAGCTTTGGAAAAGGTGGGCGTGACCTTCGATAAAGAAGGCAAGATGTCTGTGGATGAGACCACATTAAAGAAGGCAGAAGAAAAGGATTTACGAGCTGCCTTTTATGGCTCCTATTCTTATTCTTCTCAGATTTCTTCCAATGCGGCAGCGATTTCTTCCGCAGCGGCACGAAACAGCAGCACTTACGGAGCAGATGGTGGTCTATCCAATTACATGAATTATTCGTACAACGATTGGACTTGAAAAACAATACTATTTCGGGCGGAGATAAATTCTCCGCCTTTTTATTGTGGAAACGGACCTGATGTGAGATGATAGGATAAGATTTTTCTTAATAAAGGAGTTTGTATGGCAAAAGAAGTTTGGCGCGCAGGGAATATGTTATATCCCTTGCCGGCAGTTATGATTTCCTGTAAGACGAAAGAGGAAAGACCTAATATTATTACCGTCGCATGGGCAGGAACTGTATGTTCTTCCCCTGCTATGGTTTCCATATCCGTTCGAAAAGAACGTCATTCTCATCACATCATAAAAGAAAGCGGTGAGTTTGTAATTAACCTTGTTACCGAAGATTTGGTAAAAGCCTGCGACTGGTGCGGTGTAAAAAGCGGAAGAGAGTTTGATAAGTTTAAGGAAATGGGGCTTACGGAACTTCCGTCTCAGAAGATTTCTGCTCCGGGAATTGCAGAAAGCCCGGTAAATATCGAGTGTAAGGTGACTCAAGTCTTGGAACTTGGCAGTCACGATATGTTTGTGGCAGAAGTTGTAAGTGTGACTGTGGATGATAAATATATGGACGAGACAGGACGCTTTGATTTGGGAGCAGCCAATCTCATTACCTATTCTCATGGAGAGTACTTTGCCTTAGGAGAAAAACTTGGCAAATTCGGATATAGCGTGGCAAAGAAGAAGTAAGTGATGAAAGAAAACTTTATTTTTGATTTATACGGAACTTTAGTAAGCATTCATACGGATGAGAAAAAACGATCTTTTTGGACAAAAATGGCAGAGATTTATTCCGGATTCGGGGCAAATTATTCTGCAATGGAATTGAAAAAAGCATATCTTCGCCTTTGTGCAAAAGAAGAAAAGAAACTGCAGAAAAAGTATGGGGCGTATGCGGAAATCGAACTCCGAAAGGTTTTTGTGGCCTTATTTCGAGAGAAGGGCGTGGCACCAAAGAAGGACTTGGTGGAGTACATCGGCGTTACCTTTCGCGTACTATCCAGAAGCCACATCTACGTTTACGATGGTGTGTTTGATTTGTTTGAGGAAATCAAAGCTCAGGGCAAAAAGATTTATCTATTATCCAATGCGCAAAATGTATTTACTGTTCCGGAGTTAAAGGTAACCGGACTTTATGATTGGTTCGATGGAATCTATATCAGTTCCGACAAGCATATGAAAAAACCGGATGGTAGGTTTTTGGAACAGCTTTTAATAGAGTATGGATTGGATAAAGAGGCATCCATTATGATTGGAAATGATCGCACCTCCGATATTGCGGTAGCCAATGCCTGCGGAGTGGATAGCCTTTACATTCATTCGGAAAACTCGTATCCGGATCGTATTCGCCCGAAGAGTGAAAAAGAGAAGGCGACTTATGAGGTTTTAGATGGAGATGTTGGGAAGGTAAAAAAGCTTTTGTTGTAAAAAAGAGGGGTAGAAAATGAAGATTGGGATTTTGGGATGCGGTGGAATCGCCGCAGTTTTATCAAACACATTTCGAGCAATGGATGGTGTGGAGTGCTATGCCGTAGCATCCAGGAATATGGAAAAAGCATCTGCCTTTGCGAAAGAAAACGGATATGAAAAGGCATATGGCAGTTATGAGGAACTGGTAAGTGATCCGGCGGTGGAGCTTGTTTATGTTGCAACACCACACTCCAGACACTTCGAAGATATGAAACTTTGTGTTGAACATGGCAAACCGGTTCTTTGTGAAAAAGCCTTTACCATGAATGCAAAGGAAGCAGAAGAAATCACAAAGCTTTCCAAAGAAAAGCAAGTCTATGTGGCGGAAGCAATTTGGACAAGATATATGCCATCCCGAAAGATGATTGATGAGATGATTGCCTCCGGAATTATTGGAACACCGAAGATGCTTACTGCAAATCTTTCTTATGTGATAAGTCAGAAAAAGCGCATCGTGGATCCGGAACTTGCAGGTGGAGCGCTATTGGATGTTGGCGTATATGGATTAAACTTTGCCCTGATGCATTTTGGAAATGAGTATGAAAAGATAGAGTCTTCTGTGATGATGACGGATACAGGTGTAGACGGTCAGGAATCCATCACCATCCATTATCAGGATGGAAAAATGGCAGTTTTGACCCATGGCATCTATTCCAGATCTGACCGAAAAGGAATCATTTATGGCGATAAAGGATATATCGTTGTAGAAAACATCAATAATCCACAGTCCATTTCTGCCTATGATAAGGAAGATAAGTTAATCAAAACGCTGGTTGTTCCGGAGCAGATTAGTGGATATGAATATGAGGTAGAAGAAGCAATCAAATGCATTCAATCCGGTGCGATTGAAAATGACTGCATGCCCCATAAGGAATCTGTGTTTGTTATGCAGGTGATGGATTCGATTCGAAAGGATTGGGGTCTTGTATATCCAAAGGAAAAATAAATGGGGAGATAGTCAATGGGAGAATATGTAAAAAACTCCGAGGAGAAATCCTCGGAGTTTTGTTTTTTATTTTGAAAGTCTCTTTACAAAGAATCCAAATACGTTTCGAACAAGTGGACCGGCAAAGAAAATCTGCCAGCAAAGCGCCATCGGGAAGTTGAAGGCTGTGGTCTGTAACCATACAGCGATAATTTCCTTTCCTGCATTCTTAAACAAAAGAGTCGCAGCAAAACTCATAAGTGGGCACATCAAACATACAGACATTGCTGAAATAGCAAGAATGATAAGGATTGCAGAATCCTTTCCGGGAGTTACAAAGCGAAATGCCAATTTCTGAGCAAGGCGTCCGACAAAGATAAGCTCAAGTGCGATGGCAATGGGCCACATGATAAGCAATTCCTTAAATGCTGCAAGGAATACAAAGTTCTGCATTCCACCAACATTTAATGCGATGTTGTAGCAAATCATGGCATAAACCATGACAAATGCCATAAAAATGGTAAAGATAATATCCTGTTTTTTATTCTGTGGTAACATAGAAAACTCCTTTTTATACTCTCGATTTTTAAGTGTTGTTCGTTAGCATTCAAAGAAAGAATGTGCGTTTCCAATGTTACCGTTAAAAATCATTTATTACTCAACAGTGTAGGATTATAGCAGAATTAAGATCCACTCGTAAGTGAATTTTTTGTGAAAAACGAAGGCAATAAAAAACTCCGAGGAGATTATCCTCGGAGCTTTGAAAAATGTTTTGCAATAAGAAACTATTGTGCTGCCGTGACAGTACCATCTGAATTAAATGTAAATGTAATGTCTGCGTTATCAGCTTTTGTAAAACCACCAGTTGGAACTCCAAAGCTTAATGCTTTTGCTTCGTTTGAATTAGCGGCTAAATCAATAGGAATATCAACGTTTTTTACTTTTACAGCATTGGAACCATCTGTGTAATCAGCATTTCCGGAATCTGTTTCATTTAGATAAGCAGCAGTTGCTTCAGCATACGCTGCTCTCAAGTTGGCTGCAGCTGTAGCTCTTTTTGATTTATCTAACTGTCCTGTAAATACCGGAATAGCGATTGCTACCAATACTGCGATAATTGCTACTACAATTAATAATTCGGCCATTGTAAAGCCTTTTTTATTTAATCTTTTCATATCTTGTCTCCTCCTTCAATAATGGAAATTTTGATACTTTTAGGATACACTTTTTTGGTATCTGATTCAAGGGATTTTAAATAATATTTCCCTTCTCATTTATTATATCGAAGAATATGCCGAAAAACTAAATAGAAAGAAAAATAAAAATAGATTTTTTTAAAACCATAGAAAATCTGTACTATTTTTTCTTGAAAATGGTAAAATAAAAATATCTATAGGCTTGAATCCTGAAATATCTTTCGGAAAAGAACAAGCACTATAAATGGGGAGAACAAATGAGACGTTTTTTTGAGGCACGAAAACTTCATAAGAATTGTTGTAACACTCATGGATTTACCATGGCCGAAACCTTAATGACAGTAGCTATTTTGGGCATTTTGGCCGCAGTAAGCTTTATGGGTGTTTTTGCAATACAAAGAAATATGTCCCAGACCAGAGCGGATAAGAGTGCGGAACTGATTTTTGAGGCAGCACAGCGTCAGATGGTTTCTATTAATGCGTTCGATGTGCAGGGACAAAAAGATGTATCTGCGACAAGCATGCTTTGTGTTGTTCCCGGAGATTCGCGAGATCCGTTGCCGGAACTTTTATTAAAAGATCAAGTGGCGGATGATTTGTATCATGATGGTTGGATTGTGGAGTACGAGCCAACCAGTTTGCAGGTAAAAGCGGTTTATTATTTTGAAACCGGTGATATGGGATTTTACAATGATCCAACCACAAAGGCACAAGTTTCTGCAGGAAGAAGTGAACGCATTAACTATTTAAAAGATAACGGACAGTTGGTGGGCTATTTTGCAGGAGAGGCTTCCGCTTACAGTAGCAGTGATTTGAAACTCTATGCAAAACTGGATGTACAAAACAAGGAAAAGCTTGTTGCCAATGCCGGTGTCGTGGTTTACGGAGATTTGCCGGAAGGTCAGAAATATAAGCTTATCATCACAACCGAAGGAAAGACTTCCAAAGCAAAAGTAACCCAAGAAGTGGAGTTTGCAAATAATGATTTGGTTGCTTCGGCCGGAAAGAAAATTGGTGGCGTCAGCATCGTTCTTGATAGTTTGGAAGCGGAAAAGTATCGCTTCCGAAACACTTACGGAAACTTAAAATCCGAAGGCTCTTTCCGTAGTAATAACAGTATTGCCAGCGGTATCGAGTTTTTAAAAGATACGACAGTGGACAAGGAGTATATTAACTTCTCCAATATTACCTCCACCGCATCTATCACATGCTCCATGGAGGATGGTTCCAATAACTTTATTCCCGGGGAGGAACTTACGATTTCGGTTACAGCGGAGACCATTGACGGTACGCTGTCGGATTCCGTAGCCTATCAGGTAAATTCTCTATATGAAAAAGGAGAAGGAAGTGAAAATAACTATATCGCTTCCCTAAGTGCCGGAAGACATTTACAGAATTTAGACACCCAGACTTCCGGATTTGATATTGCCAATTTCAATGGTAGCCAGGCGGTCAATAAAGAAGTCTTTAACAAGATGCATGCAAAGCAAACCGCATCCATTGATTTTTCGTCTGCAACAAGCGATTGGATTGCAACCTATGGAACGACTCAAAAGAAATTCCGCCCAATTACCAATGTGAAGCTGGATAAATTTTCCGGTGGTACAAAAATGGGTACTTACAACATTACAGGCTTGCTTGTGGATGCGGGAAATAAATCCTATGCCGGTTTGTTTGCAGAGTATTCCGGTACCAAAATTGAAAATGTAACGCTGATTAATGAAAAGATTAAAGGTGCCGACACAACAATGAATACGGAACGACTGGGCTCCATTGGTGGCCTGGTGGGAAAAGTTGCAGGAAGTGGCGCAGGCCTTACCATAAAAGGATGTCAGGTTTATGCGGATACCAATGGTGCAAAAGATGGTCTGGATTCTGCAAAAGCCAATTGGATGAATCACGCGATTAACATCGGTGGTTTGGTGGGTTATGCTCTTAGAGATGTGAGAATTGAGAATTCTTCCGCATCTACTGTAATTACGGATGCAAGCTATGTGGGAGGCCTTGTAGGCTTTGCACCGAATAATAAAGTGGAACTCGTAAAATCTTATGCGGATTGCTACTTGAGCGGAAACGCTGCAGGCGGAAGCAATATCGGAGGACTCGTTGGCTCCTGCGCTCCAAGTTCCACCGTTTATGCATGCTACAGTGCAGGCTCTATTGTTGATCCGTCAAATAGTAACAATGGTGCCGTAGCAGGAATTGCTCCTTGTGAAGTAGATTCCATTCGTGAAACTTATACGCTCTTTGACTTTGGTAAAGGAAGTGCCTATAGCGACACCAGATTTTATCCAACGGTATCTGTGGCAGGAGATGTGTTAAATACCTACTATGTTCACGCATCCTTTG